>Ga0306923_10008659_pt1 | contig 10218 bp, 14 predicted proteins | sample sta12Can44000108_FD_203841 | JGI IMG/M metagenome (GOLD analysis project Ga0306923, IMG submission 203841) | Lab enrichment of tropical soil microbial communities from Luquillo Experimental Forest, Puerto Rico - statanox.12C.anox.44.000.108 (v2)... | ecosystem: Environmental > Terrestrial >...
GACCCGGGTGGCCGCCGACGCGCTCGAACGGCTGGCCGAGGCCACCAGCGTCGGCCAGACCGACTGGGGGAAGGGGATCTACGCGCGGTCGCGGGCGCTGCTCAGCGACGGCGAGGACGCCGAGACCTCCTATCGCGAGGCGATCGAACGACTGACCCGCACACCCCTTCGTCCCGAACTAGCCCGCGCGCACCTGCTCTACGGGGAGTGGCTGCGCCGCCAGGGACGGCGAGCCGAGGCGCGGGCGCAGCTGCGCACCGCCCACGACATGTTCGCCGCGATCGGCATAGCGGCGTTCGCCGAGCGGACCCGCCACGAGCTAGCGGCCACCGGCGAGACCGCCCGCCAGCCCACCGTGGAAGCGCGGGACACGCTCACCCCCCAAGAAGCCCAGATCGCCCGCCTGGCCCGCGACGGCCTGTCCAACCCGGAGATCGCCGCCCAGCTGTTCCTGTCCGTACGGACGGTCGAATGGCACCTGCGCAAAGTATTCACCAAGCTCGAGATCAGCTCCCGCCTGCAACTCCAGCGAGCGCTGCCCGATGGCGCCAGCGCCGTGCGGCTGGCATGACCGGCCGCCAGGAGTCAACCCGGCGGACGTGCGCGGCTCAGTCCCTCAGCCGGGGCCAGGGACTGGCACGGGAGAGTCACTGACGCGACGTGCACTCAGCTCGGCGACGAGGTTAGCTCGCCGAAAGGCAGGCTGAACCCGAACAACTCCGCCTCCATCCGACCGCGTGAACCAGCCAACCCCCAGCTCCTACCTACCATCGACGTCGGCGGTCATCGACCGGAACGTACACACGCTTCATCCCCAAATCAGGGTTCCCGCTGCAGGTCACTGACTCGGTAGATATTGGAGGCTACGGAACTCACGTGATGGGCGGAGCCGCCTGGGGCGGCCACACCTGCCCTGGTCCCGGCCCGCGAGCCGGCCAGCGATACGAGATAATCAGCCGGGCGAAGGCGATCCGGGCAGGGCAGGTCGCCTGGACAAGCGACGGCAGCCTGTCCCTTGACGAGCTAGCCGCGCAGCTCAAGACGGAGGCGTCGTCGATCCTGCAGATGACCGCGATTCATGACGGCGCATTCGCAAGCGATGCAGCCGCCTACATCAACGGCGTGTTCGCGGGAGCTACCTCTCCCGGGGCAGCCATGCCGGTCGGACTCGTACTTTGGGTACCGGGAAACTGACAAGCGACAAGCTCAGCACGCCGCACCCGTGGTGGTGCTAGAGCCCGGCCTTCGCCCAGTTCGTGGTGGTGAGGACGACCCACTCCTGACCGGGCGCGAATGTCATCCGGGCGCCGGAGGGCAGGGTGTAGGTCGTGCCGCCGTCCCAGCTGGGCCGGGACCACCGCACCCGCCAGGCGCGCCCGTCGCGTAGCACCACGGCCGTGCCGGAACCGGTGGACTCGGCGTATGGAGGGGGGACGCCGTATTCCAGGAACCGTGACGTCCGCACGACGGTGTACTGGATCACCACCGTGGCCGCGGCGAGGTCGCCGCCGACGGCGTCGGTGGCCGGCGTGCCGTCCATCCCGACCAGCCAGCGGTGCGTCCGCGCCGACCAGCGGAAGCTGAACGACGCCGCCGGGTAGGACACGCTGAACGATGCCGTGGGCCGTCCGCCGGGCGGGGCCGGGCCGAAGCGGAATCCGATGTCGCGCGCCGTGCTGGCCCCTTGCGCCTCGGTGCGGAGCGTCCTGGTGTTGGCGTACAGGTTGTGCGGCGCGATCCGGTTGCCATCACGGAAGTACGCGGGTGTGTCGTATAGGTTCACTACCCGCGCGCGGGCGATGAACGGCAGCAGGTGCGGCGTGGCGCCGGAGTAGGCGAACCCTGGCCTGCCGAACTGCCGCAGCAGTTGCAGGTCGTCCTGCCGGGCGCTGCGCACCGGACCGATGACCTTCGGCAAGCGGGTGGAGAATACCGCGAAGATGCGGCTCAGCCCGCCCTCCACAGGCAGTAGGTACACGACGTCCGCGCTGGTCAGGCCGGTCGGCGGTCGCGCCTGCACGATATTGTCGATCTTGACCACGACCACCCGGCCCAGCGCCTTGACCGCTTCGCCGGTGAACGGGGACATCAGCTGCACCGCGGCCTGCAGCTGCCGGACCGGGGCGGCATCCGGATGACTGACCGGGAGAGCGCGCTCGGGCGGGACCGGCCGCGCGCCGCTGGGGAGCACCACGAGCAGCACGCTCAGTCCGGCCGCGACAACGGCCGTCCCCGCGCCGGCCAGCGTGATCTTCCAGCGGCGCTCCATGCGACGGCGTTCCTTCCCTCACGGCGGCCCTTCACACGCGCCCATAAAGCATGGCATGCATCCAGCCGGAATATCCGGTTTTGATGTGGTGCCGGGTGAGGGCGCTGGAAGGCGCGGCTGGGCGTTAAGTACCTGAGATCGTCAGGCGCCTGTGGCGTTGTTGCCGTACCGGCGGCGGAACTGCTCCACCCGCCCGGCGGTGTCAAGGACGCGCGCCTGCCCGGTGTAGAACGGGTGGCTCGCCGAGGAGATCTCGACGTCGACGACGGGATAGGTGCTGCCGTCCTCCCAGGTGATGGTTCGCTCGCTGGTCGCAGTCGACCTGGTGAGGAAGGCAAAGTTCGCCGCGCGGTCGCGGAAGATGACCGGATGATAGTCCGGATGAATTCCCTGCTTCATGGTTACCGCTCCTCCCGGAACTCAACGTGGCGGCCGATCACCGGGTCATATTTGCGGATGACGAGCCGGTCAGGATCGTTTCTGCGGCTCTTCCTGGTCACGTACGTGTAGCCAGTCCCGGCGGTCGACCTGAGCTTGATGACGGGGCGAAGTGTGCTGCGACTCATGCTCTGCGAAACAAGATGTTAATGAGAATCATTCCCGATAGCCGACGCCATCCGGCACGCGTCGGCGGCGCCTCAAGTCGCACCACCCAGCGGTGATCTGGCCGCTCACGGGTGATCTGGCCGCTCACAGGTGATTCAATGGGGCGGGTGAGTGCAAGCGAGGCGCTGCTCTTTGAGCCCGAGGATGACGGGGCACTAGGCCCGGCGAAACCTGCTGGGCGTCGTGCGTTCAGGCTGCGCCCGTTGGCGGTAACGGCACTGTGGATCCTCGGCGTGATCGCCGCTTTCGCGTGCTACCTGCAGCTGTCGCGGACGCGGGCCGTCAACTCCGATGGCGCGGACCAGGCTCTGCAAGCCTGGGACATGCTGCACGGCAACCTGCTGCTGCGCGGCTGGTCGCTCGGGGACGTCTCGTACTACACGACCGAAGTGCCGCAGTATGCGCTGGTGGAGTTCGTGCGCGGGCTGAACCAGGATGTCGTGCACGTGGCTGCGGCCATGACCTACACGCTCGCGACGCTGCTGGCCGCGTTGCTGGCCAAGAGCACTTCCACGGGACGTCAGGCCGTTGTGCGAGTACTCATCGCGGTCGGCATCATGCTCGCGCCACAGCTGGCTTCCGGAGTGAACATCCTCCTCTCCTCACCGGACCACATCGGCACCTCGGTGCCGGTAATGACGGTCTGGCTGATCCTGGACCGCGCGCGCTCACACTGGTATATCCCGGTCATTGCGGGGGCACTCCTCGGCTGGGCAGCGGTGGCGGACACGATCGTGATCCTCATCGGGGTGCTGCCGCTCGCAGGAGTGTCTGCCATCCGGGTCCTCCGGGCAACAGCCATCGAGCGGAAGCCACTGGCATCGCAGTGGTATGAGCTGGCCTTGGGCGCCGCGGCCCTGCTGGGAGCGGCGGCGGCCATGCTGGCGCTGCGCATCATCCACGCCTCTGGCGGGTTTTACATGCCTGCCCCCCTCACGGGGATCGCTCACGGCGCGCTCCTGCTCCACAACCTGCGCATCGCCGGCCAGGGATTGCTGGTCCTGGCCGGCGCCAATTTCCTCGGGCTCCGCCTGACGGGCAGCACCATCTTCGCGATGCTGCACCTGGCTGGCGTGGCCCTGGCGGCAGCCGGAACGTGCCTGGCGGCGTGGCGGTTCCCGCGAGACCGCGACCGGGTCGCTCAACTGCTTGTCGCGGGCGTGGCCATCAACTTTGCTGCCTATGTGCTCAGCACCAGGGCAGGCACGGTGACCCAGGTCCGCGAGATCGCACCCGTCCTGCCGTTGAGCGCGGCCCTGGCCGGGCGGCTGCTGGGCGGACCGGTGCTGGCCGGGCGGCTCAGGTCGGCTCTGCTCGTGCCGCTGCTAGTCGTTGTCCTGCTTGGTTACCTGCTCGGCCTGGCGGGCGAACTTAGCCAGCCGTCGGTGGCCGCTCAGGACCAGCAGATCACCTCCTGGCTGGCGGCCCGGCACCTGCACACCGGCCTGTCCGGCTACTGGGAGTCGAATGTCGTCACGTTGACCAGCGGCGACCAGGTCCAGATCCGGCTGGTGAACGTGTCAGACCGCCGTGGGCGGCTTGTCCCCAGCTCCTATGAAGGAAAGGCGGAGTGGTACGACCCGCGCCGTAATACGGCAAACTTCGTCGTGCTCTTCCCGGGTACGGCGGAGTATCACGGCTTTACCGAGGAGTGGGCCGTGCTGGCGACGTTCGGCAAGCCCGCGCGAACCTACCATGTCGGTTCCTACACGGTCCTGGTCTGGAATAAGAATCTGCTGTGGCAACTCAGCCAGGGCCAGTTACGTCGGGAAAAGCGTCCTAGTTGCGAACGCATAGAGCTCGGGCCGCGACGGCATTGCCCGGATGGTCGTGCCGGTCACTGGCCAGCCAGCAGCGCGGCGATGCGCGCGGCAGCACGGTCCGCGCCGCCACGCGGGACCTTCCGATAGCCCGGCCCGGTGCCGTTCTGCGCCAGGGTCGTCCGCATTGCGGCGGCCAGGTCGTCGGCTGTGGTCGTCGCATAGTCGATCCGCAGCCCGCCTCCCGTATTCAAAGCCGCCGGGATGTCGCTGCGGCAAGCTCGGCCAAGTGGTGCAGTGAGTTGTTGAGGTGCTCGGGGGCCGAACGGCGGGAACTGGATGTGCTCCCGGATGGACTGCGGCACGGCCGACCAGTCGTAGGTGAGCGTGACCTCAGTCTCGGACGGACCGAGCGGCGCCAGGTCGTAACGCCAGAACCAGCCGCCGAACTCCAGGTGACCGTCGCCCTTTGGGTCATACCCCGTCAGCCAGCCAATGGCGCGAGGCGGGTCGAGCAGGTAGACCTTGTTAGCCGTCTGGTAGTCACCCTCTGGATGGCCGGAGTGATACATGTCCATCCGGAATATCTGCCCTACCTCGGTCAACGGCGCCCGGTCGACAGCTTCCTGAACCCAGCCGGTGCCATCGATCGACGAATGGGCTGCCGGGTCCGCCAGCACCGCGAACACCCTCGCGGCGGGCACGGCGACAGTCAAGGTGGCGCTCACGTTCTCCTGGTCCACGGTGTGCCCGCTCCTTGCCGTCTCATCTCGGGCCTCCCGCAGACGCGGAAGGGGATGTTCAGCATGCAGACGACGCGGCGGGGGCGGAACTCATCGGTCGTGTGGGTGGAACCCGGCTAGCGCGCTTTCCGGGTATTGACAATCCTGTGTTTGCGCAAAGACTCGAGCCATTCCTGCCCGCTGAGCAGCCGCGTGGTCTTGGCCGACTTGACCTCGCCCGCGGCGGCAACTGCCATCGCGACGCTGGCAGCGGTCATATCATCAGGCGCCTCATACACGATGAGCAGGTCATACTCGCCAAACGGGAAGCCAGCCACCATGATCTTGGCTCCCAGCTCATCCATTGTCGGCCTGATCAGTTCCACGGGGTCTTGCGGCTCCCTGAGCTGAGCCGCCATCGACTTTGCGGTATAGGAGGCTTGGTACATGTAGAGCGTCATCGAGATTTCCACCCCGGTAGGAACAGGCGAAGGGATCACCTGCCAGTCTCCGTGACGCCCGGCGCTTCCGCCAACGAGGCGAGGCAGAGAACTGCAGACCACTGCGGTCTAAAGATCCTAGACCCCGCCCGGACGGGCGCACCAGCCGGCGATGGCCTCGACGACCTCGACGTATCGCTAGCCCGGCTCGCGGAGGCCGGGAACGACCAGGCCCGTTTCGTAGGCGGCGACCACGACCTGCGTCCTGTCGCGCAGCCCCAGCTTCGTTAGTATGCGGCTGACGTGCGTTTTCACGGTCTCCTCGGGTCACGCTGACCGCGATGCCGCGTCGCCTGACGGTGCTGGCCGCCAAGGCCGCGCTCGTCGCCGGCCTGGTGCTCGCGGCGGGCGCCGCCTTACGGGTTGACCGCCCGGCGGCCCGTTACCGGCGCGACTCCGCAGCGGCCTCACGGATCAGCCGGACTGCGTCGGGAACGCCGCCGTCCCAGCCCGGCCCGTGCCCGGGCAGCAGCCAGGTGGCATCGACGTTCTCGATCCGGTCGAGCGATGCGACAGCCTGCTCTGGCTCGAGCGTGAACGGCGCCGGCTTGGGGCCGGTGACGCCGGTGAGGACGTTGCGGGTGGTCATTGTGTCGCCGAGGAACAGCGCATCTACGGCCGGGACGTGCACCGCAACGCTGCCGGGCGTGTGCCCGGGGGTGTGGATGATCCGCGGCGAGCCGGGCACGTCGAGCACGTCGCCGTCGGCGATGGTCTGCAGCTCGGTGGCCGGCTGGGGCCGCAGCCCGCCGCGCCGGGCGGAGTACCACAAGAAGCCGGCCAGTGGCCTGATCTTGACCGGCCCCCAACCCGAGTTGGGCTTCTTGACCTTCAGGCGTGCCCGGTCGACGTCGGCCTGGTGGATGTAGGTCGCGACGCCTGTCTCGCGGTGCAGCCGGGCGGCGAAGCCGATGTGGTCGGTATCCCCGTGCGTGAGGATGAGCGCTCGCACGTCGCCGAGGCTCTTGCCCATCGCGGCCAGTTCGGCCTGGAGCAGCTTCCAGTATCCCGGCAGCCCGGCATCGATGATCGTGACGCCGTCCTGGCCGGCGATCAGGTAGCTGTTGACGATCTCCGAGCCGACCCGGTGCAGGCCCTTGCCGATCTGCATGACAACCTTCCTCTTACGCGCGTGCTGATGGTCCGTGCGGGGCTGAATGCTATCGGGCGTGTCACTCCGTGTTCATGGGGAGCCGCCGACAGCCGCGGATCTTTCCGAGATCGGCCGTCCGGGCGCCGCGGCTGCGGTGCGGTCATGGCCGAGTTGCGCGCTCGGCGCGCTGCTTGAGGGCCTGGTTGAGGGCGCGGAAGTCGGCCTCGGTCTGAGTGATGATCTTGCCGGTGAACGGGACCAGGACGCCGCGGAAGGTCTCCGACTGGGTCAGGCGGGTATACCCGCCCACGTCGTTCAGAGCGAACTGGTGGGTGCCGTCGAAGATGCCCGGCATGATCAGCCGACCGATCCAGCGCAGCAGCAGGCCGGGCTCAGCGGCCAGCACCTTCGGCCGGAAGGTCATCGCCCGGCGCTGCGCCGGGACCAGCCGCAGGGTGAGGGTCGCCCCTCGGCTAGCTGTCCGGAGGCCGAGCGGATGAACGGGTTCCACTGCGGGTAGGCGTCCAGGTCAGCCAGCACGGCCCAGACCTGGCGGGGGGTCGCGGCGATGTCGACGGCGGCTGAGATGGCACGCATTCGATCAGGCTCCTAATAGAATGATAGTTGCGTTAGCTTATAAGGCTACGCTGGAGCAGCCCTAAACGCAACTGGAGTTCTCTTTGATGGTAGACCGCCCGGGAAGCGTCAGGCCAGGTGGGCGGACCGCGCGTACCCGCGCCGCGGTCATGCAGGCTGTCGTCGGTGAGCTGATCGACAACGGTTACGCGGGCACCACGGTGGAGCAGGTGGCTGCCCGCGCCGGCATCGCCAAGACGACGATCTACCGGCGCTGGGGCGGCGTGGACGGACTGCTGGCCGACCTCATGGCCGAGCATGCCGCGCAGGAGATACCCGTGCCCGACGAGGGAAACCTCGATGCCGACCTCCGCGCACTCGCCCGCGGAGTTATCACCAGCCTCCGGGATCCAGCCATCAGGGCGGCCTTCGCCAGCATGATCGCGGCAGCCGTGCAGAACCCCTCAGCACGCGAGGTGCTGTCCCGCTTCCTCGCCGCCCGCACCGCCAAGATGACCGTCATCATCGGCCGGGCCGCACTGCGCGGCGAACTGCCGCCCGGCACCGACGACGCCGCGGTGATCCGCACCGTCACCGCCCTGATCTACTACCGGCTGTTCATCACCGGCGAGCAGCCCAGCCAGGACATCGCCGACAGTGCCGCCGCTACCGCCGCCGCCGCCGCGCGTATCGGCCTGCTCCCCGCCGACGCCACAGTAACCAGCTAGCCCTCATCCGCCCGGCCGGAAACCTCGCGGCGATCAGGCCCAACTCGTCATCGCCCGGACGCATTCCAGAGGCGGACGCTCAAGCGGCTTTGAGTAATCTTGAGTGTCAGGCCTTGGCCCGAGCGAGGCGAGCGTTCCCCGCCGGAGGCGGCATGCCGATTCCCCGGATCGTACGGCAGTGGAACAAGGCCGGGCTGAACCGGGTCACCAAGCACATTGCCCCCTGGGCGCCTGGCTTCGGAGTAGTCATCCACCGTGGCCGCCGCTCCGGCCGCCTGTACCAGACGCCGGTCAACGTGTTCGCCGCCAAGGACAGCTATGTCTTCGCCCTGACCTACGGCCCCGACACCGACTGGGTCAAGAACGTCCGGGCCGCGGGCGGTTGCGAGCTGCGGACGCGCGGCCGGGCCATCCAGCTGACCTCGCCGCGCCTTTATCACGACCAGTCCCGGCAGGGCATCCGCCCGCTGGAACGCCAGGTGTTGCGGATGATCGGCGTCGCTGACTTCCTGTCCCTCAAGATCCCACCTGCGGCCACGCCAACGACTGGCCAGCCCTGAGTGACGGCGGTCAGCTGACTGATCTCCAAGATGCCGCCGATGTGGGCGCCTACGCCGCTCTCTGGGTTGCGGTCATCGGAGCCCGGATCGCGTTCGCCTGCTCCACCAGCCACTCCGTGACGGCCTGCCCGCGATGTCGGCCATCCCGCCCGACCGCCCCTACGCCGGCGTCACCCGGGTCGGCCCCTGATGCTTTCTCGATGCATCTCGGGGACGAATCAGGGCTGATCCCGATCGACGTGGGCAACCGGCGGCGGCAGCCTTGAGATATCAGCACCACACAGCTGCATGAACGGAGACCGATCACCATGCCCGCGATTATCGCCCTGCTCCTCATTGCCGTCGTGGCCTTGACCGTCCTCGGCCTCGCCGTGCACATCCTGTTTTCCCCCTGGCTGCTGGTGGCCATTGGCATCCTGGCCTGGATCAAGTTCCGGCCGCGACGCGCCCGTCAGTAGCCTGGCTCCGCAGTGGTGAGCATCTGTCCGCTGATGACGCCGTGCCGGATGGCAGCCGAGGCCACGACGAGCCGGTCAGCCCGGCCCGGTAATTGGCCAAGCCCGGTTCTCGGTCCTGGAGCATGATGGCCAAAACCAGTTTGGGAAACGGGCAGTCCATACCCGCTGCCACCGGTTGGCCGACCGTGGGAACCGTCGCGGCGTACGCAGCCTCAATCGTCGCGTTCGCCTACGCACTGATGAGCTTGTACTGGGCGCTAGGCGGACATGGTCTGGTCAGCACGATCGGCGGATATGTGGAGCAGTTCAGCCGGCAGGGCGGGATACTTCCGGTAGTGATAGCTCTCGCGGCGACGCTGGCGAAGGTGGCTGGCGGTCTGCTGGCGCTGGCGCTGGTCCGCCCGTGGGGACGGGCAGTTCCGCGCAGGTGGCTGCTGGCGGGTTCAGCCGTGGCCAGTGCGCTGTTGGTGGTGTACGGCGGTTTGAACGTTCTGCTTGGCGCCCTTGTTCTCTCGGGTGTCATCCACCCGACGGGAAGCGTGGACCGGACGGCGTTGCGCTGGCACGTCGGGGTCTGGGATCTGTGGTTCCTGGTGTGGGGGATCTTGCTGGCGGTGGCTGCCTTCGGGTACTGGCGCCGGACGGTATCGGGACTTCCGCGTGACGTGGCAGCCAACCGAGTCCGCGGTTGACGAAGTCGCGGCGGGCCAGAACCTGGACGTCCTACCTGCGGTGCACGGACGACCACACCCGGGCGGCGGCGCTGGTGCTGAGCTACCGCACCGAGGCAGTGCTAGTCCCGGCTTATGTGCGCAGCGTAGAGCGGTGGCTCGCCACGGCGGCCCTATGACGTCAGCGACCGCGATGTCCTAGCCCAAGCCTCCAATCCGGTAGAGGGTCACCCTAATTGGACGCGGCCAAGGCTTCTCAGGCCTGGCCGGTGGCT
>Ga0306923_10008660_pt1 | contig 10218 bp, 7 predicted proteins | sample sta12Can44000108_FD_203841 | JGI IMG/M metagenome (GOLD analysis project Ga0306923, IMG submission 203841) | Lab enrichment of tropical soil microbial communities from Luquillo Experimental Forest, Puerto Rico - statanox.12C.anox.44.000.108 (v2)... | ecosystem: Environmental > Terrestrial > Soil...
CTGACCCGACGTCCCACATCAGGCGAGGATCAAACGCGCCGGAGGCGACGATCGTCAGGGCTACGACGGCGGCAAAGCTTGCCACCGCGGGTCCCGGCTCGACCGTGGTAATGGTCCCGAACTGCACCAGCGCCGTCACTGTCGAGATCATGAACACGTCGATGTACGACCATCGCCCGATGAAATCGATGAAGCGATAAACGGCAGTACGCTGCCGCAGCCCTCGGGCAGAGCGCAGCCGGATCGCAATCAGGCACCATGTCAGCCCGCCGAGCTTGAGCACTGGCACGATAATCGAGGCGATGAGAACGAGTAGCGCCAGCGGCCACAACCCGGCGGTTGCCAGATCGTGCACACCTCCTAAAATCGTGTAGGGCTGAGCGCGGCCGAAACGGGTGATTGTCAACATCGGAAATAAGTTTGCCGGCAGATAAAGTATAAAACCGGCCGCGGTGAGGGCGGCGGTGGTTGCAAGACTTCCAGGACGCCGCCGCTCAAGACGGGCGCCGCAGCGCGGGCATCGCTGGCGATCGTCGTCGCCAACCATTCGGGCGACGACGAGGTCGCATTCGAGACAGAGGACCCAAGGATTACCTGCCGTCGGCAAATACTTTGCCGGATCACCGATCGCGTTCCAGACCTGCTGGCGACCGAGCAATTGCTCAACCAAAACCTGGGCCAGAACCAAAACCGCGAGCGCGTAGCCGCCAGCAGCGACTTCTACCTGACCCAGCTGGCTTAGCCGGGTATACGCAACGAGAGCGCCGAGCAAATAGACATCAAGCATGCTCCAACGGCGCAGGTGAAGCGCGAGCCGCCAGATTCCCGTCAATCCGGGGCCCGGCGGCGAGCCGCCGCGAGCGGTCGCTCTGAGGCCGGCAAGAGTCATGATGATCAGAGCAATACTGAGCGCTGGGATAATCGCCGAGGTCAGCGCCACCAGCATCCCGACCACCGAAATACCGTCGCCGTACTCGGAAAGGGCCACGGCACCGTTTAAGATCAGCGTGCTGCGGTCGTCACCCGCGAGACTGATGTCGAAAAGAGCAAAGGTATTGGCAAGCGCAAATAAAATCGCTGCGGTGACGGCCAGGACGAACGGGACGGCAAATCCGGACGAGGTAAGCCGCCAGAGCACCGCGCCGCAGCGGCGGCACATGAGCGACCGGCCTAGCAGAGACGTGCCAGCGCGGTGGATCTGACCGCAGTCGCGGCAGGCGAGAACAATTTCAGACATTACGGGGCCGAAATCTAGTACGCGCACGCACGCAAACGCTCGGACACCGGTATGGCGTTCCCTCGCCCGCTGCCATGGAGCTTGGCAGCGATTAGCTCGCACCCCCGAACCAGCGAGCAGCGCCTATGTGGCCATCACGAAAATCGGCATCTCCGCTGCGCCGATCCTGAGCCATGACAGCGGCATTTACGAGAAGCCACCGATAGCCGCACCAGATGGTAGATGCCCTCGCGCGAAAGGCGGAGTGACACAACGATGGAAAAGGCGTTCATTTCGTGTCGGCGCTCTCAGCACCAATCCGGCGCTCTCGCCTGATGAGATGATTTCAGCTTTGCGCGACGGACAATCTACCAGAGGGGCCGCAATCCCGGGAACGAGTGTATGCGATTGGAGAAGACGAAGACCGTTCTGAAGGTAAAGGCTTACATTATTGGCTGTGCTCTGACGCGGTCTCTACCTAAATAGCCTTTCTGAGACCGACGACTTGGATATCAGCCTAAGCAGGCGCTACCAGGTCGCCTAGCGCGGCGCGGACGTGCGCCGCTAATTGTTCGCGACGGTAGGGCTTGTGCAATATCGGGAAGTTGCACTTCTCGACACTGCCGGCCGGGTATCCCGACATCAGCAGGACCGGCAGGCCCGGACGCAGTGCGCGCGCCCGTTCAGCGAGCTCGTACCCGTTGACACCGCCCGACATGACGATGTCGCTCACCAGCAGATCGATATTGCGCTGACTGCGAATTTGCTCCAACGCCTCCGCGGCATCCCCAGCGGTAAGGACCTGGTAGCCGAGACTGCCAACGATGACGGCCATCACCTCGCGGACCTCCATGTTGTCGTCGACAATCAGCAACGTTTCATTGCCACCAGGCGCGGCACCGGAGCGCGCATCCGCAGCAGCAGGCGCGTCGGCCGACTCAGTGCGCGGCAGATATAGGGTGACTGCGGTACCAACGCCGGGCGTGCTGTCGATCAGGATATGGCCGTCCGATTGATTGACAAATCCGTAGACCTGGCTCAAGCCTAGGCCGCTCCCTTTTCCCACTTCCTTGGTCGTAAAGAATGGTTCAAAGACGTGGTCGATAACCTCGGGCTCCATGCCTTGGCCGGTGTCGGACACTTTGATACGCACGTAGTAGCCAGCAAGGACGCCCCTCCCGACCTCGCTGCTCGCCGCCCCGACCGAAACGTTCGCGCTCTCAACACACAAGTTGCCGCCTTGGGGCATCGCGTCACGCGCATTTACCACGAGGTTGAGGATAGCGGCCTCAAGCTGTGCTGGATCGACCCGGCAATGCCATAGGTCCGCTGCGCAGACAAAAGCGACTTCGATTGCTTCTCCCGCTGCTCGCCGCAGAAAACCTTCCGAGACCGCCAATAAATCGGTGACGCGGACGGTCTCCGTCGTGAAGGTGCTGCGCTGTGCGAAGGCGAGAAGCTGCTTTGTGATCTTGGCGGCGTGTTCGGTGGCGGCTTCGGCGCTGTCGAGTAACTGCCGTAGTTGATCCCGTCGGGCCGAGGACAGTTTGGCGCTGCCGTCGAAAGCCTCTTGGATGAGCTCCAAATTACCCGAGATGACCATTAATAAATTGTTGAAATCATGCGCGATCCCGCCGGTCAGCTGGCCGATCAGGTCGAGCTTCTGGGTATGCCAAAGCGCTGCTTCCGCCTGTCGGCGATCGGCGATCTCGTCGGCAAGGTGCCGGTTCGCTTCAGCGAGCTCGCGCGTTCGTTCGGCGATCAGCTGCTCGAGGTTGCGATTGATGCGCCGAGCTTCCTGCTCCGCGTTCCGCAGGCGGAGCAGCGCGTTCACCGTGGCGATCAATTCGTCGGGCTCGATAGGCTCGACGAGATAGGAATCGGCGCCGCCATCGAGTGCCCGGGTACGGTCGGCGACACCAGTGAAAGCGGCCGAAGTCTGCAGGACGATAACATGTGGAAAACGGGATTTGATCTCGCGGCAAACCTCGATGCCGCTCGAATCCGGCAGCTTTACGTCGAGTAGGGTTAGATGAGGCTCCTCTGCAGCGGCTAAAGCGAGTGCGTCACGGCCGAGACTTGCCTCTGAGACCGCGTAACCCTCGCGCCGGAGCAGGCGGCTTTTGACGTAGCGCGCGGCTTCGTCGTCATCGACGATCAGAATCCTCCCCGGCTCGCCGCTGCTCATGCCGCCTCAGAGGGCGATCCGCCCAGGGCGTCGGTGATGGCGCCGGTGAGCGAGCTGCCGGAAAGGTCGGATTTCGACATGATGCGCGCCGCGCGCCGAAGCCGCTGCCGCTCGTCCAGCGTAAGGATCGCCGAGGTCAGCACGATCGCCGGAACTGCGTCGAGACTCGCCTCGTCGCTGATTCGATCGAGCAACTCGAACCCGGTCATTTCGGGCATCTTCAGATCCAGCAGCACGACATCGGGCGGCTCGTTCAACAGCTGCGCCAAGCCCTCAGTTCCGCTCTTTGCCTCCCGCACGTCATAGACACCGCGCGGCAATAACTGGCGGACCAGATAGCGCGTCACTTCTTCGTCATCGACCAACAGCACTCGGGTCGTCGATCGGTTGCCGGTGAGCCGATCGAGAGTATCGAGCAGCCGTGGATGATCGATCGGCTTGCGCAGGTAGGCGTCGGCACCGAGATGAAGCGCCTTGCGCTCCTCGCCGGTCGAAGAGGTAACGACGATCGGGATATTGCCCGTCGTTTCGCCTTGCCGCAGGCCTAGTATCAACCGCCAGGATTCGTCGCCAGCCAGCACTACGTCGAGGAGAACAGCGGCCGGCTGCACATGCCCGAGCGCACGCTTAGCCGCGGCGACTGTGCGTGCGACTATGGGCTGATAACCTGTACTGCTGAGCAGCCGCTGCATTGCGAAGCTGTCGGCGAGATCGTCGTCTACTACCAGGACCGGCACGCGGCTGGGATCGACCGCCCACTCCTCCTCCGTCGCTTCGACAATCTCGGCGGCGCGATATATCCGCGGCAGGGTCACAGAGAAGACGGAACCCTGTCCCGGGGCACTCTGGACCTTGATGGCACCGCCGAGCAGTTCTGCCAGCCTCTTGGACAGCGGCAGACCCAGTCCGGTGCCCTTGAGGCGCGACTGCATCGGATGGGAGACTTGCCCGAACTCTTCGAAAATGACGCCGAGGTCCTCTTCGGCGATACCGATGCCGGTATCACGGACGTGAAACGTGATGAGGTCGGCATCCGGATTTACGGTACTCCAGACGCGCACCTCGCCTTTTTCAGTGAACTTGATCGCGTTCGACAGAAAATTGCGCAGGATCTGCGACACTTTGCCCTCGTCGGTGTAGAGCGCCGGGACGTCCTCTGCATCCTCGAAGATCAGCGCGACCGCATCACCGACGAGCAGTGGCCGCAGCATCCCGCGAAGTGCGCCGAACAAGTCCTCGACCTTGAACTCGATTGGTGTCACCACGGTCTTGCCGGCCTCCACCTTGGCGAGGTCGAGCAGGTCGTTGACCAACTCCGTCAGGCTCTCTGCCGCCTTGCGGATAAACTGCACCTGTTTTTCCTGCTCGGGCGTCAGATCGCCGTCGGTGCGAGCGAGCAGGAGCCGCGACAGGGCGAGGACCGAATTCAGCGGCGTGCGGAATTCGTGGCTCATGTTGGAGAGAAATTTCGACTTCAGCTCGTCGGCCCGCCGGAGATGGTCAGCCCGCTCGTCAAGCTCGGCATAAAGCGCCACGACGCCGCGGTTGGTGTCCTGCAGTTCCTGGTTGAGCTGGGCGAGCGTTTCCTGTCTGTCCTGCAGCTCCTGGAGCTGCGCCAACATTTCTTGGTTCTGGCGTCGGATCTCGTCGACTGGATCAGCCGGCTCGTCCGTCGCGAGCGCCTGACCAATCCGCGTCAGCAATCCTCGGTTCACTACCGGCGCTCGCGCCGGCAGTGACTTCAGAACGCGCACCGTTGTACCAAGGCTGGGATTTGACTCAATGTGGAAGGCGTCCATCAGCCGTCGCGCGCCGCGCAGGCCGACACCCATCCCTTTCTCGGAGGTGTGACTGCCCGACAATACGGCATCGAGGTCGGCAATGCCCGGCCCCTTGTCGCTGATGGTGATTTCGAAGAAGGGCGCTGCCGTATCGTCCCTAACTCGGAACTCGGCTCGGCCGCCGCCGGCATATTCGAAGGCGTTGCGCGCAAGCTCGGAAACCGCAGTCGTGATGCGCGTCTGATCTTGCCGGTCAAAGCCCAAGAGCTCGGCGACCCGGCGCGTCCGCTTGCGGACGAGCACGATGTCGGGCTCTCGTTCGAGAGCCACGAGCAGAAGCCGGGCGTTCATGTCTTGGTTCGCATTGCGACGACCGTGGCATCGTCGCGATCGCGACGATGGTGACGAAAGAGCAGGCCGGCGACGAGGGATGGATGGCCCGCCGCAAGGCCGGGGTAGGCGGCGATCTCCCATCGTGCCGAGAGACCGTCGGAGTGGAGGATCACCAATGGCCTGCCGGTAAACGGATAAGTGAACTCGCGAATACGCGGCGCCACATGCCCGGCTGTCCCGTTATAGGAGGCCATCCGGCGCGCCTCTCCCCCGTTTGCCAGTACGGCGCCGATGTTGCCGACTCCGACAAAGCGTACCAGCCGTGCGTTCCTATCGATGCGGGCAACCGCTAGTGCAGCCCCCCGTGTCGGCGCCAGCGCGCGATGGATTGCCTCCACCAGCGGGACGCACTCTTTATCGATGTTATCGGCAAATGCCCGCGCCGCGATCTCGGCGGCGTGAGCTGCAAGAGGCCCGTGGCCGGAACCGTCGACAAGCAGCAAGGTGTCGCCCTTGCGGCCGTTCATGGTGATCCAGCCATCCCCGCAAACGCTCTCACCCGGATAAGTGTCGATGACGACACCGATCTCGAGGGCACCGGGAGGAACAGTACTCGCCGCGAGAAAGCGGGCCATCACCACGGTGCCGACACCGGGTCGCGAATAGATCGCGTAACTGTCGGAAACCCGTGCGACGGCTCCCAACCCGGTGCCGGGGCTGCCGGCCGTTGAAAAGCCATCAACGAAGCAGCATGCGACATCGGCCATGCCGGGACCTTTGTCGAGAGCGAGCAACTCGATCCCCGATCCGTCGGAATCGACAAACTCGTTGATGGCGACCAAGCCTTCGCCGGCATGCTTCAAAACGTTGGTCGCCAGTTCCGTGGCAACGAGCGCGATCCGGGCCGCAACATCCTGGGAAAAGCCTTTGCGGTGCGCCAGCCCCGCCGCTGCCCGCCGCGCCTCGCCGATTTGGCTCACATCGCGCACCGAATTGACAACTGTCATCTCACAGCTTCCAACGTGCGAGCGTCACGGTTGTCCCCTTGCCGGGTGTCGATTCGATCGAGAATTCGTTCGACAGCCGCTTGGCGCCGCTGAGCCCGAGCCCGAGACCGCCGCCGGTCGTGTACCCGTCGGTCATTGCAACCTTGAGATCCGTGATGCCGGGCCCGTTGTCGAAGAAGGTCAGCTGAACGCCGCGGCGCGCCCCCTCGCGCACAATCTCGATGACCAATGTGCCGCCGCCACCGTAATCCACGGTGTTGCGGGCGATTTCGCTCGCCGCGGTGACGAGCTTGGTTTGGTCGACAATCCCGAAACCGGCCTCGATCGCTCGCGCGCGGACGGCCTGCCGCACCCGCACGACATCGTCCGAGCTGCGCACCGCGATGGTGTTACCCTTCTCGACGACCAAGCACCCCCCCTGGGTCATCGATGGCCTTGCGGATCAAGGCGAGCCCCTTGTCGACGTTGAGCGCCGTGCGCACACCGGTTAGCGAAAGCCCGAGCTCGACCAGGGTGATCGCGACGGCGGGTCGCATACCGACGACCACGGTGACAGCGTCCAGCACCCGCGACATGGCGGCGATATTGTTGAGCATGCGGCCGATGAACGAGTCGACGATCTCAAGGGCCGATATGTCGATCATCACGCCGCGCGCCCGCTCGGAGACGATGCGGTTGGTCAAGTCGTCCTGAAGTTCCATCGCCAGGCGGTCGTGCATGTCCACCTGAATCGAGACGAGAAGGCAGTCTCCGATCTTGAGGACCGGGATTTCCGCCATAGAGTCAGACCTCCTGCCGAGCGGGCCCTCGGTCGACAACCGCTTTCCCGAGCTGGCGGAGCGCCAGGGCGAAAGCGTCGGCCATTGTCGCCTTCGAAACAACGCCGAGCTCGAGCCCCAGATGGACGATGGTCTGCGCGATCTGCGGCCGGATGCCGCTGATTAGGCAGTCGGCCCCCATCAATCGGGCAGCCGCCACGGTTTTGATCAGGTGCTGGGCTACCAAAGTGTCCACGGTCGGGACACCGGTGATGTCGATGATGGCAATCTGGGCACCCGAAGTGACGATTTCCTCGAGCAGACTTTCCATGACAATCTGGGTGCGCGAGCTGTCGAGCGTACCGATCAGCGGCAGGGCAAGGATGCCCTCCCACAAGCGCACGACCGGAGTGGACAGCTCGAGCAATTCCTGCTGCTGGCGCGCGATGATGTCCTCGCGGGTCTTCTGAAAGGTCTCGACGGTGTAGAGCCCGAGCTTGTCGAGGAGCATTGTCGCGATCCATGTCTCATGTGCCAGCCGGTCCGGATCCTTGCCGACCTTTTCCCGTAGTAGGGCAAAGAGCGGCTCTTTGAGGGAGAACACAAAGGTGGCAGTCTCCGACGGGGTCAGGCCGAGCGTGGCGTGTGAGCGCGAGACGTCCTCAAGCACCGTGCGGCTCTGATCCCATGCGGGCGCGGTAATGTCCGCGAACTGCCCCGTCGCTGCGCCGCTACGCAAGGCGGCGAGCAGGCGACGCGAGGCCTCGGTAAGCTCCGCATCGCTTATCTGGCCGCCGCGCAATGCGCCGGATTTCTTCTGGGACTCCATCCAATCGCGAAGCAGGGTTTGCTCATTGTCTGCCAGCAATTGGGGAATGATCGTTGCGTGCCCTTCTGCCATACCTCCCCCTTATAGCGTCCTCAAAATACCAAAAAGCGGGTTTGATGCGTTCGGCTCTTTCCCCCTTTTTTCGGCGGGCAGAAAAAGCGTACCGGTCGGCTATGCGCCGTTGCCGCCCGGTCGGCGAACCATTAAAATATGACCATGAATGTGACACCGCGCGCAACACCCGAGGAGCGAAGCCTCGGGTCGCAGACACGAATCCTCGTGGTCGACGACGATAAGATTTGCGGCGATGCCACCGCGAGGGTGCTGCGCGCCGCCGGCTTCGAGGTGTCGTTGGCGCCCGATCACCGTCTTGCCCTCGAAGATCTCGAGAGCACACGGCCGGTCGATCTGCTGATCACCGACATCGTCATGCCCGATCGCGTCAACGGCGTCGCGTTGTCGCGCATGGCGCGGATGCGACGACCGGAGCTCAAAGTCATCTATCTCACCGCCTACGACATTCCCGGTGTCGAGGACGACGCGATGGGCCCCGTCTTGCGCAAGCCGGTCGACGAAGATCGCCTCGTGGCAGAGGTGAGGCGCGTTCTGGCGACCGGCTGACACCGGACGGCGGCGCACTGCGGCCGATTGAGCGCAGCTTTTCTCTAGCCACCGATCGGACCGACGCTCAGACGTGGCGCTGAGCATTTGGCGATCCGCGTCGGTCGATTATCGCTCATCACCCGAACTTCGTCGTTGCGGAATCTGTTGATAGGCGTGGCTGTCAGGTAGGCAACTGCTAAGGCGGGGGACGGGTGCACAGCGAAGACAGAGGCATTTCGGGGGAGGCGAGCTGCGGCGCATCTGCGCCTTCTGCCAACGCAGCCTCACACGCTTGATTTGTCCGCACGCCATGTCCCAACCACCTCATCGGGCCTTGTGGGCGTTGCTGGTGGCGGTCCCGCTCTTTCTCGTTGCGGTGTCAGTGTTCGCCGCCGATACCGCAGCGCGCGGCCCCTCCGAGGCGATTTTCCTATCCCAAATTATCGTACTGCTCGTCTGCGGGCGGCTGATGGGCGAGTTGATGCAACGAATTGGCCAGCCGCCGGTTATGGGCCAGCTGATTGCCGGCATCCTGCTCGGCCCCTCGGCTCTGGGCGCCCTCTGGCCGACACTTCAGCATACCCTGTTTCCGACGACCCCCGACCAGAAGGCGATGATCGACGCCGTCGCGCAGCTCGGCATTTTGCTGCTGCTTTTGCTCACCGGTATGGAGACCGATCTGGCGGTCATCCGCCGCTCGCGCGGGACTGCATTCAGCGTGTCAATCGCCGGGATCGTCATACCCTTTCTCGGCGGTGTTCTAATGGGTCAGCTGCTACCCGACACGCTGCTGCCCGATCCGCAAAAGCGGCTGATCACAACGCTGTTTCTCGGAATCGCTTTGTCGATCTCGTCAGTAAAGATCGTTGCGATGGTGGTGCGCGAGGTCGGCTTTCTCCGCCGCACCGTCGGCCAAGTGATCATAGCGGCCGCGATCATCGATGACACGATCGGCTGGATCATCATGTCGGTGATCTTCGGGCTCGTGCTGCATGGCGGGGTTGATCTTCCGGCGCTGGCGCAGAGCCTCGTCGGCACAGCGATCTTTCTCGTCCTTAGTTTCACCATCGGGCGCCGCCTCGTGTTTCGGGTGATCCGCTGGGCGAACGACAGATTTATCAGCGAGGTCCCGGTCATCACTGCGATCCTGGTAGTAACCGGATTGATGGCGCTAACTACCGACGCGATTGGCGTACACACGGTGCTGGGCACCTTTGTCGCTGGCATTCTCGTGGGCCAGTCGCCGATTCTGACGCGACACATCGACGAGCAGCTCCGAGGGCTCATCGTCGCGCTGTTCATGCCTATCTTCTTCGGGTTGGCCGGACTGACGACCAATCTCGCCGTCCTCGCCAATACGGATCTGCTCCTCCTGACCTTCGGACTGATCGTGATTGCCAGCCTCGGCAAATTCAGCGGCGCCTTTCTCGGCGGTAAACTTGGGGGAATGACATGGGCGGAGTCGCTGGCCCTCGGATGCGGCATGAACGCCCGCGGGTCGAC
>Ga0306923_10008662_pt1 | contig 10216 bp, 7 predicted proteins | sample sta12Can44000108_FD_203841 | JGI IMG/M metagenome (GOLD analysis project Ga0306923, IMG submission 203841) | Lab enrichment of tropical soil microbial communities from Luquillo Experimental Forest, Puerto Rico - statanox.12C.anox.44.000.108 (v2)... | ecosystem: Environmental > Terrestrial > Soil...
CGAGCGTGTAGGCCAGCGCCCACAGCAGGAACAGCACCACCGGGAGATGCAGCAGGAGTTGCAGGAAGGTGAATCCCACGACGTCGCGGGCGCGCAAGCCCAGCACGCCGAGCAGGGGCAGCATCCAGAACGGGTTGATGAGATTGGGCAGCGCTTCGGCGGCGTTGTACACCTGAACCGCCCAACCGAGATGCACCTTCAGATCGTTGGCTGCCTGCATCACGTAGGGCGCCTCGAGCAGCCATTTGCCGCCGCCTGACGGAATGAAGAAACCGAGGATTGCCGAATAGATCCCGATCACCAATGGGTAGGTATGCTGTGTCGACATGGCGACGAAAGCATGCGTGATCTGATCCGAAACGGTGACGCCCGCGCCATTTTTCGCCTGGGTCAGGATGGCGGCGATGGCACCATAGAACGGGAACTGGATCAGCACGCCGGATGTCGCCGGTACCGCCTTGACGACCGCCGCAAGGAATCGCTTCGGCTTCCAGTGCAAGAGCAGGCCGAGCATGATGAACATGAAATTGTAGGTATTGAGGTTGGAAATCGCGATCATCCAGTCCTGGCGGGCGAATTCGTTGATCACCCAGCCAAGAGTGAGCAATGCGAGCAGGACAGTGAGAATGGGAGAATGTTCGAGCCATTCCCCCGGCTGCTTCGGCGGCGCCACCTGGATCGAGTCTTCGCGCGAGACTTCGATCCCCATGGCTTCAGCAGTGACCGCGGTGTTGGGACCGGGGGCCGACCAGACCGCGATCGTGACTGAAATCACAAGAAGCACCAGGGTGATCACTACGGATTGCCACAGGAAAATCGTCTCGGAGAACGGGATCACGCCGCTGATGGCTAGCAGCGATTTCGGCAGGCTCGCCGCGTTTGCCTGCAACTGCGCAGCCGACGAAGACAGACCCATGGCCCAAGTCGCACCAAGGCCCAAATAGGCGGCGGCCGCTGCGGCACGGTAATCCATCCGCAATTCGCGTCGCGCCGCGAGCGCTACCACCAGAAGTCCGCCGAGAATGAGGCTGAGCCCCCAGTTGATCAGGGATGCCAGGATGCTGATGATCGCGACGAGCCCCACTGCGCTCGTGCCGGTCGCCGGCAAATCGGCGAGCCAGTGGATGAGCCGCTGCGCCGGGGCGGATGTGGCGACGACATAACCTCCGATCGCCACGAACGCCATCTGCATGGTGAACGTGATCAAGCTCCAAAAGCCGTTGCCGAACGCCACGCTGACGGCTGTCGGCGAAGCCCCGTTGATCAGCGCCGCGAACGCGACCACCACCACGGCGATGGCGACAAAAATAAAGGCATCGGGGAACCAACGCTCCGCCCAGGCCGTGAAGCCGATGGCGATCCGGACCATCAGACCTTCTTGATGTACCGGGCTGGGGGCGGATGCAGCGGTGCTCGTGGTCGTCGTCATTTCGGACCTCCTCCCGGTTTTTGGTATCGGCAGCTCGCCGCAGGCGCTTTTTTCTGATGTTCAATCCGCCTCACGATGGCTTCGTTGATCCAGATCAAGCAATGTCGCCACGTACTTGTTTTCGGCATTGCAAGATAACCGGGGTGGCGTTTGGACTGCCAGACACACCGGAATGCTTCAGACGATCTTCGATCCTGGCAGGCGATCTCGAAGGGATCGCGAGCAGCGCTTGAGGTAGATCAAGCAATCCCGCAATGGCCCATGCGAAGCTTTTTAATTGTCTGTGCTTGTCTCCACCGATCACGAAAAGGAGTCCGGTAATGGGCGGCCACAACAAAGCAGTCGCATATGCATTATCGGGAGCCGTGGTAGCGAGTCAGATCGTTGGTGCCGCTGCAACGCCGCTCCCGACCAATGTCGCGACGATGAAGTCGATGCTCGCCAATCTCGAAACGCCGATATATTGGCGTGGAGGTCGGGGCGGCTGGGGTTGGGGTCTCGGAGCGGGGTTGTTCGCGGGCGCGGTCGTCGGCGGAGCCATCGCCAGCGGCGCGTACGGCTATTATGGCGCGCCGTACTACTATGGATATCCATACCAACCCTACGGCTACGATTATCCGTACAGCTATTCCTATTCGCCTGCTTACTACGGATGCACCACGTACTGTGGATACCATCCTTACAACTACTGGTGAGGGCTTCAGTCGCACAGGCGCAGGAAACCAAAGCGCCCGACTATTCGTTTGATCGATATCCGGGAGGTGACAATGGCAAGCAACGCGCACTTCTATATCAACTGGGCCAAAGAACGTTTGGACGAGATGGATGCCATCCTGGCCTCGTTCGAAGGCAAAACAGCGCAGATGGCGGCCGACTCGAAGACCGCCGCGGATAATATGGTCGTCGATCTGCGAGCCAGGCGCGACGTTTTCCTGAATGAAATGAAGACGCAAGGCGAGGCCGGTGAAGCTGCGTGGCAGCAGACGAAGACCAGAATGGAATCCGAATGGAATAACTTCCAGGGTGAGGTCAAGAAATATGTCGAACGCTTCGGCGAGCAAATGAAACAGCAACGTACGGCATTCGAAGATGTTGCCGCGGCGCAGATGAAGGCCTGGCGCGAATCGGTCGAGAAATTTCAGACCTTTTCCGCGGAATTGGCCGCCAATCAACGTGGGCAGATCGATGCGGCGGTCCAGAAGATGAAGACGGACGCAACCGCCGCCGAGGAAAATCTCAAGAAGCTCGCCAAGGCGGGCTCGGAATCCTGGACCGTCCTGAGCGCCGGCCTTGCCGAATCTCGAGCCGCATTCGATCGAGCCAACCAGGCAGCGTGGGAGGCCTTCAAGCGCGCCAGTTCGGCCACATGAGACAGTGGCAGCCGGACCAACGCCGCTGCAACCGGTTGCGGCGGCGTTGCCATTGCGTGACCTGCCTCAAGCTGATTTTTCGATCCGCGATGGCCGCGACATGCCCCGAACTGGGAACGCGGATAACGGGAAGCGAAGCGGAAAGCTGATGCCCGGTCGCATTGATCTGGATCAACGTAAGGTGGCGAGAGCCACCTACGAATTGCCGACCAACATATGTGAGCGGGAGGACCAGGCATGATGTTGCACCGTGCCATGAGGGTTGCATCGTTAGGCTTCTGTTTCATCGTGCTCACCCCATCGGCGGTATTGGCGCAAAATCAACCGCCGCCTGCCGCTGCCTCGCCGGATCAGCCGCCGCCGTCCGCTGCCTCTCCCGCTCAGCCGCCGCCCGTCGCCGCTCCAGCTCAGCCGGCGCCCGCACCAGCTCCCCAGGCTCAGCCGGCGCCCGGCGCGGCTCCCCAGGCTCAGCCGGCAACTGCCGGGAAACTGCTCAAGCCCGAAGAGCTCGCAGCGCTCGTGGCACCGATCGCGTTGTATCCGGACAATCTGCTTTCGCTGGTCCTGATGGCCTCGACCTATCCGGTGGAGGTGGTGCAGGCCGATCGCTGGGCGAAAGACAACAAGAAGTTGAAGGGCGAGCAGTTGAAAGCGGCGGTCGACAAGCAGTCCTGGGACGACAGCGTGAAGTCCCTGGTTGCCACGCCCGATGTCCTTGCCATGATGAGCTCGAAGCTCGATTGGACCGTGAAACTCGGCGATGCTGTCCTGGCGCAGCAGTCCGATGTCATGGATGCAATTCAGCGCTTGCGTGCGAGAGCTGATGCCAACAACAAGCTGACGTCGACCAATCAGCAGAAGGTCACCAAGACGCAGGAGGGCGGCAGACAGATTATCATGATCGAGCCGACCGATCCGAACATGCTCTACGTCCCGTACTGGGATCCCGCCGTTGTGTATGGCGAGTGGCCGTATGCGGAATATCCTCCATATTATTGGGGATACCCCGGGTATATCGCCGGCGGGGTGATCGCGGCCGGACTTGCCTTCGGTGCCGGCTGGGCTCTCAGCAATTGGGGGTCAGGCGGATATTGGTGGGGCGGCGGTGTCAATTGGGGCAATGCCGGCATCATCGCCAACCGGCCACGGGTGAATCCGCTCGGCGGGGCCAACTGGCAACACCGGCCTGGCGCCCCTGGAGCAGGGCTACGGCCCGGTGCCGGGCAACGGCCGAGTATAGGGCAGCTTCCTGCTGGGGGTAGACCCGGTGCAGGACAACGGCCCGGCGGCGGCCAACGGCCGAGTGCAGGGCAACTTCCTGCTGGGGGCAGACCCGGTGCCGGACAGCGTCCGTCGAGCGGCCGGCCAAAGGCGGCGCAGCGACCTTCCCGCGGACGAGGCGGCGGAGTAGGAAACGTGAGGGCCGGACGAGCGAACATTGCCTCGGGACGCGGTCGCGCGAGCATCGGCCGTGGAGGTTTCCGCGGCGGCGGCGGCGGCGGCGTGCGAGCGCGCGGCGGTGGCGGATTCCGCGGCGGCGGCGGCGGTGGCTTCCGTGGTGGTGGCGGTCGAGGCGGCGGTCGGGGCGGCGGACGGCGATCCGACATCACAGTCAAGCACGACATCGCGCTGCTTGGCCATCTTGCCAACGGTCTTGGCTACTATCGCTTCAGCTACAATGGCAGCGATCGCGCCTACGTCGGCGTCATCGCGCAGGAGGTGCAGCAGATCGCGCCGCAAGCGGTAGCGCGCGATCGCGACGGTTACCTGCGTGTCCATTACGACAAGATCGGCGTCAAATTCCAGACCTACGAACACTGGCTTTCGACGGGTGCGCAGTTGCCGAGCGCCGTCCCGATTTCGCACTGATGTTTGTTCGCGGCTTTTGTGATCGAGGAGGTGATCAAGAAAGCGCTCTATCCGATCTCGGTGCCGGGCGATTTCAAGGCTCTTCTGTTCTTAAGGATAGCTGATCCCAAGCGCTGGAGTCTCAAATGCAGCGATTTTTGCAAAAGGCAACTTTTGGCATTTTTGTTTGCCTGACCCTAGTGACGGCGGGCAACGTTCAAGCGCAAACGGCGGCCACAGACAAGGTGGGTGAACGTCTCGAAGGCGCCGTGCAGAAGCTTCGAGCGGCGTGCGCTGATGATCTCGCCAAATATTGCAGCTCGGTGACCCCGGGCGAGGGCCGATTGCTCTACTGCTTGATAGCGCATGAGGACAAGATCAGCACCAAGTGCGATTACGCCTTGTACAACGCGGCTCGCAATCTGGACCGGGCGATCGACTTCGTGGAACAGGCCGCGGACGCGTGTTGGCCCGACATCCAGAAACTTTGCGCCGATGTTCCCGAAGGCGGCGGCCACATTGCGCAATGCCTGATAAGCAAAAAATCAACAGCAAGTGCGGACTGCCAGAAGATATTGGAAAAGATTCCGACGACAAAATAGCGGCTCGATTACCGCCAACGTACACGGAACTCGCGCGACCAAACCTGTCACGGCGCAAGCATGTTGCGCGCCTCGGCGCTTCGAAGACTCTGTCGCGGCGCGTTGTTCACAACAACGAAGCTCATCCAAATTGCGCTTTTGCGGGCGGCATGGTTTTGTGGTTCGCCACGAAAGGCGAGACTCATTTTGTGACCAGGACGATTCACGCGGTCGGCGGAATAGCGGTGCGCAAGGGCGCGCGCCCGAAGGTGGCCGTCGTTCAGCGCAGCAAGGACAAGCTTTGGGTGCTGCCGCGCGGCAAGCTCAAACGCGACGAGCGGCCGGTCACTGGCGCGCGGCGCGAAGTGGTGGAAGAAACCGGGTTCCGGGTGCAGGTAGGTGAGTTCCTGGGTGTCATGACTTACCGGGCACGCGGCCGGCCGAAAATCGTGCAATTCTGGCTGATGCGAGCGGAATCCCGACCCACCTACCAGCTAATGAAGGACATCGCTGCGGTTGAATGGCTGCCGCTGGGTGCGGCGGTCAAGCGCCTCAGTTATCCGCTCGAAAAGCTTTTCCTGACGAATGTCGCGGGTCATGCCGTGCTTCAACACAGACGGCCCCAAACACGCAAAGTGAAATCGGCCGCGAACAAGGCACGGTTGCGGCGAAAGAGCTCGCAGCGGCGGACGCGCGCCTAAGCCTTGGAAGCTTTTCTCAGAGCGGCGGTTCCGCTACAGGCGGCACCAGTGGCGCTGCAATACCGCGGCCAGGAGATTTCCAGAACGGTTTGGCGCTATCGAAGCGCCCATAGGCCTTTCGGGCACGGTCGAGCCATTTCTGAACCTGAGCCTGCTGATCGCCGATGATCAGTCCCGCGGCGAATGCGCGGTGGCGGCTTTGCTCTTCCGACAGGCCTTTCGCGCGATTGGCGATGATGTCCGAAAACAGGGCCTTGTGCGTGACGATGTCGTTCAACCGACCCAGCGAATTCTGCAATTGCATCAGGGCGGACTTGATCTTCTTGCCGTGTTTTGCCGACTTCTTGCCGGCATAGATGCCGGAAAAGAAGTCCACCGCATAGCGGGCTTTTTTCACTTGAATCCGGAGCCTGTGCAGTTGCTCCGCGTTGAGCTCGCCGATCCTTCTTCCCCGTCGCCTGATCTGCTTGCGGCGGTGCGAGAGCTGTTCGGCCGCATAGATCTCGATCGGCATTTCGCGATAGGCGCGTTTCAACGGGTCGTCCGAGGTCGTCCAGGGGCCTGCCTCGACCCATTCGGTGGTATCGAGGACCAGCGAACGAAATCGAGCCGACTGAACGGCCTCCTGCGCGTGCCGATAGCTCATCAGGCGCTTGCGGGTGAACATGTTGCTGATGCTGGCAAATCCCGGCTCGTTGGCATGCTGCTTTCGCAAAGGCTTGATGACTTCCGAGAGCAGCGTGTCCAGATCGCGCGCCGGGCCCAATTCCTGTGCAAGCCATCTCAGTTCGGTCTTGATCGCCTCTAGTCGGCCGTCGCTTGTCAGGGGGGAAAACAGCGACATGGCGGCGCGCAGCCGGCGCAGGGCAACCCGCATCTGGTGCAGCGCAATCTCGTTACGGCCGAGCATGGCGGGCACGTTCGCAACGAGATGGCGCAGGCAGGCCCGCCCGATCAACGCAAAGGCGCGTCCGGCGCTCGTTCCTGAAACCAACTCCGGATCGTATCCCGTTTCGGCGCCGGAAGCGGTCTTGTCGACCAAATCATAGCCGCGCTCGGGTTTGCTTTTGAATTCGAGATGAGCGGGTACTATGTCGAGAATGTCTCGCGCGATCTTGAAAAGATCGGACGGATTGCCCTGCCTGAGTTCAAGCTCGATTTCCGAAACCGGTTGCGAAGAGTCTGGCGCGAGGATTTGTCCTTCGTCGATCGCCAATATGATATCGGCACCGTTTCCATTGAGATGATAGGCCGTGCGCTCGATCCGGGTCTCAAAAACCGGCTTCAGCTCCTTGCCTACCTCGTCGGTGAGAATTTGGCCGAGTGCAGTGTCTTTCACCCCGGAGATATCTGGTTGGTCATCCTCGATCGCCTGTTCCCACTCCGACCGTTCGAACAGGCCGACGCCTGGATCGGCTGACTTGATGGTCTGGACACGTTTTTCGCCATCGTGCCGCACCCTCAGGGTCAATCCGTGATCGCGCAAAAACCGGTCCTTGGAATCGAAATAAATCGAATCCAGCGTTTCGCGGCTGGGATCGTGAAGAGAGCCTGCAAAACGCGGACTTTTGAGGACAGCATTGATGTCTTCGGGTGCGACCCAAAGCTTGAGCTCAACTTCCGTTGGCGTATCGACCATACTGATCAAGAGTGATGCTGGCAGGCTTAGTGGACCAGGAACGGCCGTCATAAAAATATCATATAAAACGGAAGACGCCATGCGCCTTACGATGGTCCTTCATTCTTTTATCGCTTGACTTTATTCAGGTGACTTGCCGGGCGGAAATCCCGCACCCGTCATCGAACCGCGGACTTGTTCTCGGAGCCAGAAGTCGGAAAGCGCGCCACGACCGATCGCACGGCGTGACGTTCGGAAGATTTTCAAGCAGTTTCAAAGTTTTGTCGACGCGCCGCCGATCCGCCGACCACAGTATCGCACCCTTTCGGCAAAACTTTCCCGTTGGAATTCTTAAAAAAAGTAACCGCGGTGGATTGAAGTCGAATTGTCGGATGCTTTTTCACTGGGCGAACGCCTGCTCAACTTTGAAGCAGGCGTTCTGTAAAAGTCAGGCGATGTCGAAACGATCGAGGTTCATCACCTTGGTCCACGCCGCCACGAAGTCATTTACAAACTTCTCCTTCGAGTCTGCGCAGGCATAGACTTCCCCAAGCGCCCGGAGTTGGGAGTGCGAAGCGAGGATCAGATCAGCACGGGTGCCGGTCCACTTGATCTCATTCGTCTTCCGGTCGCGCCCTTCGAACACGCCTTCTGACCCCGCCGACGGCTGCCATTGCGTGCTCATGTCCAGCAGGTTGACGAAGAAGTCGTTTGTCAGCGTCTCGGTTTTTTTGGTGAAGACGCCGTGGGCAGACCGTCTGGCATTTGCGCCGAGCACGCGCAGGCCGCCGACGAGAACCGTCATTTCGGGTGCTGTCAGCGTCAACAGTTGCGCCCGATCGACCAGCAGTTCCTCGGCGGAAAGGTGCTGCTTGTCGCGGAGATAGTTGCGGAACCCGTCAGCCAACGGTTCGAGCGGCGCGAAGGAATCGACGTCGGTTTGCTCTTGCGAGGCGTCCATGCGGCCTGGCGTGAAGGGGACTTTGACGTCGTGTCCGGCGGCCTTTGCCGCTTTCTCGATTGCCGCGCCGCCGCCCAGAACGATCAGGTCGGCGAGCGAGACCTTCTTGCCGCCGGACTGCGACTTGTTGAAATCCTTCTGGATCGTCTCCAGCGTCCGCAGCACCTCGGCGAGTTGAGCTGGCTGGTTGACATCCCAGTCCTTTTGTGGCGCGAGCCGAATGCGTGCCCCGTTCGCCCCGCCGCGCTTGTCAGAACCGCGGAAAGAGGACGCCGATGCCCAGGCAGTGGAGACCAGTTGGGAAACGGTCAGGCCCGAGCCGAGGATTTTCGATTTCAGTGCGGCAATGTCGGCGTCCCCGATCAGCGGATGATCCACCGCCGGGATCGGATCCTGCCACTTCAGTTCCTCCTTCGGGACGAGGGGGCCGAGGTAGCGCGCGATCGGACCCATGTCACGATGAGTCAGCTTGAACCACGCTCGGGCGAAGGCATCGGCGAACTGATCAGGATGCTGGTAAAAGCGCCTTGAAATCTTTTCGTATGCCGGATCGAGCCGCAGCGACAGGTCCGTGGTCAGCATGGTCGGAACATGCCGCTTCGACGGATCGTAGGCATCCGGGATCGTGGCGGTACCGCCCTTCGCCTTCCACTGCTGGGCACCGGCGGGGCTCTTGGTCAGTTCCCATTCGTTGTTGAACAGGTTGTCGAAAAAGTGGTTGCTCCATTTGGTCGGCGTCTGGGTCCAGGTGACTTCGGGCCCGCCGGTGATCGCGTCCTTTCCCTTGCCTGCGCCGAATTTGCTCTTCCAGCCGAGGCCCTGTTCCTCGATGCTGGCTGCTTCCGGCTCAGCACCCACCAGCGATGCGTCGCCCGCGCCGTGGGTCTTGCCGAAAGTGTGACCGCCGGCGATCAGCGCGACCGTCTCCTCGTCGTTCATCGCCATGCGCTTGAACGTCTCGCGGATGTCCCGTGCCGCAGCAACCGGATCCGGCTTGCCGTTCGGCCCTTCCGGATTCACGTAAATCAGGCCCATTTGCACGGCGCCGAGAGGACCCTGAAGTTCGCGGTCCCCGCTGTAGCGCTCGTCTGACAGCCATTTTCCCTCTGGACCCCAATTGAGCTCTTCGGGCTCCCAGACATCCGCGCGACCGCCGCCGAAGCCGAAGGTCTTGAAGCCCATCGACTCCAGCGCGACGTTGCCGGCGAGAACCATCAGGTCGGCCCAGGAGATTTTGCGGCCGTATTTCTGCTTGATCGGCCAGAGCAGACGCCGCGCCTTGTCGAGATTGGCGTTATCCGGCCAACTGTTGAGAGGTGCGAACCGCTGCTGGCCGGCGCCGGCGCCGCCGCGGCCGTCACCGATGCGGTAGGTGCCTGCGGCGTGCCAGGCCATCCGAATGAACAGGCCTCCATAGTGACCAAAATCGGCCGGCCACCACTCCTGCGAATCCGTCATCAGGGCGTGGAGGTCCTTGATCACGGCATTGAGGTCGAGGCTTTTGAATTCCTTCGCGTAGTCGAATGCCTCGCCCATGGGATTGGACAGGTTCGAGTGCTGGTGGAGCATCCCGAGATTCAGCTGATTGGGCCACCAGTCACGGTTCGTGTGTGCGCGTTTCGATACCGGGCATTTTGTTGTGTCGTCCATGATCGTCTCCTCTGGTGGATTGGGGAGTTCCGCCCAGTCCAGGGTCACACCAATTTAC
>Ga0306923_10008664_pt1 | contig 10216 bp, 10 predicted proteins | sample sta12Can44000108_FD_203841 | JGI IMG/M metagenome (GOLD analysis project Ga0306923, IMG submission 203841) | Lab enrichment of tropical soil microbial communities from Luquillo Experimental Forest, Puerto Rico - statanox.12C.anox.44.000.108 (v2)... | ecosystem: Environmental > Terrestrial >...
CCGAGCGAGTACCGCTTCTCGATTCACGGCATCGACTCCGTCGGTAGTTTGTCGTCGACCATCTCCGCCGCGAGGGCGACGGCGTCGCCGAGCTCTTCCATCACGCCAAGGACATCGTCAACCGCCATGTAGTGGCGGGCCCAGACGAGGTGGCGCTTAATGGCGGCGAAGAGATCGGCGGAGTGACGCTCAGTCATCACGGCTGAAAGCTATCAACCAATCGTTTGGTTGTCAAGGTCGGCGAGTAGGGACGCGAGGGGGAGGGTCTTGCGCGCGCAAGGGCGGGGGGTGGTCGGCACGGCGCGCTCGGGTTCGCAAGTTCACGCTTTCGTCAGTTGAACGAGGAGCCCCAATCGCGTGTCATAAGGCAACGATCTTTCAGCCGAGGGCGAGCGAGGAGCAACCGATGAGAGCAGCGATCTTTCGCGGAGTCGAGGATGTTTCGGTCGGTGATGTCGATGAACCGGTGATCAGCCGGGACGGGATCATCATCGACGTGCATGCCTGCGGGATATGCGGAACCGACGTCCACGGGTTTGCGTCCGGTTTGCTTTTGGAGCCGGGCCAAGTGATGGGCCACGAATTCGCTGGCGAGGTGACCGCGGTCGGCGAGGATGTCGCTGACATCGCGGTAGGGGAGCGGGTTGCGGCGATGCCGCTGGTGCCGTGCTGGAGCTGCCCCGAGTGCGTAGCAGGGCGTGTCGAGCTGTGCGCGCAGGCTTTCAATCCGGGCATCGGTTTCGGCCTTCCCGGCGCACTCGCCGAGCGCGTCCACGTCCCTACCGCGAAAGTCGGAAGGACCGTGTTCCGGCTCCCCGCCGACGTCGGTTACGAAGAGGGCGCGCTCCTCGAGCCACTCGCGGTCGCTGTCCACGCAGCGGAGCGGGCGCCAAGATCCGCATCCGACGTGGTGGTCATACTCGGCCTCGGACCGATCGGTCAGCTGATCGGACGCGTTCTGCTCGGCACTGGCGCGAGCCGCGTCGTCGGCGTCGAACGCTCGCCGACCCGCCGGGCGTGCGCCGAGCGCGCCGGGATCGAGACGGTCGACGGCACCCCCGGGATTGCCGAGTCGGTAGCTTCTGTCTTGGGGGACACCCCGGTCGACATCGCGTTCGAAGCCGCCGGTCCGCCATCGTTCCCAAATGAAGCTGTGGGACTGGTGCGGAAGGGCGGCACGGTCGTGATCGTCTCGACGTACGAGGCGCCGGCGCTCGTCGACGTGGCGTCCTTCGCGGTCACCCAGAAGACGGTGACCAGCACCTCGGCGTATCGCTCGGAGGATTACACCCGCGCGATCGCGCTTGTCCGCGACGGCCTCGTCGTGCCCGGCGAGATCGTGACAGGACGGGAGAGCATCGGCGACATCGCCTCGGTGCTCTCGAACCTGGTTCGACCAGGAGAGGACATCAAGATCCTGATCAACCTTTGAGACAGGCGGTCAGTCGCGCTCGAAAAGCATCGCGATGCCCTGGCCGCCGCCGATGCATAAGCTGACCAGCCCAAGCTTGTTGCCCGCCGCCTCCATCTCATGCATGAGCTTGGCGACGAGGATGGCACCCGACGCAGCGATCGGATGGCCGAGCGCGATGGCGCCGCCGTTCGGGTTGACGCGACTGTCTCCGTCCAGGCCAAGCTCCTGCATGACCGCCAGTGACTGCGCCGCGAATGCCTCGTTGAGCTCTATGACCTCGACGTCGTCGAGCTTCTTACCCGCGCGTTCCAGCGCCTTCGTGATCGCGGAGACCGGACCGATGCCCATCGTGCTTGGCTCGACTCCGGTCACGGCGTAGGACAGGATTCGCGCTTGCACTGGAGCGTCGAGCTCCTTCGCCCGGTCAGCCGACATCACGACGACCGCGGCACCGCCGTCATTAATGCCCGAGGCGTTCCCGGCCGTGACGGTTCCGTCCGGGTTGAACGCCGGACGCAGTTGCGCGAGTCCGTCGAGCGTCACGTCGCTCCGCGGGTGCTCGTCGACCGTGAACTCGCGCGTCTCGTGCCGAGAGGTGATCTCCACGGGCACCACCTCGTCCGCGAACAGGCCGCTCCCGATCGCTTCGAGCGCGCGTTGGTGGGAGGTGAGCGCAAACTCGTCCTGTTGTTCGCGGGAGATCCCGTGCGACTCGGCAAGGTTCTCCGCAGTGACACCCATATGAACGTGTCCGAACGGATCGGTGAGGCATCCCACGACCGCGTCGACCATCGTTGCTTCGCCCATCCGCGCGCCCCAGCGGGCGTTCTCGACCCAATACGCGCCACGGCTCATCGACTCCGCGCCGCCTGCCAGAACCACCTCGGCATCGCCGCTCTGGATCACTTGGGCGGCCGACACCACGGCCTGGAGGCCGCTCCCGCAGAGGCGGTTCAGTGTCATCGCGGGCGATTCCTTGGGGACACCGGCCTTCATCCCAACCACCCGCGCCAGGTACATGTCCTCCGGATCGGTGTGGATTACATTGCCGAAAACGATCTGCTCGACCTGCTGGGGCTCCACGCCCGCCCGATCGACTGCAGCTCGGGCAGCGGCAGCCCCCAACTCGGTCGGAGGCACGTCCTTGAGGCTGCGCCCGAACGAACCGATGGCTGTCCGGGCGGAGGAACTAATAACCACGTTCGTCACGAGGCTCCTCTCACTACTTCATCTGGCCGGGTCCCGATCCGGGGATTGGCGGCGCGGACGTGCCTGTGAATAAGCGTCACTCATCATTGCATCCGTCGTCGTCATGGACCACTGGCGGAATCGTCAGCAGAGCTTGCGCAATCATGGTCGGCGATCGAGGATACTCGTCGGCACGACTGATTCTCGTCGGCACAACCAGACCCTGGGAGCTTCGATGGCACACCGAGTGACGTTTGGCTTGATCTATGACTTTCGCAATCCAGTGCCATGGCAGCAGCCTTGGGCGGAGCGATACCAGCGCGTTCTCGAGCAGATCGAGTGGATCGATCGTGAGCTCTTGATCGACGGGGTGTACGTGACCGAGCACCACTTCTACGAGGACGGGTATCTGCCGTCGCCGATGATGATGTCCGCTGCGATCGCTTCGCGCACCAAACGTGTGTCGGTCGGAACCAATCTGCTCCAGCTTCCACTCCATCATCCGGTTCGAGTTGCCGAGGATGCGTTGCTCGGCGACGTACTGTCCGGAGGGCGATTCAGGCTCGGTGTCGGCGCCGGCTACTACTGGCAGGAGTTCGAGGGGGTCGGGTCGGTGCTCAAGCAACGGCCCAGCCGCATGCAGGAGGGGTTCGAGATCCTCCGCTTGGCGTTCGCCGGCAAGCCGTTCTCGTACTCGGGAAAGCGCTTTCAGCTTCCCGAGGTGATGGTCACGCCGCCGCCGATCCGAGGCGGCGGTCCTGAAATCTGGATGGGCGCATTCGTTCCCGCCGCCGTAGATCGAGTGGCGCAACACGCGGATGGGTTCCTCGCGTTCGGGCACGCCGGGATCGAGGAGTACTTCGAAGCCTGTGAACGCCACGGGCGTCCTTCGGAGGAGCGACAGCTGAACCGCACCTACTGGGCGATCATCGACGAGGACCCGGAGCGGGCCTACGCCGCCGCCGGAGCGCATTTCATGCACATGTTCAACGACTACATCGTCCGCGAGGGCTACCCCGGCTTGGTGCCGTTCGACGATCCCGAACCAGCTCGGAAGATGGGCCTCGAGGGCGGCTATTTGATAGTCGACGACGCCGCTGGCGCGATCAAGACATTCAACCGCGATATCGCGGCAGGAGCTCGGGACATCAATCTGCTCGTCTTCCAGCCCGGCGAAGGCATCGACGAGGTTTCGAGCCGACTGCAGTATCTGTCCGATCACGTCGTTCCGAACGTCGACGAGATCGAGCAGCCCGGTCGTAGACTGTCGCCTTAGCCCACGTCTGCGGCCGTATCGCCGTCGATCGCTCGCCTTCGCCGTGTGAGGTGCCGTCCGGCGGCCGTACGCACCTTCACGGCCGAGTCTCGGAAGGTCGGACGACTCCGCCGGCCGGCGGGCTCCGCCGGGGTCCCGAGGAACGAATCGATCACCCCGATGATCTCCTCGGGCTGGTCGAGCGGGAACAGGTGCCCGGCACCGCGGAGCACGTAACGGCGGCAGTCGGGGATCAATCGCGTAAACAGGCGCGAGTTGATCATCGGCACGATCGGATCCTCGTCCCCAACGAGCACTAAGGTTGGGGCGGTGATCGTATGAAGCCAGCGGATGCTCGACCAACCGAGCAACGTCTGGAATTGTGAACGGTAACCGCTCGGGGCGGTGGGCATCAGCATTCGGTTGCGCTCGAAGACCGCGAGCGTGTCGGGATCCGCACCCGAGCGCCCGCCGACCAGCCGCGCTACCTGCTGCTGCCGCCGATTGGCGCCAATGGCCGATCGCAAGCGTGGGTCGAGGAGGTTGATGACCACCGAGGGACGCTGTACCGCCCCAAGGCCGGGAATGGTTGCGGCCAGGATCAGTCGCCTAACCCGCTGCGGGTTCTGATGGGCCAACTGCTGGGCGACAGCGCCTCCAAACGAGTAGCCGAGTAAGTCGGCTGAGTCGACGCCGAGCCGATCGAGGAGGCCACCGACGATGTCAGCGAGCTGGGGCATGCGCAGGCGGCGCGGTGCAGGAGCGGAGCCACCGATCCCCGGCGCATCGAATGAGATCAACCGACGACCTCTGAGCAGCCTTGCCAGCGGATCCCAGACCTCGAGATTCGCTCCAAACCCATTGATGAGAAGCAGCGGAGGCCCGCACCCCTCGTTGCGCGTTCTCAACCTGATCCCATCCACGGTGACGAAGCGGATCTCCGGCTCGGGCTCGGAATATCGGATTCTCATGTCGACAACCGTACCAACCAAGTGATTGGTAGACTTCTTCGTCAAGCGCCGGTGCTCGGTGGCAGGTCATCGAAGCCGGCGAGTGCCTTGACCCGCAAGGCAAGAGGGAGACACTCAAAGTGATCCGGGCCGCGCCCGCCAGCCGAATTCTCAGAACCGAGCCGCCGGACGTGCGTCGCGCACAGCCGCAGCGCCGGCAGCCGGTCCCCGTGGCGACGCTAGATGGAGCGGGCGGGGCGTCTCGTCGGCACGTCGTCCACGGGCGCTCGCTGCTCTTGGAGCAGCGGCGGACGCGCGCGCTCGTGGACGAAGCGGTCGACGCCCTCAAACGCGGTCAGATGGTGATCGTGGTCGGCGATCGCCATTCGGGGTTCGTTGGCGCACTCGTTACGCCCGCGGACGTGATCACGCCGGAGGCGGTCAACTTCTTGGTGAGGCACGCACGAGGACCCCTGTACGCGAACGTCGACGCTGAGTTGCTAGACGCGCTCGGCCTCGAGATGATCAGAGAGCGAACGGCGACGCTCGAACGGGCCGCGGTGCACGTGCCGGTCGACTACCGTCACGGAACAACCACCGGGCTATCCGCCGGCGACCGCGCCGCGACGATCCGCGCCCTCGCCGACCCGTCCAGCACAGCCGCTGACTTTCGCGTCCCCGGCCACGTACCACCGATCGGCGCGCGGGCCGGCGGGGTGCTTCGGCGTCCTGGCCACACTGAGGCATCCGTCGATCTGATCCGGCTAGCAGGTCGCGTGCCCGCCTCGGCAACGTGCTCGATCCTCAGTGAAAACGGCTCGATGGCGACGGTGGCGGAGATCGCTCAGTTCGCTGACCGGCATGGTCTGACTGTGCTCAGGATTGCTGATGTCGTGGCGTATCGTCGAGAACGGGAAGACGTGATCACACGGGTTGGCGAAACGATGTTGCCGCTACCCGAGGGTCGTTTCGTCGCGGTTGGATACGCTGACCGATTCGAGGACGGCGAGCACATGGCGCTGGTTGCCGGCGACCTCGGTGACCCAGGGCCGATCACCCCCCGCGTTCATACCGAGTGCCTGGCTGGCGATGCCTTCCGGTCGAGTGCCTGCAGCTGTCAAGACTCGCTAAGCGACTCGATCACGGCCATCAGCCAATATGGGCGGGGTGTCCTGCTGTACGTCCGCCCTCCGGGCGGGGGACGGGCTCGGATCCGCCACATCGAGCCTCCGATCGCGCCCGACCTCGGGGAACACGACGAAAAGGCCGCCGAGACGGCTGTCAACGGCGTCGCGCTGTCGATGCTGCGAGACCTGGGCGTAAGCAGCGAGCGGCTGCTCGCGGAGCCGTGCCCGGATTCTGGTCGGGAACCGGCTCGACCCTCCTGATGCCAGCGCGGGTTTCGACATCTGCGAGGGCGTGGCGCAGCTTGGGACGTCGCGCCGGCTCAAACTAGTCGCTACGAAAGGAACACCGACATGATCAAGTTCTTCGGGCTAATCCCGCGGCGTCCAGACATCTCATCCCAGGAATTCCACGACCATTACCGGCATCCCCACGGAACGCTGGGACGCATGATCCCTACATTCCGGGCGTACATTCAGAGCCACCAGATCGAGTCCGGGCTGCTGGGTCCGGATCAGCGTCGCTTCGAAGCCGTTGCCGAGGTCTGGTTCGATACCCCCGCTGACGCGCTCGGCCTAGCCGACGATCCGCATTATCTCAAGTACGTTCAGCCGGACGAGCCGAACTTCGTCGACATGGATAACCTCAAGTGGCTCTACGTCACCGAGGACGTGCTCGTCTCCGGGCCCGATTCGGCGAGCGAACCTGCGGAGCTCGGCCTCCAGGGATTCCATCTCGAGCGCGCCACAACCGTGAAGCTGATGCAGTTCATCGACGATGATCCGGCGTTCGCTCGCACACCTGACGAAGACCGTGCGCTAAGCCGAAGTCTCGGTGCCGTGCGGCATGTTCGCTCCCTCCCTCACTCTGAGATCCACGCCGATCAGTCCCCCGCCTATTCCGCGGTGCAGGAACTGTGGTGGCCGACTATTTCCGCATTCGAGGAGAGCGCCTCCTCCGAGACTCTCGCCGAGTTTCTGTCTGTTCCGGGAGCGATCACGCTGCTCGCGCAAGCCGAGCGTTTCACCTGATTCGCTCCCGCCGCTCACCGATCGGAGGAATCATCGTTATCGAACTGACCCTCGCTCCAGAACCGGACCTCCCACGCCTCGTGGATCCCGACGACTTCCTCGGCTTCAAGGTCGTCGTGCGTGGACCCCGGGACGTCCCGCTGGCTGTCGACCAGCTTGAGTCGTGCGGACGACTCGATCCGAGCGGCAGCCATGCGTGGATACGAATCGACGATCTACTGCGATTGGCGGGCCACCGCGCCGAGCTTCAGACCTGGCGAGACCAGCTCGACGCGATGGTCGCGTACGCGACGGGCAAGGGTTGGGTCTCGGCGAGCGGCAGCGAGCTGCGCGCCCACGTCGATTGGATCTAGTCGGGCCGCTCGCTGCAGGGGATTCATCGTCCGCTGGAGGCGCCCGCTTTGATCCGCTTGGCCTCCTGTTCGGCCTCGTGATCCGCCATCGCCTTCTTCACACTCTCCATCTGTGCCGCACCGAGCTCGTCGCGGCGCGCGGCCGCCCAACGCTCGCTGGCCCGGAGCGATTCGAGCGAACCTTGATAGCGAGGCATCACGTACTGCGCGAAGAGCTCATAGCTCTTGAGGGTGTTCTCCCAGTTCGCCCACTCGTGGGTCATGAACAGGTAGGACCCAAACCCGCCGTTCGATTGCCGGACGAGATGGTCGAGCTGAGCAGCCGCGTCATCGGGCGTCCCTATCACACCAAGTCCGGACTCGACTACCCAGGCGATTCGCTCATCGGTGCTCTTGCCGACGACTGAGAAGTGAGTGGCCGCTTGCACATCTTGGAAGTAGTCAAACCAGGCGTCGATCCCGAAGCGGGCCTGCTCCTGCGCCTCCTCGCGCGTCTCCGCAATGTGCATCGGACCAACCAGGCGCCATCCGCCCCTATTTGCGGTGTGACCGAACTCACGACAGCGCTCTTCGTACACGTTCCACATCAACGCGAGGAGATCGACCGCGTCCGGTGCGTGTGCGGCCATTGTCGCGCCGATCGACAGCAACGACGCGCCGTGCTTGCCGGCGATTCGTGGCCCCGTCGGGGAGGCGGTCGCGGCGATTGCGACCTCGATGTCCGAGTACGGACGCATTTGAATGCGCGCGTCTTGCAGCTTGTACCGCTCGGTCTCGATCGTCACGGGCTCATCGGACCGCAGGAGCCGCATGAGTACGTCGACGTCCTCTTCCAACGCGGTGCGTTGCGTCCGTGGATCCAGGCCGATCATGTGAGCGTCCGTCGTTAGTGCGCCTGGGCCAAGGCCGAATATGACACGGCCACGGGTCAGGTTGTCAACCAGGCTGATGCGATCGGCCACCCAGAGTGGGTTGTGATATGGGAGCGATATGACCCCCGTGCACAACGCGATGTTCTGCGTTTGAGGTGCCATGTACGCGCAGAAGATCAACGGTTCGCCGATCAGCTCGCTACCACAGGAATGATGTTCGCCTATCCAGGCTTCATCGAAACCGAGCGCGTCAAGGTGCTGGATCAGCTGAACATCTCGACGCAAAGCGAGATTTGGATTCTGGCCAGTAGGCAGATGATATGGGGCGTGAAACACCCCAAACTTGAGGCGGTCAGACACGGAATAATCCTCGCTTAGTCGCTGTGCAACATTTTGGGTGCCGGTCCCAGCACGCAGTCCTGCAACGAACCGAGCGCAGCCGAAGGTCAACGCTAGTTGGCCAAGTCTATTGGCGGCGGGCGCCCTCGCACACTAGTGGTTGCGACAGTCGATGGGACGTGCGCTTCGCTTTGTTGCGGTACCATTGGAGGTAATCGGCGAGGCGGTTGCTTCGAATACTCGACTCGGTCTCTTTGGCTGGGGCGAGGAGAATGCATGACGACAATGAGTGGAAAGCCGATCATGAGCCCGGTTGACGAGCGGGTCTTCAGGGAGGTGATTGGGCGATTCGCGAGCGGGGTGACTGTCGTAACGACGCGTGCCGACGATCAGGACTTCGGCACTACCGCCAGCGCCGTGTCGTCCTTGTCTTTGGAGCCGCCGATGATGCTCGTCTGTCTCAACAGGACGAGTGAGACGAGGCGTGCGATCCTGGAGACGGGCTGGTTTGCCGTCAACGTTCTGAGTGAGACGCAAGCACGGCTAGCAGACCGATTCGCACGGAAAGCGCCGGATAAGTTTCGCGACGTCGACGTGGTAAGAGTTCAGAGCGGAGCGCCGCTCATCGCGAACGCTCTCGCGCGGATCGAGTGCAGGGTCGCCGACACGGCCACCGGCGGGACACACACTATTTTCCTGGGAGACGTCTACCACGCCGCTGGCGAGGAGGGCGCACCTCTCACCTACTATCGCGGTCGATTCGGGCGCTTCCACGATATGCGCCAAGACGAGGCGTACCGCCGGATCCGGGGCCTGCTGGTGGCGCGGGAGTGGCCGCGTGGAGAGCCGCTTGATGTCGAACGCCTGGCGCTAGATCAACAGCTGAGTCGGGCGGACGTCTTCTACGCGCTTACGAAGCTCATGACCGATGGGCTTGTCCAGCGAGAGGCGGGTGGACGGCTATTCGTCAAGCCGCTCGACGTCAAGACGGCGCACGAGGCGATCGACGCGCGCCGAGCGATTGAGACGGCCGTAGTTGACGCGGTCGCCGGCGCGATGTCAGACGATGACATCAAGGCACTGCGATCATACGCCGAGGCCGCGCATGCCGCCGCCGCATCGCGGCCCGTCGACATGGCCGCGCTGGGAAGGGCCGGGCATCACTTTCATCTGCATTTCGTGGGACTGCTGCGGAACGAGGCGCTCACCGGCTTTGTTCGCAGGCTCGAGTTCCACGCAATCTGGGCTACGGTGGCTCCCGACCTCGAGCGTCTGGGCAAGGTCAGCGCGTTGTATCTGCCGGATCTGGTCGAGGCGTGCGCGGCGGGGGACCGCGACGAGGCCAAGCGGCTCCTCAATGACCACGCGGACACGATCAAGGAGTACGCGCGCTACGCGATCGAGCGCGCTGGGGGCTCGACCTAGCGGGAGCGCAACCTTCCCTTGCCTACGAACGCTGGAAGTTCAGCGAGCGGTCGTCCGTCGCATCGAGCGCGAGAAGTCTGTCGAGGGAGAGATCGGTCGTCGGTTGGATCACCTCGACCATGATGCCGTCGGGGTCGCGGACATAGACCATCTTGGTCCCGGCGCCGACTTCTGCCGGGCGAGCGTGCAGCGACACGCCTCCCTGGCGCATTGCCGCGTAGGTCGCGTCGAGATCGTCCACCACCATGCAGACGTGCGCCGAAC
>Ga0306923_10008667_pt1 | contig 10213 bp, 8 predicted proteins | sample sta12Can44000108_FD_203841 | JGI IMG/M metagenome (GOLD analysis project Ga0306923, IMG submission 203841) | Lab enrichment of tropical soil microbial communities from Luquillo Experimental Forest, Puerto Rico - statanox.12C.anox.44.000.108 (v2)... | ecosystem: Environmental > Terrestrial > Soil...
TGGGTCGTGGCTGTCATACGCGCCATACTTCGGAAAGTCGGTCGCGTTCTCGATCCGCTGGTTAACTGGATCGACATTTTTCCAATGGCGCCATTCTCCGCTTACCTGCGGATTACCGTACCATCCGTAATAGAACGCCAAGACCTCTGGTGCGACACTCGCCGACCAGGCGACGGGGGGCGTCCAATTGAAAGACGTAGCGACTACAAAAAGGCCCACTAAAACGCAGCGGCAAACTGTCCGTAATTGAGGGCGAATACGCGCGAGGCGATACCCATGTGAACACCGGAAAATGCACTGCTCAAACACGGCCCCACCTGCAGAGCTGTTCCGGCTTTAGGCGCTCGGGGGCCGGGGTGTTGCTGTTCGCCGAGGCCTCAGCCCGGCACTGGCCGCCGGATTGCGCCGAGATCTACGCTGAGGACTAGAACGAGGAGGGCGCCCGAGACGCAGCCAGCCGCACTGGTACTCGGCAAAGAGGCGCTCGGCACCGATCTGGTCGGCGTATTCGGCGATCAGCCGACCTTTGCCGCCGATCCGCGGCGGCCGGATCGGCTGGACCGGCTTGTCTCCATCGGGAACGCCGATAAAGGAGGAGGGCGAGTCGTCGACGACGACCAGGGTCTCGAGCGAGACGAGTGGTGCAATTGCACGCAGCTCCTTCAAGTGGTGGATGACACTCGGCAGCGGGTCGTCGAAGTCCACATCGAAGGAGTCGAGGTAGAGCAGATCGAGGAATTCGAGCCCCGTGGGCGGATGGTCGGCCAAGAAAAATCAGAACCCATTGGAAAATTGTAATAATCTTCGACCATCCTCGCCGCACCTGGTCGTGGGCAAACGTCCGGGAACCGCGCCGCAATTTTGCGGTCCGAAATTCATGGACACAAGAGCCATAGCTGTTCCGATCCCCAATGTTAGGTTCAGGCATTCGACCATTCGACGGCGACGCGCTCGGCGGCCGCCGCCTCGCGAGGACCCCGCCCAGGCGGGTCACGCGCTGGCTGGCGGCTTCGACAATCGCACCATCGGCTCCAGCAAGCGATCGCGGTGCTCTCTTCAGTCGGGGATGACTCCCGTCCCCATCACGTGTCTTAGACCGCAAAATCGCGGCGCGGTTATTCAGGCGTTGCCCGCGGCCAGGTGAGGCGAGAATAATGCCAGATTCTTACGTTTCCTCAATGGGTTCTGCCGTTACAGAGACCGGATAACCACCACCCGCGGACCGCGATGCTGACCGCAAATTGGCGCGGCTGCGAACGCGCAAAGCGCGCGTTGCCGCCCGGTCGCCGACAGCCTGGAAGAAGCGGGCAAAAAACTCTTCACCTTCCTGCGCTTCCCAAGCGACCAATGGAAGTCCATCCGCACCACCAACGCCATCGAGCGGCTGCACGAGGAGTTCAAGCGGCGCATCAAGACCCAATGCATGCTGCCCTGCGCGGATACCGCTTGCATGTTGTTCTGGGCGTTGTTGGTCAGCGGGCAGATCACGCTGCGCAAAGTCGACGGCTGGAGGACCTTGAATGTCGCCCCTGCCGAGCAAATTCTTGATCTGGTCGCATAAGCCGATAACATCACCCCGGAGATCACCGCCATCGGCAATTTCCACCAACTTCCAGACGCGACCTTCCCCAGGTGCTTGCCCTGATAGCGGCACCAGGACAATACGTGCGATCACATATGCGGCGATATTCGCCAGATTTATGAGTTGTACGTGGGATCGTCCCCGTCTGCCCGCGCCTCCTTCCTCGGCCCGCGTCGCGGTGCCGCGACAGATGTTCGCCGACATCCTGTCATTGATCGCCCGTTTGCGCACCACCCACGCCCGCATGAGGGGCCACGAAGAGCAACTGCGGCAGGTGATGAGGGGAGAGCCGTGCCTCCGTGCGGGCAAAGGGGTGCGGGTCAGCGTTTCGGCGCTGTCAACCGCTAGCTTCGGATCACCTCTTGCTCGCGATGAACGCGATTTGGCGTTGCCAAGCCGATCGAAAGAGCGATCATGGCCTCAACACCGCCGGCAATCTGGCGAATGTGGGTTCATACGGCTCCCGATGTTCGGCCGTTTCCATGACAGAGCTGCCAGTGGGCGAAAAGTGTTGGATTTACTCGGCGTAGCCGGTCAAACCAGTCTCGTGCCCCCTTGGACTTTCGACGCAACCGCTTGAACTTGCGGCGCGCCCAGCGGATGACATAGAGATCGATCCTCTTGAGGGTCGGACGCAACTGCGTCTTGTAGAAGTGGCTGTAGTAGTTGATCCAGCCGCGAATGCACGGGTTGCACATCTCGGCCAGGTCCTGCAGGGACTTGTCACTGCGATGATGAAGCGCCCAGCGCCGAACCGTTCGGCTGATTCACCAGGTTCTTCGATACGTGATCGCAAGTATTGTCCGAAGGCACCAAAAGCGCTCCTATCCGGGAAATGTCGATCAAGATGACCGCGGTAAACCGCCGGGCGGGGGTGGCACCTTGATCTTAACGTGAGGATGCGGAATCCTCGCCATAAAGCGGACCCAGGGAGACTGGGTTCAATGAATTGAGTGAAAAGGAGGCAAGCGATGCGCGTGATGATTAAGTTTTCGTTCGCAGTTGATGCTGGCAACGAGGCAATTCGGACCGGCAAGGTAGGAAAAATTTTGCACCAAATCGCGGAAGAGTTGAAGCCTGAGGCCGCCTATTTCTGCCCTCAGGGTGGTGAACGAGCCGGGTTCTTCGTCGTGGATATGAGCGACTCCTCGCAGGTGGTGGAAATCGCCGAGCGCTTCTTCTTTGGTCTGAACGCAAAGGTCGAGATGACACCGGTCACGGCGGTGGCGGATATCGAGAAGGGTTTGGCGGCGGTTCCCGGCATAATTGAACGCTACGGCTGAGCGGAGCTTCGAGGCGGCGACCCCGGCATCAACAGGTCAGCCTTATAATTACCCAGCGGCCGATCGGGGAAAAAATCAGGCGCGCGCCGAGGTTGGGCGCTCGGCTTTTGGGCGACAGATGGGATGGGCACTGGCCGCTCATCTTCTTCGGCTATACCTCTTGCCCGGACCTGTGCCCGACGACGCTCAGCGAAATTGCCGGCGCGCTCGGTCAGCTTGGGCCACTGGCGGCGCAGGTGCAGAACACCGGACGAATACACGTTCGCTCACAACGCGATCGTCACGCTGGTCGGGCCGGAGGGCGGCATCGTCACGCGCTTTTCGAGCGACGCTGTAGTCGACGACCTCGCTCGGGCGCTGCGCCGGGCCACAAAATTGGAGAAGCGACGATTAGCGGCGGCCTGCCAGGAAATGGTGCGACAGCAGAAATGAGTGTGGATATGCATCAATCGCTCGAATTGTTCCTTGCCTGCGTGACCTACGTTGCTCCCCACCAGCCCGGCATGAGAAGCTGCGCCGGTCGGGGTCAGAAATGTCCGGCTGACGAGACATATCCTAACTGTGTCAACGGCTTGCCGTATCTCAGAGACAAAGATAGTCTGCCAACAGATTCGGTACAGTTTGCGCTCACCAAAACGCGCAGCTCGATCCTCGATACGACCGATCCTATCCCGGAATCAGTTCACCAGGGAATTATTGCACAGGATGTGGAGTAAAAATGGAAAATTAAAAGCAGAAATTCCTTAAAACTAATGACACCCGGCTTTTCGAAATTGCCCCCCAAAAAAGACGGACGACCTGCTGCATCGAGCACCTTCGCCGCGGCTCGAGGCTCCGAGCCACCGATTGCGCCAGCCATGGGCGGTACGTCACGTTCCAGATGGCTGAGGTCGCGGTGTCGCGTCAGATATTCAACGAAATCCTGTCGCTGATCGCCCGGCTGCGGGCGCCGCCCTGCGCCAGCATGACGGAGGCTGTGGTCAGATGCGACGGCCGACGGTGCGGGGTGCGGTTTGGCGGACCCACCGTAACTAGTTCCGACACCACGAGTCGCCCACCGGTCGTTTCGGAGGGTCAGCAGAACACCCCTGCGGCGCACAGTAGCGGACGATCGCGTGTACAACTCATAAATCTGGCGAATATCGCTGTATACGTGGTCGCACGTATTGTCCTGGTGCCGCTATCAGGGCCAGCATCTGGGGAATTCCAACTTATACCTCGACTTAGCCTCATCAACAAGGGATAGGATGAAACGCAGACGAACAAACGCCTGCTCCGCCAGCGTGCTGGCCTCGGCTCTCTCGTTCGGATCACTTGCTACCTTGGTCACGGTCTGCGGCAAGAGAGGTGGCGCCATCCGCCGTCCAGACGTGGACACCATACGCCCGTGAATGCGAAACCGATGCTGATCGTCGACGATGACGTCGGGCTTCTACGTCGGCTTCGCTGGGCCTTTTCCGACTACAGGGTATTTCCTACCAGAACCCGCCAGGAAGCAGTCGATCTTGTTAGGAAGGAAACCATCCCCGTCGCCATTGTCGACCTTGGGCCGCCGGATCCCGACGGAGCGGCAGAGGGCCTCACTGCACTGTCGGAAATTCTCGCGATTGCGCCAGCGACCAAAGTCATCGTCACAACCCAAAACGAAACCCGCGAGCACGCATTACGGGCGATTGTGCTGGGCGCTTATGATTTCTACCAAAAACCGGTCGACATCGACGTATTGCGATTTGTCGTCGGCCGCGCGGAGCAAATGTTCGAACTCGAAGCCCAGAACCGCTGGCTCGCTGAGGCTGTACCGGCATCCCCGGTTGAGGGTATCATCGCGAGCAGTCCGGAAATGCTGCGGGTACTGCTCAACATCGAAAAGATCTCACCGATCGACGTCACCGTACTATTGCTGGGCGAGAGCGGCACGGGCAAGGAGTTGCTCGGCCAAGCGATCCACCGAATGAGCCGACGGGCCCGCGGGCCCTTTATCCCGATCAACTGCGCTGCAATTCCCGAAAGCTTGCTGGAAAGCGAGCTGTTCGGCCACGAGAAGGGGGCATTCACCGACGCGGTAACGCAGAACATCGGCAAGATCGAGAGCGCCGATCACGGCACCCTTTTTCTCGATGAAATCGGCGATGTGCCGTTTGGCAATGCAAGTGAAGTTGCTGCGCTTCCTGCAAGACCAGATAGTCGAGCGGATTGGCGGGCGAAACCCGGTGCAAGTCGACGTCCGCATTATCTGCGCGACGAACCAGGATCTCAATCGGCTGATGGCGGAGAACCGCTTTCGCGAAGACCTCTATTATCGCTTGAACGAGGTGGAGGTGCGGGTGCCGCCGGTGCGCGAGCGGCTCGGTGACGCGGTGTTTCTGGCGAGTTTCTTTCTCCAAAGGTTCGCGGCGGAATATGGGCGACCTGTGCAAGGATTTGCCCCTACGGCGCTGAACGCGATCAAGGATTATCAATGGCCCGGAAATGTCCGCGAGCTTGAAAATCGCGTAAAGCGCGCCGTCGTGATGGCTGAAGAGCCGTTGCTGTCGTTGACCGATCTTGGTCTGCCAACCTCGGCAGGAGAGCCGCAATCTCTCCTCATCTCGGCTGCTCGGGCCCGCGCCGAGCGCGAGGTGCTGCAACTGGTGCTCGCTCAGGCCGGATCCAATCTGTCGGAGGCAGCAAAGCTTTTGGGGGTCAGCCGGCCGACGCTCTACGCTTTAATGCGGCAGCACCAAGTCGGCGTGGATGATGTGCCGGGTCCGGCCCGAGCGGCGTCAGAGACGTCCCCAACCCGCCGCTCCTCCTCGCCTCGCTCAGTGCGGTTGCACGCGCAGGATGCGCCAGCGTAATGGGTGTGCGTTGGAGGGCGCGCCCGGCAAGGATGGAGCGCCGACGATCGTCTCGTGAACCGGTCTCCAAAGCGTGAGTGCGAGGTAGTGTGTTGGGCGTACCAGCCTTTTAGCCTTTGTCTTGGCTGTCGCAATCTCAACACACTCGGATCGAAGGCTGATAAACCAAAAATCAGCGCGCAAGTCTCGATCGCACCATTCAAATTCCCGGACGCTGGGGTGCGGCCTCGGACGCCATATAGAGAAGGCGTCTCTTGGTACGAATCGAGCTGCTCGCCCGCGGTTCCGGAACCACGCCTAGCCGATGAGCTGCGCCAGCTTCTTCAGGAAATCGAAGCAGCCCGCGAGCCCGTGCTCAACCGTGCTTCAGCTCTTGGAGTAGCTTTTCCGCCGCGTCCTTGTCGGGGAAGGAAACTCCGGAGCTGAGCAGGGCCTCGAGCATCACCTGAGCATCGGCCGTTCGTCCGACGCGCTGGAGCGCCACTGCGAGGTGATACTGAATGTTCGGGTTGCGCGGCGCGGTGGTATTGGCAGCGGTGAGGTAGGTCATGGCTTTATCGGCCTGACCCTGGGCTAACAAGATCCACCCCAAGGTGTCGTCGATCTGGGCAGCGGCCGGAGCAACGGCGTAGGCGCGCTCGGCCAATTCTCGGGCCTTGGGCAGATCACCCTGCCGTTGGTAGAGCCAAGCAAGGTTGTTCAGGGCGATCGAATCGGTCGGGCGCTCGGTGACGACGCGGGTATATTCGGCAATGGCGGGGCCGTATTTCTTTTGGTCTAGATAGAAGCCTGCCAAAGCCGTCCGGATGGTATAGTTCTTCGGATCGGCTTTCAGGCGGGCAGTAAGCACGCCCTCGGCCTTTGCGAGATCATCAGCACGAGTGTAGAGGCGGAAGAGCGCAAGCGTGAGATTATCGTCCGACGGTTGGGTCGCCGCTACCTTGTCGGCGAGGGCGATCGCTTCGCGGTTGTGACCGGCATTCTCGTAAAGCTCCGCGGATACGACATCGTATAAACTATTGCCTGGGTCGTCGTTCGCGAATTTGCGCGCCTTTGCGAGGCCAGCTTCCAGGCCGCCGATTTCGGCCTCCACTCGGGTCAGGTCACCCTTCAGATCGGAATTTTTGGGATCCCGGTCAAGGGCAGCCTGCAACACGTTCCGCTCCTCTGGGAAGTTCTTTGCATCCTTAAGCAGAGTGACGTAGCGGGACAAGATGGGTCTAGAATTGGGCGCGAGTTCGTAAGCGCGCTTATACGTCACCAGTGCGCCATCTTTGTCTCCGGCCGCGATCTGCACGCGGCCTTGTGCGTCGAGAACCTCGACGTTTTGCGGAAACTGGGCGAGAAGCTCGGTTGCAGCCGACGTCGCGTTCTTCCAATCCTGCTGCACCCCGTACATGTTCACGAGCAAGAGCCCGGGTGCCGGGTCATCGGGTGCAGCTGTGCGGGCACGTGAGATGTAGCCCGTAGCCTCCGGCCACTTCTTTTGCGCAATGGCGATTTCCGCGAGGCCGAGCAGGGCGGCGATGTCGGCCGGCCTCTGCGACAGGACGTCGTCGTAGCTTTTCTTGGCCTCATCGGTCCGTCCGGTCGTCAAATAAAGTCGCGCCAATGCCTCGCGTACGGTGAGATTTTTCGGATCGGCGGTCAGCCGGCGGTTCAAGGCGGCCTCGGCCTTGGTCAGGTCGCCGGTACTAGTATAAAGACGAGAGAGTGCAATCGTAAGTCCGTCGTCAGAAGATCGCGCAGCGACTGCCTTTTCGAGCAGAGCGACGGCGTCCTTGGGCCGCCCCGCCTTTTCGTAGAGCTCGGCTGACACTAGGCTATAAATGTTGTTTTCGGGATCGTCCTTCGCGAGTTCGCGCGCTTTGGCAATGCCTGCATCCAAACCATCGACTTCTGCTTCAACTCGGATCAGATCACCCTTCAGCGCTGCAATCCGTGGATCGCGAGCGACAGCTTCTTGTAACACGGTACGCGCCTCGCCAAACTCCTTCGCCGAGGTCAGCAAAGCGACATAGCGGGACAGGATCGGGATCGAACTGGGTGCGATCTCATAGGCGCGTCTATAGCTGGAAATCGCGCTTTTGGTATCACCACTGCCCAAAAATGCGTTGGCTTGCGTTATTTGGACATTGGCGTCCCGCGGAAACTGGGCGACGTGCTCGCCTGCGACTGTCATAGCATTGTTCCAATCCTGCTTTGCCTCATAGACGTTCACGAGCTTAATCCCTGCCGCCGGATCGTTTGGCACGGCGGTCCGCGCACGGTTGATGTTATCAATTGCCTCGGACCATTTCTTTTCCTTTATCGCGATGTCTGCCAACCCGAGCAAAGCAGCACCGTCGTCAGGTTTCTTCGTAAGAAGGTCGCCATACACCTTCTTGGCATCGTCGGGGCGCCCGGCTGCCAGATAAAGGTTGGCCAAGTCACGTGTCGCCGCGGCAAACTCCGGGTTGCGCGCCAACGCGGCGCGAAACGCGGTTTCCGCCCCGGCATTATCCCGCTGTGCGACTTGGACTTCCCCGAGCAAGGTCTGGTAGAGCGGGTTTTTGGCATCTAGCTTGATCAGCGAAGCTGCGACCTCAGCGGCTTTTTCGACGCGTCCGGCGCGCAACTCGGTGAGCACGAGAGTGGGCCCGGCGATCGTCTCCCCGGATTTGCTCGCAAACACTTGCTCGAGCTCGGCGAGGCCCTGTTGGCTGCGGCCCGAGTTGATCTCAGATATCGCCAGGCTTGTCTTGATCGTCTGGTCTCCCGGCTCAAGGGCGGCAGCTTTTTCGAACTGCTGCAGCGCTAGCGCCGGCTTGCCGTCGGCCATGTAGGCGTTGCCGAGCAGGCTTAGCGTCTCTGCATCCACTGTCGGCCGATCGACTAGCGGCTTGAGATAATCGATCGCACGGGGCGGGGCATGCTGTTCCAGCGCGGCACTCGCAATAAGTCGCGTCGCGCGCGGATCGCCCGGAACGTGAGCAAGGTATTTGCTTAGGATACTTTCCGCCTGGGCGGATTGTCCGAGCGCCAATTTCGTGGCTCCCTGGAGATAATACCCTTCCCAGAAGCTCGCAAAGCCGGGGCTGATGCGATCGTATATTCGATCCGCTGCAGTGTATTGTTTTTGTTCGTCGAGTTCGACCGCGCGTAGGTAATTTGCTATAAAATTGTTTGGAGTAGCTTTGAGAATTGGATCGAGATCCTCGTCGGCTGCCTTGAAATTGTTCCGACCGATATAGATTTCGGCGCGGCCGAGATGCGCTTGCAGGTTCTTGGGATCGATTTTCAGCGCCTCTTCAAAGAGACGAATGGCTCCGTCCTGATCGCCTCGGGACCGGAGCATTTCCGCCTTGACCCTGAGCATTTCCGTCGAGCGCGGGTCGGCGGCGATCGCCGCGTCTATTAGCTTGTCTGCTTCCGCGGGGTTCTGTTGCCTGAGCAGCCATGCGAGCTGAGCCTTTGGGGCTGCCGCTTCGGGATCCAGCCGCATCGCATCGCGAAGCATCGCCTCGGCTTTGTTCCGATCGTTGAGACTGGCCGTCGCGGTGCCGAGCGCAGTCCGGACCTTGCTTTCGAGAGCCGGTGCCCGATCCCCCGGTTGGATCATATCGAGTAGGTCCGAGAATTTTCCCTGCCGGAGCAAGGCGCCGGAGAGAATTGGTAAATAATCTGCCTCATCGCCGTTGCGTTCGCGTGCAGCGCGGGCTTCACGCTCGGCCGAGGCGGCGTCACCGAGATCCAGATATACTTGAGCTAGCCGCGCGCGGATGACGGCATTATCCGGCGACTCGCGAATGGCGTTGCGCAGCTCGATCTCGGCGGCCTTGAGATCTCCCTTAGCTACGTATTGCTCGGCATCCGTCATCGACGTGGAAGAGTCCTTGGCATTCGCGCCAAGGCAGGCGAGCACGAGGATGGCGGCGGCAAAAGCGAGCGGCCGCCATATGTAAGCGCGGTGAGCCTTGGGCATTGCCTTTCCTTTCATGGGCAAGCGACCCTCACATATGAGCCAGATCCGGTCCTGCTGAACCAGATCGTAAAGCGTCGGCCGGCTGATCCCGAGCAGCTTTACTGGCTTCCATCGATTGGAGCGGGCTTGCGCGAGAGCTGACAAGCGTCGCGCTCCGGGGCGAGCGCACCCATCATGAAGAGTAAGCGACTGGGTGTCCTCCCGTGGTGCGGTAAGACTGAGATCGGTAGCCCGGTATCGGCCGTGATCGCAGGTCCGCGAATTGCAGCAACAGCGGGCGGCCGAAATTAAGTCTCAGAGTGCCCCCGGCTTCACCCGTCAGGCCTGTCATCACCACCCCGTTCGGTCTCCCAAAAGATCCTGAATTCTAATCTTAAATCCCACCAAGCCTGCTCAAAATCGCCGCTTCATTCGGGGGGGAGCGAGGCTAAAGCGAGCGTGCCGCAACGGCTAGATGGCGGAGACGCTGGCAACCTGAAGAGCACGCATGCTTGTCAACCAACTGCTCACGCCCTACGGTTCTGCTCGGAGAGCGACGTGATCCATG
>Ga0306923_10008674_pt1 | contig 10209 bp, 12 predicted proteins | sample sta12Can44000108_FD_203841 | JGI IMG/M metagenome (GOLD analysis project Ga0306923, IMG submission 203841) | Lab enrichment of tropical soil microbial communities from Luquillo Experimental Forest, Puerto Rico - statanox.12C.anox.44.000.108 (v2)... | ecosystem: Environmental > Terrestrial >...
TTTCCATCCTGCAGTCGGTGCCGGTCGAGGACGTCGCGCACGCGGGTTCCCCGCTGCTCGCCGAGGCGATCACGCGTCTGCGCGCCGGACGGGTGATCCGCGAGGCAAGCCTCTAAACCCGTCAAGAAACCCGCATGAAATGGGCACTTCTTTGATTTGGCGTTGTTGCACGCATCTGGATTTTGTTGCATCAATTCGCTAGTCTTTTCAACGGCCCCGATCCGAGCGCATTATGTGAGCGCAACAACGGAGCGACAAAAATGGCAGGCCAAGAAGACCAAAGCGGATGTGCCGAGCGTGCCGACTGAATCGAAGATCGCTCCCGACGATCCGCATTACAACATCCCGCGGGATGCTAAAGGCGATCCGATCTTCTTTATTCTGCCCGACGACATCCGACGCAGTTATGCGCGTTGCATGTTGTCCTGCGAGGCGGGTTGGCGAGAGACCGGCGATCCGGCGTTCGTCGCAGAAGCGCAAACCTGGACGCATTATCATCGCCAACCCACACCCGAATGGCTGCACGAGGCGGTATGGGTGCTGGCGCTGCGGCGCCGCGGTAGGGTACACGCTGCACGGGCTAAGGCCGCAGCAATTCGATTGATGCGCTACCAGGTGGTGTGCGATGCCCAGCGCAGGGGTTTGACGTGGGAGGCGGCCTATGATCATGCGGCCGACGTCTTAAAGCAAACCAATGCCGGGGGCGAGCCAGACACGATAAAGGCCGCCTATATCACAGTGAAGGCAGACCTCAGGGCTGGCCGTCACGGCCTGTACAGCACACCAAAGTTGCCGCGGAAGAAACTAGGTGACGCTCCGAAACATGCGGCGTCACCTAGGAGAGGGCTCAAGCGCTAAACCATCTCCTAGGATAGGCTTTAAGCGCCAAGCGCTCACCTAGGTGAGCGCTTTTGCATTTTGCGCTCTCTTGGCACGCGTTTTCCAGAATCATTACGACATCGTGGCGACCGATCTCAATGGATCGAATGAGGAGCCACGGGTCATGAGCAATTTTCTTGTCGGCGCGCGAGCAATTGCGGCGCATCTCAAATCGCTCGGACTCATCGCGGATGACGACGAGAACGCCGAAGATAAGGTTTATCACTGGGCGAAGACCAAGCGAATTCCGACCGGTCGATTCGGAAATCAACTGATCGCATCCCCCGACAAGCTCGAGCAAGTCGTCAACAAGCTCGTCTCGTAGTTCGACCCGGATTCGACAGCCATCGTCACCGGGCGGTCGAGCGCGGGCATCTCCAAAGCGGCGACGGAAGGAAGCGGACCGGGCTTTGCCGAGTTTAGGTTTTCGAAGCCACGCAAAACCCGGTCCGAACGCAGCGAAAGGTAGGACCCCATGCTGCAACTCACAAACGACCTATTAAAGACCTCGACGGCGGAATTCAAGGTTCCGTCCTCCACCAACGACAGCACCGCCGTCACCGTTACCGTCGCCGGCGCCACCAGCGTCGACGCCCACGTTGCGGCGATCAATACCCTTGTCCCCAAGCTCAAGCAGATCACCGGCGATCTGGAGGAGGAGATCGGCCGCCACATTCTGGCGATCAAGGTTGCGCAGCCCAACGATTGGGAGGCTCTTGTCAAGGCCAGGTGCGGGATCAGCCGGTCGCGCGCCTACGAACTGATGGCGATCGCGGAGGGGGTCAAAACGACCGAGCAGACTCGGCGTGAGACCAATGCCCGCCAGATCAAGCGCCGCCAGAAACAAGCCGTCCGTAACGTAACGGACAAGAAAGAACTGGCGACGACCGACACCCAGATCATCGAGCTCAAGACGGCGCACCGGCGCGAACTAGCCGGCGCTCGTGCCCAGCTCGACGAGCGCGAAGAGGCGCATGAGCGCCAGATCGCCAGGTTCGAGAATGAGATCGCCCGATTGGGCGACGCTCGCAACCTCGGTTCTGAGCGCGACCAGTTGCGCAAGGCCCTCGGTGAGATCGTGGAGCTGCTCGCCGAGATGCGCGGATTGATGACGCAGGCCGTGCGCAATCAGACCGCCATCACCACGAAGATCACCCGCGCAAAAGTGATCGCGGAATCCGCGCTCAAGCCGGCGAAGGTCGCGATCGTGAATTTGTCGACCAAGCAGGCCGCGTAACGAACTCAACGGCGCCGTCCGCGCAAATGCGGTCGGTTCCGTCTTCCCAAGCTGCCGGCAGGTCCGGCGGCTCGGTAAGGCGGAAGAAGGAACCAGAGGATCGTTTGATCGTCTCGGTCGGTGGCTTGGATAGAGGTCTCGCGTACCAAGCTGCCGATCATCCCCCTTAGTGAATGTTCTTAGTTGCGTGAGTGCGTGCGTCCATGCTGGATCAATCCAAATCCGAAGCCTCCAGGAATATTCGCGCCCTCTGCGGGCACTGTTGCAACTGCTGGCGGGCGTTGACGGACCCCATCTCGCTCGAGCGCGGCATCGGACCCGAATGCCTCAAGCATAAGGTCGATGCCATTTGCGCGCTGGCCGCCGAAGGCCGTCAGCTCGAGATCATCATGGTGCTGACCGGAATGCCGGCGGATTTCGTCACCGCGGTGCTGAACGAGGTGACTGCATCATGACCGCCGATACCGACAATCAACTCGACCTGTTTGACGGGGAGGCCCGCCGTCCCCTAGCCGCACATGTGTGGCGCAAGGAGGCGAACGGCTTCTATGTCGAGCCGACGTGGTGTTCCGAACGACTGTTCGAGGTCGAGAAATTTACCAACTCGGTTTGGGACCCTTGTTGCGGCCTTGGCCACATCGCCGAGTCCGCACGCTGTGTAGGCTATGAGGTTTTTGCCAGTGACATTGTCAACCGTGGTTATAAGCGCCAACACGCTTGTCTCGATTTCCTTCAATGCGATCGCCCCCGTGGTGCCAATTTCGTTTTCAATCCGCCATTCGATCGTTGCGAAGAATTTGTGCGCCACGCGCTCTCGATGATCCGCGAAAATGAAAAAGGCAAAGTGGCGACAATCTTTTTGCAGCGCCGACTGAATGCGGCACGCTGGCTGCAAGATACCCCACTCGCACGGGCCTATCTCCTAACCCCACGACCGTCGATGCCGCCCGGTCACGTGATTCTCGCTGGCAAAAAGCCTGGTGGAGGCACGCAGGATTTTTGCTGGCTCATATTTTCTCGCACCCACAAAGGGTCACCGGAATTGCGCTGGCTGCATAGGGACGGGGGCCGTCAATGAGCGGAGCACGTCACCGCCAGAAGGGCGATCGCATCGAGCGCGAGCTGGTCGAACGGCACAAGGCTATTGGCGTCCACGCTGAGCGCTATCCGTTGAGCGGCGCCAGCCGCTTCCGCGGTTCTGGTCATGACGTCGACATCTATCCTTTCGGTCAGGAGGAAGCGCCGATCGTCGCCGAGTCGAAGGCGCGCAAGAACGGCGCCGGTTTCACGCAACTCGAAACCTGGCTGGGCGAGTTTGATGTGTTGTTCCTGCGCCGGAATCACGCCGACCCGATGATCGTACTGCCGTGGCGCACATGGGCCGCGTTGCTGGCGAAAATTCCGCGGAGAGAAGTGCCATGACCGCCATCATTCTGTTCGCTACCGACGCATGGATCGTCCTGCTCAAGGGTCCGCGTGCGATCGGGCCTTTCTCAAGCCGCAAGAAGGCAAGGAACTTCGCCACCTGTCGTGGTGGTATCGCGCTGACTTGGTATGAACCCGAAGGAATGTGTGAGGGGTGGGACCACGAAGGCGCGATTTGGTTCAACAACGATTGGAATGCGCCCTTCGTCATCGGCGGCCCATTCTTCGACTGCAAGGACGTCTGGGACGTCTGCACGTTCCCCGGCGCCGAGAACGGCACCGCGATCGACCTCGAATATCCCGACGACTTCTGGACTGGCCCCGACGACGAAGAGTCCGTCGAGCCGCCCGCGAACGACAACGCCGAGGAGCAGACCCGTGCCGCGTAATTCCAAACAAAGAGATCGTGAGCTTGCCGATAATGCGCACCTGCTCCGCGCCTGGAAGCGCTGGCACACCGAGCAACTTGAAGAGGCGCTCGCCGGTGTTCATCGCGATGTGCTTGAACGCGTGATGGCGCAACTCAAAGACCTGAAATCCGCGCGCGAACTCGTCAACGCCATGGCGGCCGAGGACTGGAGCGCGGTCGACGCGGACACGCGCCTGGTTGTGTTGCACCAGGTCAACGCTGCGATCACCGAGCTGCGGCTGGAATCCGGCGCGGACCCGATCTCCGATCCACTGCCCGGTCAGCCGGACAACGCGTTCAGGATCATCAAATCCCTATTCAACAGTTTCCCGCCCTCGTTTGGGAAAGCGAGCCGAGGCGATCGGCAAGTGTGTAACACGGAGAATTAGCTATGAGTGAACTTGTTAAGAGTCTGGAATCAGAAACTGCGCTCATCAATCTTGATGGTTTCGCCGGCTACACTGACGAAAGTGAAAATCAAGACCAGGAAGACTTCGCGCCGCATGCGCGCATCATCCAGGGCACCCGGATCAGTTTTACGAAACAAGCGGTCTGGGTTAATCGCGAGAAGCAACCGCTGCCCAAGGGCTTGTTGCTGCTCGTCGCCAACGTTCTGCGTGTCGTGCAAAAATGGGGACCCGACGGCATGCCGGCCGGCGATCCGCGAATTCTCAAACCGGGCGAAAAATGGCCAGATGTCGAAGCCATGAATGAGAAGTGCCCGAAGTCGGAATGGCGGATGTACTTCGACAAGTTAATCGGGCCGTATCAGCGGCAGAAAGTCGTGTACTTGTGGGACCCAAACATCACCTTGGATAAGTACACCTACGCGGCCAGCTCCAATTCGGGGATGAATGCCGTCTCAAACTTGGTCGAGAAGATCAACACCCAGCGGGACTTCAAAAAGGTACGAGCGTATCCCATCGTCACCTTGGAGAGCTTGCTGTGGTCCAAGCGTTACAACACTCCAGGCCCAAATTTCATCATTCAAGATTGGGTTGAGCTAAACGAACGCGGCGGCCTTGTACCGATCGCGGCAACAACACCGGCCGCGCTCACCGCGTCGAGACCCACGACCGCGCAAGAGATGCTGAACCAAAATCCGGGGATGAAACCGGTTGCGGCACCGACCGGCGCTGAGGCGACCGGCGACAAGATCGAATTCTGACCCCGATGCGCTGCAACTTGATGTCGCTCCTCGGAGGACGGGGCGACATCGGGATGGAGCGTATGGAGTTTCCCGATGTCCGACTGGCGCCCGCTGCCGGCGTTGCCCGACCTACGGCGTGTGGGCGGCATCAGTTTAGACACAGAGACCAAAGACGGCGGACTGGCCAGCGATCGCGGCTCCGGCTGGCCTTGGGGTGACGGCTACATTTGCGGCGTAAGCGCTGCCTATCATGGCGAAGGCGGCGCAGTTCAATCCCATTATTTTCCGCTTCGTCACCCTGACTCACAGAACTTCGATCCTGCCCAAGTCTTTCAATGGGTCCGCGACCACATTGCGGCCGGCGTCCGCTTCGTCACCCAGAATGGACTCTATGACTGGGGCTGGTTGCGTGCCGATGCTGGCATCGTGATGCCGCCCTCCGAGCAACTGGAGGAGACGCAGGCGGCCGCGACCTTGGTCGACGAGAACCGCCACCGCTACTCGCTTGAAGCGCTGTGCAAATGGCGCGGGCTGCCCGGCAAGGACGAGACGCTGCTGCGCGAAGGCTGCGCGGCGCTCGGGTTGCTTCCAAAAGGCCGTAAGAAAAAGTTCAATCCGCAGGCCCATATCTGGCAATTGCCCGCGCGCTATGTCGGGCCTTACGCCGAGCAAGACCCGACCAGCACGCTGTTGCTGCTCGAGAGCCTCGCCCCAGTGCTCGAACGCGAGGGCACGCACGCTGCGTACCGGCTCGAGGTCGACTTGTTGCCCATGGTGCACGAAATGCGCCGGCGCGGCATCCGAATTGACATCGCCGCGGCGGAACGCGCCCGCGAACTGCTGTTCCGGAAGCGCGATGCCGCCTTTGTAGAGCTGTCCGAGAAGCTCGGCGCGAATGTCGGTATGGAAGAAATCGGCCGCAACAAATGGCTGGCCGAAACGTTCGACGCCTACGGCATCAAGTATCCGCGCACGGAGAAAGGCAATCCGTCATTCACCGCCGGCAGCACCGGCTGGATGCACAAGCACACGCATTGGCTGCCGCTGCTGATTGTCAAGGCTGATAAGTACAACAACGCCGCGGTGAACGTCCTGGAGAACTACATTCTCAGCCATGTCGTCAAAGGCCGCATACATGCTGAAATTCACCCGCACCGCTCCGACGAAGGCGGCACTCGTTCGTTGCGCTTTTCTTATTCCGATCCGCCGCTGCAGCTCATGCCGTCACGCGACGAGGAATTGGCGCAGCTGATCCGGGGCTGTTTCCGGCCAGAAGAGGACGAGTTCTGGGCTAAACCTGACGTGTCCCAGCAGGAGTTCAGATTTCTCGTGCACTACAGCGTACGGCACAAACTGACGAAAGCAAACGAAGTAGCAGAGCACTATCGCAACGACCCGAATACCGATTTCCACCAGCTGGCGACGACCTGGACCGAGCTGGATCGCACGTCCGCCAAAGCTACGAACTTTGCCCGGATCTACGGCGCCGGCGTGCGCAAGTTTGCGGCCATGATCGGCAAGTCCGTAGCCGAAGCACAGACGATCTATGACCGCTACGACCGCGAGCTACCATTCTTCTCACAGCTCGCCGACCGGTGTCAGCACGCCGTGCGGCGCAACGGCTATCTCACGCTCTATGATGGCGCGCGCCGGCATTGGAACACCTGGGCTCCGGGCGGGAAATGGGAGAAAGGCGCCGGCCCGTGCTCGCGCGAAGAGGCCGAGAAGCGGGTGCGCGATTCCGGGCATCCTTGGTATGGCCAGCGGCTCTACCGCGCCGATGTCCGCAAGGCGCTCAATGCGTTGATCCAGGGCTCGGCCGCGCGGCACACCAAGCTGTGGATGCGGGCCTGCTGGCGCGAGGGCATCACGCCATTACTCCAAATGCACGACAGCTTGGACTGCTCGGTCAGCTCGCCAGAGCAGGCCGAACTCGTGGCCCAACTCGGGCGCGACGCGGTACAGCTCGAGGTACCGATGCAGGTCGACTTAAAGTATGGCCGCAACTGGGGAGATGCGAAACACACGTGGGAAGAACTGCACGCTGAGATGAGCCCTCACGTTGAGCCGGTCGAGGAATTACCCGACGCGCCGGCACGAACTCAACGTGAGGCCCCGAAATTCTCCTATGATTTTGATGAGGCGCCTGATTTGCCTCCGTGGGAGAATGACGAACTCAGCAGGCCCGAACAAGACTTTCCGTCCGCGCACGAGGTGCCGCCTGTACACGACGTCGCCACCCACATCTGGCGATCCCAGGATTACGATTTTCCGTGCACGCCGACCGGCGAAGAACAGTGCGATAACGATGGGCGGGTCTATGTGCGAGTGAGGACGCCAGACGGAGACTCGACTTTCGTACCGAGAGATGAACTTGCCCCGGCCGCTGCTACTGTTGAGTCACTATCGTCATCGCCATCACCATCGCCAGCACCGCCGCCTATCACAGATTCCCCACCTGATTCCCCACCATCGCCTTCGTCAGGAAATGGCCGCGATCCTACAAGCGCGCCCGCAGCAACAACTACGACGAACGGACAAGGCGGCGGACACACCGGCTCCACGACTGCCCATCGCAGCTATCCACATAGCAGCCAGCCCAAAGGCGCTAAAGTCGCCGAGTTCATCTATCGCGACCTCAAAGGCGCACCGTATCTCAGAGTCGACAAGTACGTGACGGCACAAGGCGATAAGGCATTTCCGCAATATCGTTTTGACAAAGGACGGTGGCTCAAACGCGGAAAGAACTGGCCCTCGATACCATTCCGTCTGCCCGAACTATTAGCGGCACCGCCGGGCTCAACCATAGACATCGGTGAAGGTGAAAAGGACGCGCTCAATCTCGCCAAGCTCGGCCTGATCGCTACCACTAATCCCGGCGGCGCTGGCAAGTGGACGCCTGAACTGAACAAGTGGTTTGACGGCTTCGCACGCGCCAACATCTATGAAGACAACGACGTACCCGGACACAAACACGCCGCCGCGGTGGCGGCTGCGCTATGCGCGGTCATCCCTGACGTCCGGGTGGTAAAATTTCGCGAGCTGCCCGAGCACGGCGACGTCTCAGACTGGCTTAAAAATGGTGGCACGCTTGCACAGCTTCGCACTCGCGCCGACCAGGCGCCGAAATTTATTGCGCTAGCAAGCGTGAACGCTGCCGATGTGGAGATCGAGGATTACGACTGGGTGTGGCCCGACCGCTTTGCGCTCAAGAAAATCGGATTAGTGGTCGGGTTGCCGGATGAGGGCAAAGGCCTCGCCATCTCCGACATCGCAGCGCGAATCACGCGCGGTGCAGCATGGCCGTGCAATGAAGGGCAGGCGCCGCTCGGCAGCGTGATTGTACTGTCGGCCGAAGACGACATCGCCGATACTATCGTGCCGCGGCTGATTGCAGCGAATGCCGATCTCGCACGCATCACGATCCTCAAGATGATGCGCGACACCGTATCCGAGCGAATGTTCAGCCTGGTCACCGATCTTCCCGTGCTACGCCAAAAAATCCTCGAGATTGGCAATGTCGCGATGATCATTATCGATCCGGTCACCGCCTATCTCGGCGTTGGTAAGGTCGACAGTTTCCGCGCCACTGATGTGCGTGCGGTACTCAGCCCGCTCAAGGATCTGGCTGAAGAGCTGCGGGTGGCCGTGCTCGGCATCATGCACTTCAACAAGAAAATCGACGTGACCAACGTATTACTACGAATTTCCGACAGCCTCGCTTACGGTGCGGCCTCGCGCCACGTCTACGCTATCGTCAACGACCCCGATAACCACCGCCGCCTCTTCGTTCGAGGTAAGAACAATCTCGCCCACCACGATCAGAAGACGCTCGCCTTCAGTATCGATGCGCGCGAAGTCGGCACCGACAAGCGCACCGGAAACCCGATCCGCCGACCGTACATCACATGGCATGACGAGCCGGTCGACATCACCGCCGTCGAAGCAATGCAAGCTGCCTCCGAAAACAAATCGCCAAGCGCGCGCGAGGAGGCCAAAGAGTTTCTCAAAGAACTGCTGAAGGACGGACCAGTGCGTGCGACCGAAGTTTGGGCGGCAGCCAAAGAGAACGGAATCGCTAAACGCACCTTAGAGCGTGCCAAAAGAGAACTTCACGTTGTGGATAAACGCGACGGTCCACTCAATGAAAAGGGCGAAATCACTTGGCGCTGGCACTGGATGCCGAAGCAGGAGAACGAAGATGGTAAATCCCACACATAAGCAAATAGCTCTGCACTACTTGCCGCCAGACGAAAACGTGCCGTCAGACCTGCCCGAAAAGCTGCGCTCCCGCCTAATTGGACTGAATGCCTTCGTTGCAAAGCGCTCCGACGGCGGCGAGTTCGTCGCCGTGTGGGGCTGCGGCGGGATAGTCGACGGTGAACTGCTGACGTCGCAGAGTCGAGTCATTGACTGCCGCTGCGATTTTTTATGGGGGTATCGTCTCCGATGATATTCTTATCGGAGGATGGGTGCAGATGGCCAGGAAGCAACGCGCGGAGCAGTGCGCCGAGCACCGGCGGCAACGCGATGAAGAGGAGCGGCGGCAACGTGTGATGGTCATCACAGAGTTCGACGCCGGAGACCCCCCGAAAGAACACGCCGAATTTGTCGCCGGAACGTTCATCGGCGCATACACCCCCACCCATTCACGATGAACTTGAATATTTGCGAGCCGCGTTTGAAGATGTTTTCCTTCACGTAACCCTCTCCACCGGCGCTTCGCTAAGGCTCGCCCACGATGCCCGATACGCCTCCGTATAGAACAGCGTTTGATAACGGCGTCGACCGCCTCTATCACTACCAAAAATTCAATCCGGAGCATCTGGAAAACACACTAGTGCGGGGCTTGGTGAGATTTGCACGTCCAAGCAGTTTCAACGATCCCTGGGACTGCAAGCCCGTATTTTCTATTCCTCAAGACAAAAATGAGCTGGAGGCTATGGTTCGATATATGGCCGCCGCGAGCGCAAAGCACGGCACCACACTTGACTCCGATGAGAGCGAGCGTCGAGTCCAGGAACTCATAACGAACCCGCAAGAGCTGCTCAGGCGTCCGATGGATAAATTGGCTCCCGAGATGCACAAGCAGATGGATGAACGTTATCG
>Ga0306923_10008677_pt1 | contig 10208 bp, 8 predicted proteins | sample sta12Can44000108_FD_203841 | JGI IMG/M metagenome (GOLD analysis project Ga0306923, IMG submission 203841) | Lab enrichment of tropical soil microbial communities from Luquillo Experimental Forest, Puerto Rico - statanox.12C.anox.44.000.108 (v2)... | ecosystem: Environmental > Terrestrial > Soil...
TAAGCACAACCTCTTCGTGGCCGGTTGCCAAACGCTCTGTCCAGAAATCATATGCGTCACCGGATTTGCTGAATTGCGCGTCGGTCACGGCAATCGTCAGGTCGAGTAGCTCGGCATTGATTGCGCCCAGCACGGTGGATTGCAGCCAACGCGCCATCGCAATGTTGTCCGAGTATACTCGCCAGCGAGCTTCCGTCAGCTCGCTTTTGAGATAGAGAACATGGCCCGGCCCGCCTGGGGACGACAGGATACGCCAAAAGGTAGCAGTCGTCGTGAAGCTCTCGCTGTCGTTATTGCTGAGCCGAATGACCGAATTTTCCCCGGTGAGGATCACGCGATTCGCATCTACAGTGCTCATAACTGATATCTCCAGACTGGTTCTTTAGAGCGCCATGATAACTGAATGGGGTGTGGGCACAATTTCAAAGCCGAGCGGACAACTCCGCGATGATCGTGGATATCCGGTCGCGAGCGCGCTACCGACGAACTCCCTATTTACTTTCAGCTCGGCGCGCGTCGTGAGCGCAAGGTTAGCGAAGGAAGGATGGCCAGGGTGGGCACCACGTCGTCCGCAGAGGACTCGCTGACCGAGGACTGAATAGCGCTGGTTGAGCTGCCGCGGAGAGCGGTCGCTGGCCGCGACGAGGTTGTGTCCCTTGGAGTGGTGTAGGAGCTGTGGGTAAGTAGCCCGCCGCAGCGACCGCCACGGGTTTGGCGGCGGTGGCTACTTCTCTACAGCAGTGGTCATCGTGCACCTCTTGGGAACGTCACCGGGGACAGCGCAATCACGGCCTAACACGACCGCGAAGAGGCAATGCACTTTTCGGTGCCACGCACCGACAGCCGACCAGCCGGGCTGCTAGCGCGGGTACGCCGCCGGCAGAACCGCGATATATCACCAGTATGGCCTCGCCCGACGACACGAGCCAAGCCGTGGTCAGCTCGAAAACTCGAAAACTTCTTGAGCGTCTCGGCGCGCCGACAGTCCAAGAGGGGGGCGACGCCCCCCTCTTCAGATTCTCGGACTCGGAAGCCCGGACGGGTTACTGGTTCCTCTGGCGGCGCGCGGCGCGGCCAGGGCCGACCTCTGGGTTGGAAGCTGAAGGCGCCGGACCCGGAGGAGCCGGCGGCATGGAGAAGTTACCCGCCGCCACGCGGGCAAACTCTTCCTGGTTCAGTTGGTTCGCGTTGGTTCCAGTCATCTCCGATGGAGGGTGCGCCTTCAGTCCGTGGTGGTGCGTTGAAGCCCGCGCATGCCGTTGCGTCGGTGGCTCCGCCGATGTTGTCCCCCCAGGTACAGGGACTCCAGGGACGATCCCAGTGGCCGCTGGGAGAGGCGACGCCGGATACCCCGACTGCGGCGTACCGGGTATGCCGGGGGACCCCTGCGGCAGATTGTACAGCGGGGAGGAGGGGCCTGGGCCTCCCGGGGGATTGACGGCCGGGCCGGTCCCGGTGCCCGCCGTCGCGCCGGGGCCGCTGCGCTGTGCCCAGCCGGGCGCGGCGACCGCGAGCGCGGCGACGATCGCAACTCCGCTTAAGAGATACTTCATGACTTTGATCCTCCGTTGAAGTTCTGGATTCGGCCGAGGCATATATCCGACGCACATCGTACGCCGAAGCGGGCGATAAGCGTTAACGACGCACGCAGCGTTCCGTTCCGACAACACAAGATAATATGGCCCGGAGCAGAGCTCTTCAAGCGCTGAGGTAGCCAAGCATACCGGCGAAGAACGGAAAACGCGAGACACTGGCGCCCTCTTGCCGCGCATCCAGGAGCGGCCGTGATTGCACATAATTCCGCGCCGAACAGCATGTCACGCTTTCCCGGCGAAGGACGCTGTTCGCTCCGCTCTCGTTCTTCTCGGCGGGCTGATAGGTGAAATAGATCGTTCCCGCGAGATGGGCGCCACCCGCGCTACCCAGGCGGCACCGCAACAGGTCGCCGAACGGCTGGCTAACCTCGCCGGGACGGCGGCCGAGCGCTGGCGCGCCCAACTCGGCCACTATCTGCCGTTGATCGAGCGCATCCTCGCCCAGAGCAATCGGCACGTCCTTGATCATCGGGCGATGCTGGCCAGCGAAAAGCTAGTAAACCCGTTCGATCTGCATGCCGACATCATCGTCAAGCGTTACGGACACAAGCTCAACTTGGCCACCGGCCACAGCGGCTTGATCCTCGATGTCGTCGTCGAAGGCGGCAACCCCGTGGAGCTGAGCACTTCTTGCCGATGCTCGAGCGCCAGATCACGGTTTGCCGCGTGCCGCCGCGGCAGATCGCCGCCGATAGCGGCTATGCCAGCCAGGACAATCTCAAACAGGCCAAGGCGCGCGGCGGCAAGGACTTCTTCTTCGTTGCCTGACTTTATGGATGACTCTTTTTTGGTGGTGCTCGTCGCAGTGATACCGGTGTCCGACGCGACGGTCGTCGCGCCGCCCGTGCTGGTCTGCGCATAGGATCGGGTTTTACTGGTTCCTCAGGCGACGCGTGGCACGGCCAGGGCCGACCTCTGGGTTGGAAGCCGAAGGCTCCGGACCCGGAGGAGCCGGCGGCATGGAGAAGTTACCCGCCGCCACGCGGGCCAGCTCTTCCTGGTTCAGTTGGGCAGCGGTGCCTCCGGTCATCTGCGACGGAGGATGTGCCGCCATTCCATGGTGGTGCGTTGAAGCCCGCGCATGCCGGTGCGTCGGCGGCTCCGCCGATGTTGTCGCCCCCGGGGCCATCCCAGGGGCCATCCCCGGAGGAGGCGGCGCGTACCCCGGTGCCCCCGGTCCCGGCAGATTGGAGAGCGGCGAGGAGGGACCGAGCCCCCCCGGAGGGGTGACACCCGGGCCGGTGCCGGTGGCTGCGCCCGCCCCTGGGCCGGTACGCTGCGCCCAAACCGGTGCGGCAAATGCGAGCGCAGCGACGATCGCTACGCCGGTCAAGAGATGCTTCATGACTTTGATCCTCCGTTGCAGTTCCGCGTTATCGAGGCACGGACCGTTCTGTTCTGGTAGCACACGATAATATGAGCGTGACCGGCACCTTTCAAGCGCTCCGGTAGCCGAGCATACCGGCGAAGAACGGGAAAAGCGAGAATCCACGTACCCTTTTGTCGCAGATTGAAATGTGTTCGTGATCTCTCAGAACTCGGCGCGGAACGTCGGGTCACGCTTCCCCGACGACGCAGGCCGTTCGTTCCACTCTCGTTCTTCTCGGCGGGCTGAAAGATGAAAGGATCGTCCCGGCGAGATCCGCTGCAACAAACCGTATTGCTACGAAGCGCTATCGTGCGATCACACGGTAGAGAGTCATCGAGCGCACCGACGACACACGTTTCGGCAATTCCACGAGCGCCTGAAATGCTGAAAGACCGGGAGGCCGCGCGACCAACTCGGCCATCTTATGTTCTTCGAGCGCGGCCTCGGGATAAGAGCGACGCGGATGCCGCCAACGTCAACTCAACCCCCAGGGATCTCAGAGCAGACGGCTTCCTCCGGCACATCGCCGGATTCGCCGATCATCCCTCATCGTAAAGGGGCAGCATTACGTCAGCTGGCAGTGTGCCGCGGGTGTTTGCCGGCATTCATCGAATGATGCTGTTGCTTGGTGGAACTTGTCTGGGTGGTCGTGGGTTTTTTCGACTTCTTCTTTGCGTGAGTTTTGGATGATGATTTTTTCGACTTTTTGGTGGTGCTCGGTGCAGCCGTACCGGTGTCTGGCGCCATGGTCGTCGCGCCGCCCGTGCTGGTCTGCGCATAGGATTCGAGCGGTAGCGCGCTAGCGGCAAGGAAGGTCAACAAGGCAAACCCTGAGATCAACGCCTTCATTAAGGGAGCTCCTGGATTGAAATAACGATTCGGAGTTTTGCTAGCACTCGTGAAGCGTTGCCGACTGGCATTACCATCGCACTAGTTGCACGTTCGAACCGCGCCATGATCTTAGCACGATCAGGACACGCGCAGGTAAGACTTATTCAATAAACCGCCGAGACGGCGCCTGATGCAACATTTGGCTGATCCAACGCCCGCATAACTAGAAAATAGTTTGTCCACACAGGTGTATGGTCACAATGCGCTCGCGCCAAGGTTCCGCGTGCTCCGCGCCTAACCGGCGTCGGCATGCGAATCGGGCTGATGCTAATGAGCTGATCCGGTGGTTTTGTTGGCGATCTCGCTTCGACCAATCGCCGAATCGAACAGAAGAGGCGTTAACCCCGCTTGTGCTCGAGCAATGGCAGCGCTGGTAAAAAAGAAACGCCGGAGTGGTCTGCGGCGTCTTCCGGGGTCCTCGCGAGAGGACCCCGGAGCCTTTTCGAGAGCGAAACCGCTTTACTGCGGGAAGAGGATCTCGACGCGCCGGTTCTGCGGCTCGCGGACACCGAGCGGCGTCGGCACGCGCAGATCGTTGAAGCTGCGACCGCTGACCGCCATATCGCTGCGCGCGACGCCGAGGGCGGCAAGACGACCCGCCACCGCATTGGCACGCCGCTCGGAGAGGCGCTGATTGTAGGCGTACGAGCCCGTGGTGTCGGTATATCCGGTGACTTGCAGCTTAACCGAGCCGCCCGCCTTGTATTGCTGCGCCGCGAGCTCGATGATCTTCTCACCCTCCGGCGTAATGTTGTACTTATCCCAGTCGAAGAAGACGAGGAATACCTTCTGCGGCGGCGGCGGCGGTGGTGCCGGCGGCAGCGGTGGAGGTGGCGCCGGCGGTGCGCCGAACTTCATCGTTATGCTGGCCAGCAGGTTGTTCGAGTGGTACCTGCTCGTAAAATGGGTGCCCACGCAGCAGTTGGTCCCGCCGGAACCGTTCGGAAACGGAAACCGCGCAGTATTGGTGAGCGTCTGGTCGGTAGTCCCCAGATAACGATAATCGAGGTCAAACGCGACCGCAGGGCTGAACTCGAAGCGAAGGCCCGCGATCGCCTGATACCCGAACCGCCAGCCGCTGCCATTGATGAGGGTACCGCCAAATGTCTGCGGCGCCACGGACAACGGTGACGACGGATTGATCGGTGAGCCTATGGGGTTATTTAGCGTGAAGTGGTTGATCGACGCGGTCTCGTTGACGTGCACCGCACCCAGACCGGCTCCGAGATGGGGAGTGATCGGAACCCACCAATTCCAAGCCCACGTGCCGAAGTCATAGATCACGTTGGTCATGATCGAGTTGGAGGTAGCCTCCCCGGCACCATGATTGCCTGAGGTGGTGAACGTGCCCCCGAACCGGTTGTTCAAGGTGAACGAGCCCAGCTCGTTATTCCGGTAGCTGTATTCTTCCTCGAAGCGCCACGGGCCCCACTGGTAGCCGCCGCGGGCGCCGACATTAAAGCCGCTGTTGATGTTCGGGGTCACGTTGCCAAACCGCGGGGTGGTGAAGCTGCCACCCGTAGGCCCGGTGAACGTGGCGCTCGATACTGAGCCCGTATTGCTTGTGAGGCTGGTCCAGCCGCCCTCGGGCCCGATATACCAGGCGCCCGGCACCCCCGTCGGGAAAATGCCCCCCGGGTTATACACCTGCGCATGCGCCTGAACGCTCCCTAACGCCACGGCAAGCGCGACCCCCGCGCCTAGCAGACAGCGATTTGTCATCCCTTACCTCCGGCCACAAATACGCGTGTGATGATGGTCGTCCCGCCACCGTTAGGCGATCTTCGCCATCCCGGTGAGCGATGGCAAACGGTTTTTGCCTCAACGGCACCGCTTGCCGACAAATCGATGCAGAACGCCGCACAGTGCGGCATTCGAGCAACAGTTCCAATTCAAGCCGGCAAATCTCGGCCGATCGTGCCGCGTCTTTTTCGCAACACCGAACAATGTCTTAGGCAGTTCACGGGCCTAAGTATCATTAGCTGATGAACGAATGCGCCGTTGTGACGCCGTCCCGAACTTGCTGTCGGGCACCCGCCGATTTCCGATTTAACGTCAGTAAAACGACGCAGCGTGAAGTGTGCCGAAGTTCGTTTTCGTCGCGCAGGGAGGCGTGCGTCGGCACCTTGTCTGGGCGGCTGTGCTTGCCGGGTCGGCTTCGGGGCCCATTCTGGTAAATCGATTGAGGAGAGCCCCGGCTCGGGGTCCTCGCGAGAGTACCCCGGAGCCTTTTGGAGAGCGAGACCCTTTTACTGCGGGAAGAGGATCTCGACGCGCCGGTTCTGCGGCTCGCGGACACCCAGCGGCGTCGGTACGCGCAGATCGTCGAAGCTGCGACCGCTGACCGCCATATCGCTGCGCGCGACGCCGAGGGCGGCCATACGAGCCGCCACGGCATTCGCCCGCCGCTCGGAGAGCCGCTGATTGTAGGCGTGCGAGCCCGTGGTGTCGGTATTTCCTGTGACCTGCAGCCTCACCGCGCCGCCCGACTTATACTGTTGCGCCGCAAGCTGGATGATCTTCTCACCCTCCGGCGTAATGTTGTACTTATCCCAGTCAAAGAAGACGAGGAACACCTTCTGCGGCGGCGGTGGTGGTGGGGCTGGCGGCAGCGGTGGCGGTGGCGGTGGCGCTACTGGGGCGCCGAACTTCATCGTTACGCTGGCTACGATGTTGTGCGTGTTGTAGCCGGTCGAATAGCTGCCGTGAGCGCAGCAATTGGTCCCGCCGGTGCCACCAGGGAACGGAAACCGTGCCGAATTGTTGATCGTCGGGTCGGTGGTCGCCAGATAACGATAATCGAGGTCAAAGGCGACCGTCGGGCTGAAATCGTAGCGGAAGCCCGCAATCGCCTGATACCCGAACACCCAGCTGCTGCCGTGCAACAGGGTGCCGCCGAATGTCTGCGGCGCCACTGACAACGGAGTGCTCGGGTTGATCGGCGGCCCTATGGGGTTGTTTAGCGTGAAGTGGTTGACCGACGCGCTGTCGACGATGTCCACCGCGCCGATGCCGACCCCGATGTGGGGACTGACCGGCCAACCTATGGTGAAGTCATAGATCGCGTTGGTCATGATCGCGTGCGCGTTGCGCTGACCCGACACATTTGACGGGTTTGTACTGATGCCGTACGGCCCGGCGAAACTGAACGAGTCCAGCGAGCTATGCCGGTAGCTGTACTCTTCTTCGAGGCGCCACGGACCCCACTGGTAGCCGGCGCGGGCGCCGGCATTGAAGCCGCTGCTGAAATTTGCCGTCGGAGAAGCCCTGTTAATGGTAAATTGCCCACCGTTAGGGCCGGTGAATTGGGAGCGCGTAGTGGTATCCGTCTGGTTTGTGAGTTGGGTCCAGCCGCCCTCGGGGCCGATATACCAAGCGCCCGGCACCCCCGGCTGGTTCCACGGGAGAAGCTGCGCGTGCGCCTGAGCGCCACCGAACGCCACCGCAAGCGCGACCCCGGCGCCTAGCAGACAGCGATTTGTCATCCCCTACCTCCGGCCACAAATACGCGCGTGACGATGGTCGCCCCGCTACCGTTGGCCGATTTTCCCCGTCTCGGTTGCCGATGGCAAACGGTTTTTGCCGTAACGGCGCCGCTCGCCGGGGGAACGGGTGCAGAACACCGTGTGGTGCGACATTCACGCAACAGTTTCAGTCTAAGCCGGCAAATCGCGGCCATCGTGCCGCGTCTTTTTCGCAACATCGAACGATGCATCAGGATCGGGAGGCCTCAACCTAATGAGCCGTTATGACGCAGCCTCGATCCCGCTGCCAAGCACCGCCTGCCCTCTCGCCCCATTCAACGTCCGGTGAAACCGAAGCCGCGGCGGCTGCGTCGCATGTCGTCGGGGGCAGAATCTCAAGGGTCGAGCAGAACGCCAGGATTGAGCAGCCCCTGCGGATCGAGAGCGTGCTTTGCCGCGCGCAGCGCCGCAGCAAAGAGGTCGGGACCCTCTCTATCATACCATGGCCGGTGATCGCGGCCGACGGCATGGTGGTGGGTGATCGTGCCACCCGCTTCGATCAGCGCGTCGCTGGCGGCGCTTTTGATCGCCCGCCACTGGGCCAGCAGATCGCCATGCCGCCCGAGCGCGTGGAAGGTGAGGTACGGAGCCGGCCCATCGGGGTAAACGTGGGTGAAGCGACAGGTGACTTGCCCGGGGCGCCCTGTGACATCTCGAATCGCCCCTTCGGTCGCAGCCTTGACCGTGTCGTGAAAGGCCTCGAACCGTTCCCAAGTGATCGCCGTCTCGAAGGTATCGGCGATGATCGCCCGCCTCACCAAGCACTCGCGGGCGTATGGCATGCGGATGAAGGCGTTGCGCCACACCCCGGCGGCGCCCTCCCGATGTCGATCTGCGGCCCGCGCCTGTTCGGGGATACCGCGATGGTCGGCGCAGCATTCGAGCGCCCGGTTCATCCAGGCGTCGAGCGGATGATCCGCCGATTCGAACGCCAGCACCAGAATCGCCGAAGTGCCGTCCGCCGCCCCAGTGTTGTACGCCTCTTGCGGGTCGAGGATCCGGCAATTGGCAGGATAAAGTCCGGCCTGGGCGATGGCTCTGACAGCACGTGCCGCCGTGAAAAAATCATCAAATCGGACCGCACCGCCCGCCCGAAAGCGCGGCCGATCCTGCAGCCGCATCCACGCCTGCGTGATTACCCCAAGAATCCCTTCCGAACCGATGAACAGGCGATCGGGGCTGGGACCGGCGCCAGAGCCCGGCAGGCGGCGGGTCTCGAGCAAGCCGCGTGGCGTGACCACGCGGAGGCTCTCAACAAGATCGTCGATATGGGTATAGAGGGTGGCGAAATGGCCGCCCGAGCGGGTGGCGATCCAGCCACCTAAGGTCGAATACTCGAAGCTCTGCGGGAAATGCCGCAAGGTCAACGCTTGCGGCTTGAGCTGGGCCTCGAGTGCCGGACCAAAAACCCCGGCCTCGATGCGTGCAGCGCGTGAGGTGCGATCGATCTCCAGCACTCGGTTCATGTGCCGCAGATCGAGAGTGATCGCGGCCTTGTACGCGGTCCCCTCGAGCCTCGGCTCGACGCCGCCGACCACGCTGCTGCCGGCGCCGAACGGGGTCAGCGCGGCTTGCGCGCCGCCCGCCCAATCGAGGATCGCAGCCACCTCGGTTTCGCTGCGCGGGTAGGCGACAACATCGGGCGCATTGTCGTAACCACCCAGGAGGCCGCGCGCGTAGTCCGAAAAGGACTTGCCGTAGGTATGCGCGATCCTATCGTACGGCTCGCTCGAGCAGCAGGGCGCCAGGGGTGTGGGCGGAACGAGGCGCGGCCGCCGCAGCTCGATCTCGGACAGCGACGGCGGGATCGCCTCGTCGAAATGCTCGACCTTGAAGAGCTGGCGGTAGCGATCGAGGGCAGCCGCCTCCTCCGCGGCCGTCAAGCCCTCGCCCTCGCGACCCCAGCCGAAGTGTTTGAGCCGCCCTTTAGTCATCCCCGCGCTCCTGCTCTCGAAGCCGGGGCCAGCATAGACCGTCGCTCGCGGCCGAGCCAGCCGAACACCGGAAGTCGGCCCATCGGAATTCGTTGTTCCGTTGCCGCACGAAGTTGTTGTTTCAGTTGTTTCCGGCGGGATGAATTCGTTGTTCCGTCAAGCTCCGAATTTGAGGTCTAAACTATTGATATATATATATATATATTTTCTGGCGGGTCGTCCGGACGTTTTTGACGGCGAGTAATGCGATTTTTGTTCTATTTCCGGGCATCGGCGCACGCCCGTGCGAGCTAGGCTTCGTCCTGCAGCGCCAGCAAGGCGGCGTTGCCGCCCGCTGCGGTGGTGTCGACCGAAAGGGTGCGCTCGGTTGCAAAGCGGTGGAGGTAGCGTGGACCGCCGGCTTTGGGTCCAGTGCCCGACAGCCCTTCGCCGCCGAAGGGCTGTAACCCGACGACGGCGCCGATCATGTTGCGGTTGACGTAGGTGTTGCCGATTCGCAAGCGCGCGAGGATGTAGCGTACGGTTTCGTCGATCCGGCTTTGGATGCCGAGGGTCAGGCCGTAGCCGGTAGCGGTGACCTCGTCGAGCACCGCGTCGAGCCGGTCGGCGCGCCAGCGCACGACATGCAGGATCGGGCCAAACACCTCTTTTGGGAGCCGTTCGGCACTGTCGATCTGGAAGGCGCGGGGGGCGAAAAAGGTGCCGTGCTCGGTCCCGGGCGGCAGGGGGCACTGATAGAGCAGCCGGCCTTCGCGCATCATCCGCTGTGCGTGCCGCTCAAGCGCTTCTCGCGCCGCCGCATCGATGATCGGACCGACATCGGTTGCGATCAGTGCGGGATCGCCCACCACCAACTCTGCCATCGCACCCGTCAGCATCGCCAAAAGCCGGTCGG
>Ga0306923_10008681_pt1 | contig 10207 bp, 11 predicted proteins | sample sta12Can44000108_FD_203841 | JGI IMG/M metagenome (GOLD analysis project Ga0306923, IMG submission 203841) | Lab enrichment of tropical soil microbial communities from Luquillo Experimental Forest, Puerto Rico - statanox.12C.anox.44.000.108 (v2)... | ecosystem: Environmental > Terrestrial >...
AACAACGGAAAGATGGCGCCGGGACCGATTGTGTTCACGCAGGCATGGAGGATCATGCAAAGAAATACACTGCCACCGGTGGAGTTGAAGACCCAGGTCAGCGCAAAGCATCCACTGAATACACCGATGATGAACGCTGGCACTTCGTTCCAGGCGACGGCGGTGCCCATGAGCGGCAAGTGCCACAGTGCCCAAACCGCAGCGAGCAACAATGTCGCCGCGATCGGCGCCAGGCGCTTCTGCAGCTCCACCAGCGCGAAGCCGCGCCAACCGGGCTCCTCGCCCAGGGCTACGAACAGGAACTGAATCGCGAACCCGCCCGCGATCGTCTGCCAGGAAGGCGCCTGCGCACGCGCCGAGAGCTGGGCACCGCACAGCAGATTCAGCATCAGCGCCGCAACGGCGATTCCAACTGGCAATAACACCGCCACCACGTACCAGCCCGGAGCCACGCGCACTCGAACGATGCGGGCCCACCAGGCCTTCGTCGCGGGCCAGCCGCCGCAGACCCCGGACATGATCCAGGCGGCAAGCAGCACCCCGAGCGGGTTCATGCCGCCCGAGGTATGAACGCCGAAAAAGTGCAGGTACCAGGGGTACCAGGACAGCAGGAAGGCCAGCGGGAAAAAGAACCACAGAGGCCGACTTTGGATCCCGGATCTCAGAGTGTGCCCCATCGCCATCATTCCAGGTCGCGAGTCCGGAAGTGAGCTGCGGCTCGATACTACCGTATGTAGGGTGTTTTCCTACTTCGGCAGATCGGGCCAACTGATAGTCGCTGCTAACAACAGCTGGTCAACCCTCATTCAGTGGCCATTCAGGATTCGCAGCGGATGCTAGGCCCGTCTCAGGGGGTTCATATGGCGGCGCCAATAATCCAACTCCGCGCTCGGGACAGCGGTTACTTCGGCCGCCCTGCAGAAGTGGAAACCGACATTTTTCTACTCGATTCGTTTCGCTTCCTGTCGCTGTGTCCGAAATGCAAGGACGTGCGCTCGCAGGGCGGGTTTGGCAGCCGCACCCTGCTCAGGCTCCTGACACGCAATCATCCCATCGAGGCCTACTGCGTGGTCTGCGACGAGTTCTGGGAGATCCGCGCGAGCGAGCGCGCCGCGCTGGCGCAGCGTCTCATCGGCGAGTAGCCGATTCCGGCGAGAAACACACTCTGGCCGCGCCCGTGGAGCGAATGTGCTCAGCGCCCAGTCGCCCCGGTAACATCAGAGACCCAGCTCAGGGCCGCCATGACGTTGGGGAACCCGATCGTGCTGGTCGCGGCTATCACGGCGTGCTGAACCTCCTCAGGTGTCGCGCCGGCTGCCAACGCGCGCCGCGTATGGCTGTGCACCGCACCTTCTGAGCGAATGGCCGCCGCCGCCCCAATTTGCACCAGCTGCCGGGTTTTGTCCGGCAGCGGACCGGCAGCGGCCGCCGCCTCACCGAGTGCATCGAGTGCCGCCATGAACTGCGGGTACTGCCTGGCCATCGAGCGGTAATTCTTCGGCATGCGCTTGTTGCTGGACATGCGATTTCCTCTGCAGGGTAGATCAATAGCCGATGATGCCGGCATCGATCCGCGCTCGCTACAGCCCCAATACGAGCGCTGCACCGCGATCAAACCGCGACGCGCGTGCGAGCGCGGGCGGAGCCTTGCGCGGTGGTGTGACCGTCCCGCTAAATGTGCAGCAGTCGGTTTCCGCGGCGAGGCATCGCCGGTAGCGTTGGCGGCATGGAAATTCTCCCGGCCGTCGAGTGTATCTATTACGTCAAGGAGCTCCTGCCGAAGGAGCTGTGTCGGGAGATCATCGAACAGTTCGAGCGTGACCCGAGCAAGCATCCCGGCTACACGATAGGCAGCCACGGAGAAAAGAAGGCCGCCGACCCGGTCAAGGCCAGCACCGATCTCGGCATACCCAATGACGCGATCTGGGCGAAGGTCCACGACGCGTTGCATCGCACCGTCAGCCTGGCGGTCGCGAGCATCGCGGCCCAGTTCCCCTCACTGCAGGTCTGGCCGCTGCGAACGACCGGTTACAAGATCCAGCACTACGCCAAAGGCACTGGCTATTTCCGCTGGCATTTCGACGCGCTCGGCCCCGGTGCCTGGGAGCGGCAGCTCGCCATGATCATCTATCTCAATTCTGTCGAGCAGGGTGGCGAAACCTGCTTCCACAGGCAGGATCTGCAATTCAGGCCCGTGGCCGGTGATGCGTTGTTCTTTCCGACCTTCTGGACCCACATGCACTGTGGTGAGACCCCGCGGTCGGAGGACAAATACGTCGTTTCATCCTTCGTCTGTTTCGATATTCCCGGGTCCGCCGCTCCATCTCAGTGAAAAATCGCCAGCGCCCGAACCTCGATGCTTTCGCGTGGGGGGACGTGCGGGTATCGCTCATCGGTAAAGGCGCTGTGCGGCGCGACGCGCCCCGGACCAGGTGATGCGGAATCGAAGTTCTTGAACAGCCATGCCTCATCCACGGTCATGTCGGAGGCAAAGAACCAACGCTGCCCCGGATCGTGCAGCAGGTAGTAGATCTCGCCAGTCCGGTCCGCGTAGCGCAGCTCCACGGTGCGCAGACTGCGTGCCCCCACCGTGGCACCGTCGCACATGGCGAGCGGCGCATCGCGCACCGGCCCGCGGATCGGCCGCCACAGGTTGACCTGCAGGTAGCGCGACAGCCCCTCCTCCGCACGCGGCCCGAACTCCTGATGCAGGCGTCGCAGCGCCGAGCGCGGCGTGTAATCAGTGTGCGCATGGTGCACCGGACGGCCGATTTGAGGCTGGAGCGCAAGCTGCAACGCGGCGCCGCGCCGCACGTTGTGATCGAACACGATGACCCGGTCGGCGCCGAGCGCGGTGCGGATGATGTCCGCACTTTCGGGGTAGTAACGATTCTGCACGTGACTATCGTCGTAGAAACGGCGTACCCGCGTCGGCCACCGACCGAGCATCGCACCGTGCGCATCGAAGCCGGGCAGCTCTCCGTCGCGCACGTCCTCGATCCGTACTGCGTGACTCGCAAAGCGCACGGTCTCTGCTTCGCCACCGCGCGGCGCCTCGCGCCCGTACGCGAACTGTGGCTCCGCGGCAGGGACCAGGAAGTCGATTTCTGCGTCTACCGCGCTGTCCCGGGGATCGGCGGCCACCGCAGCCAGATTGGTTGTTCTCATGCACAGGACCTCGCTGTTGGTGCGAGGCAGTATCAACGCGCCGCATACGGCCAGCGAATGCGTTCTCTGAGCCGTAGTTAAGAAAATGTTAACGAGTGCCGTGAGCGCAGCACGGGAACACCTACTTTCCGCCGGCACCCGCCGAGGGGAGTAAAATAAAACCTCCACAGGCATGCCGGAGGTTGAGGTGCGCACTGCAGCCAAGCTGCTGGCCCTTTGTGCCGTGGTGTTGGCAGTCGCGGCCTGGTCTCCCGAGCCGTCGCCGATCTATCCGCGTGGCTATTACCGGTTGTACGACCGGTACTCGGTCTGGCGCCCGGATGATGGCTTGCCCTGGTACATCGTCAAGGAGGTGGACTGGGCGGACCCGCGGCTGCTGAAGTGGGGATACCTCCCAGCCATGCACGATGCGCAGCCGTACTACTGCCTGGTCGATCATGATGCACCCACCGGCTCACACATCCCGGTGTGGATATTTGCCTGCGGTGATCCCGACACCGTGGAACTGCTGTACAACACCAACCGGCCGCCCCTCGGACTGCTCTACGGCGGACCCTACTGATCCGGGTCGCTGCGAACCCTGACCATCGCGTCGGTCGCGCTGTTACTGAGTTTGGCGTTGATCGGCCTGCTCCTTGGGCCCGGCCAATCCTGGACACATGGAGGAGGGAATTGGTTAGAGTTGGGGCCGGCGCATCTTTTTTTCGGGAGTGCCAGTTGAGATCGTCGCTCATTCACACGGCAGCTCTCGGTCTTCTGCTACTCGCTGTTAGCGCGTCCGCGCTCGGAGCATCCGAGCGTCCAGCGACCGAGGCAGCAGCGCAGCACGAGCTGCTGCTCGATAACCCGCGCGTCCTGGTCGAGCGGTTCGTGCTCCAGCCCGGGCAGTCGACCAGCCCCCATTCACACTCGTCCGACCAGCTGCTCGTATTCGTGAAAGGTGGCGTGCTGAAGTCCGCGGCGACCGGACGCTCCACGTTGTGGCGCGACGGACGGGTCATCTGGCGCAGCTCCACCGATAGCTCGGACGATGTCAGCCGGAACGCTGGCCCCGAGCCCATCGTGATGATCTGGGTGACGCTCAAGCCTGTCTTGGCAGCGGCTTCAGCTGCCGGGGGCGGCAAGGAGCTGCGGCCCGATCAGCACCTCAACTATCCGAATATCCCCGGCGAGGACCTGCTGGAAAATTCCCGCGTGATCGTGCAGCGCTTTACCGTGAATCCAGGGCAATGGGAAGGCGTGCACGCGCATCGTCCCAATATGCTCTACATCCACATCAAAGGCGGCCAGTGGGCGGCCCGCTCGAGGAAAGAGCCCGAGCACCCCTACCCCGAGGCCTCCCCTGACGGGGAAGTCGGCTGGATGGCGCCGATCGACATCAGCGAGGGACACGAGTCCGGGAATGTCGGCGCACAACCGATTGATCTCATCTGGGTCACGCTGAAGGAGTGATCGGCTCCGATCCTGCCGCCGCCAGGCGACTGCCATTCGGCGCGGGACTGGCTTAGGCTTTCGGGGGCGCAGCGGCCGAAAGGGGGCAGCCGCTCGCGAAATGGCGCGGAGCCGCGCGCGACAACCTGGGATTCGGTGATGCGCCACAGCCTGCGAGCGATTCTGCTTTTGCTTCCCGGTTCCCTGCTCGGGGCCGCAGGCAACCCACCCGCAGACCCCCAGGCCGCGGCTGCCGCTGCGGACCGCCACGTCTCACCCATCACCGCCGAGCAGCTGGTTGAGATCCTCGATCAGACGGTGGACTGGTATCGAACGCTCGGCCTCCAGCAGCAAAGCGCCACACAGCCAAGTGATCTGCTGCTGCTCTACGCTAATCGCCAGACAGCCGACAACGTGATTCGTCTCGCCTTCCAGATCGCGCGCGCGAACGCCGAGCTGCTGAGCAGCGACGCGAGCTCAGCGCAGGCGAGCGGCGCGGCGGAGCGCGCGCCGCAGACGCTCGAGCAGCGCGAGCAGAGCAGCTCGCAACGCAGCGCTGCGATCGAGAAGGAGATGGACTCAACCCGCCGCGCGCTCGCCACCGCGCCCGCGCGCGAGAAGTCCGATCTCAATGCGAAGCTGCTCGAGCTGCAGGGCGAGCTCGCCATGGTCAAGGCGCAGAAGAACCTGCTCGACAGCATGACGCAGTTCGTCTACGAGAACGACGCCAAGCGAGCCAACGTGAGCGCGCTGAAGGCGCGCATCGATGCGATCGCCGCGACCATACCGGCCGCCACCGCCCCGAGCACGGCGGGTGCTCCTGCCGGGGCCGGCGGTTCGGGTACCAGCGCGGCTGCTCCGCAGATAAGCACCGCCGCCACTGCGGTGGCGCCCGGGCCAGGGATCTTCGATCTTGTCGGCGAGGCTCTCCGGCTCTCACAGAAACTCGCCACCATTGAAACGGTCGATCAACGGACCAAGGCGCTGCAGGATACGTTCCGCAAGATCCGCACGGCCCCGGAGCAGCAGCTGCAGCGACTCTCCACGCAGAGCGATGAGCTCGCCACCGCGGCCGACACCGCCAACGGCGCGGCGCTCAAGAGTCTGCGCGACCGTTTCGATACGCTCGCGTGGCTCTTCATGCAGACCTCCGCCATCGCGATACCCCTCAGCCAGGAGGCGGTGTTGCTCACGCAGTACCGCGACAACCTCGACAAGTGGCGCGCGTCGGTCAAACGGCAATACCACGATGTACTCCGGGTCCTCGGGAAGCGGATTGCCATCCTGCTCGGCTGCCTCATCGCAGTGTTCGCGGGGTCGGAGTTCTGGCGCCGCACCGTGCTCAGGTACGTGTCCGATCCGCGTCGCAGAAATCAGCTGCTGCTGGTGCGCAGGATCGTCACCTGGCTGCTGGTGCTGCTGATCCTGAGCCTCACTTTCATTACGCATCTGAGCTCGTTTGCCACCTTCGCCGGCCTGCTCACCGCGGGCCTGGCGGTGGCGATGCAAAGCGTACTGGTGTCGGTGGTGGGGTATTTCATCCTCATCGGCAAATACGGGCTGCGGGTCGGGGATCGTGTCCAGGTCGGCGGTGTGACCGGGGAGCTGATCGACCTGGGGTTGATCCGCATGCATCTGCTCGAGCTCACCTCGCAGGAGCCCCTCGGGCCGACAGGTCGCGTGGTTGCCTTCGCGAACTCGATCGTATTCCAGTCTTCCGGCGGGCTGTTCAGACAGATCCCCGGAGTGAACTACACCTGGCACGAGATGAGCCTGAGTCTGCCGGCGGGCAGCGACTACGCCGCACTCAAGGATGCGTTGCTGACGAGCGTGACCTCGATCGTTGATGAGTATCGCAGCGAAATCGTGCGGCAGGCCGAGACCATCAAGCGAACTACTTCGTTACCTGCCCCGGCGGATGTGACGCCGCAAGTGCAGCTGCAGTTCTCCCCCGCAGGCGTGCAGGCGAAAGTGCGCTATCCGGTCCCGCTCAACCGGACGGGACAGGTTGATGAGCGTGTTTCCCAGACATTGCATCAGCTCGTGCAGCGCTCCGAAGCCAGCAGGCCAACCTGATCGCGTTGTGCGCCGGCCGAAGCTCGAGCGCGGCAACTGTCTCGCCCGACGCAGCTCGCATTGACAGAGCGCGTCGCGTGGCGCCAGAGTATTCGGCGAATGGCGCGGCCGGCGGCAACGAATCACCACAACTCACCTGGCGGCATGCGCCCCCCGAGACGCGCAGCTTTGTCGTCATCGCCTACGACATCACCGCGCAGTTCACTCACTGGCAGATGTACAACATAGCGGCCGATACCCACAGCCTGCCGCAGAATGCGGGAATTCCCGGCAGCGTCTACGGCATACAGAATGGCAACGATTTCTTCCAACCCAACTACAACGGTCCGTGTCCGCCGACCACGCTCACGCCCCATTCGCACAAGTACCAGTTCACGGTGTATGCGCTCGATCGGTTCCTTCCGGTCGTGCAGACGTTTGGAGATTTCGTCCCGGCAGGTCCCGAGGGGCTCTATCAGGAATTGATCGAGGCGAGCCGCCAAGGGCATGTTCTCGCGAGTGCGGGCATTGCCGGATATTTCTCCGCAGCCGGCAACTGACCCGCGTGTGGCGCAGCGGCGCCGCACCGGGGCGTCCGCCGCCACTCTGACGATCGCACTCTGCGCCATCGCCTCCGCGGCCGCAGCTGCCGAAGCTCAGGACGACCCCGCGAGCGGTCCGAAAGTCGCCGCGCCAGATTCAGCGGCAACCGGGCAGTCGCGTTTCTTTGATCCTGCCGATGGGCAGTTCGACGTCAGCCAAGTGCTCGAGCATCCTCATGGGTTTCTGCCCATCCCGATCATCGTGACCGAGCCCGCTCTCGGCTACGGCGGCGGCATCATTGGAATGTTCCTGAGGCCGCGTGAGCAGGCGGGACGGGAAGGCTGGGCGCGACCCGACATTTCCGCTGTCGGCGGCCTCGCGACCGAAAACGGAACTTGGCTGGCGCTCGCTGGCGACTCGAGCCGATGGCTCGATGGACGCCTGCAGACCCTGATCGGTGGAGCAACTGGCAAGGTCAACCTCGACTTTTATGGTGCGGGTCTCGACCAGCCGAATCTGGAGGAGAAGATCCGCTACTCACTGGCGTTCACCGGCGCCCTCGCCCAGGCCGACTGGCGCCTGGCGAAGAGCTCACGCTGGGCCATCGGCTTGCGCTACGTGTATGCCGACATCACTCCCGAGCTCCGCGACCAGCCGGCAGCGCCAGGTCTCGCCAATCAAGCGGCCATCAAAGTCTCGGCGCCGACCGCGATTCTCGAGTACGACTCGCGCAACAACATTTTCACACCGACCAGCGGGCTGTATTCGGAAACGTCCTACCTGGTCTCACGCACGAGTCTGGGAGCGAGCGCGGATTTCGACCGCTTCCATCAGATTGTGATGGCCTGGCTGCCCTTACCGCATGCGGTCACGCTCGGTGCGCGGGCCGATTACGGCTGGGCCTCGGCGAGCACACCGTTCTTCCTGCGGCCGTATGTGCAGTTGCGCGGAGTGCCGGCGGTGCGCTACCAGGGCGACCAGGTGGCATCACTGGAGCTGGAAGCGCGCTGGCAATTCTCGGCTCGCTGGAGCGTCGTTCCGTTTGCCGGGGTGGGCGCGACCCGCCTCGAGCACTCGCCCTCCTCTTCAGACGGGCAGAGCGTCGGCAGCGGCGGCATCGGATTTCGGTACGAGCTCGCGCGAAAGTTCGGCTTGCATGCCGGGCTGGACCTGGCGCACAGCCCGGGAACTAATGCGGTCTACATCCAGATCGGCAGCGCCTGGTTCAGGCCCTGATACCGGCAGCGGGGCTCACTGCTGGCGCGGCGGCTGCTGTGCTGCTGCTGGCTTGTCCCTGCCGTGCCGGGTGCGGGCCCGATAAGCAGGCCAGGCGTCCTTGGTATGCGTTGAGGCACGGGTGCCGCCACGTACTCGCGACTCCTGCGCCTCAGCGAACGACACGCGCCACAGGCGCGTCGCATCGTTCGGCACCCAGCCGACGATATGGCCGATCGTCAGGTAGATCACGCGCCCGCTGTGGAAGTCGACCTCTTCGTCATCACGGTCATCCTGCGAGGGATCGAAGCGGCGGATGTAGCCATCGCAGAGGCTCATCATGTAGCCCACGGTGTGAAAATCCGCCACCACATCCGGTCCGTAGAACTCGCCGAGGTCGACGCCGAAGGGTCGTTTTGACGTAATCAAGCCGGAGGCCTCGAAGCCACCGTTCACCGCGCGCACCACGCCACCACACTCGTACTGCGGGTTGCAGATGGTAGCCGCATGCGTCAACGCGCTGATCGCCGCCTCGTCGACCGTCGCGAATACCGTTAAAGCTGCTACCAAGCTCACCATGTGACCGCTCCAAACCTGCCTGGGCGATCCGGCTGCACAGCGCTGCCGTGGGCCGGGTTGCCAGCGCCGGAATCGCTGGACCCGCTATGGCTCAACCGCGTAACGCTGCTCATCGAGTGCCTGTGTCAGGGTTCCCGTTGTCGCGGTCTTCGTCGGTGCGGTACGTCGCACAATAGGAACACATCCGCATTTGAGAGGTGCCCGCGCACAGAGCTGAGCGGCGGTTCTCATCCTTTAACTGTGACGGCGATCCGGTCACCACCCAAATGAGACAACGCGTAACTCCCGGAGGTTTCCTGGCGCTAAGCGGCTGACCGCAACTGCAGACCGAAACGCCGGAGCGCAGCGTGGCGTGCACAGCGACGCAGGTATTTCGGGCGGAGCGGCGCTAGCAGGTGAGCCGATGCGCCGCCGCAGCAACTGGAACCTGGCGGGCCCGGCGGAAACCGGTTAACGCGGATTACTTCCCCTTGACCACTACTTCTTCTTTGAGGCCGCACTTGCCACAGCTGTAGGTTTGTACCATCCCGCCGAGCTGGCCATGCGGGCGACTGTTGGTCACCCGCCAGCCGAACTCGAAGCAACGCGGACAACGCTCGCCCTTAGGATTGGCGTTCACCTGCAGCTGGCCCTTCAACGCGGCGCTCTCGTTCAGGAGCTGGTCGATGTTCAGTTGCACCTCTGCCAGCTCGAGCAGGAGGTCCGCGACTAGTTGCTTGAATTCCGGGTCCCTGCCCCTCTCGCTGATGACCCGCAGGCGGGTCGCGAGCCCTACCGCACGAGAAATCCCAGGAAGCAGATCGCTCATGGGGCGCAGTATAAGACTTAACCCGGCGCAGCCAGCGGACTTTGGGCTCTCACTGCGACGCGCGTCGCACGAGAACGCTCATATATCAGCGCCGGAGCCGCCGGCCGGCTCAGACGCACCGGGCCGGAGTGACCGCCGGCAGGAGGGATGCCCAGGCCGTGAGGTCGCATCGGGCCCGGTGTCTTTGGCCGGATCCGAACGGGCTGCCTTCTGCGATGTCCCTCGCGGCAGCACTCGCAGTATGCTGCAGCGAGCCTCTGCGGACGATGGAGGTCCCTTGCCAGTTCCCACCGTTGAGCACCAGCGCCTGGAGGAGGACCGACAGGGGCAGGTTCCCTGGAAGAAGTGGGGTCCATACCTCAGTGAGCGCCAGTGGGGCACCGTGCGCGAAGACTACAGCGCAAACGG
>Ga0306923_10008682_pt1 | contig 10206 bp, 10 predicted proteins | sample sta12Can44000108_FD_203841 | JGI IMG/M metagenome (GOLD analysis project Ga0306923, IMG submission 203841) | Lab enrichment of tropical soil microbial communities from Luquillo Experimental Forest, Puerto Rico - statanox.12C.anox.44.000.108 (v2)... | ecosystem: Environmental > Terrestrial >...
GGCCTCCGGCGGGAGATCGCCCCGCACCTGATCGACCTTCGAGCTGATCTGCGCGAGCGCCCGCGTCGCGTCGTAGTTGAGGCGCAGGCGCGCGTGGATGATGGAGACGTTCTGCTTGCTCTCGGACTCGATGTAGTCGATGCCGTCCGCGGAGGCGATCACCCGCTCGAGCGGCGTCGTGATGAACCCGCGCACCAGGGCGGCGTTCGCCCCCACGTAGGTCGTGGTGACGGTGATCTCCGCGTTCTCGCTGCGGGGGTACTGGCGGGCGTTCAGCGACCGGATCGCCTGAAGCCCCGCGATCACGATCACGAGGTTCACGACGATCGCGATGATCGGCCGCCGGATGAAGATGTCGGTGAACCTCATGGGCCGCGCGCTCCCTCACTCGTCGGCAGGCCGCGGAGCGTCCGAGGCCGCCGGCGCGAGCCGGTCGTTCACCGCGACCGCGGAGCCGTTGCGGAGCTTGAAGGCGCCGCTGCTCACGATCGTCTCACCCTCGGTCAACCCGTCCGTCACGGCCACGAGGTCGCCGCGCCGCTCGCCGGTCCGGACGAACTTCTGGCGGACCACGGTCGCGGGCCTCCCGGCCGCGTCCTTCCCCTGCTCGATCGCGAACACCGAGTCGCCGTACGGGGCGAACATCACCGCCGTGGCGGGGATGACGAGCACGCTTCGCGGCTCGCCCGAGGAGATCGTCACGTTCGCGAACATGCCGGGCTTGAGGCGGCCGTCCGGGTTTGCGAACGTGCCGCGCACGCGGACGTTGCGCGTCGCCGGGTCCACCTCGGGGTTCACCGTCGTGACCTCGCCCGTCCACTCCGAGCCGGCGAACGCGTCGGTCCTGAGGACGGCGCGCTGCCCGGCCCGCACGTCCGCGAGCGCCTGCTGCGGGAGCCAGAAGTCCGCGTAGATGGGGGTGACCGACTGGAGCGAGGCGATCGGCGTGCCGGAGGAGACGACCTGACCGAGCTCGACCTGGCGGATCGCGACCCGGCCGTCGAACGGCGCGCGGATGATCTTCTTCGCGATGGTGGCCCTGAGGCTCGCCACGAGCGCGTCCGCCTGCTTCGCGCGCGCCTCGGCCGCGTCCAGGTCGGCCTTGGCGTTCGCCTCGCCGCGGTGGAGCCGCTGCGCGCGCCCGAGGTTCACGCGGGCGAGCGACGCGTCGGCGAGGGCGGAGGCGAGCTGCGCCTCCTCGGTCGAGGTGTCGAGCTTCACGAGGACCTGGCCGCGCGTGACGTTCGCCCCGGACTCGAAGGAGATCTCCCGCACCGTCCCGGCGAGCTCCGCGCCGAGGATCACGCCGCGGACCGCGACGAGGGAGCCGATCGCGCTGCGGGTAGGCTCCCAGCGAGCCGCCTGGACCTTCGCCGAGGTGACGGCCTCCGGCGGCGGGACCATCGCCTCGGTCGCCCGCACCATCGTGACGATCTGGACGGCCTTCACCCCGCCCAGCAGGCCGACGACCACCAGCAGGCCGCCGACGACGAGCAGCCACTGCCGCCAATGCCTCCCGGACCTCATGGACTCCCCCGTCGGCGCCGGATGCGTCGCCGCGTCCCCGTCCTCTAGCGACGGGACCGCACCGCGACCAGGTCATCGTGGGACGAAAGGGGCGTAAGCCGCCGCCCACCCCCGCCCGCGGCATATGCTCTCCCGCGGTGAATCACGCGCTCGAGGTCGAGCACCTCTCCGTCGCGTTCGGCCGCACGGCGGTCCTGCGCGACCTCTCCTTCCGCGTGGCGCGGGGGAGCACGCTCGCGGTGATCGGCCCGAACGGCGCCGGGAAGACGGTCCTGTTCCGCGCGCTCATCGGGGCGATCCCGTACCAGGGGACGGTCCGCTGGGCGTCCGGGACACGCCTCGGCTACGTGCCCCAGAAGCTGGACATCGAGCGCGACCTGCCGCTCACGGGCGACGACTTCCTCGCGGCGAAGGCGGCGCTCGCGAGCGTGCCTCACGCGGACGTCCTGCGCTCGCTCGCCCTCGTGGCGCTCGCGCCCGAGGTCGCGGCGCGGCCCATCGGCGCGCTCTCCGGCGGCCAGTTCCAGCGGCTCCTCCTCGCCTTCGCGCTGCTCGGGAGCCCGACGGCGCTCCTGTTCGACGAGCCGACCGCCGGCGTCGACGAGCCCGGCGAGGAGCGGCTCTACGAGACGATCCACCGGCTCCAGGAGGAGCGCGGGCTGACGCTGATGCTCATCTCGCACGAGCTCTCGCTCGTGAGCCGCTACGCGACGGACGTCCTCTGCCTCGGCCGTGAGCCGGCCTGCTTCGGCCCTCCGGACGAGATCCTCACACCCGCGCTGCTCGAGCAGATCTACGGCGCGCCGCTCAAGTACCACCGCCACACGTGACCTCGATCCCCGCGCTCGCTCTCTCCGTCAGCACGGCCGCCGCGGCCGGCCTCGTCGGCTGCTTCGCGGTGATGCGCCGGATGACGCTCGCGTCGGACGCGATCTCGCACGTCGCGCTGCCCGGGATCGGGATCGCGATCGCCTTCCGGATCCACCCGCTGCTCGGCGGCCTCGCAGCCCTGCTCGTGGGAACGCTGCTCGTCTGGGCGCTCGAGGAGCGGACGCGGATGGCGACGGAGACCGTGATCGGCGTGGTGTTCTCGACTGCGCTCGCGATCGGCGCGCTGCTCGCCTCCGGGGAGGACCTCATCGACGCGCTGCTCGGCGCGCCGCGCGCGCTCGGGCCCTGGGAGGTGGCGCTCGGGATCGGCGCCGCCCTGGCGGTCGCGGCGTTCGTGCTCTCGCAGCGGCACCGACTCGTCGTCGCGCTCGTCTCGACGGACCTGGCGCGGACGAGCGGCGTCGACGTGCGCCGCCTCAGCCTCATGTTCCTCGTGGCCTTCGCGGTGACCGTCGCGCTCGGCCTGCGCTACCTCGGCGTGCTGCTGATGGGCTCGCTCATCATCATCCCGGCCGCGACGGCGAAGCACCTGGCGCGGGACCTCCACGCCATGCTCGCGGTGGCCGTCTCGCTCGCGGTCGGCGCCACCGTCGTAGGCGAGCTCATCGCCGATCGGCTCCACCGCCCCACCGGCCCGCTCATCATCGTGGTCGCGGCCGCCGCGTTCTTCGCGAGCCTCCTCGTTCGCCGTCCCTGAGCGGCGGGCTCGGCGGCGGGATCGCGAGCGCCTGCTCCTCGGGCGAGGGCGGGCTCGGCTCGGGCTCGAGCCGCCCGCCGTCCTCGCGCTCGAGCGGCAGGCATCCGAGCACCTCGTCGTCGGGCACCTGCCCGAAGCGCTCGTACCAGATCCCGACCGCGAGGAACGGGTCGGGGGTCTCCACGGCGACGACTTCGTCGAAGTCGGCGAGGAGCTCGGGCACCGACTCCGCCGCGATCACCGGCGCGGCGAGGACGACCCGGTCCGCCCCGCGCTCCCGCGCCGCCCGCGCCGCCGCCCGCGCGCTGGCGCCGGTCGCGACGCCGTCGTCGACGACGAGGACGGTCCGGCCGGTGACGTCGGGCAGCGCGCGCCGGCCGCGGTAGAGGGCCACCCGCCGAGCGACCTCTCCGGCGTGCCGCTCGGCGAGCGCGGCGAGCTCGTCCTCATCGACCCCGGCCTCGCGCATCGCGTCCAGGTCCACGAACGACGCGCCGCCCTCGGCGATCGCGCCGAGCGCGTACTCGGGGCACTCGGGCGCGCCGAGCTTCGCCACCACCATCACCTCGAGCGGCGCGCCGAGCGCGCGCGCCACCTCCGCCGCCACGGGCACGCCGCCGCGCGCGAGCCCGAGGACGATCGGACTCCGCTCGCGGAACGGCTCGAGCCGCTCCGCGAGGAGGCGTCCGCCGTGCCGCCGGTCCAGGAACCTCATCGCTCCCTCGGCTGCCCCCTCGGGCAGCTGTCAGCCATCAGCGATCAGCTGTCAGCTGTTGGCTGTGGACTGACAGCTGACGACCGATGGCGTTCGCCGAGCGGTCCGCCGAGGCCGGGCGAGGCGTCAGGCGCGGTCGCGCATCTCCTTCACGCCCGCCGTGTGCGCGCAGTGCGCGCAGCAGTAGAACCGCCCGCCGGCCTCGACCCCGTGTCCGATCACGTGGCACCCGCAGTGCTCGCAGTGCGGCGCGAGCGCCTGGATGGCGCACTCGAAGCTGTCGAACACGTGGTGCGTCCCCGCGGCGACCACCTCGAAGGCCTTGTCGTACTGGTTTCCGCACACCTCACAGCTACCATTCATGCACGCCTCCCCCCGGCCGCTCCGGGCCAGGTCGCTTCTCCGCCAGTCTCCAGCGCGGCGTGGGCTCGCCGCGGAGGTCCGGCGTCCCCGCGGTCTCATCCATATGCAGCGTAGACCTCCCCCCGCCGCCGCTCGTGAGGTCGTGTGGAGTCGCCGGATCGGGTCGTCCATCGGCGCTCGGCCCTCCCGTCCGCGGAGGCGGGCCCATCGGCCCCACCCATCAGGCCCTACGGCGCGGGCCCGCGGCGCGGCCCTACGATGGAGGTGCTCATGCCGCGCGACGAGAGCATCGCGCCCCCTGGCGCGCGGTGAGCGCGCGCCGTGCGACTCGACACGTTCTCGCCGACCCACCTCGCCATCGTGGCCGCGATCCCGCTCACCGCCGCGGGGCTCGCCGCGCTCGGCCGGCGCGGCCCACGGGCGGCGAGGCGCATCCGGCTCGCGCTCGCGGCCGTGATCGCCGCGAACGAGCTCGCCTGGTACGTCTACACTGCCGCGCGGGGCTGGGTCGTGCCGCCGCATGGACTGCCGCTCGAGCTGTGCGACGTCGTCCTGTGGCTCACGGTGTACGCGCTCGCGACCCCGAGGGCGTGGGCCCTCGAGGCCATCTACTACCTCGGCCTCGGGGGATCGGGGATGGCCGTGCTCACGCCCGACGTGGGCGCCCCGTTCCCGTCCTACCCCGGCGTGAAGTACTTCGTCGCGCACGGCGTCGTCATCGCGGCGATCCTGTTCCTCGTCTGGACCGGCATCCTGCGCCCGCGCCGAGGCTCGTGGTGGCGGGTCTTCCTCGGCTTGAATGCGTACGCCGCGGCGGTGGGCCTGTTCAACGCATGGTTCGGGACGAACTACATGTACCTGTGCCGGAAGCCGGCCTCGACCTCGCTCCTCGACCTGTTCGGACCGTGGCCATGGTACGTGCTCGGCGGCGAGGGCGTGGCGCTCCTCGTCTTCTGGGCGCTGTACCTGCCGATGCGCGGGCGTGCGGGCCCGCGTGACGGCGGTGCGCGCGACGGCCCGTAGTCCGGCGCACGTCACCTCCCCGCGAGGAGCTCGTCCAGCGGGCGGCCGCCGGCGAGCCGCCGCACCGCCTCCGCGAGCAGCGGCGAGAGCCGCACGACCTCGACGCGGTCGATCTCGCGCGCGAGCGGCAGGCTGTCCGTGACCACGACCCGCGCCACCTCGGGCCGGAGGAGCCGCGCGAGGGCGCGGGGCGCGAGGACCGCGTGGGTGGCCGCCACGACGACGTCGGGCTCGCAGCCCGCCGCGAGCAGCGCGTCCATCGCCGCGACGACCGTCGAGCCCGTGGAGATCATGTCGTCCACGAGGATCGGCCGCTTGCCGCGGACGTCGCCGACGACGTCGCGCACCGCCACCTGGACGGGCGACACGCGCACCTTCGAGACCACCGCCAGTGGGACTGCGAGGAGGCGCGCGTAGGCCTCGGCCAGCTTGACCGCGCCGAGATCCGGCGCGACGACGACGCTCTCCTCCCGCACGAACGGCCGGAGCGCCTCGACCAGCACGGGCAGCGCCGTGAGGTGCGCGAGCGGCGCCTCGACGCAAGCCGCGAAGACGGGGCTGTGGACGTCCAGCGCGATGACCTGGGCGAGCCGGGCGGTCCCGAGCACGTCGGCGATGACCTTCGCGCCGAGCGGGCACCCTTCCCTCGCGACGCGATCCTGTCGCGCGAAGCCGACGTACGGCACGATCGCCGCGACGGCCCTCGCGCCGAGCCGCCGACAGGCGTCGGCGAGCAGGAGGAGCTCGACGAGGTGCTCCCCGACCGGCGGCGCGAGGGGCTGCACGAGGAACACCGGCTGGCCGCGCACGCCCGGATCGACCTCGACCTCCTGCTCGCCGTCCGGGAACCTCCGCAGGGCGCAGGCCGGGAGCTCCGCCTCGAGCTCCCGCGCGAGGTCCTCGGCGAGCGCCGGGTGGGCCGAGCCGGAGACGATGAATGGCCTCATCGGGTCACCGCCGCGATCGCATCACAGCACGGGGCCCGCCGTTCCGGCGCGGCCACTCGGGGCGCCGTGAACGCGAGCGTGGGGCGGGGGCGCCGCCGCTCCCTCGCCCGTCGCAGAGGACGGCGTACGCACCGACCGCGCGCTCGTCCCGGCTGGCGCGGCACTTGAATAAAGTTCAAGGCCCATCCGTTCGTCCTCCACGATGAAGAAGCCCCAGACGAAGAAGAACGAGGAGCGGGCGGCGCTCGCCCCCTACCTCGAGGAGGCCCGGACGCTCCCGCCGCTCACGCGCGAGGAGGAGCGGGCGCTGGCCGTCCGTGCCCGCGCCGGAGACGCGGTCGCCCGAGACACGCTCGTGCGACGCAACCTGCCGCTCGTGGTCGCCTTCGCGCGGCAGCAGTCGCGCGGCGCCGTGCGGCTCGACGAGCTCGTGCAGGAGGGGAACCTCGGCCTGCTCCGGGCCGTCGAGAAGTTCGATCCCGACGCGGGGACGCGCTTCGCCACGTACGCGCTCTGGTGGATCCGCGCGTACGTGTGGCGGTACCTGAAGCTCGCGCGCTCCGCGGTGCGGCCGAAGAGCGGGACCGCCGCCGCCGCGGACCTGTCGCTCGACGCCCCGCTGGACGAGGACGGCGACGTGACCCGCCTCGAGCGGATCCCGGACGACGAGCCGGCGCCCGACGCGCGCTACGCCGACGCGGAGGGGGACGCGCGCGTCCGCGGCGCGCTGGACCGGGTCCGCCGCCGTCTCGGCGACCTGGGCTGGGACATCGTCCGCTCCCGGCTGCAGCAGGACCCGCCGGACACGCTCGAACAGATCGGCAAGCGCTGGGGCGTCTCTCGCGAGCGGGTGCGGCAGGTGGAGCTCCAGACGAAGCGCTTCCTGCGCGGCTACCTGCGTCCGGTCGAGGACGAGGTGCGCGCCGCGTAGACGGCATTCACACCGAGGGCGCATGATCGGACGTCGGCGGTGCGAGGCCTGCGGCGAGGGCGAGCTGCGCGAGGGGACCGAGACCATCTCGGTCGCGCTGCCGCGGTGTGGGGTGGTCGCGTCGATCGCCGCGCCCGCGCTCCGATGCCGCGGGTGCGGCGCGGCGCTCGTGACGAAGCCGGTGCGGGCGCGCGCGCTGCTCGCGGTCGGGCGCGAGCTCGCCGATCGCGGCGTTCACACGGGCGAGGCGCTCCGACACATGCGCAAGGCGCTCGGGCTCCGGGCAGCCGATCTGGCGCGGCTGCTCGACGTGACGCCGGAGACCGTCTCGCACTGGGAGACGGGGCGGGCCCTGCCCGGACGCGCCGCGTTCGTCGCGGTCGCCGCGATGGTGCACGAGGCGCTCGACGGCCGCACGAGCACGCGCGACCGGCTGGCCGCCCTCGCGGGTGGGCGCGGGTATCCGCGCGCGCTGGCGTTGAGCCTCCGGAAGCGCGGGCGGTGAGTCACGGGCTCCGGGGCGCCGGCTAGTCCGCGCCGCTGCCGGTCCCGCCGCCCGCACCCCCCGTCGCGCTGCCGCCGCCCTCGGGGTTCGACCGCACGTCGCCCCTCACCCCGCCGGCCGGCCCCCCCTCGCCCGTGCCGTGCACGCGCAGGTCCGTGCCATTTCGGCCGTCCGACGAGGTCCCCGGGCCGCGCCCCGGGCAGCCCAGCAAGCCGCCGAGCGCCGCGCCGACCCACAACGCCCAGCCGCTGCGCATCCCGGCCATCGTCGCGCCCTCCCCGATCCCAACGTGCGGGCGGCGAGCGCCGGCGGCTACTCGCTCCCGGTTTGGAGCGATCCCTCGACGGCGCCGGCGCGCTCGGACGCGACGAGCGCCTCGCGCTGCGCCGCGTGCCGCGCCGCGCCGTGATCCCGCGCGATCAGCATGTAGATGACCGGCACGAAGAAGAGCGTGAAGATCGTGCCGACGGCCATCCCCGAGACGAGGACGAGGCCGATGCTGTTTCGCGCCGCCGCGCCGGGGCCGGAGACGAGCGTCAGCGGGAAGTGGCCGCACACGGTGGCGACGCTCGTCATCAGGACGGGGCGGAGCCGCGTCGTCGCCGCGTTCCGGACCGCGTCGAGCTTGGTGAGCCCCTGCTCCTGCAGCTTGTTCGCGAACTCGACGATCAGGATCCCGTTCTTCGCGACGAGGCCGACGAGGGTGACGAGCCCGACCTGCGAGTAGACGTTCAGCGTCGTCGTCCAGCCGTCGGTGAAGAAGTGCAGGTTCGGGTTCGGCATCTTGAGGAAGGTCATCACGAGCGCGCCGAACATGCCGAGCGGCACGGACCCGGCGAGGATCACGAACGGATCCCGGAAGCTGTTGAACTGCGCGGCGAGCACCAGGAAGATGAGGACGATCGCGAGCAGGAACGCGGGGAGGAACTTGTTCCCCTCCGTGCGGAGCTGGCGGGACTCGCCCGTGTAGTCGAGCCTGTAGCCTCGCGGGAGGATCTTCGCGGCCTCGCCCTCGAGGAACCCGAGCGCCTGGTCGAGCGGGCGGATGGCGACGCCGCTGATCTTCACCGCGTTGAGCTGCTGGAACCGGTGGAGCGACCGGGCCGTGACGCGGTCGCGGATCGTGGCGATCGAGCCGAGCGCGACGAGCTGGCCGTTCGGGCCCGTGACATAGACGTCCTTCAGCTGATCCGGGTTGAGCCGCTCCACCCGCAGGAGCTGGGGGATGACCTTGTAGCTCCGGCCGGCGATGCTGAACCGGTTCACGTAGTTGCCGCCGATCGCGGCGCCGAGATCCTGACCGACGGACTGGAGCGTCAGCCCCAGCTCGGCGACCTTGTCCCGGTCGATGTCGATCTCGGACTCGGGCTGATCCATCTTCACGTCGATGAGCGGCGGGAACGCGAACAGGCCGCTCTTCGTGGCCTTCTCCTGGAGCTGCCGCGCGAACCCGAGGATCTCCTCCTCGTCGGCGGTGGAGGCGATGACGAGCTCGACCGGGAACTGGCCGCCGCCGGGGAGCGCGGGCGGGAGGACCGGGAACGTCTGGATGGCCGGGATGGCTCCGACCTTCGCCTGGACGACGGGCAGGAGCTGGGACGCGGTGCGCTTCCGCTGCTCCCAGGGCTTCAGCCCCACCCCCCAGAACCCCGTGTCCGGCTGCGTGATCTGGAACGTGAACGCCGCCTCCGGGAGCGCGGACACGGTCTCGTGCACGGCGCGCGTCGACGGCGTGAGCTGCTCGATCGTCGAGTTCGAGGGCGTGTTCACGACGCCGAAGACGACGCCCTGGTCCTCGTTCGGGGCGAGCTCCTTCGGCGACTGCGTGAACATCGCGAGCGCGACGAGGGAGAGCCCGATCCAGGCGGCGTAGATCGGCCCGCGGCGGCGGAGCGCCTTCGAGAGGAGGCGCGTGTACGCCCGGCGGATGCGATCGAACCCGCGCTGGATCCGGCCGGCGAGGCCGCGCTCCCCGCCCCCCTCGCGGAGCAGCGACGCGGACATGACGGGGGAGAGCGTGAGGGCGACGACGCCGGAGATGGCGACGGCGCCGGCCAGCGTGAGCGCGAACTCCCGGAACAGCGAGCCAGTGAGGCCGCCCTGGAAGGCGATCGGCGCGTAGACGGCGGCGAGCGTGATGGTCATCGCGATGATGGGGCCGACGAGCTCGTGCGCCGCCTCGAGCGCCGCCTGGACTGGGCGCTTCCCCTGCTGGAGGTGCCGCTCGACGTTCTCCACGACGACGATCGCGTCGTCGACGACGAGCCCGACCGAGAGAACGATCGCGAGCAGCGTGAGCAGATTCAGCGTGAAGCCGAAGACCTGCATGAGGAAGAACGCGCCGACGAGCGACACCGGGATCGCCACCACCGGCACCAGCACCGAGCGGAAGGAGCCGAGGAACAAGAAGATGACGACGATGACGATGAGGAGCGTCTCGCCGAGCGTTTGCTCCACCTCGTGGATCGCGTCCTGGATGTACTCGGTCGAGTCGTAGGCGACGACCGCCTTGATCTGCTCCGGGATCTCCCGCCGCAGCCCGTCCATCTCGCTCCGGACCCGCTTGATGACGTCGAGCGAGTTGGCATTCGGGAGCGCCCACACGCC
>Ga0306923_10008687_pt1 | contig 10204 bp, 12 predicted proteins | sample sta12Can44000108_FD_203841 | JGI IMG/M metagenome (GOLD analysis project Ga0306923, IMG submission 203841) | Lab enrichment of tropical soil microbial communities from Luquillo Experimental Forest, Puerto Rico - statanox.12C.anox.44.000.108 (v2)... | ecosystem: Environmental > Terrestrial >...
GTCAACGCGTTCTGGTCCTAGCGGGGCCGCGTCGTGCGGGATGGACGTGGACACCTGGACACCGTGCCTGGAGGCCAGCAATGACTGAACATCCGAATGCCGCCACGGTGCGGCGGAGCTTTGAGGCATGGAACAGCGGCCGTCTGGACGTCCTTGGGGAGTACATTACCGACGATGCCGTCCTGCACTTTGCCGGGAACAATGCCATGAGCGGCACGTACCGGGGACGAGACGCAGTGATGGCTGCGCTGGGCAGAGCCAGCCAGGGATTGGACCCGCACGGCGGGTTGGAAGCGGTCCTTGCCAGTGACGACCACGTCATCGCCTTCTTTCACCTCACCTCCGAACGGGAAGGCAAGACCCTTGATGTCGTCCAGGCATTTTCGATAAAGGTCAATGCTGAGGGGAAGCTCACGGAGGCATGGTCCCTCGCCAACGATCAGAGAGCGTTTGACCAGTTCTGGTCGTGACGGGAAGTTCACCGAGTGGCCCGGGCGATTTCTGGCTGGCCTATTCCCCTTATGGCAGCGCTGGGCGGATGATGATCCGAAGCTTTGCCGGAGAAATGCGCCCTATTGAGGCGTCACAACGTTGCTGGGGGCCGGGCTCAGCGCCGGAATCACGGCGGGTGGCCGGGGGGAGGGATGGCAGGGCCATGTCCATGAATGATGCGGACCCGTGCGATCCGGTGGTGAACGGGGACGAGGTCCGGAACATTACGTTCGGCAAAGGCCTCTACGACGCGTCCCAGGTCAACGAGCTGCTTGACCGCATCGCTGCGGAACTCGGTGCCGGGCGGCCTGCCGGGCCGCTGATCGCGAGCGCGGCGTTCAAGCAGCGGCCCTTTGCCCGCGGCTATAACGCCGGGGCCGTCGACTGGTTCCTGGAGCAGCCACCGGGGCATCCCGGACAGGGATGTCTAACCCGCACCCAGTAAACGGAGGACAGCATGGCCGTTCTTTGCACTTCCATGCCACGGTCAGCATCGCTGCCACACACCGCTGCGACGACCAGGCTGACGACGCTCAACCCCGCGCCGGGCCAGGCCAAACCACAGGTACCTGGCAGCGATCCTGACCTGTCGGCCATCAGGCTGCACCCGTCGGGGAGTGCCTGGTGAGCGGCCGGCATGTCCAGGACCCCGACGAAGCGGCTCGCGAGGCGGAGGCAACCCGCACCGCCGTCCTGATCAAGGGACTGGGCTGGCGGCTGCTACAGAGCCCAGAGATCCTGGAGCACCCCAACCCCGGCCGCCACCGCTCCACCACCATCACAGCAGTCGGGCAGGACATCAGCGAAGTCCCCGGAGATGACCTCAAGCCCGACCCGCTCACTGCCACCACCGCAGAAGCATTCATCGAAGTACTAGGCCAGTACAGGGCCTGGTCTGGCGACCCGCCGTACCGCCTGATGGCAGAGCGGGCAGGCCAGGCAGTCGTGTACTCCACCATGTACAGCGCGATGACCGGTAACGCCCTGCCCAAGCTCCACGTCGTGCGGGCCATCATCATCGGCTGCGGCGGCGAGGACGACCTGCGCTTGTTCGACAGCGCTTGGCGGCGTATCAATATGGGCCAGGCGCGAGGCAGGCCCTGGATGTCTCGCTCATCCGACGACTCAGACGGTTAGTTAGGGATGACGTACGCCTGCTACCGATCGCGTTCAGCACATCTGGGAAGAGCCTGACATCCCTATGGTGTGAGGGCATGGAGCTGATCGAGGTATGCCTGCGCCTCGGGTTCGTTCGGATACTGGTCGTTCAGGACCCTGGTGAGATCGCGGCTGACCATGAGCAGCGACGGTAGCGATTTGCGGGGAGCGCTGAGGGCTCGTTCGCCGTAATGGATGGCTTGCTCAAGATCGCCCTGGCAAGCCGCTACGACTCCGAGGGTGATGCGGGCTTCTGCGAGTCGCATGGGAGCACGTTCGGTGCCGTCGAAGTCGGTGCTGGCCTGGATGACCTCGCTGGCGAGCGTCTCGGCTAGGCGGTCCTCGGCGAGATGCCGGTAGCAGTCCATCGAGTAGAAGTCGAACTTCGTCGGGTCAACCACGAAGTGGTGGTCCAGGTTATCGGGGTACGGCATGGCTTCCAGAAGCCTGCGGCCCTTGTCGAGCGCGACCTCGGTTTGCCTGCGGTCCCCGATGCGCGCCCACGCCTTTGCCTCCTGCGCCGAGAGCTGGATGGCCACGCTGTGGCGCGGAGCGGCTTCGATACCGGTCCGCGCCGCCGCGACGACACCGTGGTAATTACCGGTCGTCAGGTCGATCCAGGCCCGGATCTCGTGCGCCCATGCCTTGATCTCGGCGTGGTCGGCCTCCATCCCGAGCGATTGCGCGGCCTGGCGAGTGGTTTCGGCGGCCTGGCGGTCGCCTGAGTCGTACTCGACGCATGCGATCAGCAAGGCGATCCAGCCGGCCTGGGTGAGGATCTCGCGGTGCTGTTTCAAGGTGAGGCGCTGGCCCTCGAAATCGGCGACCCGGCGGAGCCATGACCTGCCTTCGGTCAGGAGCTGGTCGCTGGGCATGTACGGGTACTCCGAGCACAGCCGATCGGCCATGATCCGCAGGCCGTCCAGGGTGGCCTGATCCAGATCGGATCGCTGGAGGCGGCTGACCAGTTCCAGGGTGTCCATGCCGGTGACGGCCAAGATGTCGGCGTCTGCATCGCGCTTGGGCGCCACCGGGAACATGGCGTGCGTCACGGTGCCGAACGTCTGGGCGATGATCGGCTGGTAGAACTCCCTGGGCGTGACCTCGCCGGCTTCCCACCGTTTGTACTGTCGCAGCAGGCTGGACGTGCCGGGCAGCTCCTTGGCGGAGTGCGCCCGCATGGCCCTGATCGCGTCGGCCTGGCTCCAGCCGCGGGCTTGCCGCTCGTTGTACATCCGCCGGGCCCAGGCGGGCCGGTCATCAGCCATCAGGAATGTGCTCCTCCGAAAGGATTCCTCTCCCCTTCAGTGTCACCCATGGCACGGGGGCGACCACCGGACGATTCTTCATTGATCCGCAGTTCACCGACGAGCGCGTGTTCGCCGGGCTGCACTCAGCCGGATACGACGCCTGGCTCGATCATGTCTGGAATGCCGCCGCGTGCACCTGCCCTATCCGGCTGCGCGGCGACATCCGCCACATCGACACCGTGACCGGCGAGCTCTTGCGCACGATTCCGACGATCGGCATGCCGGACGGGTTGATCTACAAGCCTTGCGGCAACCGGCGCGTTACCACCTGCCCCGGCTGCGCCGAAACCTACCGCCGCGACGCCTACCATATCATCCGCGCCGGGCTCGTCGGCGGCAAAGGCGTCACACCTGCCGTGGCCACCCATCCCGCTGTCTTCGTGACTTTCACCGCCCCGTCGTTCGGGCCGGTCCACTCCCGCCCGGTCCGCCACCATACCTGTACCGACCGGTCCCGCTGTGCCTGCCGCCCCAAGCCCTGCCACGCCCGCCGCAACCCCGGTCGGCGCCCGCACGGCCGCCACGACACCTGCTTCACCCGCCACCGTCCCGGCGACCCCCGGCTCGGTCAGCCGCTCTGCCCGGACTGCTACGACTACCCCGCCCACGTGGTGTGGAACAATCAGGCCGGCGAGCTGTGGCAGCGCACCAAGCAAGCCATCGAACGCCGCCTCGGCCAGCTCGCCCGCCGCGGCGTCCCCCCGATCCGGGTGCCTTGCGGCACCGGCAACTACCGCCTGATCGATCCGGTCCGCGTCGCTCATGGCAAGGCCGCGGAATACCAGGCCTGCGGCGCTGTCCACTTCCACGCCCTGCTCCGCCTGGACGGCTACGACCCCGCCGACCCCGGCCAGGTTCTACCTCCGCCCTCCTGCCTCACCGCCGCCGACCTAGTCGAGGCCACCCGATGGGCCGCCCGAGCCATCGGCTACCGTACCCCGCCGCACCCCGCGCGGCCTGGCGGCTGGGTCATCGGCTGGGGCACCGAGATCGACGTCCGCGCCATCACCCTGGCAGGCATCGGTACCCTGACTGACCTGGCCGTGGCCAGCTACCTGGCTAAGTACTCGACCAAGGGCACCGAGGTCACCGGGCATGCCTCCGCCCGCATCACAGACGGCACCCTCGACCTGTACGCCCGGGCTGACGGCACCCACCCTGAACGGCTCATCGCCACCTGCTGGGCCCTCGGCGCTGAACCCGGCTATGTCAGCTTGCGCCGCTGGGCGCACATGCTTGGCTTCGGCGGCCACTTCCTGACCAAGGCCCGCCGATACTCGATCCGGTTCGCCGACCTACGCCAGGCCCGCATCACCTACCGGCGCGGCCAGGACACCGGACCTGACCATGGCCCCATCCGCACCGCCGACCACACCGACGACGAGGAAACCGTCCTGATCGTCGGCACCTTCACCTACGCCGGAACCGGCTGGAAAACCACCGGCGACGCGCTGCTCGCCAACACCGCCGCCGACCAGGCCCGCAAACGCCGCCAAGCCGGACGCGACGAACTGGCCGACGAATACAACCGTGCAACCGGAAGCCGCCAGGCTGCATGACTCCGATGGCTAGCACTGACGCTTAAGCGTCAAAACAATCGAATATAGCCTTACTACCAGGAGATGGAATGTACCGCGACATCCAACCGACCAGCGAGGTGGTCACGCCTCGCTGGTTCACCATCGAGCAGGTGGCCGTCATGCTGAACTACGGATTGACCAAGACCAAGTACCTCGTTTACTCCGGACAGATCCGCTCGGTCAAGGATGGCGGTAACCGGCGCATCCTGCCGGAATGGGTGGATGAGTACATCCGACAGCGGGTTGAGGACCAGCCGGCGTGAGCAAGCGCCGTAACGGCGAATGCTCTATATTCCCTTACCGCAACGGCTACGCCGCCTATGCCTGGGTGACCACCCCGGACGGCGAACGCAAGCGTAAGTGGGTCTACGGCAAGAACCACGACGAGGTACACGCCAAGTGGATCAAGCTGCAGAGCACGGCCGCCGAAGGTCCTGTGCCGACCAGTGTGCCGCTCGTAAGCCAGTACATGAGCTACTGGCTCCGCGAGGTGGTCAAGCCCAACCTCGCACCGAAGACCTACGAGAAATATGAGACGTTCACGCGACTGCACATCGTGCCCTACCTTGGCGCCAAGCGACTGGATAAGCTCCAGGTCAAAGACATCCGGCTCTGGCTGAACAAGCTCGCGCAGGTCTGCCAGTGCTGTCTCCAGGGCAAGGACGTCGCTCGCCCGCAGGAAAAGCGCCGCTGCTGTGCGGTAGGCCAGTGCTGCCACGCTGTGCTGTCTGCGCGCAGCCGCGCCGATGCCCGCGACACGCTCCGGGCCGCCTTCGCGTGCGCGGTCGAAGAGGAGCTCGTCGCCCGGAACTCGGTGGCTGTGGTTAGGCTGCCGACTCCCCGCACGCGCAAGCGTCGCTGGTGGACTGTTGATGATGCCCGCAAGTTCCTTGAGTCCACCCGCCGCGCCCACGAGCCGCTGTACGCCGCCTTCGTGCTGGTTCTGGTCCTAGGCCTGCGCAAGGGCGAGGTACTCGGGCTCACCTGGGAACTGGTCGACCTCGATGCCGCTGAGCTGTACGTCGGCGAGCAGGTCCAGCGGGTCGGCAACAAGCTCCTCCGCCGCCAGCTCAAGACCGAGACCTCAGAAGCGCCGCTCCCCCTGCCGGAACTGTGCGTGGCCGCGCTCAAGCTACGCCGCGATCAGCAAGAAGCTGACCGCATCCGGGCCGCTGGAGGATGGGTGGATACGGGCCTGGTCTTCACCACCCGGCACGGCACAGCACTGGAACCGCGGAACTTCAGCCGCAGCTTCGACCGGTGCATCGTGAAAGCTCAGGTACCCAGGATCACTGTGCATGGCACCCGGAAGACATGCGGATCCCTGCTGGCCGCTCTGGACGTGCATCCGCGCGTGGCCATGCAGATCCTGCGGCACAGCAAGATCGCGGTCACGATGGAGATCTATACCGAGGTTCCCTCGGCTGCCACTCGTGCCGCGCTGCGCAAGCTCGGCCAGTGGCTCGATAGCTAGGCGTTGCTGTACTTCGGTGTTGTACAGGCAGCAAAAACGGCCGGTTACAAGATCACAACCGGCCGCTGAGCTGGGTGGGCGATACTGGGATCGAACCAGTGACCTCCTCGGTGTGAATTAGGCCTGGGCCGTTGCTAGACGTCGCTGGGTGTAGCCCAGCATGCCGTTCACCTGCGAGGGTGATGGTTCGTTGTGGCCCGACGTAGCCTGGCGTCTGGGGCTGTTGGCTCCCAACATGGCTCCCAGGGAGATCGTTAGCCGCGCATGTTCGAACGGGCCGGACCTAAATTCCGACTCCGATCGCGGCGAGGGGATCTGCACATCAGATTCCTATGGCTGGCTCCCACGGTCAGGGACGGGGCTATGACCCGAAATACCCGGCACCAGACGGATGATCGAAGCGGTCGTGCCCCGGACCCCGCGCTGTGGGAAGCACGGCAACGCGACGGGATGACGCGTCCTGCTGTCAGGGCGCGGCGCCAAGGAACTGCTCGAGGTGTTGACGGGTGATGAGCCGTCGTCTGCCTATCTTCACGTAGCGCAGGTTCCCTCGTCGCATCTGGTCGTATAGCAGGTCCCGGGACAGCCCGGTCAGGCGAGCCGCTTCATTGACCGAATAGGCCAGCCGTTCGGCAGACGGATCTGGCTCTTCCTGGCCGGTCTCGGTCACGGGCGGTTCGCCTCCTTCCAGGTGTGCGCGAGGCCTTATTACTGTAACGGTAAGTCGGCGAAAAAGATTATCCGATATGGCCATCACATAGCGCAGTGCTATATAGCAGCTTGGGATAATACGGTGCTATCGGCATCAAGGTCTCGCCGACTGGCCCGGTAAGGTCACTGACTGGGAGAATTAAAAGGTGTTATAGGAAGATGTGATCCGCCGGGCCTGTTAATCATCATGGCCTCGATTTTGGCGCCGCCGCTGGGGTACCATCTTGACTCCTGCTTCACGCTGGGTCAGCATCGGATAGGAAGGTCCGAGCAAAGTCGGGCAAGTCCGTAGACGGAAGGACGACCCATGCGGCTAACGTTCCTCGGCAAAGACACACAAGCCGGGAACTCCCCCACGCTGTGGGAGACCGACGACGGCCAGTACGTGATCCAGGGCTTCACCCTCGATGCCGAAGCCCTGGGGCAGATCGGTGCCGTGCCGGAGGGGGAGGCCGTCATCAGTGTGCCGAAGAAGCTGATGCGTCACCTGAAGGAGGCCCGTGGAGTCACTGAGCTATGAGGGCTTCAAGACGCTCGCCCTGGCCAGTAAGCGAGCCTTCCATCTAGAGCAGCGCGACGCATACAACGTGGCGGCCGAAGATGAGCCGTTCGGCCGGTGGCTGCGCGGCGAGCCGGACGACTACGCCTGGCATCAGGACTGGCTGGGCTTCCTGCGGCGGGCCACGGCGGCGGGTGCTGCCGTGCAGCGGGTGCGGCTGGCGTCGGTCCCGCATACCGACTACATCCGCTGGGGCCTGGACGTCTCCCCGCTCAACATCGAAGCGGGCGAGGACATCCGCTACCTGCCACCCCACGTCGCCGACGGCATCAAACTGCCGGAGGAGGACTTCTGGCTGCTGGATGACGACACGCTCATCCTGAGTGTGTTCTCGGCCGACGGCCGCACCGGCGGCTTCGCTCGCGAGCCGACCCCGGAACTGCTCAGGCAGTGCCTGGCCGTCCGCGACCAGTTGTGGGACCGGGCCATCCCCTACGCCCGGTACGCCGCGTAAGGCACCCTGGGACCAGCCTTGACCACCTCCGCCGACCAGGCCCGCGCGTCTCTGGGGATCCGCCTGCGCGACATCCGCAGGGACGCGGGCCTGCCGGCCGTCAGGCTCGCTGAGCTGGCCGGCTGGCTGTCGTCCAAGGTCTCCAAGATCGAGCACGGCAAGCAGACCCCGTCGGAGGAGGATCTGCGGGCCTGGTGCGAGCACTGCGGCGCCCCGGCCGAGCTGCCCGACCTGATAGCCGCGGTGCGCAGCATCGAGACGCAGTTCGCCGAGTGGCGGCGCGTCGTGCGCAGTGGCACCAGGCGCCGCCAGCAGGCGTCGGCGGCGGTGTACGCGCGGACCCGGTTGTTCCGCATCTATGAGCCCGCGGTCGTCCCGGGCCTGCTGCAAACTCGCGAGTATGCCGTGGCGGTGCTGTCGAGCTTCATCGACTTCGTCCGCGTCCCCGACGACGCCGAGGAAGGAGCGGCGGCGCGGCTGGAGCGGCAGCGGGTCCTCACCCACGGGGACCGCCGTTTCCACATGGTCCTGGCGCAGCAGGCGCTGCACACCAACGTGGGCGGCACCGAGGTCATGGCGGGCCAGCTGGAGCACCTGCTGACCGTGCTCAGGCTGCCGCGACTGCGGCTCGGCATCATCCCGTTCGACGCGCCGTACCGGGTACCGCTCAACAACGGCTTCTGGATCCTGGATGAGGCGCTCGTACAGTTCGATACCTACAGCGCGGAACTTTCGCTGGTCAGGCCCGACGAGATCGCGCTGTACGGGCGGGCCTTCGAGCGGCTGGCGGCGCTGGCCGTCTACGGCGCAGAGGCCAAGGCGATCCTCGCACGGACGCTAGACCGGCTGACCGCTAAAAGTTCCTGAGCAAACTCGAGCAAAATCTCTTGGCCTCGGGCCGGCCGGTCCGTACCGTCCTGATCATGCAATGCGAGGATTCTGGCCGGGACAGCGCCGCGCCCGGCCACGTTACGGGCTCCGCTGTCTTACTGTAGTCACGATTGCTTTCGGCCGTTCGGTCCCGGCATTTCCAGTGTCATGAGTAGTCTTTCCCTGACGGCCGGGCCAGCGCCCAGGCCGAGGAGCGCCTGGGAATTTGAAAGTGTGCTCGCGATCGGCGCGCTACCGACTGCGACGCCGTGCGCCCGGCTTCATGCTCGTAATATCGCGTGCGAATGGGGCCTGCATGGCCTGGCCGACACGATCGAGCTGGTTGTCTCCGAACTCGTCACCAATGCGGTCAAGGCTTCGACGGACCAAGACCAGCGCCCACATTACACCGACGAGCACGGCTTAGCTTGGATCCATCTCCGGCTCTCGACTGACCGGCGAGCAGTGCTCGTGGAGGTGTGGGACGAGAACGTCGCGTCGCCCGCACCGAACCAACCTGGTCTCGACGATGAGAGCGGGCGCGGTCTCATGCTGGTTGAGGCCCTCGCCAAACGGTGGGGGTGGGACCTGGCCGCCACTGGCAGGGGGAAGATCGTGTGGGCGCTGGCCGAAAGCTGATTCGGCTGTCAGTCTGCGGCTTCCCAGTCGGCGTCGCGGTCCATCATGCGCTCGAGGATGCGCGGGGAGGGCGGGATCTCGGGCTTGGGTGGCTGCAAGATCGGCTCCCTGCGGGGTCCGCTCCAGGCGGGAAACGCGGGACCCAGGCTGCCGTAATCGGGATCCTCGGACGGGATCATCTGGCTCTGCCGGTCGGCCAGCTTGCCGGCGAAGGCCCGGTGGCCTGCGGCCAGGTCCTTTATCCACTGGTCTATCCCTGGTGACCGGCCTCGGGTGAGGATGAGCTCGTCGCGCAGGGCGCCGGTGGTGGCCTCTGCTTCGGCGGAGCGCAGCGGCGCGAAGTGCTGGCCGGGGTGGCGGCGGCGTATCTCGGCGTCGGCGGCGACGGCCAGCTGGCGCTGGTCGCGGGTGGCAGCCTCCCAGTCGGCACGGTCGGCCATCGTCTGGGCGAACACGGTCTCGCGCTGCCGGTAGGCCTGCTCCAGGGCCCGGTAGCCGACGGCCAGCTTGCGCTGGCCCGCGGCCTGGTCGTGGTCGCCGCGCCGGTCGGCGGCGCGGGCGTCGGCGGCGGCGCGCAGGCCGGCCAGGCGGGCGTCCCAGGCGGCGGCACGGACCTGGCGCAGTTCATCCCCGACGTACCGGGGAGCCCAGGCGGTCTCGACCGGATAAGTGTCGCGCAGGTGCAGCAGCCGGCCGTCCGGCATGCCGCGCACGTCCGGGCCGTCGACCGGGCCGAGGGCGGCCAGGGCCTCGTGCCAGGCGGCCCGGGCGTCGGGGGCGGCGGCGACCGGTTCGGGGCCGATCGGGTCGGCGGGATCGGAGTAGCCGGACAGTTCCCGCCAGGCGCCGATCGCCGCGGCTCGTTTCTGCCACTCGGGGCGGTCGGCCGGATCAGCGGGGATCGGGCCGAGCGCGGCGGTGGCCCAGGCCGGGGGGTGGTCGGCGGTGTACTCGCCG
>Ga0306923_10008691_pt1 | contig 10202 bp, 7 predicted proteins | sample sta12Can44000108_FD_203841 | JGI IMG/M metagenome (GOLD analysis project Ga0306923, IMG submission 203841) | Lab enrichment of tropical soil microbial communities from Luquillo Experimental Forest, Puerto Rico - statanox.12C.anox.44.000.108 (v2)... | ecosystem: Environmental > Terrestrial > Soil...
TTATCTTGCGGCGGAGGTTGTTGGCGAGAACATGAGGGTGCTCTTGCCGCCCAACCTGCAACATGAACATTATCGCTATACTGCGCGCTATCTGTGGACCGTTCGGGAGTTGGAGGTCTGCCGAAATGACGGCAGCCTGTTCGCCGCCGAACTGGCGATCACCGATTGGTGGGCGGGTGGACAGCGTCATTTCGTCGGGATGCTGCGTGATCTGACACGGCAAAAGCAGGAGCAGGTCGAGCGCATGCGCCTTGAGGAACAGCTGCATCAGGCTCAAAAGATGGAGGCCATCGGCAACCTAACCGGAGGGATGGCTCACGATTTCAACAACCTGCTCGGCGTCATCATCGGTAATGCTGATTTGCTTCGGGACCTGGAAACCGCCGATCCGGAAGCCGACGAGCTCATTCGAAATGTGCTCGATGCGGCATTCCGCGGAGCCGAGCTGACGCGCCGGCTGCTTGCGTTTGCTCGGCAGCAGCCGCTCAGCCCTAGGCGGATCGATGTCAACCAGCTCGTGTCAGGGATCATCCGGCTGTTGAGCCGGACGCTCGGCGAGAATATCGAGATCGTGCTCAGCCTCTCGTCGGAGGTTTCGCCCATTGTAGCCGACCCTGCCCAGCTGGAAGCGGCCATTGCAAATCTCGCGACCAATGCGCGCGACGCGATGCCCGGCGGCGGGCGCCTGACCGTCGCTACAGCCGATTGCCGGCTCGACGCTGATCCTGTTGCGCCGCACTCGGATCTCGTGGCCGGCCAATATGTGATGATCGAGGTCGGCGACACTGGGAGCGGCATGACACAAGAGGTCATAAACCGGATATTCGAGCCGTTTTACACCACCAAGGGGAGGGATAGAGGCACCGGCCTCGGGCTCAGCATGGTGTTTGGTTTTATCAAGCAGTCGGGTGGTCATATCAACGTCTCCAGTGAGCCCGGAGTTGGCACGACCTTCCGTCTTTTCCTGCCCCGCACGACGGAAGAGACCGTCGTGACCACTGAGAATGCGGCGGCGCCGCTCCTTTGCGGTGGGGAAGAGACCATTCTCGTAGTCGAAGACAACGATGCCTTGCGCCGCGTGATCGGTCGCCAGCTCGGTTCGCTGGGCTACCGCGTGCTGGAGGCAAAGCAAGCCGACGCCGCGCTAGGAGTCATGGAACAAGAGAGTATCGACGTGCTGTTGACGGATATCGTCATGCCCGGCGGCAAAGATGGCATCGAATTGGCGCGGCAGGCCCGGCAACGGTGGCCGGCGATCGCGATTGTCTTCAGCTCGGGGTTTTCACAAGCCAAACCCGATGGCATTGCCGTTTCAACGCCACCCGGCACACCACTGCTGAGCAAGCCATACCGCAAAGAGAACTTGGCACAGGCAATCCGCGAGGCCTTGTTAAGGACGCCGGCGACCCCTCCGCCTGTGGACAACAAAGGGTATCGGCCCGAGCCCACTGTGCTTCCGGTTAGCCAACTTGCTTCAATAGACAGCGCACCGGCGGCAAGAGAATGACTCCCGGCAGCTGGGGCAACCTGCCGGCGATGTTCTTCGACTGGGCGGCGCGGCTCGGGGAGAAGCCCTTTCTCTGGGCCAAACGAGAGGGACGCTACCGTCCGATGACTTGGGCGTCGGCGGCGCGCAATGTTCGGCGCGTAGCCCTCGGACTACTGTCGCTCGGGATCGGTCCCGACGACCGCGTAGCTTTGGTCGCCGAAAACCGGCCGGAATGGGTCATCGCCGATCTGGCGATCATGAGCGCCGGAGCGATCACGGTCCCGGGTTACGTGAGCCACACGGTAGAAGATCATCGGCATATACTGGCGCATAGCGGCGCATGTGCGGTGATCGTTTCGAAAGCTCCGTCGTCGACCAGTGTTTTCGCGGCAGCAGAGGAGGTCGAGAGCGTCCGTACGGTGATCGAAATCGAACCCGCAGTCGCAGGGGCGGGATCGGTGGGCATCCTATCCTGGGAAGAATTACTGGCGCGCGGTTCGGACGATCCCGGCGATATCTCGCAATGCATTGCCGCAATCGAGCCCGACGACCTCGCATGCCTGATCTACACCTCTGGCGCTGCCGGTGTTCCGAAAGGGGTGATGACGAGTCATCGCAACCTTCTGGCGAACTGCCGCGGCCTCAGCGGAGTGCTCAAAATCCTCGGATTTGAAGACGAGGTGTTTCTCAGCTTACTGCCGCTTTCCCACTCCTATGAGCACACGGCGGGGCTGATGTTCCCAATCTCACTCGGTGCTCAGATCTACCTTGCTGATGGCGCCGAGGCGCTCGCCGCCGACATGCTCGAAGCGCGCCCGACAATTGTAACCGGCGTGCCCAGGATCTACGAAACGCTGCATCGGCGGATCTGCCGCGAAGTCGAGCGCGGAGGGGCTGTCGGACGATTGATGTTCGACCTGACGTTGGCGATTGGACGCAAGCAGGCTTTCGCGCAGCCGGTTGGTCTTGGCGAGCGCGCGCTCGATCGGCTCCTCGACCGGGTTGTCCGCAGTAATTTGCGCTTGCGCTTTGGCGGGCGGCTCAAGGCGATGATCTCGGCTGGGGCACCGCTGAATCCGGAAATCGGCGGCTTTTTTCTGGCCCTCGGTATACCGCTGCTGCAAGGCTATGGGCAGACTGAGGCCACACCGGCCATCAGCTGTAATTCACCGGCGTGGATCAAGATCGACACGGTCGGCCCGCCGCTGGACGGCCTGCAAGTGCGCATTGCAGAGGATGGCGAAATCTTGGTCGCCGGCGACAGCATCATGCTGGGGTATTGGAACGACCCAGCCGCGACGGCTCAGGTCCTCGACGGCGGCTGGCTCAAAACCGGCGATATCGGCTTTCTCGATCAAGACGGCTTTATCCGGATCACCGACCGCAAGCGCGACTTTATCAAGACCTCGGGTGGCGAGATGATATCGCCCGCACGCCTGGAAGGCCTTTTGACCGCTGAGCCGGAGATTTCTCAGGCGATGGTATTCGGCGACCGTCACCCTTATCTCGTCGCTGTGCTCGTTCCCGAGCCCGACTTGATCAGCGGCATGGGACTGCAGAACGGAGAGCTTGACCGCATCACAGGAGCGGTCGGCGCTGCGGTCGCGCGAGTGAACCAATCAGTCTCGCCGAGAGAGCGGGTCCGCCGTTTTTTGATTGCGAGCGAACCCTTTACACCCGCCAACGGCCTGATGACGCCGACCCTCAAGATCAGACGACATGCCATCCGCGGCGCTTACGGCGCAGCACTCGACCAGCTGTATGAACGCGGCACGCGGATGCTGCCGACTGAGATCGCCGAGACCTAGGCCCTGAGCAGCGCCGCCATCACCCGCTCGCGCGTTAACGGCAGGTCGCGCAGGCGGGCGCCCAACGCGTGAGCGACGGCGTTGCCGATCGCGGCAACTGTCGGGCCGCCCGAGGCTTCACCGACCCCGAGACAGGGGCGGTCCGCCAGAGGGTCGACCAGCTCGACGATCACCTCGGGCACCTCGCTGAACCGCAATACCGGATAGCTCTCCCAGTCGCGCGAGCTGATGCCGTGGGCGTCGAGGCGCACCCCTTCCTTCAATGCCCAGCTTGCGCCATGGATAATGCCGCCCTCGAGCTGGTTGATCGCACCGTCCGGGTTGATGACGAGACCGGCGTCTGCCGCGCACCACACCCGTGTCAGACGAACTACCTCATCGACTGCGACCTCGGCGACGACCGCCGCATAGGCTGCCATGTTCTTGTAGCGGGCGAAGGCGATGCCGCGCCCGCGCCCGGTGCCGGCCGGCAGACCCGCCTGCCAGTGGCTCATCCTTGCCGCATGCTCGACGACCGCGCGGGCTCGTGCATCGGTCAGCACCGAGAGCCGGTAGGCGACGGGGTCCTGGCTGGCCCGCTCGGCCAATTCATCCATCGACGATTCGATTGCGAAGACGTTGAGCGTCGCGCCGAGCCCGCGCAACGACGAGGTGCGCACCGGCGTCTCGGCGATCAGGTGATGGATAATGCGCCTTGCCGGAAAATCGTAGAGCGGCTCGCCGTTGCGGGTACCGGCCCCCGGCGGATATCCCCCCTCGACCGCGGGCGGGTGCGGCGGCGGGTCAGGCAGGGCCTCGGCGGCGAGCAGGTTGCCGCCACCACCCGGCCGGCTCGTATGCCGGCCGCTCCAGATCTCGGTGGTCCAGTCGGCGGGGCGTCCCGATCCGTCCACCAAGGCGTGTGCCGTCACCACCATTGCCGGGCTGACCGGCTCAAAGCCGAATTCCTCTTCGCGCCGCCAGCGCACCCGGATCGGTTTCCCCGGTTGCTGAAAAGCAATGACCGCCGCATCGGTTGCTGCGTCGTCGGCGCCGTTGTGGCCATAGCAGCCAGGGCCCTGCACGTGCTTGACCGAGATCACCGCCGGATCGAGCTTCAAGGTCCGCGCCAGCGCGTCGCGTAGCGGATAAACGCCCTGCGAATGGGTCCACACCTGGAGCTTTCCGCCGCTGAACACGGCAAGCCCGCAAGACGGCGCCACCGAGGCATGCGCGATGTGCATCCGCGTATAGGTCGCCTCGTGCCGCGTGGTCCCCGGTGTCGGCTCGGCTGGCGGAGGCGGCCCGATCGTGCGGTCGATCGAGGGCTGCTGCAGCAGCCAGCGCGCCTCTTCCTGGTACGGATTGATCGGGTCGTCACCATCCCACGTGACATGATTGGGCGCCACGGCGGCGACCGCTTCGACGACCGTCTCGTCGGTGCCGAGGATGGCGAGGAAATTGCCGTGGCGGACGATCTCGATCGGCCCTTTGGCGGTGCGCCGCAGCGCGGCCTCGTCGACTTTGGCGATTACGGCACCCCGGTGCGGCTGGCGCACGACGCGCGCATGCACCATGCCGTCCAGAACCATGTCGTGGATAAAAGCCGATCCGCCGAACACCTTTGCGATGAGGTCGATGCGCGGCGCGCTTTGCCCGACTACGCGATAATCCCCGACGCTCTTGGTCGGTGACTGGCCGGTAGCATGGCGCGTCAGATCGACGCCAGCCGCGAGCGTCCAATAATCGAGGCCGGTCGGCTCACCGCGACGGGTGATCGCTCCATCGCGCACTGCGAGATCGCCGCGCGAGTAGCCGTGCGAAGCCGCGGCATGATCGAGAAACAGCGCACGCACCTCGGCGCAGGCCAGGCGCAAAGCGACACCGCCAAATTGGATCGATTGGCTCCCTGCGGTATAGCCCTCGTTGGGGGTCAGATCGGTGTCGCCGGTTTGCAGCAGGATGCGCTCTGGCGCCACCTCGAGCTCCTCTGCGGCGATCTGCAGCATTGCGGTCAGCACCCCCTGGCCGATCTCGACCCGTCCGGTCGAGACAGCGACACGTCCGGGCGACGGAAACCCGACCCACCGGTCGAGGCGCGGATTGACCGCCAGCAACGGCGGCAAGGTCAGCGTGTTCATCGGGCGGCTCCTTCGCGCAGCAGGCGGGCGGCGCGTTCGACGGCACGCATGATGCGGACATGACTGCCGCAGCGGCAGATGTTGTCATCAAGCGCTTGGGCGATCTCGGCGCGCGACGGCGCCAAATTGCGGTCGAGCAGTGCCTTGGCCGAAATCAGGATGCCGGAAAGGCAATAGCCGCACTGGCCGGCCTGCTCGTCGAGAAAGGCCTGCTGCAACGGGTGTGGCTGCTCCGGCGTGCCGAGGCCTTCGATGGTCGTGATTGCCTTGCCGGCGACCGTCGACAGCGGCTTGCCGCAGGATTTTTCCGGACGGCCGTCGACCAGCACCATGCAACAGCCGCACTGCTCCTGGCCGCAGCCAAATTTAGTCCCGAGGAGGCCCAGATGATTACGCAGGATGTCGAGCAGCGGCGTGTCGCGGTCCGCGGTAACGTTAGCGGGACGGCCGTTCACGGTAAAAGAGGTCGGTTCCATTGGTCGGTGTCTCGCCGGCGTGGCTTGATGGCGGGTCGCCATTCTATATCGATGACACCTGGACTCCAGTGCTCCGACCAGCGCGCCCGCGTTATCCGTTGGTATGGCTACCCGTTACCGACCATCGGGTTGACCACCGAGAGCCCGGCGAAACGGCTGAGGTCGCGGTCGGCCGACCACAACTCGCGCACACCGTGCTGCAGACACAATCCGGCATGGTCCGTTTCAGAAACCCGTCGAACAGGGGGACCGTGAAGGCGGTGTCCCGATGTGCCGGGCTATAGATCATTCCTTTGGCTATCAGCGCACTCCGCACCGGCGCGACGGTAGTGACGCGTCTGCCCAGACGGTCAGCGATATTTCCGGAGCGATGAGGTCCGGGGCCAAGCTCGGCCATGGCTCGCAAATGGCGCTTTTCGCTCGGCGTCAGCCGATCGAACCGCACCCGGAAAAAGCTCGCGTCGAGCTCCGCCAGAGCCTGGACCATCGCCTGCCTGGCATCTTTCCCGTCAATCGGCGACCGGTCGGCCAGGTTCCCGCTGTGTTTGCCCCATTTCTGCAGAAAATAGGGATAGCCCAAGGTTTGCCCGAGAATTTTCGATATCGCGGCGTCGTCAAGAGTGACGTTCGACTTCGCCGCCTGCACGCGGAGCGCGGCCGCGGCCGCATCGGGGTCGAGGCGATCCATCGGGATGAATTCGAACAGCCGCTCGGCGTAGGATTTGGCGCGACCCGCCTGCCCGACGAGTTGCGGCAGTCCGGCAGCCATCATGGTAATCGGCAATTGGTCCTGGCTGGCGCTGTGGAGTGCGCCGATCAGCGCGGCCAGCTCCTCCTCCCGCACGTATTGAAGTCGTCGACGAGCAAGACAACGGCCGCATCGCGCTCGGCCGCGGCGATTCCGAGGCTCGCCAGAAGCGCGGTCAGATCGGTCTCGAGATCGCCGCTGCGGCCAGACCGGGCTCGGGCTCGAATTCCAATCCTATCTGCAAGTCGTCATACTTGAACTTAAGCGCCTTGGCGAAGCCGGAGAGGGCCCTCAGAGCCCGCCGTGCCGTCGCCTTTGCCGCGGCGCCGCGGCTCAACCGTATCAGCAACGCGCGCAACCCACCGCGTCGATCGTCGCATAAAGCCACAGCGCCATCGGCACCTGCGGGCTGGCCGGGGGATGACCCGGCCCGCCCGCGCGCGCCTTGATCGCGTCGAGCACCAGGCTCAGATCCAGTTGCTCGACAAACGCCCACACCGCACGCGCCGGGTGATCCAACGACCACCCCGAGTTCGAGCTGATCGCGCTGCGGCTCCCGCAGCCGCGGCGGCGATCCTACAATCTCCAGCTGCTCATCCGCGGCCGGCACCGGCAGGTCCCCAAACAACCATCCCGGTTCCGAACATTGCCCCTCACGCAGCATGTAGATCAGCATCTTGGTGGCGCACAGCTCGGCCGAGGCTGGTTTGTTGACCAGCTGGGCGATCACCGCCTCGGGCTTGGTGACCCGTCGGCGTTTGCCATTCTCGGTGAGGGTCACATTCTCGTTGAGTGCGCGGCGAGCAACGCCGGCAGGTTTTTTCACCGGCCGGCCGCGCGGGTTGCCGGACTGGCCCTTCTTAAAGCGAGTGTGCACCGGTGGCTTTTGCGATAGTCCGCCACGCATTTGCGTCGGGTATCGGACACTTGCCCTCGGGGAAGTTTGCGCTCATATAGTGTTAATCGCAAATTGATAACATATTAATATGATGGCCGTAAACGGAGCCCACCCTGATCCCACCCTGATAGACCCTTTTCGCCCCCTGCGGGGCACGGTCGGGACCCCTATTCGCGCGCACCGCTGTCTGGGTTATAAGTATTTGATCTGGCTCATTTTATCGTGCATAATCACAGACAAGTGTCAGGGTAAAATCGATGATTCACCCTGTTTTCCGGCTTTTACAGGGGTCGGGGTGCGCTCTAATGTAGCTCGGAGGTCCTTCGAGGATCGGCCAGGATAAGCGTCGGGCGAGCTACCTAAGGCGAGAAGGAGAAGAGCGAATGGCGTTCGAGTTCGGCATGTTCCACGAGTTTCAACGCACCGCCGGGGTGACCGACGAGGAGGCGTTCGCCACCTCGTTCGACGAGATCGATGCCGCCGAGCGCTGGGGGCTCGATGCGATGTGGCTGGCGGAAATCCACGTCAATCCGGAGCGCTCGGTGTGCTCGGCGCCGCTTACCCTCGCCAGCGCGATCGCCGCGCGCACCAAGCGCATGAAGATCGGAACCGGCGTTCAAGTATTGCCGCTCTGTCATCCGCTGCGGCTCGCCGAAGAGGCCGCCACGGTCGACCAGATCAGCCGCGGCCGGCTGATCTTCGGGATCGGACGGAGCGGCTTCCCGCGGACCTACGAAGCTTATGGCGTACCCTACGGCGAAAGCCGCGAGCGCTTTGCCGAGACGTTGGAAATCCTCAAGCGGGCGTGGACCGAGCCGTCCTTCTCCTATCACGGCAAATACTACAGCTTTGACAATGTCCGTCTCGCCCCCAAGCCCTATCAGAAGCCGTGGCCCGACATCCGCATCGCCGCCAACAGCACCGATACGTTTCCGGCCATCGCCAAGCTCGGGCATGGGGTGCTGGTCGCGGTGCGGCAAGGCACGCTCGAGGAGCTCGAACCAAACATCTCCGCCTACCGCAAAGCGTGGAAAGAGGCGGGGCATCCCGGCGACGGCAAGGTTTTCCTGCGCGCTCCGGTCTATGTCGCCGACACCGACGAGCAGGCTCGCAGCGAGCCCGAAGAGAGCATCATGTATTTCTACCGGTACCTCGGCGAGCGGCTCGAGGATTCGGCCACCCGCGCGGGCGTGCAGCAGGGCGAGTTGCGGGCGGCGCGCGGCCGGCGGTTGCAGACGATCACCTACGACGAGGCGCTGCGCGAGAAACTGATCGTCGGCTCGCCTGAGCGGGTCGCCGACCGGCTGATGGGCTTGCAGGCAACCCTCGGACTCGACGGCATACTGTGCGAGATGAATTGCGGCACCAAGATCCCGCACGAACGAGTGATGAACTCACTGCAGCTGCTGTGCGAAAAAGTAAAGCCGCAGTTTCATTGACGCACGCGCTGCCGCCCGCAGGCGGCGCGCAGGACGGCTGAGCCGAGCCGAGATGCGGGCGATCGCGTCGGTATCGCTGCTGGTGCACACCCTCTCCGCCGTCGTCTGGGTCGGCGGCATGTTCTTTGCCCATCAAGCGCTGCGGCCCGCCGCTGCGGCGCTCGAGCCGGGTCCGCGCGTCATGTTGTGGTCGACGGTTCTCGAGAAGTTTTTCGCCTGGGTCTTTGCCGCGATCGTCCTGCTGCTGGTGACCGGCTATGCCATGGTCTTTGCGGTCTATGGCGGGTTCGGCGGGATCGGGCTTCACATCAACCTGATGCAGGCGATCGGCATAGTGATGATGCTGCTGTTCTTGCATCTCTATTTCGCGCCGTGGCAGCGGTTCCGCAGCGCGGTCGCACGGCAGGATTGGGCGGAGGGCGGGCGGCAGCTGGGCCAGATCCGCACCATCGTGACGATCAACCTGGTGCTCGGGGTCATCGTTGTCGCCATCGGCAGCAGCGGCCGATATTGGGGCTGAGAGCCAGGCGTTATCCGTCACCGGACTTCGGCGCGACGAGAGAAACGATGCGGGTCGATCCGCCGCAGGCTCGCCTCCATCGAGACTTTGCCGTCCGGCGAAACCCAGGTGGCCTTCAATCCGCCACCGCCGCGCGGGTGAAAGCGCAGCGTGCTCTTGCCGCTTTCCTCGAAGACGTAGTCGTCATCGACAAGGCGACCCTCACGCCGGCTCCATTCGGCTGGCTCGTCGCCGTCGATCCCCGGCCCGATCGCGTAGAGCGCTTGGAGGCTCTGCCCATGGGTCGACTCGATAGCCACGAGCAGCTCCCTTCCGTTCGGGTAAAACCCATACCAGGTGTCGTGCACCGGCTTGCTCTGCCCGGAGGCCGGCGCATCGGCGCCCGACGGTCCGATCGCTGGTGCCGCGACGGCTGCCGCCGCCTGCGGCGGGAACAGGTGGTCCGGCAGCAGCAACTCGGTGCTGGGCGCTTCACCCCATACCGGCTGGCACACCATCTCGCCCTTGAGCGTGTCGGCATCGACAAAATCGCGGACACATCCGCCGAAACGCCGCAAGAACAAACCGGTAGACGATGCCCAATGACCGACCAGAAAGGCCGGTTGGTCGACGACCGCAAAGCCCAGTCCGTGCTCTGAAAGGATCGCTCGCGACCGCTCCCCGCGTCCGCCCGGATCGAAATCGTCGCCGTGAAAGTAGAACAG
>Ga0306923_10008693_pt1 | contig 10201 bp, 7 predicted proteins | sample sta12Can44000108_FD_203841 | JGI IMG/M metagenome (GOLD analysis project Ga0306923, IMG submission 203841) | Lab enrichment of tropical soil microbial communities from Luquillo Experimental Forest, Puerto Rico - statanox.12C.anox.44.000.108 (v2)... | ecosystem: Environmental > Terrestrial > Soil...
GGGGCACGACAGCCGTCAGGTGGAATGGAGTATCTCGGAATTACTCATCGCCGGAATCAAGAAGATCATCTTTGACCTGAGCGAGCTTGACGGAATCGACAGCACCGGTGTCGGTGTCCTGGTGGTGTGCCAGGCGAAAATGCAAAAAGCTGGAGGCATGCTCCGTATCGCCGGCCCGCAAGGAATCGTCCAAGAAACCCTGATGCTGACCCACGTTGATAGGCTCGTGCCTTTATTTCCAAGCGTGGATCTGGCGGCTCAAAACTTCAATCCTTCCTAAGTCGTCATTGATTGGCTGCGTGCCGTCGATGCTACTCGAACGATGCGACGGCTTGCGGCAATTCTTCAAACGTAGAAAACAGGTTCAACAGACCCACCGTCTTTAGCGTTTGCATCGTGAATTTCGAGGGCCTCAACAAGCGGATGGCGCCGCCGGTCTGCTTCGCGGAAGTCAGGTGCCGCACCAGCGTTCCGATGCCGCTCGAATCTATTGTGGGAACTTCTTCCAGATCCAGCACGATTCGGTTGTGGCCGCTGCCGAGCAGTTCCGACATCGTGGCGTTGAAGCGGTCTAAAGCTGGGCCCATCGCCAGGCGACCCGCCAGCTTCACCACCTTTACCTCGTCGAATGCTTTTGTTTCAATTTCCAAACTTGCTACCCCCGGAGGCATACGAGCGGCACGCTAGCCTCCTTGTTGACACTCGGCGCCGGCCTGGCTCGCCTTCAGCGGAATGGTGCGGCTGTTCGAGCGGGTGAACGCCACCAGCACGACATCGCCGCGAATCTTCCGGACTTCCACGAGAACGTCCAATCCATCGATCGCACCGTCTCCCATGCAGTCGAGGTTGAAGAGAATCGCGTGTAACGTTCGCGGCTGGTCGCGGCCTCAGGCAATCTCGGGCTCCACCGGTTGGCGGGATTATAGGTGAGCGGAGTTGCCCGGGGAAAGGCAAAAGGTGCATCAGCCACGCGGCGACCGCGCCGGAACCACCAATTTCGCTTTTCAAGCCAGTCTGTCCGGCCTCGGCGCTTTAGAACCGCAGCGTCGACAGGTATTTGTAGCTCGCGGCGATGCTCGCGAATGCATCTTTCGGTGAATCGTGTTCCACAAAATAGTGCTGAATCCCGGCTTCATCAGCGTGAGAGAAGATGCGTTTCCAGTCGATCACACCGCTCCCGGCCTCGGTCATATCATTCGCTTCCAGTTCCTTGGGGTCGAAGGTTGCCACCTGCTCAGGGGTCAAATGCGGTAGTTTCTTGCAGTCCTTCACGTGCACCAGCGGAAAGCGCCCCGGGTAGCGCTTGAAATATGTCAGTGGATCCTGTCCGGCAACGCTGATCCAGCAAAGGTCCATCTCCATTTTCACCAGGTTCGCATCGGTCGATTCGAGCAGGTAATCGTACGGCAATTTGCCGCCAAGGCTCGCGTCGGGTGCAAACTCCCACCAATGATTGTGGTATCCGAATTGGATCCCAGCCTTTTTGCTCGCTTCACCCGCCTTGTTGAACTGCTCAGTAATTTGCTTCCAGTCGTCGGCGGATTTGCGTAGTTTCTGGTCAATCCAGGGACAAACGATAAAACTGTGGCCGATCGTGTGAGCCGCCTCGATCGTTTCCGGCCACTTCTTTTCGACGACGTCGTACCCCACGTGGCAGGACGGAGCTGCCAGCCCATTCTTGTCCAGAATGGCGCGGACTTCGCTCGGCGAATGATTGAAATACCCTGCAAACTCCACCTCTTTGTAGCCGATCGAAGCGACCTTCGCGATCGTCCCCGTGAAGTCGCTTTTCATGGCGTCGCGTACGGTGTAGAGCTGGACGCCGACTTTTTCAATCTGGTGGGTAGTTGCAAACGCTCGTGACGGAAGCGCGGAAAGCACACCTGCTGCAATAGATGTTTCAATAAATGTGCGTCGGTTCATGGCCGGATTGTACTCTCAACACGTCGCTGAAATCCAGGATATGCGAACATCGGCCCGGGGCGGCTTGACACAACCGCCTGTGCGGGCTTTGAGCTGACCGCTAGATCGGTGGGGCTTGCCACGGGCCGCGAGCCTGCTCCAGCATTTCCGCGACCGCCAGCAGCAATTCTTCTTCGTGCGGGCGCCCGATCAATTGCACGTTAATGGGCAAGCCTTCCGGCGATTTTCCGAACGGCAGCGACACTCCTGGGAAACCCGCGAGGTTCAGCCACTGGGAGAAGCGCATGGTGTCCCGGTAATTATAAGGATCGCCTTCGCGATAGTTGCCTTTGCCGTGTTCAAAAGCCGGCGCCGTCGACACCGGCGAGAGCAGCACCGGGACATCGCGCAGTTGCCGGAGGATTTCGGCGCGCACCAGATCGCGGTCGGCACAGGCGGTCATGAATTCATCCACGCCGAAGAGTGGCTCTGCGATCGCAACCTCGAGGTACTCCCGAATCATCGGGCTAAGCAGCGCCTCCTGTCCCTTCGCACTTTCGCGAATCAGATGGCCGATCACCGGGCCAAAGAAAAACCACCAAAGCTCCAGCGCGCGGTCGAGTTTTTCCAGCTTCAGCGGTTCCACGCGAAAATTCAGGTCGCATAGCAACTGAGCTGCGCGGCGAACGGTCGAGAGAGTCTCAGGCGTCGCGCGGCCGAGCCCGCCACTCTCAAGAATCCCGATGGGCAATCCTTGCAGTTCCTTCGCTTCAACCTGGCGCACGGGCACGGGCGCCGACAGTGCGTCACCTGCCTCCGGCCCTGCCATCACCCGAAACAGAATGCGCAAATCCCCAACTGTGCGCGTCATCGGACCCACGACGCCAATCCATCCAAATGCCCCTGCTCCTGGCGGAAAGTGGCCCGTGGCCGCAATTCGCCCCGGAGTTGGCTTCAATCCGCAGATGCCGGAAAAGTGCGCGGGTGTGCGAATCGACCCGCCACCGTCGCTTCCAACGCCGCCCATCGAGCAAGCCGCAGCGATGGCTGCGGCTTCCCCGCCGCTCGAGCCGCCCGCGGAATATTCCGGGTTCCAGGGGTTCGAAGTTTTTCCTGTGAGGAGGTTATTGGTTTCGTACGCCATCAGAAATTCCGGCGCGTTCGTGTTTCCAAGCAGGATCGCTCCTGCTGCTTCGAGGCGCGCCACGGCCACCGCATCCGTTGCCGGAACGTAGCCTTTGCGCAGGAGCGAGCCGGCGGGGCACGGCCAGCCCGCTACATCCATGCTCGACTTTACCGTCAAGGGTATTCCGGCCAGCGCTTGCAATTCTTCGCCGTGTACCAAAGCTGTTTCCACCTTCCGTGCTCTAGCCAGAGCTGACTCGGCATCAAAATGCACAAAGGCGTTGAGTTTCGGTTGCAATTCCTGTACCCGCTCCAAATGAGCGGTGACGACTTCCACAGCAGAAAGTTCTCGCTTGCGCAGCTTTTCCTGCGTTTCGGAAATTGAAAGGTAGAAGGGGGCGCTCATGGAGTGACCGAAGCAAGGTAATAATCTCGGCAGTGCCGGTCAAGCGGCCGCACGGAGTTCTCCGCACCAAGGCCAAAAACAGTTGACGGGCCGCGACTGAGCCAAGAGAATCGTTAAGACGCGGGTACTCCTTTTTGCTGCGTCGCGTGTCTTGTGAGAACTCTCCTTCATGCGATTTGAGATCGAAGTGTCACGCCGTTTTGTGCTGTTTCCCGCTTCCCTGTTCCTGCTCGCGGCAGTTGCAATCGTTCCCGGCGCCGGGCCCGATCTCCGTGCCGGCCAAACCTCAGCGACCAAGAAGCTATCGGCGGCCGAAGCCCAGAAAAAGGTCTCGCCCGAAGCGCTGCGCCTAAATACGCTCGGCGTGGCTTACATGAACCAAGGCAAGTCCGCCGACGCGCGGAAATATTTCGAACGGGCGCTCCTTGCGGATCCCGGCTTCGCGCAAGCCAAAATGAATCTGGGAATCGCTCTGTTGGCCCAACAGAAACTCGAGCAAGCACGCGCTGCGCTCGAGCAAGCCTCGGCCGTGCTCCCGAATGACCCGTACGCCTGGTACAACCTCGGCCTAGCCTACAAGGATTCGAACGAGCCTGAGAAAGCGGTCACGGCCTTCCAGCAGGTCGAAAAGATTGCACCGGACGAGCCTGACGCCTTCTACTTCGAAGGCTTCCTGCTGTCACAGCTCCAGAAGTACGACGACGCCATTGGCGCATTCCAGAAGGCGCTTGCTATCGCGCCCTATCACGCTTCGGCACAATTTGGGCTCGCCCGTGCTTATCAGCGCAAAGGCGAAACCGATGCGGCCCGCGAAGCGATGAAGCATTTCCAGAAGCTAACGACCGACCATCTGGGAACTCCGTTCGGAGCCGGCTACGGCGACCAGGGAAAGTTTTCGCTTGCAGAGTTTGTTCACGGCGCAGACACGAGTGCCCCGACGCAAATCTCCGTGCACTACTCTGCAGTGCCGATTCCGAAGCTCACATCTGGCGGAGCCGGCGCTGGCACCACCGTCGGCGCAAGCCGCGGTGTCTGTTTCCTCGATTATGACGGCGACGGTAAGCCTGATCTGTTTTTCGTGGGCGTCGGGGGAGGGACGAGTCACCTGCTGCGGAATCTTGGAGATGGCGAGTTCACAGACGAGACCGAAAAAGCTGGATTAGCGGGAGTTGGCCCGGGCTTTGGCTGCGCCGCAGGCGATTTCGACAACGACGGCTGGACCGATTTGGCCGTGTGCGAGGCCGCGGGCATTCGCCTGTTCCACAATGAAGGCGGCAGTAAATTTGTCGAGGTAACCGAAAGAGTTGGAATTCGCCGAGAAAAAGGCTGCGTCGCTGCCGCCTTTGTTGACTACGACCATGACGGCGACCTCGATTTGTATCTCACCATGGCATCTGAAACCGCCGCCAACCAAAAGCCCAAAAACGAATTGTGGCGCAATAACGGCAATTCGACCTTCACCGACGTTTCCGAAGAATCCGGCCTTGGCATGGATGCGACCGGGGCCGGCGTCGCTGTCACCGACTTCAACAACGACCGCGCCATTGATTTTGTTCTTGCTGGTGGCGCTGGGGGCGCCGCGATTTTCTTGAATCCGCGCGAAGGAAAATTCACTCCGCTGCCCGCGATCGATTTCGCGAACGAAAATCTTCCTCCGGCTGTTGGCGTTGTGGCATTCGATTTCGACAAGGACGGCTGGATGGACCTCGCGTTCACGCATGCGGGCGCCCCAGGAATTTCCCTGTGGCGAAATCTCCGGGGCAAGAAGCTAGAGCGCGTCGCGGTGCCCGATCTGCAGTGGAAGCGGGGCTGGGGCATAAGCTCGATCGACTATGACAATGACGGTTGGCTCGATCTGATCGCAGTCGGCGAAGGGCCAAACGGCGGCGAAATCCGACTCCTCCGTAACCAGGGTGACGCGGGTTGGGCCGATGTTACAAAAGACGCGCAACTCGATGGCGTGAAGATCAATCAGCCGCGTGCTCTCGCTGTCGCTGATTTGAAAGGCCAAGGCAATCCCGATGTGGTGGTCACCCAGGCCGAAGGCGTACCTCTCGTTTTCGAAAATGTTGGAGCGAACCGCAACAATTGGACGCGCCTCGATTTCAAGGCACTCAGCGACAACAAGAGCGGTATCGGCACCAAGGTTGAGGTCTACGCGGGCGCGCTCTACCAGAAATGGGAAATCGCCGGCGCTTCCGGGTACTTGAGCCAGAATCCCACTTCCTTGCTCGTTGGACTGGGCCCGCAAAAGGTGGTCGACGCCGTGCGCCTGCTCTGGCCCACCGGGGTGCCGCAAGACGAAGTAAACCTCGTTGCGCAAAAAACACAGAGCATCGGCGAACTTGACCGCCGCGGCAGTTCTTGCCCCATCCTCTTCTCCTGGAACGGCAAGGAGTACGAGTTCATTGCTGACATGATCGGTCCCGGCGTGGTCGGCCACTGGATCGCTCCCGGCGAACGCGACGTCCCTGATCCAGACGAATATCTGAAAGTCCCCGCCAAAAGCATTAAGCCAAAACACGGCCTGCTCAGCTTTCGGTTCATGGAGCCGATGGAGGAAACCGTTTATCTCGATCAGGTGCGTCTCCTCGCGCTCGATCATCCCCGGAACATCGAAGTCAATGCGAACGAGCGCTTCGTAAGCGCTCCGCCGTTTCCTGAATTTCGCGTGATTGCGACGCGAGATGCGCGTTTTCCCGTCGGAGCGTGGGACGACCGCGGCCACGATATTCTATCTTTGCTTGTCAAACGCGACCGCAATTACGTCACCGACTTCGAAGATCTGCCCTTCGCGGGATTTGCGAAATTGCACTGGATCGAACTCGACCTTGGCGGCTGGGATTCGCAAAAACCGTTGCGCCTGCTGCTCGATGGCTATACGGACTACTTCACAGCGACTTCGATGTACGCCGCAGACCAGGCGGGTATCAAGGTGATCGCGCCTTACATCGAAGCGCAGGATATTCAGGGGAAGTGGCTCCGCGTTGTGGACGACATGGGCTTTCCCGCAGGCCTTGCGCGCACCATGGTCAGCGATCTCACTGGGAAAATCCCTCGCGGCACGCGACGCATCCGCATTGTGACCAACCTGAAAATTTACTGGGACCGCATTCGCGTCGATCAAACCCCGCAGCTTACTGGGGTTCGCGTTAACGAGGTTCCGCTGGCCACCGCCGAACTCGCTTTTCTCGGTTATCCGCAAGAAATTCGACTCCATCCTGCCAGCGACACGGTCTACTCCTACTCGCGTCGCAGCCCGACCGGTCCTTATGCCCGGGCCTCCGGAAATTACACGCGCTACGGGAATGTGAAGGACCTGCTCGGTGCTTCCGACGACAGATTCGCCGTGTTCAGTTCGGGCGAAGGCGTGAAACTGGAATTCAATCCAGGCGGTCTGCCCTGGCTCCCGGAGGGGTGGGTACGTGATTACCTTTTCTACGCCGATGGCTTCGAAAAGGATCTCGATTTCTATGCGGCGCATGCGTTCACCGTTGAGCCTCTGCCGAAACACGGCCTGATTGCCTATCCTTATCCGGAAAACGATGCGTATCCGTTGGACGCCGGGCACCTGGGCTACGAACTGGAATACAACACGCGTTCTCGTTCCGATCGCATGCCGGGCAATTTCCGCTACAGCTACCCGGCACTAAAGTGAGGAACATCAAATGGCGAGAAGCGGTGTCATCACCATCCGCGATGTAGCCCGCGAAAGCGGCTATTCCGCCTCAACCGTCTCGATTGTGCTGAATAACGCCCCACTGTCGCGGTACATTCCCGGCGACACAAAAAACCGCATCGAAACCGCCGCCCGCCGTCTTGGCTATCGGCCGAACCCGCTGGCGCGTTCGCTCCGCAGCCAGCGCTCCAACATTGTTGGCGTGATGGTTTTCAATATCACCGATCCCTTCTGCACGCCGATGCTGCGCGGCATCGAAAATTCGTTGTACCAATCGAATTACCTTTCGCTGCTTGCCGACGCTCACAACGAGCCGCTCCGCTTCGAACGCTATCTCGAAATGCTTCTCGATCGGCGCGTCGAAGCGCTCATCGTCGTTGCCAACTGGTTGGTTACGGACATAAAGCTGCTCGCCGACCTGACCGAAAAACAGGTGCCTACGGTCATTGCTGGAAGAGCGTTTGAAGTCGAGTCTGTCAGCACCGTTTCTGTCGACAACGAGGGCGGCGCGAGCATGGCGCTCGAGCATCTTTACCGTCTCGGTCACCGCGACATCGCCTTTCTTCGCGGGCCGAGGAATCTCACGAGCAGCATCCAGCGCTGGAAGGGCATTCGCAGTTTCGTCCAATCCTCGGGTCTGCGCCTCGATTCCAAACGAATCGCCGAGCTTCCCGAATCTCTCGATCCCAATTCCAGTTTCCAAGCAGGCTATCAGTTGACAAACGAATTGCTGCGCCAGGGAAAGCCGTTTACAGCGCTTTTGGCTTACGACGATGTGACGGCGCTCGGCGCCCTCCGCGCCCTGAAGAAAAGCGGTCTCGGCGTTCCTGAGGATTGCTCCGTGATCGGGTTCGATGACGTGGCTCAGGCCAGTTTGTCAGTGCCCTCGCTCACCACCGTGCGCCAGCCGATGGAGACAATGGGCGCTATGAGCGCCGGGATCGTTCTGGATGCGATCAAATCGGTGAATCAGAAGAGGGACATCCCCGTGGTGCGCCGCAAGATTCCCGCAGAGATTGTGGTACGCGAATCCACTAGCTCCTTGGAATAAGCCAAGTGCACATTCACACCCCGACGGTAACCCAACTCTTTTTTTGCACGCTCTCGGCAATCGCTTCGCACAAGACCAGTTCCTCGTGCCCGGTTTCGAACGTGGGAAAGGTCCGCGGCGCTCGCAAATCCCCAGCCGCGATGTAGCTGTAAAAGTCCTTGAAGAGTTGAACGAACGTGTCAGGATAGCCTTCCGGGTGCCCTGCCGGGTAAGCCGCGTAACCGCGCGACTCCGGTGACTGCAGCCGGGGATCTTTCGGCAGGACTTCGCACGGGCGGTCGCGTCGGCCAATCCAGAGTGTGTTTGGCGATTCAGAATTGAAAGCCAGTGAGCCTTCCGACCCGTTCACTTCAATCCACAGACGCGCCTTGCGCCCCGCACTCACTTGCGAGACGGTCATCACGCCGCGCGCGTCATTTTCGAACCGCAGCAGCACCGATCCGTAATCGTCGGAGCTGATCATTACTTCTTCCGTTTCGCCGGCCGCAGCCTTCTGAAAACTCTCCACCGGTCCCTTGGGCCGGCGTCGCGTGGGCAGTACCGTGGCGAGATCAGCGCAAAGTTCCGAAACGCTGCTGCCTGTCAGCCACGTCGCCAGGTCCAGCCAATGCGTGCCGATATCCGACACGGCGCGAAGTTCGCCGCCAAGCTTCGCGTCGAGCCGCCAGTTCCAATCGGTCGCGAACAGCAGCCAATCCTGCAAAAAACTGCCGTGAATCAGCTTCACCTGGCCGATTTCGCCTTTCTTGATCAGCGCGCGTGCTTCCTGGCAAAGCGGGTAGTAGCGCAGGTTATAGGCGATGCCGCCGACGCGCCCGGTTTCTTTCACCAGTGAAACCAGCGCGGCTGACTCGCGTGAGTCGAGTGCCAGGGGCTTCTCGCATAACACGTGTTTCCCCGCGCGCAACAGACCGCTGGCTGCCTGAAAGTGCAAATGGTTCGGTGTGCACAGGTGCACGACTTGCACCGCATTATCAGCGGCTAGCTCCTCGAGCGACCCGTACACCTGCGGCAGGCCCAGCGAATCGCGCGCCGCTTTGCCGCGTTCAGGGGAACTTCCGAGCACGCCTTGCACGGAAATGCCCAATCGACGCAGCGCTTCGAGGTGCGCCCGCCCGACGAACCCCAAACCGACGATTGCCGCATTCAATTCCATACACGTTTCCCCCGCTGCACACCTTCAGGCGTGACGCATTCGGGCCGCGCAAGCCTTCCCTTGGGATTCATCCTTGCTTTCGAACATCAGGCTACTTCGCGGCGGCATGAAAAGCTTCTGGCGGATCGAGGTAGCTTTGCGTCCAGAATGCCTCTCGGGTAATCGCTCCTGACGCCACTTTTTGAATGTCGGCAAGCGTCGCGCCCGCGATCCCGCCATCGGCGGCATCAAAAATCACTACGACTCCGTCAGGCACGGGTGTCACTGTAGCCGACTCCTTCCAGCCCTTCTCAAAAAGCACCAGCGCGTAATTCAATCGCCCGGCTGCGCCGGTCTCTTTGGGATTCTCGCTGACCGGCTGGACTGTGAAAATCTTCACCGTTTTTCCCTTGAGCCCTGGCCAGTCCGCCGGAAAGCTACTGATTTCCTCGCGCTCGATCCGGAACCCCGGGTACTTGGTTTCTGGGCCAGGAGCGGCGCTGCGTAGTTTTGTCGCGACGGTCTCGGGCAATTGGACCGCACCTTCCCGGAGATACCCGCGCGAGTCGCCAGAAATCTCTACGTGCACCCATTCTCCTTCCATGTCGAGAAACTCGAACTCGTCGTTGATCGCGGCCTGAAATAAAACGCGTGCGCCATCACTCGCCTTCGCATATACGGGCGTCGGAGATTTTGAGACGATCACGAGATTTCTCTGGTGCGCCTGGTTGTGTTTGATTTCCTCGAGGCTTTGCAACTCTTCCGTGAGTTGCTGCACTCGTTTCTCGGCAATCACGCGTTGCGTTCTCAGAGCGGCTACTTCGTCCGGAGTTTTCGACACCGCCGGTGTCGGAGCGGGCAGGCTTGCCCCAGGCACGCCGGACAAATCGAGCTTCGGCCGGG
>Ga0306923_10008697_pt1 | contig 10197 bp, 5 predicted proteins | sample sta12Can44000108_FD_203841 | JGI IMG/M metagenome (GOLD analysis project Ga0306923, IMG submission 203841) | Lab enrichment of tropical soil microbial communities from Luquillo Experimental Forest, Puerto Rico - statanox.12C.anox.44.000.108 (v2)... | ecosystem: Environmental > Terrestrial > Soil...
TGAGGCGTTGTTCGGCCGGGGACATCAGCTTACCCGTCACGCGGACCTGTCGCAGCCCGGTCAGTTTGCCTGCCAGGAAAGCCTCACGATCGTCGGGCCCAAGGGGCGCATTGAGCGTGTGCGCGTCCTCGGGCCGGTGCGCAAATACACCCAGGTCGAGATTGCGATGACCGAACAGTTCAAGCTGGGCGTGCACCCGCCGATTCGGGAGAGCGGCGACATTGCGAATACGCCCGGTTGCACGCTGGAAGGTCCGGCGGGAGCGGTGAAACTGGAGAAGGGTGTCATCTGCGCGTTACGTCATTGTCACATGACACCCGCCGACGCGCTGCGTTATGGTGTGCGCGACAAATCCTCTGTGCGCGTGCGGGTGGATGGCGACCGCGAGCTGGTTTTCGGCGATGTGCTGGTACGCGTCGATCCCCAATTCGCCCTGGCCATGCACATTGACACCGATGAAGCCAACGCGGCGAACATTCCGGCCGGGGCGCAGGGTTACATTGACGGCATTCAAAGCGAAGGCTGAACACTTAATTTCCAATTTATGAACGCTGAAATTTTAGGATGCGAATGTGCTGAGGTGATGCGATTGGAGCTTTTAGTGGGGCGAGCGTACTCGCGAGCCGAACTGAACACACCGGCTGAAGAAAGAACATCATGAAAATTGCCATCGCAGCCGATCACGCGGGTTTTGAACTCAAGGAAGCCGTCAAGCGGCTGCTGATTGAATTAAAACATGACGTGCACGACCTGGGCACTGACAGCACGGAACCGGTGGATTACCCCGACTATGCCGAGGCGGTGGGCCTGGCCGTGTGCGCGGGGCGGGTGGAACGCGCGGTTCTTTGTTGCGGTAGCGGCGTCGGCGCCTCGGTGGCGGCCAACAAAATCCCCGGCGTGCGCGCCGGGCTTTGCCATGATCACTACTCGGCGCACCAGGGGGTCGAACATGACGACATGAACGTGCTGGTGATGGGCGGGCGCGTGATTGGGGAACTGGTCGCGCTCGAATTGGTCACCGCGTTTCTGAACGCAAACTACAGCGGTGAAGAGCGCCATGAACGGCGGCTGAAAAAAATCATCGCCCTCGAAAAGCGTTTCACCGGGAAGGAACCGAAGAAATGAAAATGAATCCGAACCATGCCGGGGGGAGATGGCTCGAAATGTTGAAACATTTTGCCGGTCTTCGACTCTTTTACTGTATGGACATCATTCGCCGTTTCCCCGGGTTCGCCCGAATCACGGGGCTCATGCTCCTGCTGACGCCTGGTGGTCTCACGGCCCAGACCGCGGTTGACGAAGACGCGCCCTGGCCGCGCGTCCGTTCCACGAACGGCTACGACGTCACGATTTACCTCCCGCAAGTGGAAAGCTGGACCAGCAATTCATTCGTCGCGCAGTCAGTGGTTGAAGTAAAACCGCCCAACTCCAAAAAGGAGCTCCTCGGCGTGGTCTGGCTGGAAGCGTTTGGCAGCGTGGACCGTTCCAACCGGCTCGTCCGGCTCGACCGCTTCGAAATAACGAAAGCCAGCTTCCCGGACGCACCGGACGGCGGGACCAATGCGCTGGACGTCGTCCGCAAAGTCGTACCGTCCGGCGCGCGCACCGTGTCGCTGGATTACCTGATCACCACGCTCGGCTTTGAACAGGCTGCCGCGCGCGGGCAAACCCAGGGACTGAACCACACGCCGCCCGACATCGTTTGGACGACGAACCGCGCCGTGCTCATTCTCATTGACGGCGATCCGGTACTCCAAACGATTACCAACTCGGCCCTTGAACGTGTGATTAACACCCCGGCGCTGCTGGTGCGCGACAAATCGTCCGGCAAATTTTACCTTTCCGGCAACGACCAATGGTTCGGAGCGGATTCGATTCAGGGACCGTGGTCGCTCGTCCAGGTTCCACCCGCTCCGGTGGCGGCGCTGTCGCCCGCCAAACCTGCCGGGGCCACTGCGCCGGCCGGGGAACCTCCGCCGCGAATCATCGTCAGCACGCGTCCGGCGGAATTGCTGATGACGGATGGATTGCCAAATTTTACAACGGTCCGCAGCACGTCGCTCCAGTCCGCGGCCAATTCGGACAGCCTGCTTTTTTACTATCCGCGCGGGCGTGAAGCCTATTTGCTGCTCTCCGGCCGGTGGTTCAAGGCGTCTTCGCTCCAGGGGCCATGGGCCTATGTCCCGCCGCATGATTTGCCGGAGGACTTCGCGAAGATTCCTCCCACCACTTCCCAGGGCATCGTGCTGGCGTCGGTGCCCGGCACTCCCCAGGCGGAACTCGCCCTGGTCGCCAATTCGGTGCCAACGACGGCGACCGTGAGTCGCCAGGCCACGACGCAAGTCACCTACGATGGCGAGCCGCAATTTAAGGTAATCGAAGGCACGGGCATGAGCTATGCCATCAACGCGCAACTGCCCGTCATCCAGGCGGGCGAAAATTATTATGCCCTGGACAACGGCGTCTGGTTCATGGCCGCGTCGGCGACCGGTCCGTGGACAGTAGCGACTGAAGTGCCGGAGGAGATTTATACCATCCCACCCAGTTCGCCGGTTTATTATGCCACGTTCGCCCGCGTGTATGATTCGGACACAAACGAAGTGGAGGTCGGGTACACGCCGGGTTACACCGGAGCGTATGAGGAGGATGACACATCTGTCTATGGCACCGGCTATGATTACCCTTCGTGGTACAGCACCACGACGTATTACGGCTGGGGCTGGAGCTGGGGTTATGACTATGTCTACGTTCCGTGGTATGGGTGGTGGACGTGGCGCCCGTGGTGGGGTGCGCGCAGCGCGCTGCGGGCCGCGCTGATAGATAATGTTTACGACCGCTGGCAAAACGGCGTCGTCACGCCCCATGACCGGGTTGCCGGTGCGGCCAACCGGGCCGCGCAATGGCGGGGTTACTCCGGTTACCCGGCGTTGTACGGACGGTTTAGTGGCACCACACGGCCCGTGGCCATGACGCCACCGGCGGATACCATCGCGTTGAATCCGTATTCCCGTCCCCAAACCCGCACCCGGGCCGGGGAGGTGCCGCGCGGCGCCCAATTGATGACAACGTTGCGACAGAGCCCCGGTGGCGGACGCGATCTTTATGCGGCGCCGGATGGAAATATTTATCAGCGCCGAAGCGACGGCTGGTATCGCAGCCAGGGCGCCGGAAAATGGAGCTATTACGCGCCGGCGCGGGGAACACTTGACCGCGGCCAGGTCCAGGGAGCGCGTGCCGGACAAGGTGGCGGCGCCGCGGACGTTTATCGATTGAACACGGCTCGCAATGGCCCGGGCGGAACCCGAAGCTTTGGCAACCAGGCGCCGAATGTTGGTGCCCAGAATCGCGCCCAAAACGTCGCCGCCCTGGATCGCCAGTATTACGCGCGCAATCTGGGTCAGGCACGCGCGCAAAACAGCCGCCCGAATTACAACGCCCCGCGCCCGGCGCCGCCGCGCGCTGCCCCGTCCCGCGGTTTCCGTGGCGGCGGCGGGCGCAGGAGATAAACCATAAACACTTTATCGAAATTAAAAATGAAAACCAAAGGAGCACAGTATGAAACAGCAATCACTCAAATCGAAGAAGCGCATTGGTAATTCCACCATGGCCAAATTCAAGGGCACTCCCCGCGCAGCGGTGTCCGCCAAAGGCCCGCTCTCACCCGGTCTGCTGGCCAAAATGGATGCCTGGTGGCGCGCAGCCAATTATCTGTCCGTGGGCCAGACTTATCTCTACGACAACCCGCTGCTCAAAAAACCCCTGAAGTCGGGGCACGTGAAGCCGCGGCTGGTCGGCCATTGGGGCACGACGCCGGGACTCAACTTTATCTACGTGCATCTCAACCGCCTCATCAAGGAACGCGATCTGAACCTGATTTATATCATCGGCCCCGGTCATGGCGGCCCGGGCATCGTGGCCAATACGTGGCTGGAAGGCACCTACAGCGAGGTTTACCCGAACATTTCCCAGGACGAGGAAGGGTTGAAAAAGTTGTTCAAACAATTCTCCTTCCCTGGCGGCATTCCCAGTCACGTGGCGCCGGAAACGCCCGGTTCCATCCATGAAGGGGGCGAGCTGGGTTACGCGTTGAGCCACGCGTACGGTGCGGCGTATGATAATCCGGACCTCATCGTGGCTGCCGTTGTCGGAGACGGCGAAGCTGAGACCGGTCCACTCGCCACGAGCTGGCACTCGAACAAATTCCTGAATCCGGCCACGGACGGCGCGGTGCTGCCAATTCTCCATCTCAACGGCTATAAAATCGCCAATCCCTGCGTGCTCGCCCGCATTACTCACGAGGAATTGGACCAATTGTTCCGCGGTTACGGTTACTCGCCCATTTTTGTGGAAGGCCACGAGCCGGCCAAAATGCATCAGCTCATGGCGGCGGCGCTCGACCGGGCCGTTGAGGAAATCCAGCGCATCAAAAACGCCGCGCGCCGGAATGGAAGCAACGAGCGTCCGCGCTGGCCGATGATTATCCTGCGCTCGCCGAAGGGCTGGACGTGTCCCAAGACGATTGACGGCAAGCGCGCCGAGGATTCATGGCGTTCGCACCAGGTGCCCATGGGCGAAATGCATGAAAAACCTGGGCACATCAAGATCCTCGAGAAATGGATGAAAAGCTACCGGCCCGGGGAATTGTTCGATGCGAACGGTCGTTTCAATCCTGAGATCGCCGAAATCGCGCCCAAAGGCGAGCGCCGCATGAGCGCCAATCCCCACGCCAATGGTGGTTTGTTGCTGCGCGATTTGCGGATGCCCGACTTCCGCAAATACGCCGTCGAAATCAAGAAACCCGGCGCCACCGACGCCGAGGCCACGCGCATGATGGGCAAGTTCCTGCGCGATGTGATGAAACTGAACATGAAGACCAAAAATTTCCGATTGTTCAGTCCCGACGAAAACAATTCCAACCGCTGGCAGGATGCGATGGAAGTGACGAACCGCGCGTGGATGGCGCAACGGTTCGACTACGACGACCACCTGGCGCCCGATGGTCGCGTGATGGAAATGTTGAGCGAGCACCAATGCCAGGGCTGGCTCGAAGGCTATCTGCTCACCGGCCGGCACGGGTTTTTCTCCTGTTACGAAGCGTTCATTCACATCATCGATTCGATGTTCAACCAGCATGCCAAATGGTTGAAGGTCTGCCACGAGATTCCCTGGCGCCGGCCCATCGCGTCGTTGAATTATCTGCTCTCGTCGCACGTCTGGCGGCAGGACCACAACGGGTTCTCGCACCAGGACCCAGGTTTCATTGACCACGTCGTGAACAAGAAGGCCGGAGTCGTCCGCGTCTATCTCCCGCCCGACGCCAACTGCCTGCTCTCGGTGACCGACCATTGCCTGCGCAGCCGCAATTACATCAACGTCGTCGTCGCCGGCAAACAACCCGCGCCGGTCTGGCTGACAATGGACGAGGCGATCAAACATTGCACCGCCGGCGTCGGCATCTGGGAATGGGCCAGCAATGACAAGGGCGGCGAACCGGATGTGGTGATGGCCTGCTGCGGCGACGTGCCCACGCTCGAAACGCTCGCGGCAGTGGACCTGCTGCGGCAGCACGTGCCGGAGTTGAAGGTGCGCGTCATCAACGTCGTGAACCTGATGAAGCTCCAGCCGTCGCGCGAACATCCGCACGGCCTGAGCGATCTCGACTTTGACACGCTCTTCACGAAGGACAAACCCGTCGTGTTCGCGTTTCACGGTTATCCGTGGCTCATCCACCGCCTGACCTACCGCCGCACCAATCACAAAAATCTGCACGTGCGCGGCTACAAGGAGGAGGGGACGACCACCACGCCGTTCGATATGGTTGTGTTGAACGAGATGGACCGGTTCCACCTGGTGCAGGACGTGATTGACCGTCTGCCGCAACTCGGCGCGCGCGCCGCCTACGCCAAACAGGCCATCCGCGACGCGCTCCTTGAGCATAAACAGTACATCGCTGAACATGGTGAGGACCACCCGTTTGTGCTCGGCTGGAGATGGGGCGAGAAGAGAGCGCCCGGTTCCGTCATACGCAGTTCCACTGAAGGGGACAACGTATAAACCTGGACCTGACCAACAGCAAAGGCAACCAACGGTGAAAAGCGACAAGCCAGGGTCACTTTACCCTTCGCTCTACCAGATCAATACCCGCGTCTGGATGACGGAGCTGGCGCGCGGCCTGCGCCGGCCCGCCACGCTCGATGATATTCCGGATTCCGAACTCGACCGGCTCGCCGGGCTGGGCTTCGACTGGATCTGGCTCCTGAGCGTCTGGCAAACCGGCGCGGCCGGGCAGCGCATCTCGCGCACCCATTCGGCGTGGCAGGGGGAATTCCGCGAAACGCTGCCGGACCTCCGCGAGGAGGACATCCCCGGTTCGGGTTTCGCCATCACCGGATACGTCGTGCACCAAAACCTCGGCGGTGACGCGGCCCTGGCCCGCCTGCGCGAACGGCTCCGCTTGCGCGGCCTGCGGTTGCTGCTCGATTTCGTGCCCAACCACACCGGGCTGGATCATCCGTGGGTCGAGGAACATCACGAGTTTTACATCCGGGGAATGGAACATCAGGTGGCCCGCGCACCGAAGAACTTCACGTGGGTCAGGCGCCAAAAAGGTGATCTGCTTCTGGCCCATGGCCGGGATCCTTATTTTCCCGGCTGGCCCGATACCTTGCAGTTGAATTACGGCAACCCCGCCGCGCAGGAGGCCATGATCGGAGAACTTCTGAAAATCGCCGGCCAATGCGACGGCGTGCGCTGTGACATGGCCATGCTCGTTCTGCCGGATGTCTTCCAACGAACGTGGGGTATCCGGGCCAATCCATTCTGGCCGGAAGCAACGCGGCGCGTGCGTGAACAGGCGCCGGGCTTTTGTTTCATGGCCGAAGTTTATTGGGACCTCGAGTGGACGTTGCAGCAACAGGGATTCGATTATGCCTACGACAAGCGGCTCTACGACCGGCTCCGCGAAGGCCACGCGCGGCCCGTGCGCGATCATTTCCGTGCCGGGCTGGATTACCAGAACAAGCTGGCCCGCTTCCTGGAAAACCACGACGAACCGCGCGCGGCTGCCACGTTTCCTCCCGGGCAGCACGAGGCCGCCGCACTGCTCACCTATCTGGCGCCGGGCCTTCGCTTCTTTCACCAGGGACAATTCGAGGGCCGGCTCAAACGCATTTCTCCGCATCTGAACCGTGCTCCCGACGAAGCCGTCAATCAGCCGTTTAAGCAATTTTACGAACGCTTGCGCGAAGTTCTGCGTCGGCCGGTCGTCCGGCAGGGGCGATGGCAGTTGCTCGAATGTGTCCCGGCGTGGGATGGCAACGGGTCCAATGACGCCTTTGTCGCTTTCGGCTGGCAGAATGACGACGGCTCGTCGTTGCTCGTTACGGTGAATTATTCCGGGCATTCCGCCCAGTGTTATGTCCGGCTCCCGTTTGTGGATAACGGTTCGACCCGGTGGCGGTTGCGTGACTTGTTGGGGCCGGCCACCTACGACCGCGACGGCGCCGATTTGCAGGCACGGGGTCTTTTTCTCGACATGACCCCATGGCAATACCACGCTTTAGAAATGAAGCCTGCGAAAGTGCAGTCAGGTCCGTGATATGTAATTCCACCGGACGGACAACCTGTGATATGAACGAAACCAATAACCATCTCGGAAGCGCCGCAGCGGAAGGCATTGACCTGCTGCGACGCTACAACTGCGGCCCGGTTACATTCACCGGCAATGAGAATGCACTCTACGAGCGTCATCTGACCTTCGACCAGGTCATGCCCGTCAAGACCGCCTCGCCGCGCGACAAATTCGAGGCCATCGCACGTTCGGTGCGCGATGTCCTTTCGCAACGCTGGCTCAAGACCGGGCAGACCTACCAGGAACGGAACCCGAAACGGGTTTATTATCTCTCGCTCGAATTTCTCATGGGCCGCTCGCTCGCCAATAACATCACCAACCTGATGCTCGACCCGGTGCTGGGCCATTTCTGCCGGAGACACCAGATTGACCCGCTGGAAATCATCGAACAGGAACCGGACGCGGGCCTCGGCAACGGCGGGCTGGGCCGGCTGGCGGCGTGTTTCCTCGATTCGATGGCCACGCTGGCCATTCCCGGCATGGGCTGCGGCCTGCGTTACGAGTATGGCATCTTCAAACAAACCCTGCAAAACGGCTGGCAAAACGAACAACCCGACCACTGGCTCGCCCGACCCGACCCCTGGGAAGTTGCACGGCCCGAGGAAGCCGTCGAAGTACACCTCGGCTCATCCTGCGGGATACGGGAAGGCGCCTTGCGTGTCATTCAAGGCCAGCCTTCGACGCTCATCGGCATTCCCTACGACCGCCCGGTGATCGGTTACGGCGGCAAGACCATCAACACGCTGCGCCTCTGGGCCGCCGCGGCCCCGCATTACTTCGATTTTCAGCGGTTCAGCAGCGGCGATTTCGTCGGCGCCCTGGCCGAAACGCTCACCGCCGAAACCCTCACGCGGGTGCTTTATCCGGATGATTCCACCTCGCAGGGCAGGGGACTGCGTTTGCTCCAGCAATACTTCCTCGTCGCCTGCACTTTGGCCGATGCCATCCGCCGCTTTCGCACCGCCGGCAACGACTGGTCCACCTTGCCCGACAAGGTGGCGTTCCAGCTCAATGACACGCACCCCACGCTGGCCGTGGCCGAGTTGATGCACATCCTGCTCGACGAGGCGAAACTGGGCTGGGACGAAGCCTGGGACCTCTCCCGGCGGACGCTCGCCTACACGAACCACACGTTGCTGCCCGAGGCGCTGGAAAAATGGCCGTTGCCCTGGTTCGAGTCCATCCTGCCGCGGCGACTGGAAATCATCTACGAAATCAACCGCCGTTTCCTGGATGAAGTGCGGGCGAAATATCCCGGCGATGAAGCACGGTTGGCGCGCATGAGCATCATCGAGGAAGACATGCCCAAAAAGGTCCGCATGGCGCACCTGGCCATCGTCGGCTCGCACAGCACAAACGGCGTGGCCGCGATTCACTCGGACTTGTTGAAAAAAACCGTTGTGCCGGACTTCGCCGACATGTTTCCGGAACGATTTAACAACAAGACCAACGGCGTGACCCAGCGACGGTTCCTGTTGCTCGCCAATCCGCCGCTCGCCAAAGTCATCACCCACGCCATCGGCGACGGCTGGATTGCCGATTTGAACCAGCTCAAGAAGCTTAAGCCGCTCGCCGATGACAAAAACTTCCGCTCTGCCGTTCGTGCCGCCAAGCGCGAAGCTAAGGTGCGTTTTGCCACCTGGCTCAAGTCGGCGACCGGACAGGTTGTTGACCCGGGCACCATCTTCGACACGCAAATCAAGCGCATCCACGAATACAAACGCCAGCTCCTGAACGCGCTCCACATCGTCGTGCTTTACCATCGGCTGCGTGAGAACCCCAAGCTGGCCGTGCCGCCGCGCACGTTCTTCTTTGGCGGCAAGGCCGCGCCGGCGTATCACCTGGCCAAGCTCGTGATTAAATTCATCAACAACCTGGGCGGGACCATTGACGGCGACCCGGCGATGCGCGGGAAGTTGAACGTGGTGTTCGTGCCGGACTACTGCGTTTCCGTGGCCGAGCGGCTCGTTCCCGCGAGCGATGTCTCGGAACAAATCTCGACGGCCGGGTACGAGGCCAGCGGCACCAGCAACATGAAATTCATGATGAACGGCGCGCTCACCATCGGCACGCGCGACGGCGCAACCATTGAAATGGCCGAAGCGGCGGGCGAGGAGAATTTCTTCCTGTTCGGTTTAAGCACGGAAGAGGTTGCCAACAGCCGCGGCTGGTACAATCCGCAATGGCATTACGATAACGACCCGGAGACACGGGCGGCGCTCGATCTTATTGCGAGCAATCATTTCAGCCAGAACGAACCGGGCGTGTTCAATCCGATTCTGGACACGTTGCTGAGGAACGGCGATTACTACATGCACCTGGCCGACCTGAAGAGTTACGGCGAAGCGCAGGCGCGAGTGGGCAAGCTTTACGCCGACCCGGAAGGCTGGTCGCGCAAGGCCATCCTGAACATCGCGGCTTCGGGAAAATTCTCCAGCGACCGCACCATAGCCGACTACGCGAAGGAAATCTGGAACGCCCGGCCCTGTCCTGTGGTCGATTGACTGTTGATATGCTTGAACCACCAGGTAACTAAGTAACGAAGAAAGAATAGATAAAATCTCTTC
>Ga0306923_10008700_pt1 | contig 10195 bp, 5 predicted proteins | sample sta12Can44000108_FD_203841 | JGI IMG/M metagenome (GOLD analysis project Ga0306923, IMG submission 203841) | Lab enrichment of tropical soil microbial communities from Luquillo Experimental Forest, Puerto Rico - statanox.12C.anox.44.000.108 (v2)... | ecosystem: Environmental > Terrestrial > Soil...
ACTTGTCGATGGTGATCTGGTCATGGACGTAGCCCAGCCGGCCGGTGAAGCGTTCCGCGAACCGGTAGAGCGCGTCGGTCTGGATCACGCGGTCGATGCCGAAGAAGCTGCCCGGACCGGTGGGCGCACCCCAGGTTTCGGTGCGCTCGAGGTAGGCGTAACGCACTTCGCCCTCGAGGCGCCGCAGCAGCGGCCGCGCCGCCGCCGCCTCGGCAGTCCAGCCGCGGCGGAAGTTGCGATCGTCGGAGGTCGAGTAGTCGATCGGCTGGTCGGTGCTGCGCGCCTGCTGGTTGTGGGTCGCGGCCTGCCACCGGAATCCCAGCGCCTGAGCCTCGAGGTTCAGGTCGGCGAGCGTGCCCCACAACGTCGCGTGATGGTCGACGGCGGCCGGGGCCGGGCCGGCAATCACCTTGAGCGACGGGGTCAGGTACTTCCCCGACAGCTCGATCCGCCAGCGCTGGTGCCGGCTCGCCAGCACCAGCGCTGGCTCCCAGGGGTGCCGCAGGTAGGGCTCGGACACATGGCCGACCTGACTCTGCCGCCAGGCCCACAGGTTGTTGAACAGGTCCTCGAAGCCGTAGATCGCCCGCAGCTGAAACGCCGAGCTGTCGGCGCCCAGTTCCCAGGCGAGTGCCATGTCCTGGCGGCTCTTGTCGCTCATGGGCCGGAACATGGCGCCCAGCATGCCGTCGCGGAGCGCGAAGCGGAACCACAGGTCGAGGAACTCGTAGTTCGAGATGTCGCCGGCCACCTGGTTGTAGTCCAGGTTGAAGCGCGCCTGCTTGCCGAGCGGCGACTGGACCTTGATCTGGTTGTCCATGAACCACTGCGCCGAGGTCAGGCAGCCCTGCGCGGTGCGAAACCCCTGGACGGACCGCTCCCACTCGCCGCGCCACGCGAGCGGCACGCGCGCCAGCAGGTGATCCATCACCGACTCGTCGTCCTCCTCCATGGCCGCGAGGTGGAAGGTCGAGAACTCCTCGGTGCCGGCGTGCGCGACGGCGGGGCCGAGCGCGAGCGCGGCGGCGACGGCGAGGGCGCGGGTGGTGGTCGCGGGGCGGCTCACGCCGCGCGCCACGCCGCGACCGTGCGCACGAACGCGGCGGCGCGCGCCGCGATCTCGTCGAAGCGCCCGGCCACCGCGAGCGCGGGGTCGGCGAGCGAGCCGCCCAGCCCCAGCCCGACGCAGCCGGCGTCGAGGAACGCGGCGGCGTTGTCGAGCGAGGTGCCGCCGGCGGCCAGCATCGGCACGCCGGGGAGCGGATCGCGGATGACGCGGATGTAGGCCGGCCCGCCCGCCACGCCCACCGGATACACCTTGACCAGGTGCGCCCCGGCGGCGCGCGCGGCCAGGATCTCGGTGGTGGTGTAGGCGCCGGGGCAGAACAGCACGCCGGGCGCCCCGGTGGCGGCCGAGGCCACCTCGTCCGACAGATTGGGCGCGACGATGAAGCGCGCCCCGGCGTCGAGGGCGGCGCGCGCCTCGCCGCCGCTCAGCACCGTTCCGGCGCCCACCGTGAGCGCCGCGTCACGCGCCAGCTCCGCGATCACGCGCGGCGCCTCGGGCACGGTGAACGTGACCTCGAGCAGCGGGATGCCGCCGCGCGCCACCGCGCGCGCCGCGGCGAGCGCGACCTCGGGCGCCGGCGCCCGGATCACAGCCAGCAGCCGCTGGGCGCGGAGTTGGGTCAAGGCGGCGGGTTCGGTCATGGGATGGCGCTCCGGGCGACCGGCAGTCGCGGGACCCTCGCTTCGGAACTGGCGTGCGGCGACCGCACTTTAGGAGCGCCCGGGCGCGCCCGCAAGGCCGGCCGGCGGCGGGCCCCGCCACACGCGCCGGCGGTGCGAGCGGAGGGACCCGCCGGTGAAGCGTGGCGGCAAATCGGCTAGGGTCGTCGCGTATGGCTGATCGCACCGCTTCGCCCGCCGCCCCCCGGCGCCACAGGTTGCGCACGCTCGGCATCGCGCTCGGTGCGCTCGCGGGCCTGGTCGCGATCGCGACGCTGGCGCTGATCGCCGCGTTCCCGCCCGCCAGGGTGCGCGCGCTGGTCGAGGCAGAGCTTCAGCATTCGCTCAAGCGCGAGGCGCGCTTCACGGGCGCCGGGGTCTCGCTGTGGCCGGTGGGGCTCCGGGTGAGCGGTCTTCAGATCGCCGAGCCGGGCGGCTTCGCCGCCGGCACCGCGCTGAGCGCACCGTCGCTGCGGCTCGACCTCGATCTGCCCGGGCTCGTCATGACGCGGCGTCTGGTGGTCGCGCGGCTCGAGATCGTCGCTCCGTTCGTCCACCTGGTGCTCCACCCCGACGGCTCGAGCAACCTCGACGGGCTGGCGGCCGCGCCGCCCGCGCCGGCCGCGGGGGCGCCGCCGGCGCCGCCGTTCGACCTGCTGGTGCGCGACCTCGAGGTGCGTGGCGGGCGGTTCCAGATCGACGATCAGCGCGCCCGCCGGCGCATCACCTTCGGCCTCGACACCCGGCTCGGCTTCTCGAGCGAGGGCGGCCTCACGCGCATCGGCACCGACGGGACGTGGCGCATCACCGACCTCGCCTTCGGCGCCGACACGGTGACGCGCCGCTCGGCGCTCAACCGCGCGCTCGCCGGTCTGGTGTGGAACCTCGAGCACCGCGGCACCTTCGATGTGGCGGCCGGGCGGCTCAGGCTCGATCGCCTGGCGCTGTCGCTCGGTCCCACCACCCTCTCGGTCTCCGGCACCGTCGATCATCCGGGCCCGGCCGCGGTGCTCGATCTGCGCAGCCACGGCGAGCGCCTCGACCTCGCCCAGGTGCTCGACTTCCTGGCGGCCGCCGACCTGCCGGCGCTGCGCGGCGTGCACGGCGCGGGCGAGGCGCGTTTCGACCTCGCGATCCGCGGCGGGCTCGCCCCCGGCCAGCGCCCCGAGGTCACCGGCACGATCGCGGTCGCGGGCGGATCGCTCCGCTACCCGGGCGCGCCGGCGGCCGTCGAGGGCGTGAGCTTCGACGCCCGGCTCGGCCTCGATCAGATCGAGGTGCCGAACCTCGCCGCGCGCGCCGCGGGCCAGGCGCTCGCGGGGCGGATCGCGGCGCGACACTTCGCCGACCCGGTGGTTTCGTTCGCGCTCAAGGGCAACCTGGACCTCGCCGCGGTCGGCCCGCTGCTGGCCCCGAAGGGCACGCGCGTCACCGGACGCGCCGACCTCGATGTCAGCGGCGAGGGGCGTGCGCGGGATCCCGGCAGCATCGCGCTCAGCGGGCGCGTGGCGCTGGCCGGCGTGACGGCCGAGGCCGCGGGGCTGCCGAAGAAGATCGAGGGGGTGTCGGGCACGCTCAGCTTCTCACCGGCGCGAGCCGAGCTGCGCAGCCTGACCGCGAGCGCCGGAGCGTCATCGTTCACGATGAGCGGCAGCGCCACGCGCCCGCTCGCGATCGTCGCGAATGCCGCCAGGGTGCCGCCCGCCGAGGTGCAGTTCAAGCTCGACTCGCCCTACCTCGACCTCGCCGAGCTGCTGCCGCCCGGGCCCTCGCCGGCCATGCCGCTGAACGCGCGCGGCGGCGGCGACGTCGCGATCGGGCGGCTGCGGAACCAGAAGCTCGACGTGCGCAACGTGCGCGCCAGGGTGACGCTCTCGCCCAACCGCGTCGACGTGCCCTCGTTCACGTTCGACGGCTACGGCGGCGCGATCAAGGGCACCGCGAGCTTCGACGTCGCGAAGTCGGGCTTCGCGGTCAAGGGGCGTGCCGACAGCGTCCGGGCCGGCCAGTTCCTCTCGGCGTTCACCGGCGCGGCCGGGATGCTCGACGGCTCGGTGAGCGCCGACTTCGATCTCTCCGGCGCCGGGGCCGAGCCGAAGCAGGTGCTGCGGAGCCTGACCGCGATCGGGCTCGCCGCCGTGACCCAGGGCCACCTGCGCGGACCGGCGCTCGACGCGATCGCGAAGCTCGCCGGCGACGAGCGCCTGCGCGACGTGAGCTTCCACGACATGCACCTGCCGTTCCGGATCGAGCGTGGACGCGTGATCACCGATCCGGTCAAAGTCCGCGGGCCCTATGGCGACTGGAATGCGACCGGCGCGGTGGGGTTCGACGGCGCGCTCGACTACGCCGTCACCATGGCGTTGCCGCGCGAGGTGGTGGCGCGGTTCGGAGCACCCGCGGCCCTGCTCGCCGGCGGACTCGCCGACGCGCAGGGGCGCACCGTCGTCGACCTCGACGTCTCGGGCACCGCCAGTGCGCCGCGGGTGTCGCTGAACCTGCAGGCGATGCAGGCGCGGCTGGTGGGGCACGCCGGCGCCGCGGCCGACGCCCAGCGCGAGAAGCTGGCGCGCGAGGCGCTCGAGGGCGCGCTGGGAAAGAAGTTCGCACCCGACAGCGCCGGCCGGCAGCCGAGCCTCGACAGCCCCGAGGTCAAAGAGGCGATCCAGAAGAAGGCGAACCAGCTGCTCGAGGGGCTGTTCGGGAAGAAGAAGCCGGCCGCCCCGCCGCCCGAGAGCGCGGCGCGCGCGCCGGCGGATACGACCCGGCGCTAGGCGGTCGCGAGCGGGGTGCCGGTGAGCGCCGGCAGCTCGGCGCGGTCCATCTCCTCGATCCACACCCGCAGCAGCTCGGCGGCGGCGAGCGTCGAGGAGAGATCCGCCCCCGGCGCCAGCGCCACCGGATCCTCATCGGCCGGCGGCGCCGCGACGCCGTTTCCGTTCGCGGGCGCGCGGCCGTTGGTGCCGAGATCGAAGCTCGCGGGCGGACGGCCGAGCAGCGACTCGCTGCCGCGCCGCAGCGCCTGCACCCACTCCCGCGCCCGGCGGTGCGTCTCGGGCGAGCGCCCGCGCGCGCGCAGGTGGGCGGTGATGAACGGGCCCATCCACGCGGTCGAGACCACGCCGCCGCCCATCGCCTCGCGCACCCCGACCGGCGTCACCAGCTCGCGCTCGATGGTCGCGATCAGGCGGGCGGCGAGAGCGGGCCTCAGCGCCGCGGGCGGCAGGCTCACGGCCAGCAGCTGCGACGCGGTGAGCCCCGGGATCGGGCCACCCGGCCCCAGCGCGTCCCACAGGCAGCTGTGCAGCTCGTCCCACAGCTGGTCGTTGAACTGCTTCTGGTGCTCGCGCGCCCAGGCCAGGTAGAACGCGCCGCTCTCGCGGCGGCCGATCAGCCGCGCCAGCTGCGCCATCGCCACCAGCGCGTGGTACCACAGCGCGTTGAGATCCGAGCGCTTGACCGGGCCGCCCTCGGTGCCCGCGGCCAGCAGGCCGTCCTTGTCGACGCCGATGCCGTAACGCGTGCCCTGGCGGTAGGAGTGCATGATGCTCTCGAGCGGCTGGAACAGGCGCTCGGCCAGGAACTCGGTCTCGCCGCTGCGGCGCACGAACAGGTCGACGGCGTGGATCAGCCACAGCGAGGGCGCGGCATCGCCGTAGAGCGGCCGCCCATCGGCGGGATCGAAGCGCGACGGCGCCACGCCCTCGTCCAGGAAATCGATGTAGCCGCTCAGCACCTGACGCGCGGCGTCGAAGGCGCGAATCGCGATCAGCCCCGGGACCGCGCGCAGCGCCGAGTCGCCACACTCGATCCCCGACGGCAGCGACTCGACCACGGTGAGGCGCGGGCCGCGCCAGGTCAGGCCGTCGACCAGCGCGGTCGCCAGCGGCAGCAGCAGCGGATCGTGAACGCCGATCAGCGGCTCGCGCCGGCGCGCCAGGCTCTCGCCCGGGCCGCCGTGGGCGGCCGCGGCCTGGCGGGCGGTGAAGTCGGCGCCCTCGAGCGCGGCCGCGCGCCAGCCCTCGAGCCGTTCGCGCTCGCCGGACTCGAGCGCCGCGACGCACTCGGCCAGCGTGCGCGGGGGCGGCACGCCGAGGCGCTCCTCGGCGGCCAGCGAGCGGAACAGGTCGTCCTCGCTCGCGGCCACAATGTGGAGCGCCCCGCCTGCCGACAGCGGGGACTTGATGTGGCCGGGCGTGAGCGCGTCCTCGCCGCGTCCGGCAGCCTCGGCGTCGAGCGGGTAGGAGAGCTGGTGCTGCCACACCCGCGCCGGCATGAACACGCCGTTGTGCCACAGGGTGAGCGTCGGCTGTCCGGCGCGCGTCCCGAGCCGCACGCGGCCCGGTATCCCGTGCACCGAGCTGCCGAGCTCGGCGTCCTCGCGCTCCAGCGCGCGCGGCTCGCGCGCCACCAGCAGCGGGCTCACGCTCAGCGTGAGCGGCGGGCCCTCGAGATGGCGATAGGTCACGACCACCGCGTTGTGACCCTGCACCATGAATATCGACTTCTCGATGAGTACATCGCCCTGCCGATAGCGCCACACCGGCCAGGGATCGAGCGCGAAGTCCTCGATCGGCGGCGCCGCGGGGGCGCGAGTGCCGCCCGGCAAAGTCAAGCAAAGTTCGAAGCCGCCGGCGTCGGTGCGCACGCGCTCGTCGAGTTTGAGGAGCAGCGTCAGCAGCAGTCCATGTGGCCCGGAAGTTGTTAGGAGCCCGTGGGTGCGGCGGGTGTTGGCACCGCCCACCGTGCCCGACGCCGAGCCGCCAACTCCATTCGTGATCAGCCATTCCCGGCTGAGCGTCGCATCCATGACGCCGAGGACTTCCGGTCCGATGCGCATGGCGTGCAGAATAGCACGCCCGCCGCGCGATGCCATCCGCTGTCCCGGTATCTTCAAACCGGGCTTAGAGTTCCGCCGGGCGCCGGAGCAGGGAGGAGAGCGGCACGAGGTCGACCCCCTGGATCCGCTTCGCCGCGGTGGCGCGGGGGAGCCAACCCCGGACCAGCGGGCTCGCCCGCAGCCACACCACCGTGCCGTCGCGGCCGCGCGCCGCGTTCAGGACCTCGGTCCAGCGCCGATCGAGGGCCCTGGTGTCGCGACCCCGGGTCTCGGCGTCGATGATGGCGTCGGGCTCCGCGTAGAGGATCCCCATCTGAGCCGCGAGCGGCCGGCACACCGCGCCGGCCGCCGGGGTGACGTGAATGAACGGCAGATGACGGCGTTTGAGCTCGCGATACACCGCGCTCATGACCGACATGTCCTGGGTGGCGAGCGAGCCCATGTAGTTGGCGACCGCGGCAACCGTGCCGGCCTGATCGAGGTAGCGGTGGGTGAGCCCGGTGATCTCGGCCGGCCGCATGGTGACGAGCACGGTGCCGGGGCCGGGGTTGACCTGCGGATAGTTGACCGGCTCGAGCGGCAGATGGAGCACGATCTCGCGCCCTGCGTCGCGCGCGGCGCGGAACAACGCGCCGCTCGCCGGTGCGCCGGGTGCGATCGCCACCGCGAACGGCACCCGCAGCTCGAGCGCTTCGGCGGCGGGTGCCGGGTCGTCGCCCAGACCGAACAGCACCAGCGCGAGCCGCCCCGTGGTGCGCGCGGCGTCGGCGCCCCCGCGCGCGGCCCGCACCAGCGTCAGCTCGTGGGTGGGCCGGCCGGGGAGCCCGATCCGCATCGTCACCACGGCCTCGCCATGCGAGCCCACCGCCTCGCGGCCGCTCAGCACCGCGCCGCCCGCGTCCTCGATGAAGTGCGAGACCGCGTAGTTGGCCTGGAGCGGCGACTGGCCGGGCTCGAGCCCCACCCGCCACCGCACCAGCGAGCTCCCGGCCCCCCCGGGCGCCGGGAGCGGCGCCAGCTCGTGGATGCTGTCGGCTTGAACGCCGTACGTGGTGAGCCCCCGCCGCGCCTCGTGGCTGAGGGTCATGGTGATACGGGCCGGATCGCCGAAGCCCAGGTAGCGGGCCAGCTTGAGGCGCCAGACGTCGGAGTCCATCAGGCGCCAGGCCTCGCCGCCCGCGAAGGCGATCAGGGCAAGGACCGCGAGGACGAGGAGGGCCCGGGGCGAGCCCGGCGTTTTCTTCGACTTTCGTTTGGGCATATCGTGCCGACGGTTGCAAGGTACGAAGCGGCCGGCCCGCCGTCAACGCCGGTGCGCGGGCAGGCACGATGCATGCTGTCGCTGGGGTGGCGCATGATACGAATCCCCTGCCGGTTCCGGCGCCCAACGCAATATGGAAGCGCGCGCTTCTTTGCACTTCAGTGACACACGACTGAGGATCGAATGACAGGCTTTCGGTGTTCCGGCCGAACAGGTTCGTGTACCCGGGCGCCCTCCCTAGCGCCTTCCCGTGCCCCCGGAGGTGCAACATGAAGCATTCCCGACTCGTTTTCACCGCGCTCGCCGTCCTGATGGCCGGGGGAGCGGCGCTCGCCACCGCCTGCGACGACAAGCAGTCCAGCTCGGCGTCGGCGGCGAACACCAGCAACGTCTCCAAGTGTCCGTACGCCAACAAGGCCGCCGGTGCCACCGCGGTCACGGCGGTCAACAACGGCGCCTGTCCAGCCAGCGCGGGCTGCCCGTACACCAGCGCGACCGCGTGCAAGGCGCACGGCACCGCGGCGGTGACGGCGTCGGCGGCGGCCGGCACCTGCGCGCACGGCTACAGCACGATCGCCCAGACGGCGGCGAACGGGGCGTGCAATCACTCGAGCGCGACCGCGGTGACGGCGTCGAGTGACGCGGCCGGCAGTTGCGCGGCTCACGCCTCGAAGAGCGCCGCGGCCGCGGCGGGCACGAACGCGTGCGGCGCCAAGACCGCGAACGGCGTGTCGACCTGCGCCGGACACGGCATGGAGGCGAGCGCGGCGCGCTCGACGCATGCCGACTGCGACGCCTGCCTCGACATGGCGGGTTGCGAGCGCGACCTCGAGTCGGCCGGCGCGGCCACCCAGGTCGTGCCGCTCAAGAACGGCGTGATGTTCGTCTACACCGCCGACTCGCCCGCGAGCGTTCACGCGGTGCAGGCCGCGCTGGCGCGGCGCGCCGATCACATGGCCCAGTTCGCCGCCGCGGGCGCGAAGGCGCGCCTGTGCGGTAGCTGCAAGGAGATGCGCGGCGCGCAGGCGAGCGGCAAGCTGAGCCGCGAGGTGGTCAACATCGACGGCGGCTGCCTGACCATCGTGACGTCGACCGACCCGGTACTGGTCGCCAAGCTCCACGCCATGGCCGGCCTGTCGTCCGGCCCGTCGGCCACCGCCGCGACCGCCGCCAAGGTCAAGAGCTGATCCTTCGCGGGAGCGCCGAGGGCCGGCTCGCCGCCATCGCGGGCCGGCCCTTCGCGTTCCCCGCAGCGGGTTGCGACCGGGCGCCGTAAGAGCCTAGGCTTGACATCTCATGTTTGGCAGCCGCTTCGGTCTCCATTTGGGGCGCCGGGCGTTCGTGGTGCTCGGGCTCGCCGTCGCCGCGCCGGCGCTTTTCCTCGCCGGGCTCGGGATCTTCCTCACGCTCCGGGTGGCGCGCGCAATCGAGAACGAGAGCATCCGTTACAACACCTACATGTCCCTTCAGGTCGGCCAGGCGTTCGAGCAGGAGCTGATGGCCGAGCTGAGGCGCGCGATCCTGCCCGCCGAGACCGCGGCCCGCACCGGGGCCGGATCTCAGGAGATCCTGGGGGCGCTCAAGGCCGGCACCGGCGGGTACCTGGCGCCCGAGCTGGTGCCGCTCGATCAGCTGACCGGCTATTCGCTGCTGATCGTCGAGGGGCAGCCGCTGGTCTACGCGCCCTCGGAACGGCCCGGGAACGGCGCCTACTTCTCCGGGCTCCTGCTCCACGGCGCCAAGGGGCAGGTCGTGGGAGCGGGTGGCTGGTGGATCGATCCGCAGCGCTTCCTGGTCGAGCACCTGCAGAGCGTGGTGCAGGATCGCCTGCCCGCCGACCCGCGGCTCTACGGCGGCTACGAGTCGACGCGCAAGCTCAGCGTCCAGCTGCTGGCGCCCAACGGGGTCGAGATCGGCAACGTGCGCGGCGAGGGCAACAAGCGCACCGCCCAGCTCGCGCCGCTCTCGGGACCGTTCGAGAATTTCGTGGTGCGGGTCGCCCCCACCGGCAGCGCGCCGGTGGTGTGGGCCACCAACTTCGTGGCGCTCGAGATCACGTTCATCGGGCTGATGGGGCTCGCGATCGTGGTGGCGACGGTGTTCGGGCTGCGCTACACGGTGCGTCAACTGCAGCTGGCGCAGATCAAGTCGGGGTTCGTCTCCAACGTGACCCACGAGCTCAAGACCCCGATCGCGCTGATCCGGCTCGCGGTCGAGACCCTCGAGATGCGGCGCGTCAACACCCCCGAGGAGTACCAGATGTTCCTGCGCACCATCGGGCGCGAGACCATGCGGCTGTCGCAGCTGGTCGACAACATCCTCGACTTCGCGCGCCTCGAGGCGGGGCGGCGCACCTTCCATTTCGA
>Ga0306923_10008705_pt1 | contig 10190 bp, 9 predicted proteins | sample sta12Can44000108_FD_203841 | JGI IMG/M metagenome (GOLD analysis project Ga0306923, IMG submission 203841) | Lab enrichment of tropical soil microbial communities from Luquillo Experimental Forest, Puerto Rico - statanox.12C.anox.44.000.108 (v2)... | ecosystem: Environmental > Terrestrial > Soil...
GGATGCGCCCGGCATCGGTCTCGGCCACGAAGATGTCGCCGTTGGGCGCGACGCGCAGCGCCCGCGGGGCGTTGAGACCGGAGGCGAACAGCTCGACCTTAAATCCCGGCGGCACTTGCGGAACGGCGTTCGCTGGACGCGCGACAACGCGCGGGACGTTCGCGACCGACGGCGTCGCGTCCGGGGGCGGCAAATCGGCGGGCGTGATGTGCCGCCACACTCCGGGCGCGTCGTCGCGCCAGTCGCCGAAAGCCGCGGCGCCTGAGAGCACACGCCGGCCCGAGCTGTCCTGCGCCGCCGCCGTCGCCGCGAGCGCCGCGAACAGCGTTGCCAGGGCAATCAGCGCGCGTGTCAACATCCGTGCCTCCCGGCCATTTTAGGACTTCAAAAACGGCAAAAACATACCAATATAGGGAGGCCGCAAAGGCGCCTGGGAGGCTACCATGATGTACGTACGCCGGTTCCGGCCGGTGGTCGCGCTGTTCGCCATCCTGACCGCGCTTGTCCTCCTCGCAACCGATGCCGACGCTCGGGCGGGCCGCGGCGTGAGCATGGGCAGCCGCGGTGCGCGCTCATTCACCACGACTGCGCCCACACCAACCGCGCCGACCGGCGGAAGCTCGCTCAATCGGACCATGGCGCAACCGGGACCTACCGGCGTCACGTCGCCCGGCTTGTTCGGCGGATATTTCAATCGGCCGGGGCTGTTCGGCGGACTGCTGGGCGGCTTCCTCGGCGCCGGCCTCCTTGGTTTGCTGTTCGGCCACGGACTGTTCGGCGGCATGGGCGGACTAGCATCCGTGTTCGGCCTGCTGTTTCAGATCGTGCTCGTCGTGTTGGTTGCGCGTCTGATCTGGGGATGGTGGCAGCGGCGCCAGACGCCGGCTTACGCTGGTGGGCCGATGCTGCGCGAGGCCTCGCCCGGATATGAGGCCCAGGGCGGCTACGCCGGTTCCGGCGCGGCGCCGGGCGGAGCGATCACGATCGGGCCGGCCGATTACGACACCTTCGAGCGGCTGCTCGGCGAAATCGAGATCGCCTATGGGGCGGAGGATCTCAACGCCTTGCGCCAGCGCGCTACGTCGGAAATGGTGTCCTATCTCGCCGACGAGCTCGCCCAGAACGCCAGCAAGGGCATCGTCAACCGCATCTCCGACGTGAAGCTGTTGCAGGGCGATCTCGCGGAAGCTTGGCGCGAAGGCGATACCGAATATGCGACGGTGGCTATGCGCTACGGACTCAAGGACAGTTACGTCGAACGCACGAGCGGCCGCGTGGTGGATGGTGACGCCGAGCACCCAACCGAAGTGACGGAATTGTGGACTTTCCGGCGCAATCATGGCGGCGCTTGGCTGCTCTCGGCAATCCAGCAACCGCGGTGAAACATCGGCGCGCAGGAGCGCGGTGAACTACTTCATTTTGCTTAAAAATGTCGCGTTTGCTGCCTGTGCTTGCGTGCCGCGATCTTGACGTTTGGCCCGAAATCGTGCCTAGTGCCCGAGCAACCGGTTTCCGGCATGATATCTCGTTGAACCGCTGTCGTGTTTTGCGCCGCGCATATCAACTCACGCCCGACAAATCGGATTGTTGCCGACCGTGCGCTACGCGCCCGGGCGGTTGATCTATGCGTGCAAAACAGGAGCACAGAATGCCTACAGGTACCGTGAAGTTCTTCAACATGCAGAAGGGCTACGGCTTCATACAGCCGACCGACGGAAGCAAGGATGTGTTCGTTCACATCAGCGCCGTCCAGCGCTCGGGCATGCAGTCCCTCGTGGAGGGCCAGAAGGTCAGCTTCGAGGTGGTCACCGAGCGGGGCAAGCCCGCCGCCGCCAATCTGCAAGCGCTCTGACGTTCGTCGTTACCTCCGTCAATCGCGCGAGCCTGGCGTCTGCTGGCGCCGGGCTTTTTTGCGCACCGGTTTTGGCCCCGAACGGAACGCCGCCTCCCTTCATGAATGTTTGTTCTCTGTCATGAATGTTAGTTTCCTTGATGAATATTTGTTTATGGCAGTTTGCCGCACCGTGATTGTTTGATTGCGCCCGATACCTCTCCTGAAAAATTGAATGAAACGGCGCAAGGTCTGCGCCGATGCCGTGTTGCAATCAACATAGGCGGTGCCCGTGCGGGTCCGGGCGGGATTGATCCGCGTGTGAGCGGCGAATGTCCGCGAGGCATTCGCATCAGGAGGAAAGAAATGTTGCGTAAGTTGGCAATCGCGGCAGCGACGAGCGCCGCGCTCGCGCTGTCTCTGGCCCCGACCGGCGCTTCGGCGCGCGGCTTCGGGGGTCACGTGGGCATGGGTCACGTCGGCATTGGCCATGTTGGCGTCGGTCATGTCGGCAGTTGGGGTCGCGTCGGCGGATGGCGCCATCCGGGTTTCGGCCGGTTTGGGTTCCACCGGTTCCATCGCTTCGGATTCCGGCGCGGACCGTTCTTCGCGGGTGTCTACGGCACCTGCTGGCGGCTTGTGCCCGGCCCGTTCGGCTGGCACCGCGTCTGGGTGTGCGGCCCGTATCGAACCTGGTGGTAACGGTCGAAGGCGACCGGCTTGTGGACCACGCCGCGCCCGGCGTTTTTCTAGCGCCGGGCGCTGCTCATTTCTGTCGCTACTGTTTGTACTGCTCGCGCAGTTTCGCCTTGAAGAATTTGCCGGTCGACGTGCGCGGCAGCGCGTCGAGGAACTCGAACCGATCCGGCAGCTGCCACTTGGCAAAGGATGAGGCGAGGTGGGCGCGCAGCTCCTCGGCGCTTGCCGCGCGCGCTTGCCTGAACGCGACGCAGGCGAGCGGCCGTTCGCCCCATTTGGGGTCCGGGATGGCGATCACGGCGGCTTCCAGCACCGCCGGATGGGCCATCAGCAGATTTTCCATGTCCATGGAGCTGATCCATTCGCCGCCGGACTTGATCAGGTCCTTGGTGCGATCGGCGATGCGCACGTAACCGTGCGGGTCGATCGCCCCGACGTCGCCGGTGCGCAGCCACCCGTCGGCGGTGAACTTCTCGGCCTCGGTCGGCGTGGCGTGATAGCCGCCTGCGATCGTGGTCCCGCGCACCTGGATTTCCCCCAGGCTCTCGCCGTCCCACGGCCGCTCCGCCCCGTCGTCGCCGATGATGCGGATGTCCATCAGCGGAATCGGCACGCCCGCGGTCGCGAACAGCCGGAAACGCTCGTCTTCGCCGGCGCCTTGCAGCTCCGGCTTGATGTAGGAGGCGGTGCCGAGCGGGCTCATCTCGGTCATGCCCCAACCGTGGGTGACCGCGGCGCCGTGGCGGGCATAGGCGCGGATCAAAGATTCCGGCACCGGCGCGCCGCCGACCAGCATGCGCATGCCCGGCGGCAGCTTGTAGCGCTCAGGCTGGGCGTCGAGCAGTTCGAGTATCGTGAGCCAGATGGTCGGCACGCCGAGCGAATAGGTCGGCGGCTCCGCCATGAAGAGATCGATCAGGTCGGCCGGATGCAGATGCGGACCCGGGAAGATCATCTTGATGCCGCTCATCGCGCAAACGTAGGGCACGCCCCAGCAATTGGCGTGGAACATGGGCGTGACCGGCAGCACCGAATCCGCGGCCGTGAGCCCCCAATGGTCCGGCAGGTTGGCGATGAGCGAGTGGATGACGGTCGAGCGATGCGAATAGACGACGCCCTTGGGCCGTCCGGTCGTGCCCGACGTGTAGCAGATGGAGATCGGGTCATCTTCTTCGTGCGGCACGTAGTCGAAGCGCTCGGGCGCCGCCGCGAGCATCTGCTCATAATCGAGCATCGGTGCTTCAACCGGCCGGCCGGTGAGCGGCACGACGATGATCTTTTCGAACGGCACCTTGGCGCGGAACTGCGCGAGCAGCGGCAGCAGTACGTCGTCGACGATGACAAAACGGTCCTGCGCGTGATTGGCGATATAGGCGATGTCGTCCGGCGAAAGCCGCAGGTTGAGCGTGTGCATGACGCCGCCCGCCGCCGGAATGGCGAAGTAGCATTCAAGATGCGCGTAGTGGTTCCATGACAGCGTCGCGACGCGATCGCCCTTCTTGAGTCCGAGCGCGAGCAGCGCCGATGCGAGGCGCCGGGCGCGCGTGTAGAACTCGGCGAAGGTATGCCGTTTGAGCGACTTGTCGGGGAGCCGGCTGACGATCTGCGACTGCGGATAAAGCCTGCCGGCGCGCTCGAGGATCTGGTTGAGCGACAGCGGCACCTTTTGCATGGTGGATTGGATCATGGGTTTTCGTCCCGGCAGCCGCGAATAGCGAGCAGCACATGGCGAATAGTAGCAAGTAGCTCCGTCTATTCGCCATTCGCTATTCACGCCTTCTTCCGCTATCACCTTCACGAGCCCCGGAGATTGCCCATGAACGCGCCTGCGCAAGTCGTGCCGCCCTATCGCCACACGCCGCTGTTTCCGCTCGGCCCCGACACGACCGGCTACCGCAAGCTGACGAGCGACGGCGTGCGGGTCGAAAAGGCGTTCGACCGCGACGTGGTCGTGGTTGACCGGGAGGCGATGCGGCTGCTTGCCGAACAGGCCTTCGTCGACATCAATCATCTGCTGCGGCCCGGCCATTTGCAGCAGTTGCGGTCGATCCTCGACGATCCGCAATCGACCGACAACGACAAGTTCGTGGCCTACGACCTGCTCAAGAACGCCAACATCGCGGCGGGCGGCGTGCTGCCGATGTGCCAGGACACCGGCACCGCGATCATCATGGGCAAGAAGGGCCGCGCGGTGTGGACCGACGGAGACGATGAAGCGGCGCTCGCCGAGGGCGCGCGTGACGCGTACCTGAAACGTAACCTGCGCTATTCGCAGCTCGCGCCGATTTCCATGTTCGAGGAGAAGAACACCCGCTCGAACATGCCGGCGCAGGTCGAGATCTACGCCGAGGGGGAAGACGCCTACAAGCTTCTGTTCATCGCCAAGGGCGGCGGCTCGGCCAACAAATCTTTCCTATTCCAGGCGACGCCTTCGGTGCTCACGCCCGACCGGCTCATGACTTTTCTCAAGGAGAGAATCCTCACGCTCGGCACCGCCGCCTGTCCGCCTTATCACCTCGCCATCGTGATCGGCGGTACCTCGGCCGAGCTCACCCTCAAGACGGTCAAACTCGCGTCGACCCGGTATCTTGACGATCTGCCGGAGAAGGGCTCGGAAGACGGCCACGCGTTCCGCGACCGCGCGATGGAGAAGGAGATCCACGCGCTCACCCAGTCGCTCGGCGTCGGTGCGCAGTTCGGCGGCAAGTATTTCTGCCACGACGTGCGGGTGATCCGGCTGCCGCGCCACGGCGCTTCCCTGCCGATCGGGCTTGGCGTGTCGTGCTCGGCCGACCGCCAGGCGCTCGGCAAGATCACGCGCGACGGCGTGTTCCTCGAAGAGTTGGAGCACAACCCGGCGAAATATTTGCCGGAGATCGACGCCGCCCGCCTCGGCGGCGCCCTGGTCGACATCGACTTGCGACGGCCGATGAAGGAGATTCTCGCGACGCTATCGCGCCATCCGGTCAAGACCCGGCTCAAGCTCGCCGGACCGATGATCGTCGCGCGCGACCTTGCCCACGCCAAGCTGCGCGAGCGGCTCGAGGGCGGCGAGTCGCTGCCCGATTATTTCCAGAACCACCCGATCTATTACGCCGGACCGGCCAAGACGCCGGAAGGCTACGCGTCGGGCGCGTTCGGGCCGACGACGGCGGGCCGCATGGATACCTTCGTCGATCAGTTTCAGGCGGCGGGCGGCTCGATGGTGATGCTCGCCAAGGGCAATCGCTCGCCCGCGGTGCGCGAAGCCTGCAAGAAGCACGGCGGCTTTTATCTTGGCTCGATCGGCGGTGCCGCCGCGAACCTCGCCGAGTTCTGCATCAAAAAGGTCGAGACGGTGGAATATCCCGAGCTCGGCATGGAGGCGATCTGGCGCATCGAAGTCGAGGATTTCCCCGCCTTCATCGTCATCGACGACAAAGGCAACGACTTTTTCAAGGAACTGAATCTCGGCTGACCTGTCGCGGGCCGTATCGCACCGGCGTGTTGCCGCGGCGGCCGCGTTCGTAGCGCGGCAGATCGTCGATCATCTCGAACCACGGCAGTTGCTCCGCCACATGGACGTGGCAGGTAGACGCGACCGGGCTCGGATCGTCGAGCGTCCCGGCGTAGAGGTCGATCTGCTCATGCCGGTCGGACTCGTAGGCGATGGGCGAGCCGCAGCGGGCGCAGTGCATGCGGCGGACGCCGGGCGAGGAGGCGTAGACCGTTGGCGTTCCGCTGAGGAAACGGAACGAAGCTTTCGCCACGCACACGAAGGTGGCGACCGGTGACGACGTGTGTCGCCGGCAGCTCTCGCAATGGCAGTGCAGCGTCGCGACCGGACCGCCCCGATATTCGTAGCGAATGTCGCCGCACAGGCAGCGGCCGCGCACGATTTGTTCAACCATTACATCGCCCTCCGGCCGCTGTTTATGTGCAACAATAGCACCCATGCGCTACCTCAACGAAGATGACGTCCGCCGGCTGCTGCGCTGGGACGAGCTGATCCCGGCCATGGAAGCGGCGCTCGCGGCATTTTCGCGCGGACGGGTCATCCAGCCCGTGCGCAACATTCTCACCATCGAGGAGGGCAAGCGCTACGTCGCCGCGATGCCGGCGATCACCGAAGAGGTCATGGGCGCGAAGCTCGTGAGCTTTTATCCTTGTAACGCGGGCAGCGGCGTCCACACCCACCACGCGGTGATCATGCTCATGCGCACCGACACGGGCGAGCCGCTCGCCGCCATTGACGGGCGGCTGATCACCGAGATGCGTACGGCGGCAGTGTCGGCGGCGGTGACGAAACACGTGGCCGCGCCCGACGCGCGCGTGCTGGCGCTGATCGGCAGCGGCGTTCAGGCGCACGCGCATTTGCAGGCGCTCGCGCAGGTGCGCCGCTTCGACGAAGTGCGGGTCTGGAGCCGCACGCCCGAGCACGCGCGCCGGTTTGCGCAGGCGCATGGGGCGATCGCAATGGAAGCCGCTGATTCGGTGCGCGGTGCCGACGTCATCGTAACCGCCACAGCCTCGCTCATGCCCGTGCTCAAAGGCGCCTGGCTCAAGCCGGGCGCGCACGTCAACGCCGTCGGCGCGCCGCGGCCGACCTGGCGCGAACTCGACGATGACGTGATGGCGCACACGCTGATCGTCGACTCGCGAGAGGCCGTGCTCAAGGAATCGGGCGATGTGATCCTCTCGAAGGTCGAGATCTTCGCCGAGGCAGGCGAGATTTTCGCAGGTCTTAAGCGGGCGCCGCGCGGCACGACCGTGTTCAAGTCGGTCGGGATCGCGGCAGAAGACATCGCCGCCGCGCGGCTCGTCCATGCGGCCGCGGCGCGCGAGGCCTGAAACAATGGACTTCATTGTGAGGCGCAGGCTAGATGAAGCTGGCGCGCTCGCGCCGCGGAGCACAATCATGCGCATTGCAGCGGTCGCGGTCGTCCTGCTTCTTGGCGGCGTAATTCCGGCGGCGGCCGATTGCGCGAGCGAACTCACGGCAAGCCAGCAGAGCCTCGAGCGCACGCGCGCGGGCGTTGCTTCAACGGCCGCGGGGTCCGACGCGCAGAAATGCGCCGCGCAACGGCGCTATTACGCGGCGCTAGTCAAGGTGCGCGAGGTTTTCACGCGCTGCGACACCGGTGCCAAGAAGGGAACCAACGCCACCCGGCTCACCGCAGCCATCGACGAGTTCAAGGCAAAAATGCCGCGCGGGTGCCGGCCCTAGGACTTTGGTGAGGCGGGCACGAGCTCCGCGCGGCCCACCACCATGAGCGCGAACGCATAGGCGAACGCCACTTCTTTGAGCCGGTCGAACCTTCCCGCGGCGCCGGCGTGGCCGGCATCCATGTTGGTGCGCAACAGGATGAGATTGCCGTCGGTCTTTTTCGCGCGCAGCCGCGCCACCCACTTGGCGGGCTCCCAATAAGTCACGCGCGGATCGCTGAGCCCAGCGAGCGCCAGCATCGGCGGATAAGCTTGCGCCTGGACGTTGTCGTAGGGCGAGTAGGCGAGGATATCCCGAAACGCCTGAGCATGGGTGATGGGGTTGCCCCATTCCGGCCACTCCGGCGGCGTGAGCGGCAGCGTGTCGTCGAGCATGGTGTTGAGCACGTCGACGAACGGCACTTCGGCAATGATCCCGCCGAAGAGATCCGGCCGCAGGTTGGCGATCGCTCCCATCAGCATGCCGCCGGCCGAGCCGCCGTGCGCGACGACCTTGTCGGGCGCGACCCAGCGGGATTTGATCAGATAATCCGCCGCGGCAATGAAATCGCGGAAGGTGTTGGGTTTGCGTGCAAGTTTTCCCTCGCGATACCAGCGCCAGCCTTTCTCGGTGCCGCCGCGCACATGGGCGATGGCGTAGACGAAACCGCGGTCGACAAGCGAGAGGCGGCTGGTGCCGAACGCCGCCGGCATCGACATCCCGTAGGCGCCGTAGCCGTAGAGCAGGCAGGGCGCCGTCGCGTCGAGTGCGAGGTCTTTCCGATAGAGCAGCGATATCGGCACGGTCTCGCCGTCTGCCGCCGGCGCCATCACGCGCCGCGTCACGTAATCCGCGGCGTCATGCCCGCTCGGCACCTTCTGGCGCTTGCGCAAGGTGCGGGTGCGCCGGGCCAAGTCGTAGTCCCACACCTCCGCCGGCGTGGTCATCGACGAATAGGTAAAGCGCAGGAGATCGGTCGCAAACTCAAAACCGCCGTCCATGCCGAGCGAATAAGCCTCCTCGGCAAACGCGATCGCGTGTTCTTCGCCACCGCGGAGTTGCCGCGCCACGATCCGCGGCAGCCCATCCTCGCGCTCGAGCCGCACCAGCCAATCGCGCAGCAGCGCGAAATCGAGGAGATAAACGCCTGACCGATGCGCAACGAGGTCGCGCCAATGTTCGCGTCCCGGCGTGCGCAGCGGCGCCCAAACGATCTTGAAGTCCTCCGCACCGTCGGCGTTGGTGCGGATGATGAGCACCTCGTCGCCAAACAGATCGGGGTGATGCTCGACCGAATAGCGCACCGAGGTCTCGCGCGGCGCGACGACGAACGGAGTTGCGTCGGGATCGGCGAGCTCGATCAGCCGCGACTCCGACGTTTCGTGATCGTGGATCGAAATTTCGGCGAACCGGCGCGATTGTGTGCCCGAGACCGAGACGAAGAATCCCGGCTCGGGCTCTTCATAGACGAGCACGTCCGATTCCGCCGGCGTGCCGAGCCGGTGCCGATAGACGCGGGAAGGGCGGTGGTTCTGATCGAGCCGCACGTAGAGAAACGTCTGCCCGTCGGCGCTCCACACGACCTCGCCGGTGGCGTCGGGAACCGCGCCGGGCAACTCCGCGCCGGTTGCAAGCTCGCGCACCCGGATGGTGTTGAACTCCGAGCCGTTTTCGTCGGCCGCCCAGGCGAGGAGCTTGTGGTCGGGGGAGTGGTCGAAGCCGCCGAGGCGGAAGTAACTCTTGCCCGCGCCGAGCGTATCACCGTCGAGCAGGGTCTCCGCCGAGCCGCCTTGGCGCGGCTCGCGGCAGACGATCGGATGCTGCCCGCCTTCGCGGTAGCGCACGAAATAGGCGTAGGGTCCGTCGGCGCTCGGCACCGTGGACTCGTCTTCCTCGATGCGCCCCTTCATTTCGGCGAACAGCGTGTCCTGCAGCGGAACGGTGTCGGCAAGCGCGGCAGCCGTGTAGGCGTTTTCAGCTTCGAGATAGGCGCGGATCTCCGGATCGAGCTTCGCCGGATCGCGCATCACCTCCTGCCAGTTCGGCGCCTTGAGCCATGCGTATTCGTCCGTGATCGCGACGCCGTGCCACGTCGACGGATGCGGCCGCGGCGCGGCGCGCGGCGGCTGGGGCAGCCGGGCTGAGGCAATCTTGGCGCGCTCGAGCATGGGCAGAAAACTCGTGCTGCCGTTACTTCTTCGGCTCGCCGGACGGGTCGAACTTGAGCGCCGTGCCGTTCATGCAGTAGCGCAGTCCGGTCGGCTGCGGCCCATCCGGAAAGACATGCCCGAGATGCGCCTCGCAGGCCGCGCAGCGCACCTCGGTGCGCCGCATGAACCACGAGCGGTCGTCGTGCTCGTCCACCGCCGCGCCGTTCACGGGCGCAGAGAAGCTCGGCCAGCCGGTGCCGGAATCGAACTTCGCGTCGGAGGAAAACAGCGGCGCCCCACAGCAAACGCAGCTGTAGCTTCCCGC
>Ga0306923_10008706_pt1 | contig 10189 bp, 7 predicted proteins | sample sta12Can44000108_FD_203841 | JGI IMG/M metagenome (GOLD analysis project Ga0306923, IMG submission 203841) | Lab enrichment of tropical soil microbial communities from Luquillo Experimental Forest, Puerto Rico - statanox.12C.anox.44.000.108 (v2)... | ecosystem: Environmental > Terrestrial > Soil...
ACAACCGGAATCGGCAGGCCCGGCTCCAGACCTTGAGTCTGGGCGTTGAACGCCTTGCAGAATTCCATGATGTTCAGACCGCGCTGACCCAGCGCCGGGCCGATAGGGGGCGACGGATTCGCCTTGCCAGCCGGTACTTGCAGCTTGATGTAGCCGATGATTTTCTTGGCCATGATTGCTCCAAATGAGTAAAAACGCGCGTTCGGACGTACCTAGTGGCGCTCCTCGGTGCGTGGCTTTCACCACGCGAGAAATCCGCCAGCGGCGGATTTCAGATTTCTTAGACTTTTTCGACCTGGCCGAACTCGAGTTCGACTGGTGTAGCTCGCCCGAAAATCGTGACGGACACCTGTAGTCGGCTTTTCTCGTAGTTGACCGATTCGACCGTGCCGTTGAAGTCGGTGAAGGGGCCTTCCTTGACCCGCACCATCTCGCCGAGTTCGAACAGCACCTTGGGCTTCGGCTTCTCGACGCCTTCCTGCATCTGCTGCAGAATCTTCTCGACTTCCTTCGGCGAGATCGGCGTCGGCTTCGTGGCCGTGCCACCGACGAAGCCGGTGACCTTCGGCGTGCTCTTCACGAGGTGCCAGGACTCGTCGTCCATGTCCATCTCGACCAGCACGTAGCCCGGGAAGAACTTGCGCTCGGTCGTCATCTTCTGACCGTTGCGCATTTCCATCACTTCTTCGACCGGAACCAGGATCTGACCGAACTTGTCCTGCATGCCGGCGCGCGTAATGCGCTCCACCAGTGCACGCTGGACGGACTTCTCGAAACCGGAATAGGCGTGAACAACGTACCAGCGCTTGCTCATTATCTCTTCCAGCCCAGGATTACATCGTAGAGAGCCCATTCCAGGGTCTTGTCGCTGACCCACAGAAAGACCGCCATGACGACGACAAAGGCAAACACGATACCGGTCGTCTGCAGCGTCTCCTTGCGGGTCGGCCAGACGACTTTCTTCGTTTCGGTCCACGCATCCCCGGCGAACACGGCGAACTCGCGTCCCGGAGCAGTCATCCAGGCGACAGCCGCACCCGCGACGACACCCGCCACAACGGCGAGAACGCGCAGCACGAGCGCCTGCTCAGAGAGCAGATAGAAGCCGGCCACGCCAGCAGCCACGAGCAGCAGCGCCAGCGCAAACTTGATTTTGTCAGCCATGGGGGTGTTGGGTACCCGAATACGATTTGGCAGGGGCAGAGGGAATCGAACCCCCAACCTTCGGTTTTGGAGACCGACGCTCTGCCAATTGAGCTATGCCCCTGCAGCAGAGACTACCGACACCACATGGTGTCGGCAGGCAGTCCGGAAATCCGGACTGCCGCCTACAAACTTGTTACTCGATGACCTTGGCGACGACACCGGCGCCCACGGTACGGCCACCTTCGCGGATCGCGAAGCGCAGACCTTCTTCCATGGCGATCGGGGCGATCAGCTTGACGGTCATCTGGATGTTGTCACCCGGCATCACCATCTCCACGCCTTCCGGCAGCTGGATCGAACCGGTCACGTCCGTCGTACGGAAGTAGAACTGCGGACGATAGCCGTTGAAGAACGGCGTGTGACGGCCGCCTTCGTCCTTCGACAGGATGTAGACCTCGGACACGAAGTGCGTGTGCGGCGTGATCGAACCCGGCTTGGCCAGCACCTGGCCACGCTCGACGTCTTCACGCTTGGTGCCGCGCAGCAGCACGCCGACGTTGTCACCGGCCTGGCCCTGGTCGAGCAGCTTGCGGAACATTTCCACGCCCGTGCAGGTCGTCTTGGTCGTGTCCTTGATACCGACGATTTCGATTTCTTCGCCGACCTTGACCACGCCACGCTCGATACGACCGGTCACCACCGTGCCGCGACCCGAGATCGAGAACACGTCTTCGATCGGCATCAGGAACGGTTGATCCACGGCGCGTTCCGGCGTCGGGATGTAGCTATCGAGCGCGTCGGCCAGCGCCATGATCGCGCCTTCGCCGATTTCGCCCTTGTCGCCTTCGAGCGCCTTGAGCGCCGAGCCCTTGACGATGGGGATGTCATCGCCCGGGAAGTCGTACTTGGACAGCAGTTCGCGCACTTCCATCTCGACGAGCTCGAGCAGTTCGGCGTCGTCGACCATGTCGCACTTGTTCAGGAACACGATGATGTACGGCACGCCGACCTGACGGGCCAGCAGGATGTGTTCGCGCGTCTGCGGCATCGGGCCGTCAGCGGCCGAGCACACCAGGATCGCGCCGTCCATCTGCGCGGCACCCGTGATCATGTTCTTCACGTAGTCGGCGTGGCCCGGGCAATCAACGTGGGCGTAGTGGCGGTTGGCCGTTTCGTACTCGACGTGCGCGGTGTTGATCGTGATACCACGCGCCTTTTCTTCCGGCGCCGCATCGATTTCGTCGTACTTCTTCGCCGCGCCGCCGAACTTCGCCGACAGCACCGTCGTGATCGCCGCCGTCAGCGTCGTCTTGCCGTGGTCAACGTGACCGATCGTGCCCACGTTCACGTGCGGTTTCGTCCGCTCGAATTTTTCCTTGGCCATGTCGCTCTACCCCAGATGTCGAACACATGCCCGGCGAGAACTCGAAAGTCCTGCTGCCGGGCGCAAAGTTTATGGTGCCCATGACGTGGATTGAACACGTGGCCTCTCCCTTACCAAGGGAGTGCTCTACCACTGAGCTACATGGGCACAACTAAAAGCTTTTTCTTGGAGCGGGTGAAGGGAATCGAACCCTCGTCATAAGCTTGGAAGGCTTCTGCTCTACCATTGAGCTACACCCGCAGCCGACAACTTACCGCCGCCAAAAGGCCCGGAAATCCGGGCCAGAAAAACTGGTGCTTGGTGGAGGGGGAAGGATTCGAACCTTCGAAGGCAGAGCCGTCAGATTTACAGTCTGATCCCTTTGACCGCTCGGGAACCCCTCCCCGTGCGAACCCGACACTTTAGTGAGCACAGAAAAGTCTGTCAAGGACCTTTTCCGTTGCTTAGCGCTTAGCGCCGGGTAAAGACTGTCGAGAATAGCGGAACCACTCGTTTTTGCCAAGTCCCTCGAATTGGATGGGATTGAAATCCGGCGCGCTCGAACCCTCGCAGCGGCCCGAATGTCAAACGAAAGACATTGTCGAGCCATGCCCCACGCGCATGATTCGGCACCCACGCGCGACCCCATCCGGTTGCGCCGGTAAGCGCGGCCCACAAGGCCGGCAAGCCACCCCGGCACCAAAAACACGATTTTTGCGCAGGAGACAAAACCATGGCGGAAACAATCACCGCCCGGCCCCCGGCACATCCGGTGAGCCTGGAAGACAAGTACCTCGTCCGCTCCGGGCGGGTTTACATGACCGGTTATCAGGCGCTCGTGCGCCTCCTGATGCTCCAGCGCGAACGCGATCAGGCAGCCGGACTCAATACCGCAGGTTTCGTTTCCGGCTATCGCGGCTCCCCGCTGGGGGGCCTCGACCAGACGCTCTGGAAAGCGAAGAAGCACCTCGCCGACCACGACATCGTGTTCCAGCCCGGCGTCAATGAAGACCTCGCAGCGACATCCGTTTGGGGCACGCAGCAGGTCAACCTGTATCCCGGCGCCCGCGTCGATGGCGTGTTCTCGATGTGGTACGGCAAGGGCCCCGGCGTCGACCGTTGCGGCGACGTGTTCCGCCACGCCAACGCCGCCGGCACCAGCGCCCACGGCGGCGTGCTGGTGATCGCCGGCGACGACCACGCCGCCAAGTCCTCGACGCTGCCGCACCAGACCGACCATTTCTTCAAGTCGATGATGATGCCGGTGCTGGCGCCGGCCGGCGTCCAGGAATACCTCGACTACGGCGTCCACGGCTGGGCGCTGTCGCGTTACTCGGGCTGCTGGGTCGCGTTCAAGGCGCTGGCCGACACCGTGGAAACCTCGGCCTCGGTCGACATCGACCCGCAGCGCGTGCAAGTGACGATTCCGTCCGACTTCGCGCTGCCGCCCGACGGACTCAACATCCGCTGGCCCGATCCGCCGCTGGTGCAGGAAAAGCGCCTGCTGCACTACAAGCTCTACGCGGCGCTGGCCTATTGCCGCGTCAACGGGCTCAACCGCATCGTCATCGATTCGCCCAAGGCGCGGCTCGGCATCATCACCTCGGGCAAGGCCTACCTCGACGTCCGCCAGGCGCTCGACGACCTCGGCATCGACGAACACCTCGCCGCCGAAATCGGCATCCGGCTCTACAAGGTCGGCATGGTCTGGCCGCTCGAATCGGAAGGCGTGCGGCACTTTGCCGAAGGGCTCGACGAGATCCTCGTCGTCGAGGAAAAGCGCCAGCTGCTCGAATACCAGCTCAAGGAAGAGCTCTACAACTGGCGCGAGGACGTACGCCCGCGCGTCGTCGGCAAGTTCGACGAAAAGGGCGAATGGGACTTCGAGCTCGGCGACCACGGCAAGGTCTGGCACGGCGACTGGCTCCTGCCCGCCGCCGGTGAGCTGACGCCGGCGATGATCGCCAGCGCGATCGCCAGCCGCATCGCGCGCTTCCATACCTCCGACCGCATCAAGGCGCGGCTCGCCTTCCTCGAAGCCAAGGAACAGGCGCTGGCGAAGAAGGTCTTCTCGATCGACCGCGTGCCGACCTTCTGCCCCGGCTGCCCGCACAACACTTCGACCAAGGTGCCCGAAGGCTCGCGCGCCGTCGGCGGCATCGGCTGCCACTACATGGTCACCTGGATGTACGGCCGCAACACGACGACCTTCACGCACATGGGTGGCGAAGGCGTCACCTGGGTCGGCCAGGCGCCCTTCACCGACACGCAGCACATCTTCGCCAACCTCGGCGACGGCACCTACTTCCATTCCGGCCTGCTCGCGATCCGCCAGTCGGTCGCGGCCAAGGTCAACATCACCTACAAGATCCTCTACAACGACGCGGTCGCGATGACCGGCGGGCAGCCGGTCGACGGCGTGCTGACCGTGCCGATGCTCGCGGCCCAACTGAAAGCCGAGGGCGTACACAACATCACGGTCGTCACCGATGGCACCGAGCGCGCCTACGGCCCGGCCGACCTGGATCACATCCCGGTTCGCCATCGCGAGGAATTCGACAGGATCCAGCGCGAGTTCCGTGAAACGCCCGGCGTCTCGGCGATCATCTACGACCAGACCTGCGCCGCCGAAAAGCGCCGCCGCAGGAAGCGCGGCACCTTTCCCGACCCGCAGACGCGCGTCTTCATCAACGAAGCCGTTTGCGAAGGCTGTGGCGATTGCGGCGACCAGTCGAACTGCATGGCGATCCTGCCGGTCGAGACGGAATTCGGCCGCAAGCGCGCGATCGACCAGTCGGCCTGCAACAAGGACTACTCCTGTCTCGAAGGCTTCTGCCCGAGCTTCGTCACGATCGAAGGCGGCAAGCTCCGCCGCGGCAGGGCGCTCACCGGCGATGCGCTGCCCGCGCTGGCGCTTCCCGAGCCGAAGCTGCCGACGACCGCCCAGCCCTACGGCATCCTGATCACCGGCGTCGGCGGCACGGGCGTGGTCACGATCGGCGCGCTGATCGGCATGGCCGCGCATATCGACGGCAAGGGCGTCACCGTGCTCGACATGACCGGCCTCGCCCAGAAAGGCGGCTCGGTCTATTCGCATGTGCGCGTCGCCGACCGCCCGGAAGACCTGCACGCCGTGCGCGTTGCCGCGGGCGAAGCCAACGCCGTGATCGGCGGCGATGTGATCGTGTCGGCCTCGAACGAAGCGCTCGCCAAGATGGCGCTCGGCAAGACGCTGGCCGTCGTGAATTGCGCCGAGGCGCCAACCTCCGAATTCGCCCACAACCCCGACTGGCAGTTCCCGCTGCCGGCGATGCAGCAAGCGATCTCGGACGCGATCGGCCCGAACGCGGTCGATTTCCTCGATGCGCAGAAACTCGCCACCGCACTGATGGGCGACGCGATCGCCACCAACCTGTTCCTGCTCGGCTACGCCTGGCAGAAAGGCATGGTGCCGGTCTCGGAAGCCGCGCTGATGCAGGCGATCGATCTGAATGGCGTGGCGATCGCGATGAACAAGGCCGCCTTCCTGTGGGGCCGCCGCGCCGCGCACGACCGCGCCGAAGTCGAGCGCATCGCCTTCCCGGCGCCGGTGATCCCGCTGACCGCCGCGATCACGCTCGACGAACTGATCGCGCGCCGCGTCGCCTTCCTGACCGACTACCAGGACGCCGACTACGCCGAACGCTATCGCCTGCGCGTCGAGGCTGTCCGCGCCGCCGAAGCGCCGTTCGGTTCAACGCGCCTGACCGAAGCCGTCGCCAAGGGTCTCTTCAAGCTGATGGCCTACAAGGACGAGTACGAGGTCGCGCGGCTCTACACCGATCCGCGCTTCCTCGCGAAAGTCGGCGAGACCTTCGAGGGCGACTACAAGCTCAAGATCCACCTCGCGCCGCCGCTGTGGGCCAAGCCCGATCCGGTGACGGGCAGGATCCGCAAGATCGCCTATGGCGACTGGGTGCTGCCGGCCTTCCGCATGCTGGCGAAGTTCAAGCGCCTGCGTGGCACGAAGTTCGATCCCTTCGGCTGGCTGCCAGAACGGCGCACCGAGCGCGCACTGATCGCCGAGTACGAAAAGGATCTGGCCGACCTCGTCACAGGGCTCTCCGCCGACAAGCTGGATCTGGCGGCGCAGATCGCGAGCCTGCCCGAGAAAGTCCGCGGCTTCGGCCACGTGAAGGATCGCCACCATGCCGAGGCGCATCGCGAGCGCGATGCGCTGTGGCTACGCTGGCGGCAGCATGAGGTGGGCGGCAAGCCCGAACTGAAGGTGGTGCACGCCGCCTGAGCGCCTGAGCCTGTCGGGGCGGGACGAGCAGCCCTGCTGCGTCCCGCCCGCTTCTCCCGCGCGGCCAGTTTTTTGCTGCGTGCGGTCTCCCGGGCGCCGCTCATCGGATATTCGCGACCGATCCGGACGGGAGCTTCAGCCGTCCTGCGGCCTCCTGCCGCGCTTGCCCGCCCGCCGCGGATCGGCAAGCATCGCGCCATGTCCGCGCCCACCCGAACGCAATCCCCCGCGCTGCGCGCCCTGACGGTCCAGATCGTCGCGCTCGCCTTCATCGTCCTCATGCAGCGGATCGGCGTCCTTTCCGGGCTGCCGCTGCTCGCGCTCGCGGCGCTGCAGGGCGCCATCGCCGCGGCCCTGGCTGCCGCGCTCAGGGCCGCCAGCTGGTGGCTGCCGATCCATCTCTTCTTCATGCCGGCCATCGTGCTCGGCGCCGGCCTCAGGCTGCCGAACTGGGTCTGGGCGAGCGGAGCGGCGCTGCTCTTCCTCTTCTATTGGACCGTCTTCCGCACCCGCGTGCCGCTCTTCCTGTCGAACCGCCAGACCGTCGCAACGCTCGCCGAAGCGCTGCCTGTAGGCGCACTGCGCGTACTCGACATCGGCAGCGGCACCGGCAGCTTCGTGCGCCACTTTGCAAGGCTTCGGCCGGAATCGCGCGTGGCCGGCATCGAGGCCGCGCCGGGCCCGGCGTGGATCGCCCGCTGGCTGGCACGCGACCAGTCGAACGCCAGCCTCGATCGCGGCGACTTCTTCGCGGCCGACTGGGCGGAGTTCGACGTCGTCTATGCCTTCCTGTCTCCGGCGCCGATGCAGGCCGTATGGGACAAGGCGCGTGCCGAGATGCGCCCGGGCTCGGTGCTGGTCTCGAACAGCTTCGCGATTCCGGGCGTCGAGACCGATGGCGTGCTCGAAATCGAAGATCGTCGAAAAACAAGGCTTTACTGCTACACGATTCCTGCCGATATATCTCCTCAGGGCCCGCGCGCGCCCCGGATCTGGCCCAACCGCCGCCCGGAACGCAAGCTGCGCGGCTGACCAGGACACAACGCGCCGGCCGCAGCCGGCCAGGAGACAAAATCCAATGGCGGAGATCATCTGCATCATCGGCAACAAGGGAGGCACCGGGAAGACGACGCTGTCGCACCTGCTCTGCCACGGCCTGACGCTGCTCGGCCGCCGCGCAGCCTGCGTGATGACCGACGAAGACCGCGAGCCGCTCTCGCCGGCCGGCCGCAACTACCTGATTGCCGATGCACGCTCGCCGATCGCACGCGACAAGATGGTCGCCAAGCTGCGCGAACTATCCAGCTGGATCGGCGTGCTCGACGGCGGCGCGAACCGCACGGACACCGACATTGCGCTCTACCAGATGTCCGATGTCGTGCTCCTGCCCTTCCGCGATTCCCCCGAAGACATGCGCACCGTGATCCGCGATCTCGACCTGCTGCCCAAGGCCTGGGCGCTGCCCTCGCAATGGTCGCGCAACAAGCGCCAGCAGGAGGCCGCACAGGAAATGATCGACGCCTTCCCGCTCGATTTCCGCCAGCGCGTGCTGCCGCCGGTGTACGCATTGGCGTCGACCAAGGCGCTGCTCGCGCACACGCTGCCCGATGAGCTTCCCGGCCCGCTCAACAACGCGGCCCGTCAGTTCGCCCGGCGGGTGCTCGGTCTCTTCGAGGACGAGCCCGAGGAAGTTCTCGACGCATTGACCCAGGTTCGCGATACGGCCGAGGCAGAGGCCGAAGCCGCCTCCTGAACGGCCCCCTCGCTTTCGCGCCGATCAGACGCGGCGCCGACGATCGGCGCACGTGGTCTGGGCTATGATCGCAGCGCGCAAACAAGGGGAGCCTCTCAATGAGCAGCGAAAGCGGCAGCGTCGATCCGCTCGAATTCATGAAGAACCTCTGGGGCCAGATGGGCTTCGCCGTGCCCGGCATGGTGACGCCGACGCTGGACACCGATGAGCTGGAACGGCGCATCAAGGATCTGCGCGCCGTGGAAGGCTGGTTGCGCATGAACCTCAACATGCTGCAGGTGACGATTCAGGGTCTCGAAGTGCAGCGCGCCACGCTGGCGGCCGTAAAGGCGATGAGCGAAAGCATGCGCGCATCCGCCACGGCACGAGCGGCCGAGGATTCGGCAGACGCCGAACAGGACGCGGCCGAAGCGACGGCCTCCGAACCGCTGCTCAACCCCTTCAACGCTGCCGCGCTCTGGCCCTGGAACCTCGTCAAGCCTGCCGAGCCCGGCGAAGAAGAAACCCCGGAACCGGCCGAACCCGCGGCGACCCCCAAGGCGACGCGCAGCCGCAAACCCCGCAAGACAGGCACCAGCGAGTGAACACCGAGTCGCAGTTCGCGAGCGCCTTCGCACTCGCGTCCGACTGGCGCAGCGCGCTTGAAGCGTGCCTCGACCGGCTCGTCGTGCCGCGCGGCGCAAATCTCGGTTTCGTCTATTGGGCCGACGCCTTCAACCGCGAAGCCGAGATGCTCGTGCAGCAACTGAGAAAGCGCACGGGTGTCACGCACTGGGTCGGCGGCAGCGCCGTGGGGCTGCTGGGCCGCGAGGGCGCGCAACTCGATACGCCGGGCGTGAGCCTGCTCGTCGCGCGCCTGCCCGACGACAGCTTCCGCGTGTTCTCCGGCCGCGAGCCGCTCGGCCGCGCACGCGACTTCTCGCCGGAAACCGCGATCGTTCACGCCGATCCCGACACCCCCGACATGCCCGAGCTCGTACGCGACATGGCCGGGAAACTGCCTTCCGCGAAGCTCGCGGGCGGCCTCATGGGCGGTCGCGACAGTTCGGTCCTGTTCGCCGACGGCAGTTTCAGCGGCGGGCTTTGCGGCGTGGCCTTCGATGCCGGCCTCGCGCTGACCAGCGACATCTCGCAGGCCTGCCGTCCGATCGGGCCCCCGCGCGAGATCGGCGAAGCCGAGGACAACCTGCTCGGCAAGCTCGACGGCAGGCCGGCGCTCGCGGTGTACCGCGACGCGATCGGGCCGCTGCTGGCGGACAACCTGCGTCGCGCGGTGCACAGCGTGATGGTTGGTCTCGTCAGCGACGAGGATCCGTCGCGCTACATCGTGCGTCACGTGGTCGGTGTGGATCCGGCCGGCGGACGCATCGCCATCAACGACACGCCGACCGAAGGCCAGGAACTGATGTTCGTGAGGCGCGACGCCGACACCGCCGCACAGGATCTCGAACGGATGCTCGAACGTATGCGCGAGCGCTGTCCGCATCCGCGCGCCGCGCTCTACATCAGTTGCGCCGGCCGCGGCGCCCAGCTCTTCGAACGCGACGACAGCGAAGTCGAAGCGATCCAGGCCGTTTTCGGCGGCATCCCGCTGGCCGGCTTCTTCGCCGGCGGCGAGATCCTCGGCCGCGAACTCTATGCG
>Ga0306923_10008708_pt1 | contig 10188 bp, 10 predicted proteins | sample sta12Can44000108_FD_203841 | JGI IMG/M metagenome (GOLD analysis project Ga0306923, IMG submission 203841) | Lab enrichment of tropical soil microbial communities from Luquillo Experimental Forest, Puerto Rico - statanox.12C.anox.44.000.108 (v2)... | ecosystem: Environmental > Terrestrial >...
GACGACCGCCAGACCAGGGTCGCACGCCACCATCACCAGCGCGACCTCGAACTGGAACAGCATCTCCTCGGACATAGTCCCGAACTTCGGCGACTACACCGATAACGTCCTGGTGACCACGGGAACTGCCCCGTACGTGGGCAGCACCCTCTACGTCGCCTGGAGCGACGGCAGGCTCGGCCTGCCGCAACCGTTCGAAGCCCACCTGACCGGGTGAGCTGGCCGGGCCCCGGCCCGGATCAGGTCCTCGAGGGCGCCCGGGTTGACCTCGCCGGTCACCACCGGGGTCATGGAGGCGTCGCAGGTGAAGGCGACCGCGGCGTCTCCGTCCAGCCAGGCGCCGCCATCGCTGCCGCTTTCGGAGGCGGCGGCGCGGTGCGCGGCCCAGGCGGCGCGGACCTGGGCGGACCATTCCTCTAGCAGCGCCGAGCCGCCGTCCAGCCGCATCAGGTCGGCCAGGGAGATGTGCACCAGGGCCTTGACCGGCTGCCCGGCCCGCTCCGGCAGCAGGCCCGCCGCCACGAGCCGGCGCATAGCCTCCTGTAGCGCGTCGTGGTACCGCTGCGCCTGGCTGCGCTCGTCCTCGGCGCCGGCCGGGGCCGATAGCGCGTCTAGCACCGTCCCCACCACCGCCGCGCACTCCGGGGTCAGGTCACCGGTCAGGACGCCCCCGCCCTGGAAGGTGGTCTCCAGCCGGACCGCCCGGTCCTCGAATGCCCGGCCGGGGGCCTCATCGGGCAGGTCGCGGCGGGACCGCTCGTACATCTCAGCCGCCAGCCCGGCCAGGTCCCGCAGGTCCATGCCCGCCCTGGCCGCCGACAGCAGGATCGCGTCGGCGGCCAGACGGCAGTCCTCCGGCAGCTTGTCGGCCCAACTGCAGATCGTCCGCCCGTACGACTCCGACAGCTCACCCGCCGCCAGAGCCGTGACCACCTGCGGGTGGGTGGTGATGCGCCGGGCCCACGCGGTATGCGCGACCGCGGCGCCCTTGGTGATGCGGGTCTTGTGAATCAGCCAGGCCCGCGGGCTGTAGTCCGCGTCCGCGCTGTACCCCCGCCCGGCGGTGAATGCGAACAGGAAAGAGGCCCGGACCGCCGTGCCGATCGCGTCGGCCTGCTCCATCATCCGCAGGCACTCGGCCTGCTCGGCGGCGGCAAGCTGGGCGGCGTCCGCCGCGGCCAGATAGTCCAGCCCAGCGCGCACCATCTCGGCGGCTTCCTTCGCGCTGCAGAATGCGGGCATGGTCGTCACGGGTGGGTCACCTCCTTCGCGGGACCTGGCGTACGACGGGTGGGCTCCTTTCCCCGGCCGTGCGGGCCGGGACTTTTCTTCATCTCCCAGTTCGACTTTAGCAGTACCCACTGACATTTCCAGGAACGCCACACAGAATCAGACGCATTCACCTGCATTCTTCTCGAATTTCTGGCGTCAAATGAGGCGATCCTCTGGCCGGGGTGGGGCAAGGGTGGATGCGATGGGGATCACACCTGCTGAGGGGGTTTTGGGGTATGAGGCGGGACGCAGCTGGGGGATCCTTGCTTCGGATGAAATTCTCCGAGGCGCTCCTGCTGCTCGCCGCCGGGACAGTCGGCGGCATTTTCAGCACGGCGGTGAGCATCGCCTCACTGGTCACCTATCCGGCCCTGCTGGCGCTCGGGGTGCAGCCGTTCAGCGCGAACATGACGAACACGGTCTCGCTCGTGTTCACCGGGGCCGGATCGGTCGCCAGCTCCAGACCGGAGCTGACCGGGCAGGGCCGGCGGGTGATCCGGCTCGGGATCGTCACGGCGGCGGGCGGCGCGGCCGGGGCGGCGGTGCTGCTGCTGACTCCGGCGAGCACCTTCACCCTGGTCGTGCCGGTGCTGATCGGCGGCGCCTCACTGCTGCTCCTGTTCCAACCCAGGCTCAAGGCGCTGTCTCCGGCCGCGGGCGGCGGGAACAAGCTGGTCCACGGCGTGGCGCTGTTCGCCGTGGCCATATACGTGGGATATTTCGGCGCCGCCGCGGGCGTCATGCTGCTGGTGGTGCTCAGCATGATGATCGACGAATCACTGATCACGGTGAATGCGGTGAAAAACGCGGTGTCCGGTACGGCGAATGCCATGGCCGCGGTGTGCTTCGCCTTGTTCGGCGACGTCAGGTGGGCCTTCGTGGTGCCGCTCGCGGCGGGCTTCCTGGCCGGCGGCTGGATCGGCCCGAAGATAGTCAGGAAGGTCCCTTCCGGGCCGTTCCGGGTCGTGGTGAGCCTGTGCGGCGTCGGCCTCGCGGTAAGGCTCGGCATTAGCGCATACCGCTAAAGACGGTGATTCGGGTGTCTCAAATGAAGCAACTACGTGTCATTGCGGTAGCCGCCATGCCAAAATCACTTCACATATCCGGCCCGGGTGGTTTACTCTGTGCAAGTGAGCCAGTACTGGGGGTGAGAGATCCAACCTCAGTACCGGCACGGCGGTGGTCAACCCTCTCCGGATCGCGGTACCCGGCCCGTGTGAAAGGCGGTACCAGGGCTACGGGCGCTCTGGCGTGGGTCAGTAAGGAGTACCTGGCATGATAATGGTTCTTGTTATTGCCATAATTGCCGTCAGCTACATTGTCTCGACGCGCATTCATCCCCTCCGGAAGTGTCCTACCTGCAACATGTCCGGCAGGCACTTCGGAGGCGTCTACAAGGGCTCATACCGGCGCTGCCGGCGCTGCTCCGGCCGTGGCCAGCTCGACCGGGCCGGCACCAAGGTCTTCTGGGGCGGAACCGGCCACACCGGGGTCTTCCCGAAGAAGTAGCCCTCCCCGGGGGAAAGCCACCGGCGCGCGACCCCGCCCGCGGTGCCCGACAGCTGCTCTCCTCCCCCGGCACGACCGGCGCGGCCTCCGCGCCGCTCCTCAATACACGCCGCCCGGCCATGCTGGCGTGCCCGCCGGACGGTTACGGGGTGACGATGACCTTGCCGACGGCGCCGCCCTCGGCGGCCTGGTGGGCCGCGGCGATTTGGGCCAGCGGGAACCTGTGCACCGGCAACCCGGTGAGCTCGCCCGCGGCCAGGGCGTCGGCGATGTCGGCGGCCGCCCGGTCGAACGCGGTCATCGGCACGCCGTAGAGCAAGGCGAACTCGAGCGTGAGGTTGGCCGTCATGCAGGCCCGCACCGGCAGCCCGGGGTCGGCGGGCTCGGCCGCGTAGGTCACGATCGTGGCGTGCGGCCTGACCGCCGCGAGGTCGAGCTGAAGGTTGGCGCCGAGCGCCACCTCGATCACCCGGTCTACCGGGCCGAACGCCCTGACCTGATCCGCCGCACCGGGCGAGCGGTAGTTCACCACCAGGTCCGCACCCGCCTTCTCGGCCAGCGCCGCCTTGTCCGGGCTGCTCACGGTGGTGACGACACGCGCCCCGGCCCGTTTGGCCAATTCGATGGCGAAGTGGCCCACGGCGCCCGCTCCGCCGGCCACCAGCACCGTCTGCCCGTTCACCGGGCCGTCGCAGAACAGGCAGTAGTGCGCGGTCATGGCGGGCACCCCCAGCGAGGCACCCAGCTCGAACGAGGCGCCGTCCGGCAGCGGCACCGCCTGCCGGGCGGGCAGCGCGGTCCACTCGGCGGCGGTCCCCCACCGGCGGCCGGCCGCGGCCATCCACAGCCAGACCCGCTCGCCGACGCGGCCCGGGTCCACCCCGGCACCGACCGCCTCGATGACCCCGGCACCGTCATGGTGCGGGATCTGGAAGTCCTCGATGGCCCGCGGCACCGCCCCGGACCTGGCCTTGTAGTCGGTGGGGTTGACGCCGGAGGCGTGCACCCTGACCAGGACGTCGCCCGGTCCCGGCTCGGGCCGGTCCACCTCCTCGACGTGAAAGACCTCGGCCGCTTCTCCCATGTCCCGGTACAGCGCTGCTCTCATGGGTGCAGACTAGCGCCCTTGAAAATCTTGTCGACGGCGTTGCGCGGGCCGTGCACGGCTAGGCCGGCGAAGTTCAGTTCGGTGGCGGGGACCGCACGCACGACCGCTCGGTTATCGTCGTCGTTGCCGGTCGTGAACATGTCCATGGTGTAGATCGCGATCGGCATCTCCCTGGCTAGCGCCCGCTGATGGGCCTGGCCGAGGGTCCCGGCGTCGGCCGCGTACACCACCACGGGCTGCCGGAACAGCTCCAGGTAGGTGTTCCCCGAGCCGTCCTCGTACGGCTTGCCGATGAGGTCGCCAGTGCTGGCGGCGATGCCGCTGGCCAGGAACGCGGTGACGTTCAGTTTCTGCCAGGCCGGCAGGTCTTCCCGCACCGCGATGGCGATCTTGGTGTCGAAACGTACGCTCATACCGCCTCAGTGTGGCCCGGGACGCGGCACCGCGTCTTGAACGCTGGAGCGCGATAATCGAGACATGGACGGGGACGACTGGGCCAGGTACTGGCGCGCGGACAGCGTGCCGGTCGAGGCGATGCACGCGCACTTCACCTCGCACGTGTATCACCGGCACAGTCACGAGAGTTACTCGATCGGCGTGACCGAGACCGGCGCGCAGGCCTTCACCTGCCGCCAGGGGCGGCACGTGAGCGGCCGCGGCATGGTGATGGCCTTCAACCCGGACGACCCGCACGACGGGCACGCGGCCGTCGACGGCGGCTTCACCTACCGGATGGTGCACATCTGGCCGGAGTTCTTTTCCTCGCTGACCGGATCCCCGCTCCCGCTGTTCCGCTCGCCGGTGATTGAGGACCCGGCGATGGCCGCCTCGGTGCGCAGGCTGCACCGGGCGCTCACCGGTGAGGCCAGCGAGCTGGAGCGGTACGAACGGCTGGCCGCCACGGCCCGGCTGCTGGTCAGGCACGCCTCGGGGCGCGAGCCTGCGCGTGGCTGGTCACCGGACGGCGGACCAGCGCGCGGCACGCCTGACCGGCGCGTCGCCGCACGGATCCGTGATCTCATCCACGAGGCGACCGCGGACCTGACCGCCGATGATCTGGCCGAGGCCGCGGGCTGCAGCCGGTTCGCCGCCTACCGGGCCTTCTCGCGGGCATACGGGCTCGCGCCCAGCGACTACCAGCGCCAGCTTCGGATCCGTTCGGCCCGCCAGCTGCTGTCCGACGGCGTCTCCCCGGCCCGCGCCGCAACCGAAGCCGGCTTCGCCGACCAGGCGCACCTGAACCGGTGGTTCCGGCGGTACTACGGCGTCACCCCGGGCGCCTACCAGGCCGCGGTGCGCCCGCTGGCGCACGCGTCCTTAGTAGGATCGCGAACCATGGAACAGCGGGTACTCGGCCGGACGGGACGTCCGGTTTCAGTGATCGGGCTCGGCACCTGGCAGCTCGGCGCGGACTGGGGGAACGTGTCCGAGGCCGACGCGATGGAGGTGCTGCGGGCCGCGGTCGAGTCCGGGGTCACGTTCTTCGACACGGCCGACGTCTACGGCGACGGGCGCAGCGAACGCGTCATCGGCCGCTTCCTGGCCGGCAACGCCGGGCAGGGCATCATGGTCGCGACCAAGATGGGCCGCCGGGTCGAGCAGAAACCAGAGCACTACACGCTGGAGAACTTCCGCGCCTGGACCGACCGGTCCCGGGTCAACCTGGGCACCGACCGGCTCGACCTGGTCCAGCTGCACTGCCCGCCGACCGCGGTCTTCGCCTCGGACGCCGTGTTCGACGCGCTCGACACGCTGGTGTCCGAGGACCGGATCGCGGCGTACGGGGTGAGCGTGGAAACCAGCGACCAGGCGCTGACCGCGATCGCGCGCCCGGGCGTGGCCAGCGTGCAGATCATCCTGAACGCGTTCCGGCGTAAGCCGCTCGACCAGGTGCTGCCCGCGGCCGCCGCGGCGGGCGTCGGCATCATCGCCCGGGTGCCGCTCGCGTCCGGGCTGCTCTCCGGCCGGTACACCCGGGACACCAGGTTCGCCGCCGACGACCACCGCAACTACAACGCCCACGGCGAGGCGTTCGACGTCGGGGAGACGTTCTCCGGGGTGGGCCTGGCGGCGGGTGCCGACGCCGCGGCCGAGTTCGCGGCGCTGTTCAACTCCGGCACCGGCGGCCAGCCCGGGGGCACCCCGGCCCAGTGGGCGCTGCGCTGGGTGATCCAGCAGCCGGGGGTGACGACCGTGATCCCCGGCGCCCGCAGCACCGGCCAGGCCCGGCAGAACGCCGAGGCCGCGAGCCTTCCGCCGCTGCGGCAGGCCGAACTCGGCGCGATCGAGGCTCTGTACGACAAGTATTTCCGCGCCACCGTGCACGACCGCTGGTGAGCGCGGCCCCGCGCCTGGCGACCCTGGCGCGGATCGCTACTCTCAGGGAATTCCCAGCTCAATCGAGTGACCTTTGAGCAACTTTGGAGTGTCTAGCTCTGGTACAGTCGCACCTTGTCGATCACAATTAAGTATCGATACTGCACTCAAATACCCCCAATCCCGGACAAGTTGGGCAGGTGACCAGGGCAGGTGCTGTTGCGAACCGGGGGGCGGGCCAGGCGTCACCCAGGCGTCCGCGACGAGGACACCGCGCTGATCGGCCATAGCGGCCCGCGCGAGCGGGCCCGCCGGATCATCTGGTCACCTACCCGGGCGGCTCTGGTCACCGCGCTCGCCGTCGGCGTGATCGTCACGCTGACCCCCGTCTACGGCGCCGCCGGCGACATCGCCACCGGCTTCGTGCGCGCCGTCCGGCACCTGACCGCGCCCTCGCGGGACGGACAGGCGTTCGCCGGCACCCCGGCGGTGGGGGCGCTGTTCACCACCTCCGCGGGCAAGCTCAGCCAGCATTTCTGCACGGCGACCGTGGTCCACAGCCCGGCCGGCGACCTGGCGATCACCGCCGCGCACTGCATGACCGGCACCCCGGGTACCGTCGACTTCGTGCCCGGCTACAACCGCGGCAGCCAGCCGTACGGCATCTGGACGGTGACCAAGGTCTACGTGGACCAGGCATGGAGCTCCTCGTCCAGCCAGGATGACGACTTCGCCTTCCTGCGGGTCAGCAACCCCGGCTCGAGCGTGCCGGTCGAGGACGTGACCGGGGCGGAACAGCTCGCCACCGGCGCCCCGGCCAGCCGTCAGCTGGTCCAGGTGATCGGGTACCCGATCGCCACGAGCCAGCCGGTGACCTGCCAGAACTGGCTCCGGGAGCCGATGGCGGGCCAGCTCGAGTTCGACTGCGACGGTTACACGAACGGGACCAGCGGCGGGCCCTTCCTGAGCGACGTCGACCAGGCGACCGGCCAGGGCCTGGTGATCGGCGTCATCGGCGGGTACCAGCAGGGCGGCAACACACCTCAGGTCTCGTACTCGCCCGTGCTCGGCGCGAACGCCGCGGCCCTGTACGAGCAGGCGGTCGCCGACGGATAGGCGGTCTACGCCGCCGGGGGCGGTGGCGGGACGATGGCGTCGATCTCGGCTAGTTCGGCCCCGGCCGGGATCCAGTCCGCGGCGGCCGCGTTGGCCTTGACCTGCTCGGCGCCGGTCGCCCCGGCGATCACCGAGGAGCAGCCGGGATGCGCGGCCAGGGCGCCGATCGCGGTCTCCAGGAGCGTGACGCCGTGCTCCTGGGCCCAGGCGATCAGTGCCTCCACCCTGGCCAGCTTCTCCTCGGTCACGTAGCCCGGCCGGCCGGCCAGCCTGGTCCTGGGGGGAATCGGCTGGCCCTGCCTGATCTTGCCGGTCAGCAGGCCGTTGGCGAGCGGGAAGTAAGGCAGCACGCCCAGGCCGAAGTGCCTGGCCGCGGGGACGACCTCCGCCTCGGCCTGGCGCTCGAGCAGCGACCAGTGGTTCTGCGCCGAGATGAACGGGGTGTGGCCGTTGCGCGCCGCGAGGTGCGCCGCGTCGGCCAGCTGCCAGCCGGAGAAGTTCGACTGGCCGATGTACCTGACCTTGCCCTCGGTCACCAGCTCGTGGAGCGCGGCGAGGGTCTCTTCGACCGGGGTCACCGGGTCGGGGACGTGCAGCTGGTACAGGTCGATGTAGTCGGTGCGCAGCCGGCGCAGCGATCCGGTGACCGCACGCCGGATATAGGCGCGCCCGCCCTTCGCGCCGGCCGCAGGCCCGTATCCCATGTCCACGCCACGGCCGCCGAACTTCGTGGCCAGCACCACCTGGTCGCGGCGCGAGCCGAGGATCTCACCCAGGGCACGCTCCGAGCCGCCGCCTCCGCCATATGTGTCCGAGGTGTCGAACAGGGTAATCCCGGCATCGATGGCCGCGTCCACCACCGCGCGCGTCCCGTCCACGTCGAGGCGGGCGCCGAAGTTGTTGCAACCCAGCCCGACGACCGACACCAGCAGTCCCGACTGTCCCAGCGGCCCGTAGCGCATACGCACATCCTAGGGGCGGGCCCGGCCCGCGCACGGCGCGGGCGGCGGGCTCACGGCGGCCGCGAGCGCGCGGCGGAAGGCTCGCCGGTTACGGTGACATTTCCGGGCCGGGAACGTTTCCGTTGCGCGTCCCGGTCAGGCCAGGCCCGATTTAAATGTGCGATGTCAGCATGAGCGAAATGGCGCGAGCGGTCCGGTCCTTAGACAGATGTGTCTCCTGCCGGTGATCTACCTGCCAATATTGGGGGGTGGCATGCAATCCCATATGGGATACCATGACGGGGCAGACGGCGGGTGGCAACGCATGGCCATGCAATTGCACGAAGCAATTTCGCACGGCACCGAATCCGGGGAGGCGTCATGCCAGAGCCGACGGAAGGGCCAACCGTGCTGCGGATCCTGCTGGGTATCCAGTTGCGGCGGCTGCGCGAGAGCCGCGGCGTCACCGCGCAGGAAGCGGCACGGGCGATCCGCGGGTCGGAGTCGAAGATCAGCCGGATCGAGCTCGGCCGGAACGCCATCCGTGAGATCGACGTGCTCGACCTGCTCACCTACTACGGCGTCGGAGCGGTCGAACGGGAGCAGTTGCTGAGCCTGGCGGAGCAGGCCAACCGGCCCGGCTGGTGGCACAGGTACAACGACATCCTGCCCGACTGGTTCCAGTCCTACGTCGGGATGGAAGAGGCCGCGACGTCGATCCGCACCTACGAGCCGCAGTTCATCCCCGGCCTGCTGCAGACCCATGAGTACGCCGCCGCCGTGCTCGCCGTGGGCGACATCCCGGTCAGCGAGGCGGAGCGGCACGTCATCCTGCGCAAGGAACGGCAGCGGCGGTTCACCGAGGGACGGCTCAAGCTGTGGGCCATCATCGAGGAAACCGCGCTGCGGCGGCCGATCGGGAGCGTCGAGATCCTGCGCGACCAGCTTCGCTACCTGCTCAGCCTGAGCAGCAGGCCGAACCTCACACTGCAGATCACGCCGCTCGGCATGGGCGGCCACGCGACGCCGAGCGGCTTCAGCATCCTCCGGTTCGGCGAGCCGGACCTGCCGGACATCGCCTACCTGGAGCACCTGACCAGCGCGCTCTACTTCGACAAGAAATCGGACGTGGACCGTTACCTGCTGGCCATGGAGCGGCTCAGCATCATCAGCGCCAGGCCCGGCGAGACGCCCGGAATCCTCGCCGCGGTCATCAACCAGCTGGAGGACTAGCCGAATGAGCATCCGTAACGGAATGCCCGCTGAACTGCCCGGGGTGACGTGGCGCAAGAGCCGCCACAGCGGCCCGCAGGGCGGCAACTGCGTCGAGGTCGCGCAACTGCCGGACGGCCAGGTGGCGGTCCGCAATTCCCGGCACCCCGCCGGACCGGCCCTGGTGTTCACGGCGGCCGAATGGAACGCCTTCGTCGGCGGCGCCGCAGACGGCGACTTCGACTGAGCCCGGACATGCGGAGGGCGGTGGACCCGCCAGGACCACCGCCCTCCGCTCCTATGTATCCCCCGTGAAGGTGCAAAATCGGGACAGAATCCCTGAGGGCCGGATTTTATGCGTTGCTGCGCAGATTATGAACATCTGGGCAGCAACGTTGGCGAGCGGAGCATCTGATGTTGATCCGGGTAATTATCGGCGGAACTTTCGTGGTTCCGATTTGCGACTTACGACGTGGATGCCACATCCACGTCGTCTGAACGCAATGCCGCTAATGACCTTAAGTTGATCGTGGACCAGAGGCGCGCGCCCGGCGCCGGCCGTCGGTGCTGCCGGGCTTCGGGAACGCTGCCGTGACTGGTGAGACGCACCCGCCTCCGGCTAACGCGGACTTCCGTGCTCGATAATTGAGCCTCCATCCCAGCCGTGCCGGCGGGGAACCGATGACGCCTGGCCTGCTACTGACCTGCGGAGAT
>Ga0306923_10008710_pt1 | contig 10187 bp, 10 predicted proteins | sample sta12Can44000108_FD_203841 | JGI IMG/M metagenome (GOLD analysis project Ga0306923, IMG submission 203841) | Lab enrichment of tropical soil microbial communities from Luquillo Experimental Forest, Puerto Rico - statanox.12C.anox.44.000.108 (v2)... | ecosystem: Environmental > Terrestrial >...
GCGGAGACGAAAAAGATGTCGACGACCTTATCCCAACAGCTCGAGGATTATCTTGCGGGCTGGATGCAGCGCGTGCCGCCCGATCGCCGCGCCGCTATGGAACGCCACATCGCCCATCTGTCCGAATCCGGAATCGGAAAACGAGCGAAGCAGGTTGGAGACCAGGCGCCCGACATCGTTCTGCCCGATGTCCACGGCCAGCCATTTGAGGTAACCGGGCTGCTGGCGAAGGGGCCTGTCATCGTGACGTTTTACCGTGGGGGTTGGTGCCCGTATTGCAATCTGGAGCTCAAGGCCTATCAGGCTATGCTGCCCCGCATCGCCGCAGCCGGCGCCAGCCTCGTTGCGATCAGTCCCGAGAAACCTGACGATACCGTGAGCACCACGGAAAAAAATGCTCTCACGTTTCCCGTGCTAAGCGATGCGGGCCAACAGGTGGGGAAGGCCTTTGGTTTGGTCTATTCCTTTACCGACGAATTGCGCACCGTATATGACGGATTCCATTTGGACATTCCGGGCAAAAACGGCACGCCCGACGATTGGTCGCTTCCGCTCGCGGCAACTTACGTGATTGGCACCGACGGTCGAATCCTGTTTGCGGACACAAGCGTCGATTATCGCCGGCGTACCGATCCGCTGGATGTTCTTCAAGTGCTGGAGCGTCGCGTCGCGGCGGAATGATTTTGGCGCCCTCGGTTCGCCTCTGTCGCCTCTGCACTGACGGCGGAGGGCGGGCAATCGCGGAAAATCCCAAATCGGCTCCCCGTTGACGAGTTGGTCTCGGCTGGCTATCGAGACATGCCATGTGCCATACCGCGCTCGGCAAAGATCTGTAGTCATGAGTCTTGAGTCCGTCGTTGCGTTTTTCGCCGAGAACGCCCCCGATATCGTCGTGATCGAATCGCCGAAGAGTTCGGCAACCGTGGCGCTGGCCGCCGAAGCCTACGGTGTCGAGCCGGGGAGAATCGCCAAAACGCTGAGCTTGAGGATCGGCGACCAGGTGATCCTGATCGTCGCCAGCGGCACCTCGCGAATGGACAACAAGAAGGTGAAGGCGCGTTTTGGCGGCAAGCCGAAGATGCTGGGCGTGGATGAAGTGGCGAATATCACCGGCCACGAAGTCGGCGGCGTTTGTCCCTTCGGTTTGAAGGTCCCATTGCCGATCTATTGCGACGTCTCGCTAAGGGAATTCGACGAGGTGGTGCCGGCGGCGGGCTCGATCCACAGCGCGGTGCGCATTGCACCGTCACGGATGGCGGAACTCGTCGCTGCCGAATGGATCGACGTCTGCGAATAGTCGAAGATCGCCTGCGCGCCTTAATAATATTGATAGGTGCGTCGAGCTGGCGGCGTCACCGGCTGCGGTGGATTCGGTGTCGGTGGATTTGCCGCACTGTCGCTTGATTCAAACACCGCACGACACGCCGGGCTGAGCACAGGCGTGTTTTGCCGCAGGCATGCCACAATCCTGTTGACGTCGGGTATTTGTGCACCACAGAGACGGAACACATCAGGCGTACAAGCCATCTGCTGCTCCATGGTTCCGCGATATTCTTGCGAGAACGCAAGAGTTCCGTTGCTAACCAGGAGCGCGATCAAAACCGCAAAGTTCAGGGGGATTCGGTGCGTTCGCATGTCCGACTAATTCCTTCGACTGGCGTGCCCGTTCAGCCCGGCTGACGCAGCTAGTCAAACCAATGAGGCCAAGCGATGGTTCTTGCCGAACAACAGAATGTGAGAAGCGCAAGCGCTTTATCCGATTGTCATTCCACTCGACCGATCCGCTTCACCGCCGCGACCAGACGCGCGCTGTCGGTCTCGACGAATTTTGAAAATTCCGGCGCATCCAAATAGGCAACCGGGCTTCCGGCGGTCTCGAAGGTCTTGATCACTTCAGGACTTTTCACGGCCTGCGCCATCGCTTGGCGCAGCCGCGTCATGATCGGGTTCGGCAATGCAGCTTGCGCGAACAGGCCGGCCCAGATGTAGAACTCGACATCCCTGTAACCGAGTTCCTTGAAGGTCGGCAGGTCGGGAAAGCTCGCGATCCGCTCTGCGCCCCAATTGGCGAGCACGCGCATCTTTCCGTCATCGACCTGCTGCTTCAGCGTGCCGGGCGCCGATGCAAGAGCCTGCACCGTTCCGGTCAGGATCGCATTCAGCGCAGGGCCCGCGCCGCGAAACGGGATGTGCAGCAACTTGATGCCGGCAGAGGCGGCAAACATCTCCATCGCCACATGCAGCGTGCCGTATGGACCGGACGATCCATAGGGAATTTGACCGGGGCGACTTTTGGCATCGTCGACAAAATCCTGCAGCGTCTTCCACGGCGCCGATGCCGGCACCGCAAGCAACGTGGGATCGGCAAGAACGCGTGCGACGGGGGCGAATTGCGAGACTTCATAAACCGGCGGCCGATCGAACAGGCGATCGGCCTCGGGTAGCACCGCCAATGACGACAGCGTCATCAGCAAAGTATAGCCGTCCGGCTCGGCGCGGGCTGCCGCGGCATTGCCGATCGCGCCGCCCGCCCCGCCGGCACGATTGTCCACGATCACGGACTTGCCGAGAATCTTTTCCAGCGCCAGCGCCACCGGCCGCGCCGCAAGATCGGCCTGACCGCCGGCCGGGAATGGCACAATCATGGTGACCGTGTGCGTCGGCCACGCGGCTTGTGCAGCGGCGGACGTCGGGCGCACGGCTTGCAACAGCGGCAGCGCGGCGGCGACTTTCAGAATTTCACGTCGATTCATCGGTCGGTTTCCCCTGGGGATTTTCTTTTGCTATCGGGAACAGCCTATAGCGTTAACCGGCGCGCGGGCAAAGGCGCCCGCAGGCCGGCGCTGTCGGTGACGCGATCAGCCGTTTCGCTTTTTCAATCGCCTTGCTCTGGCAAAATGCCCGGCCAAAAAATTCGCCAGCACCTCGACGCGCGCGGGACGCGGACCGCCGGGCGGCGTCACCAGATGTACCGCGCCTTCCGCCTGCTTCCAGCCTTTGAGGATCACTTCGATTTCGCCCGATTCGATCGCGTCATTGACGATGAAGTCCGGCAGATCGGCGATACCGAGCCCCGCGATCACAGCCGGCAACAGCGCTTCGCCGTTATTGACGCGCAACTGGCCCGCCGGGCGAACGCTCGCCTGCTCTCCGGCCGCGTTGCTGTAGTGCCAGACATCGGGCGTGGTCATGTAGGCGTAGCCAAAACATTTGTGCTGCGCGAGCTGCATCGGATGGGTCGGTCGGCCGTAGCGCTTGAGATAGGACGGCGCCGCAACGGTATGGCGCGCGACCCCGCATAATCTTCGCGCAATCAGCGAGGAATCCGGCAGCCGCGCGATCCGCAAGCCCGCATCAAACCCCTCCCCGATCAAATCCACCATGGCATCGCTGAGATGGAGGTCGATCGAGACATCTGGATAGGCTTGCAGAAATTCCGGCAAGATCGGCGCTACCGATTTTACGCCAAACGTCATCGGCACCGCGAGACGAACAAGGCCGCGCGGCGACACCGACTGTGCCAGCGCTTCGTTCTCCACGGCTTCGCCGTCGGCGAGCAGGCGTCCGGCTCGCGCGGACAATTTCTGCCCGGCATCGGTCAAGGCAAGCCGCCGCGACGTGCGGTTGAAGAGCCGCGCACCGAGCCGTTTCTCGAGCCGGCCGACGGCTTTCGAAACGGTAGCCTTGGACAGTGCCAATTCGCTCGCCGCTGCCGCAAATGACCGCAATTCCACGACTTTTGCGAAAATCGCAAGGCCTTCGAAATCGGGAAGTTTTGCCATCCGGATGCTCCGTAAGAGCAAATAAAAAGAAACAATGAGTTTCCATTGTTTCTATTTATGCACGATCTGGAAATGCATATCCATATCGACAATCAGAATTTCACGGAGTTTCCCATGATCGAACTCAGACCTTTCGACAAACTAGGTGCGGCCGACCACGGCTGGCTGAAGGCCAGGCATCATTTCTCGTTCGGCAGTCACTACGATCCCGACAATATGGGCCACGGCGCCTTGCGCGTGTGGAATGACGACGAGATTGCACCGAACACCGGCTTTCCCGCCCATCCGCACGCCAACATGGAAATCATCACTTACGTGCGCGAAGGCGCCATTACTCACCAGGACAGTCTCGGCAACAAGGGCCGCACCGAAGCAGGCGACGTCCAGGTGATGAGTGCCGGCTCCGGCATTCGTCACTCCGAATACAATCTGGAACCAAAGCTGACAAAGATCTTCCAGATCTGGATTGAACCGAAAACGCAAGGTGGCCCCCCGACCTGGGGCGCCAAGCCGTTCCCGAAGGCAGACCGTTCCGGCAATTTCGTCACCATTGCCAGCGGGTTTGCCAGCGACGAGGACGCGCTACCGATCCGTGCCGACGCGCGGGTTCTCGCGACCACGCTAAAAGCTGGCGAGAGCGCGCAATACGTGCCTGGCAAAGCGCGCCATCTCTATCTGGTGCCGGCGGCCGGCAAGGTCGAGATCAACGGCATCGGCGTCAGCGCGCGCGACGGCGTCGCGATCCGCGACGAAGCCGCGCTGAAGATCACCGCACTGGAAGATTCCGAACTGGTGCTGGTGGACGCCGCGTAACAACCGCGGCCCCTCAAACAACGATGGCGTCGGGCGCTGGGGCATCGCCCCCGCGCATCGGACCTTCATTGAAAAGATCCAAAGGACGAATTGCCGCTCATGCCGGCTTTCACCTCGAAAATTCAGGGTCAGAAAATCAGGAGATCAACCATGGCGAAAGTTCTCGTTCTGTATTATTCCGCCTACGGCCACATCGAGGCGATGGCCAACGCGGTGGCGCAAGGCGCCCGCCAAGCCGGCGCTTCGGTCGATATCAAGCGCGTGCCCGAGCTCGTGCCGCCGGAGATCGCCAAGGCATCCCGCTACAAGCTCGATCAGCAAGCCCCGATCGCGACAATCGAGGATCTCGCCAGCTACGACGCCATCATCGTCGGCACCGGCACCCGCTTCGGCCGCATGTCGTCACAGATGGCGAATTTCCTCGATCAGGCCGGCGGCCTCTGGATGAAGGGAACGCTGCACGGCAAGGTCGGCGGAGCCTTCACCTCGACCGCGACCCAGCATGGCGGCCAGGAAACCACCCTGTTTTCGATCATCGCCAATCTCCTGCATTTCGGCATGACCATCGTCGGCCTCAACTACGGCTTTGCGGGCCAAATGAAGCTCGACGAAGTCACCGGCGGCGCGCCCTACGGTGCAACCACGATCACCGGCGGCGACGGCAGCCGTCAGCCTTCCGAAAACGAGTTGGCTGGCGCGCGCTATCAAGGCCGCGTGATCGCCGAGACCGCAAGGAAATTACATGGCTGATCCGACGTGAGTGGTATCTGCGCGCGCATCGCCTCCACTGATCGCAATTCGGTAAATGAGGTATATTTGGCGGGAGGTTGCATCCGGCTTTTTCATGCCGGAAGATGACGACAGCGTAAGGGTGTCACATGAGCAACGCACGGTCCGCCTCCTCGCCCGGCCCTTGGCCGGAACTGCCGACCGCAGCATGGCGCGAGACCTACGCCACGTTGCATCTCTGGACCCAGATCGTCGGCAAGATTCGTCTGGCGCGCGCGCCCTGGCTGAATCATTCCTGGCACGTCGCCCTTTATGTCACGGCTTCCGGCCTGACGACCTCCCCGATCCCCGACGGCACGCGCAGCTTCCAGATCGATTTTGATTTCATCAATCATGATTTGCAGATTTCAACCAGCAACGGCGCGACGCAGCGCCTGCTGCTCCCCGCACATTCGGTTGCCAGTTTCTACACCGCCGTAATGGCCACGCTCGCCGAACTCGACATTCACCTCGCTATCGATGAGATGCCGAACGAGCTGCCCGAGCCCATCCGATTTTCGGACGATTTGCGGCACGCATCCTATGACCCGGACGCGGTCGGACGATTTCTGCAAATCCTTGTCAATGCCGACCGCGTGCTCAAGCAATTCCGTACAGGCTTCCTCGGCAAGGCGAGCCCGGTGCACTTCTTCTGGGGTAGTTTCGATCTCGCCGCCACCCGCTTCTCGGGCCGCCGCGCGCCGCGTCATCCCGGCGGCGTGCCCAATTTGTCAGACGCCGTCGCATGCGAGGCGTACTCGCACGAGGTCAGCAGCGCCGGCTTTTGGCCGGGCTCCGGCGCCATCGACTATCCTGCATTCTATTCCTACGCCTATCCTGAGCCGCCAGGTTTCCGCTCTGCACGCATCACGCCGGAGGCCGCCTTCTTCAGCGAGGCCGTCGGCGAATTCATCCTGCCTTATGACGCGGTCCGCACCGCGCCAGATCCGGACCAGGCGCTGCTGGCGTTCCTGCAGAGCAGCTATGAGGCCGCAGCTAACGCCGCCAAATGGGATCGCGACGTGCTTGAATGCCCGCCCGGCAAACCGGGCGTGGTGCGGGAGATCTAGATTTCTCCCTGCAGAAGGCTACCGCCGTCGCAGGGCTGTGACGGCGGCTTCGCACAGTTGGGCCGCGCTCATTTGATCAGGTCCGCGATCATGCTTCCGCTCCTGCTTCCCTGCGTGAGGTCCCGCCCGCAACGCATGCAACTCCGCCTCTTGCAACGCACAAGCGAGACCGGCTAGTGTCGCGCATTCGCATCGTGGTGCAGCGAAGGTAAAGCGAAAATCAAATCCGCCGAACAGGCATGAAAACGGTGGAGATCAACACGCGACATTCAGTCCGCGGGGATTCGATGGAGGAAATGATGAAAGCCACTAACCGGTTCTGGCGATATCTTGTGATGCCGATATCGTTCGCCGGCATGTTGAGCATCGGCTCGGCGGCCGAACTCAATCCAGCTGCGGTTGCCTATAAGTTGCCGGATCAAATTCCATGGAGCGCGGTCGACGCCCGCGGCGCGCAAAACGCCGTCGTTGTAGGCGATCCCAGCAAGCCTGGCTTCTATATGGTCTACACCAAGTGGACCAAGGGCAATCATTTCAGCCGCCCGCACTTTCATCCCAACGACCGTTACATCGTGGTGCTGCAGGGGACCTGGTGGGTAGGTACGGGAACGAAATTCGATCCCGCCAACACCACTGCGATGCCCGCCGGAAGCTTTATCACCCATTTCGGCAAGCAGGTTCACTGGGACGGCGCCAAGGACGAGGATGCAGTCCTGTTGATCATGGGGGAGGGGCCGGCAACCGCAACAGCAGCGGAAGAGAAGTAAAAGCCCATTCCCGCAAAGCGAAGCGGAGGTCTGATCGTCCTGTTCGAATGTAAACGTTTGGAGGGTTGATGTATCAGGCTTCGAATGTGCAATTCGAGCGCGCGTTGCGCGAATTCGGGCAATGGCGCGCGGTGCCCGAGCAATCCAGATCGCCGGCCCCGGCGTGGTGGTGGGGCACGGCGATCGAGCTGTGCGACTTGACAACTCCGATGCCGAAGGAATGGTGCGAGGGCCTGGAACTCGCTGAGGGAGCGACCTACGCCGACGGGGCGCGGGTTTTTCTCCACCTGTTTGCCGATCAGAAATCGCTGCCTTCGCCCGACGGATTTCCCGGGCATTCATCGCATCCGGATTCCAGATAAAAACGGGACGATTGCGTGCGCTGGCTCAAGTTCACCGCAAATGAGCAGACATCCTGGGGGATCGTCGATGGCGATCGCGTGATCAAGGTCAGCGGCGATCCCATGGGCGCATGGCAACGTACGCCGCAAAGCTATCCGTTGATGGGCGTGAAAATCGAAGTGCCTCTCATTCCACGCACCTTCTATTGCGTCGGCCTGAATTATCTCAAGCATCTCAAGGAGGCCGCCGACAAGCGCGGCGAAGTGCCCAACGTCCCCAACCGGCCCGAGGTCGGTTACCGCGCGCAAAATGCCCTGATCGCGCACGATGAGAACGTCGTCATTCCTGCGGATGCGACCGAAAAGATTCACTACGAGGGTGAGCTGGTCGTCGTCGTCGGCAAGAAAGCAAAGCACCTCGGCAAGCGTGACGCGATGGCCTGCGTTTTTGGCTATACCATCGGCAATGATGTGAGCGAACGCACCTGGCAGAAGTCCGACCGCGGATTGTGGCGGTCCAAGAATGCCGACACGTTCAAACCGATGGGCCCGTGGATCGAGACCTCCGTCGATCTCGACAAGATGGAAACCGTCGTGCGACTGAACGGCCAGGAGAGCAATCGATTCCGCACCAACGACATGATCTTCGGCATCAGCGAATTCATCGTCGAGATGACGAAATATTTCACGTTGTGGCCGGGCGACGTGATCTGGATGGGAACCGACGGTACCTCACCCGACCTGAAAGCGGGCGATGTCGTCGAAATCGAGATCACCGGCATAGGCACCTTGCGCAACAAGTTTGTTGCGGAGACTTCGCCGGGTAACGTGGCATGAGCCGCCACTCTACCGCGCATTACTTCCTCGAAGGCCTGGTCGATCTCGGCGTCGAATATATTTTTGCCAATCTCGGCACCGATCACGTGTCCCTGATCGAGGCCCTGGCGAGCTGGGACAAGCAAGGGCGCAAGCACCCCGAAGTGATTCTGTGCCCGCACGAAATCGTCGCTGTGCACATGGCCGCGGGCTATGCGCTGGCGACCGGACGCGCCCAAGCGGTGTTCGTGCATGTCGATGCCGGCACCGCGAATGCCTGCATGGCGATCCAGAACCTGTTTCGCTATCGCCTGCCGGTCCTGATGTTTGCCGGCCGCGCGCCCTTTACGTTGCACGGCGAATTGCCGGGGTCGCGCGATACCTATGTGCACTTCGTTCAAGACCCTTTTGACATCGCCAGCATCGTCAGGCCTTACGTCAAGTGGGAATATTCCTTGCCGTCCGGAATCGTGGTGAAGGAGGCGCTCGCGCGTGCGAGCGCTTTTGCCCACAGTGACCCGCCGGGTCCGGTCTACATGATGCTGCCGCGCGAGACGCTTGCTGAAGAATGGGACGACGCCGACATGCCGGCGTATCCGCCCTCGCGCTATGGCGGCGTGCCGGCCGGGGGGATCGAACCCGCACGCGTCAATGCAATTGCCAACGCCCTGATGGCCGCCAAAAATCCGATAGCGCTGACGGCCTATCTCGGCCGCAAGGCAGAGGCCGTCGCAATGCTCGAGCGCCTGGCGCTGACTTGCGGCGTCCGGGTCGCGGAATTCAATTCGATCGATCTGAATATTTCGCAGGCCTCGCCGTGCTTCGCAGGCTTCGATCCCCTGCCCTTGCTCGAGCAGGCCGACCTTGGCCTGCTGCTGGACTCCGATGTGCCGTTCATTCCGCAGTATGCCCGGCGAACCGGTGTCGTCAGCTGGATCCAGATCGACATCGATCCGCTGAAGTCGGATTTTCCGATGTGGGGATTTCCAACCGACCTTCGGATCCAGGGCGACTGCGCGACCGTACTGGGCCAGGTACTTCAGGCCGTCGAGGCACGCGCCGATGATGCGTGGCGGCGCCGCGTCGAGCAGCGGATCGCAAGCTGGAGCAGCGATCGCGAGAGAAGCGCGAAGCGCCGCGCGGCAGCAAGCGCCAACAAGGGCGTCTCGGGCGCGCTTGATCCGGCCTTCGTATTCGAAACCCTTAACCGAAAATTGTCGCAAGATGACATTGTCGTGAACGAAGCGATCCGCAACGCGCCCATCCTGCAGGAGCACATCATCCGTACGAGGCCGCGCACCTACGTCGGACTGGCCGGCGGCGGACTTGGATTCTCGGGCGGCATGGCGCTGGGCCTGAGGCTCGCGCAACCCAATCGCCGCATCGTGCAGGTGATCGGTGACGGCGGATTTCACTTCTCCTCGCCCGATAGCGTCTACGCGGTGGCGCAACAGTACCGGCTTCCGATTCTCACGGTCGTCGTAGACAATGGCGGCTGGCAGGCGGTGAAGTCGGCGGTGCAGCGCGTCTACCCCGAAGGCGCAGCCGCTGAGACCAACCAGTTTCAGTCGCGTTTGATGTCGGGCCGCCAGGGCGAGCGGCGGGATTTTTCAGGGCTTGCCAAGGCATTCGGCGCGCACGGCGAATGCGTCACCGAGCCCGACGAACTTGCTGCATCGATCGACCGCTGCTTCGCCGCACTCGATGAGGGTCAGGCGGCCGTGCTGCATGTTCACGTTACGCGGCTTTGAAGTTCCGGTCGAACTCGGGGAAAACGCCATGATGAATCCCTGCAGATACGCCGCGATCGGCCGGTGTCTCGGATGGCTG
>Ga0306923_10008721_pt1 | contig 10181 bp, 8 predicted proteins | sample sta12Can44000108_FD_203841 | JGI IMG/M metagenome (GOLD analysis project Ga0306923, IMG submission 203841) | Lab enrichment of tropical soil microbial communities from Luquillo Experimental Forest, Puerto Rico - statanox.12C.anox.44.000.108 (v2)... | ecosystem: Environmental > Terrestrial > Soil...
GCGACGATCTCGTCTCCGGCAAAGACCGGCGCGACGAAGGCCATGTCCGAGACGTGAGGCAGGCCCCCTTCATAGGGGTGGTTGGAGACGAACACGTCGCCGTCCCGGATGCCGTTTTCGGCGTCGGAGCCGTAGACCGCGAGGATGCGCCCGACCAGATGGCGATAGACCGGCGCATGGAAGAACATCGGCGGCGCGATGATCAGCCTGCCGTCACGGTCCAAGATCACGCAAGAAAAGTCGCGCGACTCGCGGATGATGGTGGAATAGCCGGAGCGGTAGAAATGATAGTGCATCTCCTCGACGAGGCTTGCGATCTTGTTGCGCAGGATCTCGATGGTGACGGCGTCCAGGGGGGCGTTCATTTCACAGCCCCCGCTTCGAGAGGATCAGGTTGCGAAAACCATCGACCATCGCGTGCCAGCCCGGCGGTATAGCAGTGGTGGCGTCGAATTGCTCGACGATGGCGGGACCCGCCAGCACGGCACCGGGATCGAGGCGGTCACGTTCGTAAAGCGTCGAGGGCGTCGGTCGTGCGCCGTCGAAACAGACAGCGCGCTCGCCTTTGCGGGCGTGCGGGGCGGGGCGCCCCGAAGACGACGGCTCCTCGCGCGGCTCGAATTTCGGCACCGCGACGCGCAGGCGCAACCGATAGCTCACGAGCTCCACCGGCCGGTCCTTGGCGCTGTGACCGTGAATATGGGCATGGCGCTCATCGAAACGGATGCGCGCGCGAGCGAGCGTATCCGCCGTCACGCGTTCGACGAAAAGACCGTCGAGCGGCGTGCGCAGCTCGTAGCCCTGTCCTGCATAGCGCAGATCGAGCTCACGGGCATAGCTGGCAGCGCCCGCCTTCAATCCCTCGGCATCGCGTTCCTCGCGCGCCTTCGCCTCGAGCATGCCGAAGATCGCTTCCACGCGATAGGCATCGACTTCAGCGAGGGGCCTGAGCTCCGAGCGAATATAGTCGTGCACCACGTCCGTGCAGATGAGGCCGAGCGCCGAAAACGCGCCGGGCCGCGGCGGCACCAGGATGCGCCTCATGCCGAGTTCGTCCGCGACTGCCGTCGCATGCACCGCGCCGGCGCCGCCGAACGGCAGCAGCGTGAACGCCGAAAGATCGACGCCGCGCTTCGCCGCGAACACCCGCACCTCGTCGGCCATGCGGATGTCGACGATGCGGCGGATGCCGGCGGCGGCTTCGAGAAGCCCCAAGCGGAGCGGCGTCGCGACGTTCCGCTCCAGGGCCGCTTGTGAGGCAGCAATGTCGAGCTTCTGCAGGCCGCCGAGGAAATAGTCGTGGTTGAGGAACCCGCAGACGAGGTCGGCGTCGGTCACCGTTGGCTGCGTTCCGCCGCGCCCATAGCAGGCCGGGCCGGGATCGGCACCCGCGCTCGTCGGACCGACGGTCAGGAATCCGCCGCCATCCACGGCGGCGATCGAACCGCCACCCGCGGAGATCGTGGTCAGATCGAGCGCAGGCACGTCGACCTGGCGGCGGCTGATGACGCCTTCGGTAACCTCCAACGGCGCGCCGCCCTCGATGAAGGCAATGTCCGCGCTGGTTCCGCCCATGTCGAGCGTGACGAGCCCGCGTTTGGCCTCTTCGCGTGCCAGATAGGCGGCGGCCTGCGCGCCGGCCGCCGGCCCCGACAGCAGCGTGTGCACGGTCTTGCCGCCCGCGATTGCCGCTGCGAACGGCATTACGCCGCCGTTCGACTGCATCAAAAAGCGCTGGGGTGTGCGGACTTGAGCCGCATCGAGCCCGCTGTCGAGATGGCCGATGTAGCGGACCAGCACCGGCTCCAGATAGGCGTTCACCAGGGTGGTCGAGAGCCGCGACCATTCGCGCACGCGCGGCAGCACCTCGCTCGACAGCGAGACGTGGACGCCCGGCAACTCCGCCTCGATGAGCCTCCGGGTCTCCTGTTCATGGGCCGGGTTCATGAAGGAGAACAGGTAGCAGACCGCGATCGACTCGACGCCCGCGGCCCTGAGCTCGCGCGCCGCGCGCCGCACCGCTTCGCGATCGAGCCCGACCAACACATTGCCGAGATAGTCGGTGCGCTCGGCGATCTCGCGCGTCAGGCTTTGCGGCGCGATCGGCACGGGCTTTTCGTAGAAATAGTCGAACAGATTGCCGTCGCGGGCCTGATTCTGAATTTCTTGGATCGCCCGATAGCCCTTGGTGATCAAGAGCCCGACCTTGGCGCCGCGCATTTCCAGCAGCGCGTTGGTGGTGATGGTGGTGCCGTGGGCGAAAAAATCGATTTCCGCGGGATCGATCCCGCGGCGGACGAAATTCGCGATCCCGTCGAGCACGCCCGCCGCCGGATTGTGCGGCGTGCTGGGGACCTTCTCCACCAGCAGCGCACCGGTCGCTGCATCGTAGAGCACGAGGTCCGTATGAGTGCCGCCCACGTCGACGCCGAGACGGTAGCGCGGCATGGTCATGAAGGTGGCGGCGTAGGGGGCGTGCGCCGCTCGTCGCCGCGGAAACCGATCATGCGGATTTTTCCCCGACCATCATGGCACTGACGCCACCGTCGACGAACAGCATGTTGCCGGCGACGAAGTCGGAATCCTCCGACACCAGGAACAGCACGGCGCGCGCCATGTCGCGCGGCACGCCGGGTCGTCCGATAAGGTTCACCACCGGCCTCGTCGGGTCGAACTCGTCCTTGCCGACCGGCGAGCCGATCTTGTTCGGGACCACGCCATTGACGCGGATTTTGTGAGGCGCGAGTTGCACCGCCATGGCGCGCGTGAGGTTGGCGATCCCGCCCTTGGCAGCGGCGTATGCCACCGCACGCGAGCGGCCGAAAAAGCCCGATGTGGAGCCCACATTGACGATTCTGCCGCCGGTGCCCTGCGTGACCATCTGGCGGGCCGCATGCTGGCTCATCAGGAACGGGCCGGTCAGCGTCACCGCAATCACGGCGTCCCATTGCTCCTTGGTGATGTCCAGGATGTTCTTGTTGTCCGAGACGGCGGCATTGTTGATCAGGATGTCGATGCGACCCCAGCGCTTGACGACGGCCGCGACGACGCCCGCGATGTCGGCCTCGACCGCGACGTTCGCCACCAGCGCCGCCGCTTCGCCGCCTGCCCGCGTGATCTCGGCCGCGACCTTTTCGCCGCGTCCCTTGTCGAGGTCGACCACTGCGACCTTGGCGCCTTCGGAGGCCAGCGTCTTCGAAATCTCTTCGCCGATGTTGCGGCCGGCGCCGGTGACGATCGCCACCTGATTGGAAAGTTTCATCGCTCGATCCCGGTTGGACGCCTTTCGGCCGCGCGGCGCCGTCTTAACACAGCCGCCAAACCGCCGCCAATGACCCGCTTTGCGGCAATCGGCGCTTGACGGGGCTCGCCGATATGAACAGCATCGCCGGGTCGAATGATCGGCTTCCACGGGCGGACGTGAAACATGTACGGCCATCGCGCGCGCATCGGCTATACGTCGCCGCCGCTCACGACCGAAATATTTCCCTACGAGTTCTACCGGCTCGTTCCGGCGGGGGTGACGCTCGTCGTCACCTCGCTCGCCATCGTCGAGCGCAGCAAGGCCGAGGTCGATCAGTCCTACGACATCAGCATGAAAGCTGCGCGCGAAATGGCGGCGGCCGGCGTCGACATCGTGGTGCTCGGCGGCGTGCCCATCAATCTCTCGCGCGGCCATGACAACGCAGAGGCGTTGATCCGCGACCTCGAAGCCGAGCTCGGCGTAAAGGTCGCGACCAGCGCTTCGTCGCAGTCTGCGGCCGCGAAGGCGCTCGGCTGCAAGAAGGTCGTTGTGGCGCAGCCCTATGAGGCGAGCGAGACCGCGCGGATCGCGAGCTATGCGCTCCACTTCGGTTGCGAGGTGCTGGGCGCGACCGGCTGGGGCAGCGCCTTCAACCAGATCGGCCGCATTCCGCGCAAGGCCGCGCTCGAGATGGGACGCGAATTGATGCGCCGGCATCCGGATGCGGATTCGATCCTGCTTCCGTCGCCTCACTGGCCGACGATCGGGGCGATCGAGCCGCTGGAACAAGAATTCGGCGTCAACGTCATGACGGCGCTGCAGGCAATCGTCTGGCACGCCCTGCGAAGCGTCGGAGTGAACGATCGCATAGAGGGATATGGTCGGTTGTTTCGCGAATTCTGAGGCGATCTCGGGCGTCTGACTTGCGATCTGCCGAACACCAGCGATGCAGCTTTTCGGGAGGACACGAACGTGCAAAGGGACCATCGCAATGAACATCGACGCGGAGAACATCGACGCGGATTGTGCGGCAGGCTTGCCGTGCTGGCGGTGCTGCTGGTCGGATGGGGGCACCCGGTGGCGGCGGCGGACATGACCCGTTTCAAGGTCGGCATTTCCGAGGCGGTGAACACGGTGCTGGCCATGTGGATGGCGGAGGCCGGCGGCTTCTATGCCGCCCGGGGCCTCGCTGTCGAGATCGTCAACATGAACGGCGGCAGCCGTGGCGCGGCGGAACTCCAATCCGGCCGCATCGACGCCATGCATGTGGGACTGTCCTCGGTGGTGAAGCTCAACCAGGAGGGCGGCGACCTGCGCACGATTGCGTCGCTCAGCAACGTGATCCGTTTCACTTTCTTCACCGGCCCCGGGGTCAAGACCGCGGCGGACCTCAAGGGCGGCGTGGTCGGCGTCAGTGCATTCGGGTCGGAGAGCGATTCCACCGTTACGCTGGCTCTCGCCCGCCTCGGGATGCGCCGGGACGACGTCGTCCTCAAGGAGTATGGCGGCGGCATGCGGCGCCTGGAAGCGCTCAAATCCGGCGAGATCAGAGGCACCGCGATCAATGAGCCGGTCGCGAGCCTCGCCCATGAGCAGGGCCTCAATCCGATGGTCGATCTGGTTGCCGAAAAGATTCCATGGCTGTTCAGCAGCATCGTGGTGAAGCGCGCCGACATCGCGCGCAATCGCGACGTGCTGGTGCGCTTTCTCAAGGCGACGATCGAGGGAAATTACCTGGCACTCGCGGACGAAAAACGCGCCAAGGAGGTACTGGCCAAAGAGGTCAGGATCTCCGATCCGAAGATCATCGACACGAGCTACAACGACTTCAAGCAGCAATCGCCCGTCAACCTGGAGCCGTCGCGACCGGGAGCCCAGAACATCATCGACCAGTTTCCTGCGCTCAAGAGCCGAAATATCGATGATTACCTCGACATTGCCTTGCTCGACGGCCTGAGGAAGGAAGGGTTCTTCGTCGAGATGGAACGCAAATACGCCAAGCACTGAGCGACGCGAGCCGAACCGGCGATTGCTTTTTTGGAGGCGCACATGGCCGCTGGCCCCACGACGAGCATGCAAATGCGGCGCGCCTTTGCGTGCGCCGCCGCGATCGCCGCGACATTGTGGCCCCCGACCGTGAGCCATGCCGACACGGTGGAGGATTTCTACCGCGGCAAGCAGGTCGTTTTGCTGGTCGCGAGCGGGGTCGGCGGCGGTTACGATACCTATGCACGCGCGTTCGCGCGCCACGTCGGGAGACATATTCCCGGCAATCCGGCCATCATCCCCAAGAACCTGCCTGCCGCGGGCGGGCTTGCCGCCGCGAACACACTCTATTCGGTCTCGCCGAAGGATGGGCTGACCATCGCGGCGTTGACCAACGGGGTCGCCATGGACCCGCTGTTCGGCAATCCGGGCGCGCGCTTCGATGCGTTGAAATTCAACTGGATCGGCAGCATCGGCAAACTGCAGAACATCTGCGCCACCTGGTTCCAGAGTCCGATCAAGTCCATCGAAGCCGTGCGGACGCGGGAGGTGACCGTGGCGGCCGCCGGCCCGACCTCGAACACAGCGATCGTACCGAATGTCTTGAACGCACTGCTCGGTACCCGTTTCAAGGTCGTGACCGGATACGATCCGGGCGCCGGGATGAATTTGGCGATCGAAAGCCGCGAGGTCGAGGGAATTTGCGGGCTGTCGTGGTCGACCATCAGGGCGTCGCGTCCCGATTGGATCGCGGGCGGCAAGCTCAATGTCCTCGTCCAGATGGCGGTCGACAAACTACCCGACCTCGCCGGCGTTCCGAGCGCGCTCGACCTCGTGTCCGAACCGGACAAGAAACGGGTTCTCGAGCTGATCCTGCTGCGCCAGGAAATGGGCCGTCCCGTCGCCGCACCGCCAGGCGTACCGGCCGAGCGCGTCGCGGCACTGCGCCGAGCGTTCGACGCCACGATGATGGACCCGGATTTCCTCGCCGATGCACGGCGCTTCCAGATGGAGATCGACCCGCTCTCGGCAAACCAGATCGGCAGCATATTGGCCACGGCCTATGGCGCTCCGGCACAAATCGTCAGCCGCGCCTCCGCCTTGGTCGAACCGTCAGCGCGAAAAGACAGGTGAGCCGATTCGTTCGAACCACCGGACACGTGCCGTTCGCAAGAAGAGACGTGCGCCTACTTCTCAAGGGCTAGTGACACCACCTCTGCGGGTTGCATCGCCGTGCCGACTGTGAAGGCGATGTACTGCTTGCCGTTCGCCATATACGTCATCGGCATGCTCCCCATCATGCCGGGAATAGTCACCTCGGATACCACGTCTCCGGTTTTCTTGTCATAGGCTCGGACAACAGGAGACCCGCCCCATCCTTCGCCCGCTATCAGCAAAGTCTTGGTGACAAGGAGAGTGGCGTGCAGGTTGACGCCGCCGGTGTTCGGTAATTTCACGTCCTTGAGCGCCGGGTGCCCCGACACGCGCGCAGGGGTGGTTCCGAGCGGCGCCACCCAGGCAAACTCGCCCTTGTTGAGATCGAGCGCCGTGATCCGACTGTACGGCGGCTTCAAGATGGGCAGGCCTTGGACCACCAAGTTGGCGCCCGGTCCGCGCGAGAACCTCAAGTCCGACTTCGGATCATGGACAACGGACGTGATCCCAGGCCCGGCCTTCGAGGGAATGTAGAAGTAGCCGGTTTCGGGATCGAAGCCGCCGCCCTGCCAGAGCGATCCCCCGGTTCCGCCGGGATTGTACCAGGTGCCCTTCGTTCCCTCCGGTTTGATTTCGGAGGGCGGCGTGAACACCGGGCCGAGGCGATACTGCTTGGCGATCTTCACTGCCTCGGCCCGCAGCTCCGGCGTGAAGTCGATGAGATCGTTCTCGACGTAGCCCTGGTATTCGTACGCGGGTGGCTTGGTCGGATGCGGCTGCGTCGCCCACGCGTGCTCACCGGGCACATCGCTTGCCGGCACCGGGCGCTCCTCGAACGGCCACACCGGTTGCCCGGTCACACGATCGAGCACGTAGGCGTATCCCTGCTTCGTCAGTTGCACCAGCGCTTTCACCGGCCTGCCGTTGACCGTCATGTTCACCAGCGCCGGAGCGGATGGGAGATCATAATTCCATATGTCGTGGTGGGTGATCTGGTAATGCCAGATCCGTTTGCCGGTCTCGAGATCGACGCAGACGACGGAATTGCCGAACAGACCGCTGCCCAACCGATGGCCGCCGTAGTAATCGTCGGTTGGCGTTTCCACGGGCAGATAGGCGTAACCGAGCTCGGGATCGACCGAAATGGGCGCCCAGACGCCAGTGTTGCCGGTGTACTGATTGGAGGCGTTCTCCCACGTCTCCGCTCCGAACTCGCCGGCCTTGGGAACGGTGTGAAACGCCCACTTCTGCTTTCCACTACGCGCATCGAACGCCATCACATAACCGGGCGTGTTCCTCATGGAGTCCGGGGTGAACCCTTCCTCGAGGGCGGGCGGGACGATGACCGTATTGTTGTACACCATCGGCGGCGAACTGTTGCCGATGCGGGTGACGTGGTCGAACTCGACGTTGAGCTCTTTCATCAGATCGACGGCACCGTTGATGCCGAATGACGGCACCGGCAGGCCGGTCTTGGCGTCCAGGGCCACGAGGAAGAATCCGGTCGTGACGACGAAAATCCGCTCCTCCTGGCCGTCCGTCCAATATGCGACGCCGCGCCCGGCATTTCTCCGCGGCGCCTTCCGGTCTCGGCCGCCTTCGTCCATGCCCATCCACATCCACAATTGCCGACCGGTGGCCGCGTCGATGGCGGCCACCACGCGCTGACCACCGGCGGCCGTATACAAAACGCCGCGGGCCATGACGGGCGTCGATTCACTCCGATAAATGGCGAGCTTCGGATCGCCATTGCCCTGTGCGGTTCCTCCGAGCGACGGCAGCGCAGGTCCAATCGCAGGTTTCCATCGCCAGGCGACCTTCAAGTCCTTGAAATTATCTTTGTTGATCTGGTCGAGCGGCGAGTAACGCGTGCTGAGGGGATCGCTGTTCAAATACCGCCACTCGCCCGGCTTCGCGGCAACCGACGGCTCCGCTTTCCCCTCCTGGCTCCGCGCCTGCGGCGTCCACGCCACGACGGTGAACAGAATCAAGGTGAAAGCACTCAGAAACTTTGACCGCGATTGCACCATTGGTTCCATCCGCTTGGTTGTGACCGCCCCTTCCCAGCGAGGCCCGGAGCGGGCTTCCCGGGGGGTGGCTCTCATCAAACCGGTCTGAATACTCAGGCTTTTCCGGCCTACCTGCAAGGCTGGGGCAAGGTGCCGAAGATGACCGCCGCGCCTTCGCTCGCCGCCGTGCTGTGGTCATAGTTTTGCCGGACGGTCATCAAGTTCGTTGGACCTTGATCCGCCGATCCGCCCGATTCGGTAGGCAAATGGTCCGGGGGGGCCGCATCCGTATGCCGTCCGGCCTCTCAATCGCTCATGGAGGACGCGATGCGCGAGGCCTTGCGAATATTTGCTGTGATCGCCGCCTTGATCCTGGGGTCATTGCCGCGCTTGGCGCTGGCGCAACCAGCCCCGCCCCCTGACCCGCAACAGCCCGCTTATACGCCGGGAGAACTGGTCAATGCTGGCCACCGCTTCTTCGGCGGGGTCTCGGGCGGCCTCGCCTCCGTGATCGAAAGGGCAGTCAGCCGGTGGGGCCTGCCCAATGGATACGTTCTGGGCGAGGAGGCCGGAGGCGCCTTTTTCGGCGGCCTGCGCTACGGCGAGGGCGTGCTCTATACCAAGAATGCCGGCGATCTCAAGGTGTTCTGGCAGGGGCCGACGGTCGGATGGGATTTCGGCGGGGAGGGCGCAAGGACCATGATGCTGGTCTATAGCCTGCCGGCGACCGCCGCGATCTACCAGCGATTCGCCGGCATCAGCGGATCGGCCTATTTTGTCGGCGGCTTCGGGATGACTGCATTGACGGCAAACGACATTGTCCTGGTGCCGATCCGATCCGGTATCGGATTGCGATTGGGGGCGAATGTCGGCTATCTGAAATTCACGCCGCAGTCGACCTGGAATCCGTTCTGACGATCCCCCGCGGCACATGGCAAAGCCGGGCGCGCTTACCTGCGTTGCGAGCGCTGGCGGATGCTCGGTCGCTGCCCCGGGTGGCTCGGCGAGTGGCCGCGCGGCTGCTTTGCCGAATGAGTGATGCGCGGCGGCGCATGGTGCCCAATCTTGCCTCTGGCATGTGAGGCCGCATGACTGCGGGTGGCGACCGGCAGTCGTCGCGAGATTTTGGGCGTCCTGACGATTGGCGTCGTGGCGTCGAGATCGGCTACTTCCGGTTGCTCGGCCACTTTCCTGACGTGGACCACCGCCACTGGGACTGGACCGTAATGCGCTGCGGAATCCGTCGCGCCCGCAGCCTGCCCGCCGGCTCGCTGTTCGATGGCTCCGGTCGGTTCGGTCTCGAGCGGCCACTCGGCAACTGGACGCTTCTCGGTAAGGACCGGACGCATTCCGGTGCTTGCGACCGCGAAGCTCGAGCCGACATTCGACCGCTCCGCCGCCGAGACCGTCTTGGCGACGACGGATTGCGGTGCCGCGGCGTGTTGTCCGGCGGGTGGCTGTTCGGCGGGTTGCGGCCCGCTGCTTTGCGGTGCGAAAGCATCAAAAAACGCAATGCCCGCGGCCATCAGCAGGGGCGGCACCAGAATGCAGGCGCTCAGCCCTAATCGGGCCGAGATGCCGCCATGCCAGCGCTTGGTCGGGTCATTCCGAACCATCGTGAACCCACCGTCCGCAATCGGTCAGCCACCGCCAGCCAATCGATTCCACCTATTTATGGCGAAAACAGCGCCGCCAAATGTGGCGAATGTCAGTTTGCGCATAGTCGTCAAGGATCAAAGGCGCGTATTTGGTCGCATATGGCCTCCGTCGACCGAGCGGCCAATCTC
>Ga0306923_10008722_pt1 | contig 10180 bp, 8 predicted proteins | sample sta12Can44000108_FD_203841 | JGI IMG/M metagenome (GOLD analysis project Ga0306923, IMG submission 203841) | Lab enrichment of tropical soil microbial communities from Luquillo Experimental Forest, Puerto Rico - statanox.12C.anox.44.000.108 (v2)... | ecosystem: Environmental > Terrestrial > Soil...
GTCATTTGCGCCATTGTGCGATCCCTATCCGTGCCATCTGCACATTAATCTCGACGAACGCTACCGTAATCGCGGTATTGGCTCCGCTCTGATCGCTGCGTTTGCCGCGCAGGCCGCGAGCGCGGGACGTTCGGGCATCCACGTCGTCACCGGAGAGCGGGCGCGCAATGTCCGTTTTTATGAGAAGAACCAATTTCGTCCGCTTGCGACGGCGCGCTGGAACGGTGCCGATGTGGTCTTCATGGGCCGCCTGTTGCCGCCACGCTGACGCAGCGCCATTTCGACAGAGAGAACTTAGGTCGTTATTAATGCGCAACGTAAGGTGCGACCTGTGAGTGCGATTGTGAAGGCGGAAGGTCCGAGCGGCCGCGCGAAGATACATTCTGACGACCCGAAACACGCATTGGGTCTGGCCCAATACCTGCGAACTATCGGCTACAACGCTTGGATTGAGGACACGAACGGCAATGAGATCGACGAAAAGGCCCTAAAGATGGCGATTAGGTCTCGTCATGCACCCTCCTCCTGATGCAGTTCGCCGCCGCGCATCAGTCGCCGGGCGATGTCGGCAGTCTGTAACGCCGCGCGTTCTTTGGTCGTACTTCGAACCAAGGTCAAGGACAGACGTTGGGGCTGGATACTATGATCCATAGAACTACGAGTGACCAAGATTTCCGCAGAGAACCGTAAACCGGCCTCGGCAATCGGTGCGGCAGGCTTAAGCTTGGCCGCGCTTGGTGTCGTTTTCGGCGACATCGGTACAAGCCCTCTCTACACTTTGAAAACGGTCCTAAATCTCACGGGCCCAAATCCTGACGCAGCAACAACGCTAGGCACGTTGTCCCTGATCCTATGGACCTTGTTCGTTGTCACCACCATCAAGTATGTCAACTTCGCGATGCGTATCGACAATGATGGCGAAGGCGGCATCATTGCACTCTTGGCGCTTCTTGGAGTGAAGAAGCAGCACCGACCAGCAATTGTCGCAGCCGGATTATTCGGTGCAGCTCTGATTTATGGCGACGGCACTATCACTCCGGCAATATCTGTCCTGTCAGCGCTTGAGGGGATGGAGCAGATTGCCCCAAGCCTTCAGACGTATGTATTGCCTGCCTCAGTGGTCGTCCTGTTTGCGCTTTTTGCCGTCCAACCTCTCGGCACCGGGAAAATCGGGCGAGCGTTCGGTCCCATAATGCTTGCGTGGTTCGCAGTCATGGCGGTGCTCGGGGTGTACGGAATAACGCAACATCTTGGCGTAGTGGCCGCGATAAATCCGTTTTATGGTATCAAGTATCTAGCAAACGGTGGCGCAAAGGGCTTCTTAGTCCTTGGCGGAGTGTTTCTTTGCGTGACAGGGGCTGAGGCGCTCTATGCCGACATGGGCCATTTTGGGAAGGTACCCATTCGACGGGCGTGGAATTTCGTTGTCTTTCCTAGCCTCATTCTGAACTACGCAGGTCAAGCGGCCATTGTCCTTGAAGGCGCGCCGACACAGGGCAACATCTTCTACCACCTTTGCCCGTCCGTGCTTCTAACACCTCTGGTCGTGTTGGCGACCATCGCCACCATCATAGCGAGCCAATCGATCATTACGGGTGCCTTTTCAATGACGCGGCAAGCAATTGCGCTTGGATGGATGCCGCGTCTGCGTGTCATCCAAACATCTGAAGAGGGGTATGGCCAAATTTACGTCGGCGCCGTCAACTGGCTGCTGATGATTGCTACACTTGGCTTGACGATAATTTTCCGTAGGTCCGACAACCTCGCAGCTGCCTACGGGATCGCTGTTTCGCTGACGATGCTTTTGACGAGTGTGTTGCTCTTCATCGCCATGCGTGAAATTTGGGGATGGTCCCCTGTCAAAGCGGGCGCGGTCGCCCTGGTGTTTCTCGTTGTGGATTTTGCGTTTTTCACAGCCAATGTCACAAAGGTATTGGAGGGCGGCTATGTGCCGTTGTTGTTGGCTGTGGCCGTCTACGGTGTCATGTGGATCTGGCACCGGGGCACGAGCGCGGTCCGCGCGCGGGTCTTGGAAGATCAAGTGCCATTGAAAAAGTTCGTTGAAACGCTTGGCTCTCGCGACGTTGCGCGCGTTTCGGGTACTGCCGTTTTCTTAACCCGCGCCGATAGCGAAACGCCACCCGTCTTGGTTTGGCACGTTCGGAAAAACCGCTCCCTGCACCAGTACGTCCTCATACTCAAGCTCATCGTCACATCGTCTCCGCGCATAAAACCGCGCGAACGGATTCAAGTTGCGCGCGTTGCCGACAAATTCTGGCGCGTCGAAGCGCGTTATGGATTTATGGAGCGGCCAAACGTCTCAGCCATACTCGATGGTTGCAGGACAAAGGCTGTCGAAATCAATCGCGACGATGTCACTTTCTACATCGGTCACGAGACGATCATACCGCGCGAGGGTCGCGGAGGGATCCCGCGTTGGCAGGAAGCCATCTTTGCAGCGATGGCTCGCAATTCTGTTCGCATCACAGATGTCCTAAAATTGCCCCACGCCCAAGTAGTGGAAATCGGTCGCGAGGTTGCGATTTGACACTCAGATTGCGGTCGGCCGAGAGCCCGTGACCGGTATCGTTGCAGGAAATACCGCTTTTGGGGCAAAAGCGGACATGGGTTCCAACGTCACTTATGACACAAAGCGGACGTGCTGATCGCGCTGACAGATGTCTGCTTTGGGGGTAAAAGCGGAAATCGGGCGGACACATGTCTGTTACTGACGCGATACCGGAAGTCGACCATCACGCTTTGCTCCGATACACAAAGCCGAGCCAGGTCAACTTTTCGGTCGGATTAGATTGGGTGGAAGGTAATCACTCGGTCCTTACCAATGATCCGATCAGAAGGGGCTTTAGTTCGCCTGAATACCCGCTGCACGGATGAGCTCACCCCAACGCTGGCGTTCACGGGCAATGAAGGTATTGGTCTCTGCGAGCGTGCCCCCAAACGGCTGGACACCCAGGTCTGCGAACTTGGATTTGACGGTTGGCTCCGAGAGGATTTCGTTGATCGCCTTATTGAGACGATCGAGAAGTTGATTGGGAGTCTTTGGCGGCGCCGCGATCGCAAACCATGTCCCGGATTCGAAACCGAGCACGCCGATTTCGGCGACGGTCGGTACATCCGGCAAAGCGGCAATCCGCTGCAAACTTCCAACCGCCAGGATTCGCAGTTTCTGCGCTCGGTGTAGAGGCAAGGAGGAAGCGAGATTGTCAAAGAGGAGATCAACGCGATCGCCCATAATGTCTTGCAGTGCCGGCGCAGATCCGCCGTAGGGAACATGCACCATCGAAGAATTTGACAGCTTTTCAAAAAGAATGCCAGCAAGGTGTGATGTAGTGCCGACGCCCTGGGAGGCAAATGTCACCTTTCCGGGGTTTCCCAGTATGTAATTGAGAACATCGTGAGCAGATTTCGCAGGGAAGCCGGGCCGCACATCCATCACATTGGGTACTGAACCCATGACGATTGCTGGCTCAAACCCGGAAGGGCGAAAAGTGAGTTCCTTGTAAAGTGCTTCGTTGATGACAAGCGGTCCGGGCGGACTCGCGAGCAGTGTGTAACCATTCGGCTCGGCCACGGCAACCGTTTCAGCGCCTATATTACCGCCCGCGCCCGGTCGATTAACAATGATGACAGATTGATTCCAGCGCGCCTGCAGCCGGTCGCCAATGATCCTGGGGAGCGCGTCGGCGGTTCCACCTGCGGGGTATGGCACGATGATGCGGATGGTCGCGCTCGGATATGTCGCGACGTCCTCGGCAGCCGCTGACGAAACCGCTGAAATAGTCAAAATCAACCTTGCGAGGCACCTCGCCGCCGCGAGGGCCGCTGCGGGAGAACCGAAATTGGAGAACGATAGAGCCATCATGGTTTTCTGGCATTAAATTTCAACGGGCTGATCACGCCGACGAGGACGCGAAGCCACAGCCAACTGCTCCGTATATGCGTCCCGCCATCCGCGTTTGTCGTCGCTCACGAAGTAGCCGCCGCGCGCGTCGCGGAATATTTCAACATCTTCGACGCCGGGTGGGGGCACGCTTTTGTCGCGTAATGCGCGGGCCGCCAGCAGCAGGCGGCGGCGCGTCCGCGTGATCATCTGATCCGACGGAGCGAGATGTTCCAATGAATGATCCAAAATCGTACCCATGCTCTCTGTGACGGCTTGGTCCTGCAAATGGACGCCATCGATTCCGCTGTAAATCACGTTGTCATGTTGCGCGGCCCGGTTCATTCCCCAGTCGTTGCTCGCATTCGCTGCAAGCCGCCAACGGCCAAGCCAGTCGGTGGTATTGGGTAGAAAATCGTTGCGGCGTCCCATACCGCCGATTAGCGCGCCGTCCTTGAATGCCGGTGCCTGCTGCGTCATTGCAGATACGCCGCGCTTCCACCACAGCACACAGTACATGGTGTGCTCGTCGTCGAGCGGCACCCACCCGCGGACCTGCACGTGCTGCCCGATTTCACCGTTCGGCACTTGAGTCCAGAACGGAAACATGAAGTTGCCGAACCGCCAGGAGGTGCGGCCCGGACCGGCGGTGCGATAGCCAGCGTAGGTCGTGCCCCAAGCCGTATCGGCGATGTGATATTCCGGGGCGCGGATCGCGACCGTGTGCTGGATCGGCTCTTCCTCCGCGAGGTCATCAGGATCGACATGGCCGGCATGCAGAAAGCCGAAATGTGAGGTGTCGATGTCGCCCTCCAGCGCCTGCAGATAATTACAGTGCCGCTGGATGAGGAGCACGCCGACTTCGTCATCGGGGACATCCAGAATCTCGAACGCCGGCAACGGCGGCGGTTTAGCACGCGATCCCATATAAACCCACACCGTGCCGGCGCGCTCGACCACTGGGTAGGCCTTGGCCCTGACCTTGTGTTTGAAGTCCTGATGCAGCTGCACATTCGGCATATCAAGGCACTTGCCCGAAACATCGAATTTCCAGCCGTGATAAATGCAGCGGATCCCACCCTCCTCATTGCGACCGAGGAACAGTGACGCGCAGCGATGTGGGCAGCGATGATCCATTACTCCCACCCGCCCCGTGCTGTCGCGAAATGCGATCAACTTCTCGCCGAGCAACATCAACCGGAGCGGGGCACCGCTGCGCTCAACTTCCGAGCACATCAGCGCAGGAATCCAGTATTCCCGCATCAACTGACCCATGACAGTGCCTGGACCGACCCGCGTCAACTCAACGCTATCGACTGCCGTTGTCATCCCATCCTCCTAAGACTTACGGCGGCAGTGTCGGCACATCCGACAAGATATTCTCTCCCTGCGCGCGGGCTTGCTGCTCCTACTTCCCATTCTCGCCCTCCAGGCGCGTGGTAACCTGCGATTTAGCCGCCTCGACCAGCGCCCAAATGCGGGGTGGAGAGAGGGGGAGCTCCATCGGTTGTACATCGAGATGCTTGAGCGCGTCCGCGATCGCATTGGCCATAATCCCACCGACCGGGATAATGCCGCCCTCGCCGCCTCCTTTCGCGCCGAGCGGGTTGTTGGGGCATCGCTTCAGTTCGACGATCGACGAACGTATCTTCGGGAAATCCGAGGCCGTGGGCATCAAATAATCGGCAAATGAGCCGGTCAGCAGCTGTCCATTTGCGTCGTAAACGAGATGCTCCAGGAATGCTCCGCCGAGCCCCTGCACGATTGAACCGATAGTCTGTCCGTGCAGCGTCGCTGGATTGATGGTCCGGCCGACATCCTCCACGGCCATATAATCGAGCACCTTGACGCGACCGGTCCCCGCATCGACGGCAACGTGCACGGCGTGCGTGCCATAGGCCCAAGTCTGTTTGTTATTGAGGAACTCCGCCTCAACCTCGATCGGAAAGGCACTCAGGTCGGCGAACCGGAGCGTTCGGTTGCCGTATCTTGCGCGCTCGCCGTCGAGCATCACCTGTTCCGCCAAGCAGCCAAGCCTCTTGGCGCCTAACGCCCTAATCCTTTCTTTCAGCTGTTCTGCCGCCCGCAGGATGGCCGAACCGCCCATCACCGTGGACCGCGAATGGTAGGCACCGTACCCCTCCTTCACGTGACTGGTTGAGCCATGCCGTACGCGAATCTTCTCGTACGGCATCTCCGTCGCGTCCGCCGCGATCTGGGCCATGATTGTTTCCAGTCCCTGGCCGACTGAGGACGAGCCGAGGTAGACCGAGAGAGTGCCGTCAGTCTCCAGAACCAGGCGCGCTTCTTCCTTCGGTCCGGCGGCGCCGCCCTCGATGAAGCTCCCCACCGCGAGCCCATGATAATAGCCGTCGATCAGCCTGCCGCTGAATTGTGCTTTTGTTTTCCAATCGAATTCGGCCAGGCACCGATCGAACACTGCGTGGTAGTCGCCACTGTCAAGCTCGGTTGAACTGTCGTAGGGGGTGATCGACGCCAGCGGATACGGCATCTGACTATCGGCAACGAAATTCCGCCGGCGCAATTCGAGCCGATCAATGTTGAGGTCCTTCGCCAATAGATCGAGCATGCGTTCACGGATGAAATCCGTCTCAAAGCGCCCGGGACCGCGGTAGGTCCCGGTCGGCGTCTTATTGGTGAGTAGCATCGAACTTTTGAGGTCGATATTCTCGATAGCGTAGGGACCCGACATGTACTGCGCGACATTACGCGGTCCAACGCCGCCGTTTGTTCGCACATACGCGCCAATATCCGACCAGATCTGCCCTCTCAAGCCGAGAACTCTGCCGTCGCGCCTCGCCGCAATTTCGACCTCGCATTCAACCTCCCGGGCGTGATTGGCGGCCATCATGTGCTCGCGCCGATCTTCATTCCATTTCACCGGTCGTCCAACCAGCTTGGCGGCCGCCGGAATAAGGTAATCTTCCGGATAGAACTCCCCGCGTGAGCCAAAGCCGCCACCGACATCGACCTCGATCAGATCGACGGCTTCAATCGGCAGTCGGAGCGACGCCGCGAGGAGCCGCCGATTGTACCAGGCTGTCTTTGCGGCACCCCAGACGGTGAGCGTTTGGCCATCCCAATCGGCGACAAAGCCCCGCGGTTCCATGAACATCGCTGCATGCCGCTGCACCTTGAAATGCCCACGCCGCACGTAGTCCGCCTCCTTGAACGCCGCGTCGGCGTCGCCGCGAAATGCCTTCCAGCTGATCGCGCAATTTGTGCCGTGCTCTTCGAACAGAAGCGCAGCTTCCGCTTGTTCGCGAGCTACCACCACGGGAAGCGGCTCAATATCGACCTCAATGAAATCAAGCGCGTCCTCCGCAATTGCCGCCGTTTCGGCGACCACGAGCGCAACAGGCTCGCCAACGTAACGCACCTTCTTGTCGGCGATCATTGGCTGGTGAAAGGGTGCGAGCTGCGGGAGCGGCTGTAGGCGCAGCGCAATGCGTGGAATCTCGTTGTCGAAATCGTTCGCGGTCAGAACGCGGTGGACGCCGGGCATCGCCAATGCACGGCTCGCATTGATCCCGCGCAAGCGCCCATGCGCGAGCGAAGAACGCAGTATCGCCGCAGTGAGTTGCCGCGGCCGGTTGACGTCGGCGACATAGGTTCCTCTGCCCCGTAGGAAGCGAAGATCTTCCGTTCGCTCTATCGGTCGGCCGATGTAAGAGTTAGGAATCCTCATTCATTTATCGTCCTTATGGGTGTAGGCACTGCGCGCCTCGAGCACGGCCTCGATGATCGGCAGATAGCCCGTACATCGGCACAGATTGCCGGACAGAACCTCGCGAATGCGGTCTTCGTCGGCTTCGGGTTCTTCCGTGAGCAAAGCATGTGCCGTGGTGATGAACCCCGGCGTGCAAAACCCGCATTGCAGCGCATGATGCTTGCGGAAAGCGGACTGCAAGGGCGTCAGTGCCTCCTCTCGCGATAAGCCTTCCACCGTCAGCACACGCTCATCTTGGGCCTGAACGGCCAGTATAAGGCAGGAACGCACTGCCTCCCCGTTGACCAGAACGGTGCAGGCGCCACATACGCCATGTTCGCAAGCCAAGTGCGTACCGGTCTGCCTTAGGTGATCTCGAATGCAGTCGGCGAGCGTCATCCGCGGCTCGACATCCGTCTCGACTCGTTTGCCGTTGAGCTCGAAGTTTACTTTCACCGACATGTCTCCGAAACGTTCAGACGGCCGACTGGCGCAGGGCGCGTGCCAATAATGTGGTAAGCAGCGCGCGCCGGTATTCTGCGGGAGCGTGAATGTCCGACGGAGGATCTATGCTTTCACGCGCCGCCTTGGCGGCATCTTCGATCGCCACGTCATCGAGCTTTCGCCCATTGAGCACGGCTTCCACTGCATGTAGGCGCAATGGCCTGTCGCCCACCCCGATCGCGCCGATATGAATGTCAGCGATGTTGCCACCGACCATGTCGTAATACAGCGCGACGCCGGCTATCGCAAAATCGCCGCGCCGCAGGGCGAATTCCAGGAAAGCCCAACGACGGCCGACCAGCCACGGCGGCAGCTTGATTTCGGTCAGAATTTCGTCCGGCGCGAGGGATGTCGAGAGTGAGCCCTTAAAAAAATCGGACGCTTTGTCGATACGCTTTCCTTTCGATCCGACGATCATCAGCTCAGCTTCGCTGGTGATCGCGATGCCGGGCATCTCGGCCGCCGGGTCGGCGTGGGCGAGCGAACCACCGACCGTGCCGCGGTTGCGAATTTGGTAATGCGCAACATGCCGGATCGCTTCGACCAGCAGTGGATGCGCCCCTTTCAACCTTTCATTACGCTCGATCTCGCACCAGCGAACCTTCGCCCCGAGTCGCACCCCATCTTCGGCAATGTCGATGCGATTCAGTCCCTGCAGTTGCTTCAAATCGACCAGCAGCTCTGGCGCAGCGAGCCGAAACGCGAGCATCGGCACAAGGCTTTGCCCGCCTGAGATGATCTTCGCGTTGCCGGAGCGCGACGCGAGCAAAGCGACCGCCTCTTCGATCGTTGCTGGCGATGCATAATCGAACGCGGCCAGTTTCATTTGCGCTCCCTCTTATTGGCCGAGCGACAGTCCGTGACGTGAACTGCTCTGTTTTTATTCACACCGACCGGTCTCATTTAGAAATCCAGCACCGCTTAGTCTTGTCATTTGACTTTCATCTCTACGCGACCGATGAGTGCCGGACCTATCCATATGGCCGGCCGATCATTTCGTAGTCCGTACCCATTGTTGAGCGAGTCTGCGTAGAGCACTTCGATCGATTTTGTTAGTGGATGCCAATGGTAGCTTGTGAACAATCCATACGAAACGTGGATGTTGGTACGCAGGTCCGTTTGTGAGCGCGAATTGCTTGATGTCGTCTTCGGACGGATGCCGGCCAGCTTTCGGAATGATGAAGGCTACTGGTTTTTGCCCCTTCACCTCGTCATCGATCGGTACAACAGCGGCTTGGCTGACGTCGGCGTGTCGTTCCAGCATGCGCTCGACGTCCCCTGGGTAAATGTTCTCACCTCCGCAGTTGAACATTTCATCCGAGCGGCCAACGAAATAGTGAAAGCCGTTCTCGTCACGGCGGAAGATGTCCCCTGTGACGTAGAATCCGTCGGACGTGATCGGCGTCGGAAGATCTGGGCGATTGTGGTATCCGAGCATTACGGCCGGGCACTTCATCTCCAGCACGCCTTGTTCGGCATTCCGTTCATCTCCAGCAGCTAGCCGGACCTGGACTTTTGGATGGGGAAAGCCGACGGACATATCGGGTATTGGCAGGCCGTCTGGATGGGGTCCGAATGCGATGGGGCCCCCTTCCGTCGTACCGTACGCATTTGTGATGGCAGCCTGCGGCAGTGCTCGCCTTAGCGATGACATCAAGTTTTGGCTGACAGGTGCCGAACCCATACGAACAAATTCGACGCTGGACAGATCAGTCGCAGCTAACAGCTCGACCTCGCGCAACATCATCGCGATCATTGGCGGTACCGCCGTCAGCCAGGTGCAGCGGTATCGACCGATCGCCTTGATATAGCGCCGCGCAATGAATGAGGGCAGCAGGACAATCGTGCTATAGCCGGCAATGGCGAGCTGCGCGAGTGCCAGCGCATTCATGTGATAGAGGGGTGCCGCAATCAAATAGCGCTGGCGTGACAGGTCACGGTCAGCCAGGCGCGTCTCCACCACCCAGATATGGCTCTGATGCGATAGCACGACCCCTTTGGGAACGCCTGTGGAGCCAGAGGTATACAGAAACATTGCCGGCTCG
>Ga0306923_10008731_pt1 | contig 10175 bp, 7 predicted proteins | sample sta12Can44000108_FD_203841 | JGI IMG/M metagenome (GOLD analysis project Ga0306923, IMG submission 203841) | Lab enrichment of tropical soil microbial communities from Luquillo Experimental Forest, Puerto Rico - statanox.12C.anox.44.000.108 (v2)... | ecosystem: Environmental > Terrestrial > Soil...
CTAAAACCAGGAATAAAAGGATCGTCCATCGCGACCAGCCAAACCACGTTCGATAACCCACATACAGCAGAGAAGGTCCAACATTGAGCCAGTGAAATCGTGTGACTACCAGCCAGGCGCAAAGGAGCGGCATAAGCGCAAATTGGGCATCATTCAGGTAGCCCACGGAGTTCGTGTTGACGTAGACTCCGCCGATTCGTTCCCCCTCAATTCCATTGCGGGTCGTAAAGATTGAAAACGCAACGGCCGGGAGGAACAGAAGCGTGGTCAAGAGTAATCCCCGGATTTCTTCCCGACTAAAGGCTGATAATGGGGCTTTTGGGAACTGTAATCGTGCGCGCCCACAGGCTAGGCATACTCCCGTGATGACGACCAACCCGGTCGAAGACGCAGCCAAGGCAAGCACGGAGATCTCCGGGGATGGGTAAAATTCCATGTAGGTGAACTGAGCATCAAAGTTCAGCACGAAAACCAAAAGGGGCCGCAAGACAAAGACGATGCCGTGGAAGGCAAGATACCAGGTCAGGGGATGAAACAGGGATGCCTGCCTGGCGGCAAGGTAAACCGCTGCAACCATGAAAAAAACCAAGACCTGGCTGGCCAGAGCTAATTCGATTAAGGGGTCCATTGCTTGGAGCGGGAGTGCTTGCTGTCGCAGCCTATGCTCGTTTGCAAATCGCGCGGCACATTCATGGATAACGAAGCGTTCTGGCGATCCTTCTTTGGCCTGTGGCGCAGTTCGGACACCAAGCTTTGGATCATCCGGGCATTTGACGGAAGGTCATAATTTTTGACGGTCTGTAGAGCGTTCTCGGACATTTTGCGTAACAGGGATCGATCGTCGTCGAGTTGCTCGATAGCTTCGGCCAACGCCTGACCATCTCGCGCGGGAACCATCAATCCATCTACTCCGTCGGTTACCACCCGACCACAATTTGGCGTCGTTACTACCGGCAGCCCGTGCGCCATCGCTTCGAGTTGTGTGACAGCGAATCCGTCGGAGATCGTAGGAAGCACAAACAGGTGCGCCTCTTTATAGATCCGGCTCAACCGATCCCGGGTGACGCGGCCAAGCATTTTCATGTTCGGCGGAAAGGACTGGATAGCGCTGTCAGAGATTCCCGAGGGTCCAGCGAGGAGAAACTCGATGCGACGATGTTGCAATCGACGAGCCGCTTCTACCAGATATTGAATACCCTTGCGCAAAAGCAAGCCGCCCAACCAAAGGACTTTTAAAGCACCCGTTGGATCAATGGGCGTTGTCACCTGGTGGTCTGCCAGATCAATTGCGAGGGGAACTACAATTATTTTGTCTCTGGTTACACCTTGCTGAACCAAAGCCTCGAGAGACCATTCGGAGTTGACAAGAATACAGTCGGCTGCATCCCATTCCGCTTCGATTCTATTCCAGTAAGACTCGGGCATTCTCCCCGACAAACTCGTCCAACCAGGCCAACGCTCCGTCTCCTCCATTACCATCTGTTCCTCGACCCGGGCCGGATCCACTTGATCGACGACGGTGAACACGCTTCGCTCCTTCAAAAAGCGCAACGTTTCGAGGCAATTTGTGTTGAAACCAAAGAAAATGTCCAGTTGGTGGTCCAGACTCGAATTTTGCAGATGACTGCATACTTTGCGCGCGAACCAACGTCCGAAATGATTAAACTCGTGTGACAATTGCTCAGGGCAGAGCCTGGAACGACGGATGTGCAGGAGCGATCTCGATAGTATCGAGCCTGCGTTAAAGGAGACGACTTGCTGCAAGGGAATCTCCGGATGGAATCGGGTTGATAAAGCTCGAGTCCCGGCTGGACCTCGCCGCAGCAGAGAGCGGCCACGACGGCACCAGATATCGACATAGAAGCGATGCAGAACGCCCAACCGGTGAAACGCAAGCGGAACAGCGTAGGTCTGACGTGATCCTTCCTGGGCGACAATCCAGCGGAACGCCGCAGATCCATCGGCATCGCTCCAGCGGACTCGATCAGTCGAGAGGCCAGATTTGTTCAAGCAGACCATGGACCTATCTATAGCGATGCGTAGCGAGATCCGGCAGCAACCGTTCAATTCGCTCGAGTGGCATTGCACCGGTTTTTTTTAGCAACAGGCTCAATCGATACGCCGAAGAGTGGACCGGTCGTCGCTTGGCACGGTTAGTACAGCAAAGGAAAAACCCCGTTAGAATGGCTCGAAAACGATTCCAAAACCGATCGGGACGCAATGAATAAAGCAGCGCTTTCGCGGTGGTTATGCCCAGGTGTCCCGGCAAGTATGGAAAGGGCACGTTGTGCCACGCATAGAGCACTTTGTTTCGCGCGCCATAGAAATCCATCCGGGTCCAACTCCGGCGAGGTGATTCGAAATGGTGGATTGGATCCGAGTTTCCACAGCGGGTGATCCAACCCGCGTTGAGCATGCGAATACAAAAGTCCTCTTCCTCCCCCTGATGAAAAAGAATCTCTCGATAGCCCGACAGTTTAAGAAAGACGTCGCGCCGGATTGCATGTGCAGTTCCGATGTAACTGTAGGCGGCGTAAACTCCCTTTGAATCGGGGGCGCGTTGATGGATGTTCGGGCTTCGATTCACGTCTGCAAACGGAATGGCTACTGCCCCGACCCGCGGATGGTCAAAATCACTCAGCGTCTTCTCGATGATTGTCGGTGTGGAAAGAACTGCATCATCATCCAACGAAAAGAGGATCGGTGCGCTCGCTATTTGGGCGCCGCGATTCCGCTGGCAGATAAGACCGAGCGACTTCTGCGAGGATTCCAAGTGCACTGAAGGAAACTCCCGCTTTACAAGTTCTGCCGTTCCGTCCGTAGAACCGTCATCAATCACAATGATTTCCGGATACTCGGTCTGGACCATGACAGAGGAGAGGGCATTGCGCAGGTCCTCTTTCCTGTTCTTAGTCGTAATGATAACCGAAGCTTTCAGAAGCCTTACTAACTAACGCCTATTCAAGGTTGAGGAATAAAAATGCTCAGACACTTCCGCTGCGACCTCCACCGAGAACCGTGCGATGGCCCGACGCCGGCCGGCTGCGCCCATCTGCAATGCCCGCTCTCGGTCCGACAGAATATCTTTAACCTTTTGAGCAACTTCTCCAGGATCCTCGGGGTTGCTCAGAAATCCGGTTTCACCATCGGCAATGATCTCGGGGCCGCACGAGGCGGAGGAGCCGACCACGGGAACCCCGCAGGCCATCGCTTCGATCCATCCGTTGCCGCAGGACTCATAGAGACTGGGCATGACGAAAACGGAAGCCCCCGCCATGACCGGAGCCAGCTCTTTCTGGGACATGAAGGGCAAAAACTCGATGCGATGAGCCATTTCGCCAGCAAATGACAGAACCTCGGCCTTCTTCATCTCGCACTCGAAGCTTGCCATGGCTAGACGAGTCCCTGGTAAGTCCTTAAGGAACAGTCGAGCGGCTTTTGCCAACGTGTGAACTCCCTTACGCGACCTCAATCCACCTGAATAGAAGATCAAGTTTGGGTCGATTGACCCGGTTGGACGGAAAAGGCTGGTGTCAACGGGATTGTAGACAATTGTTTCACGTAGTGGCAGCGCTTTGCTGAATGTTTTCCATTCCGCATTGAACCAACGCGAGACCCCAATCCAATTCCGCAACCGCTTCATCATCCGTAATTCGAAAAACTCGCGAACTGAAAGCTTGGGCCCAAACCCGTGAACCCGATGGCTTATACGCCCTCCATGAACTTTCAAAACGTCCACAACACCTGCGATTCCGCGCAAATACCACCCATCGAAGTCGGGCCACTCGATCACGTCGATAGGGCTTCTGGCATTTATTTTCCGCAGGGCGGCCCGAAGTTGACACCGGCTGCAGAGCCAGTGAATCGTTCGATGAAAACGACGGCCAGACAAGCGGTGCACAGTGACCCCTTCGTCGTTCTCGGTTCTCGTCTTGCCTTCGTAAATTCCCAGGACCGTGACGCGGTGCCCTCGTCGCGCCATTCCTCGGGCCAATACCGAGACGGCGGCGCCGATGCCGCCCGCCACTATCGGCGGATATTCGTGGCAGATATAAACGACGTGCATAGTCAGCTGATCCGTTATTCCAGACGCACTAACACAGCACCCTCAAGCGCCAAGGCAAATGGAATGAGTGGGTATGGTCGCCGATCGAAGAGCGCCTGTCGCGTGCTCATCTTCAGCCTGTGATATGCTCTTTTCACTAAGGAAGGACGTTCAAAGCCAAAAGGACTATTCCAGGAATTTAGGATATTAATGGGATGAACAGACGTTTCCAAATGGTGATAATCGAAGTACTGCCGCAAAGCCTGGCGTAGGTGCGTATAACCCACGGTCCCTATGGCCTGGTCGCCTCGAAGGTCCAAATCGAAGGTCAGTACCAGCAGGCCTCCTGGCTTAATGACTCGAGCAATCTCATCAACTGTTTTTGTAAAGTCCGGAATGTGCTCCAACACACTCACACAATAAAGACAGTCCACGCTGCTGTTATCGAACGGGAGACGCGCGCCTTCTACCAGGCGAAAATCAACCTCTCCGGGTTTTGACGAGATGACTGACCCTGCCCTGGATAAGTCTCGAGAGCAGACGGGGTCGATATCAGCGCAGGTTACGCGATAGCCAAGCCGTGCCACCGAAAAGGGGAAGAATGTAACACCGCTACCCAGGTCAACAATCCAGGGAAGACGATCGCTGTCCCAGCCGCCTCTATGACGCTGGAGATGAAAGTAGACGTACGGGTACTCCCATACCCGACTCCACCAATGGAGCGGGTCGCGCGGCCATTTGTAATCCGGACTTCGAAAATCATTTTCTTTTGCCAAAAATTCAGATTGTTCCTTTTCGAGCAATGCAAAGAGAAGCTGCCATTCGGGCGTGTCCAGATCTGACAAACCTGCTATCCCGCTTCGGTTAAACGGATGCTCGGAAACGGCTCTTCTCGTCGACTGGACGGCGCATGAATCGGTGCTGATGGCATCAGATTTATACATGAAAACTCTTCGAGCGGGTGTCACCTGGGCTTTGAACAGATTTTACGTGCTAATACGGTAAGGACAAAAGATCCGCCTCCTGCGATCTCATTGTGGCCGGGATACCCTAACGTTCGGCCTAGAATTCTTCGTAATATTGGCGCCGTTGCTGAACGGCCTAAAAATGGAGAGCTAGACCTTGGGATGTTCGGTTGCGAATGAAACCAGAACTGCTCGATGAACAAATTGTAGCGGCCAAGCAGACGCGCCAACGTCTTTAGACTAAAATAGTTAAAATGTTCCAAATCGACTCGGAAGCCCACCCACGATTCCCCGATTTGCTCGCCGCCGTTTGGTAGTGCCAAGAGAAGGCGCCCATCTTCTGTGAGCGCGTTGCAAACCTCGGAACAAAATTCCTGAGGCATCTCCAGGTGTTCAAGAAGTTGAAAGGCACACACTACATCTGCCGGTCGGCAAACGCTAAGATCTTGATAATTCTGAATGTTCAGTTGCTGAAGAGAAGCGCACGCCGCCTTGTCGATCTCGATGCCAATCACGTTCGCCCCACAATACCTGGCCATCTGCAGAAACCGTCCGTGCGAGCAACCTACGTCGATCAGGGTTGAACCCTTAAGGCCGCCTGAGTTCAAAAGGATCGCCACATGCCGGTCAGTCAGGCGCGCCTTTGCCAGTTTAGGGCGTGAAAGCACCTCCAGCCCCAAGCCCTTAAAATCCCCATACTTTTCGTAAAAAGCTGAAACTTCTCGGGGATCCGGAATTTCGGGAAGATAAATCATCTCACATTGAATGCAGCGGGCGACAGGGAGTTCGTCGGGCCTATAACAGATGAGTTCAGAATCGTCGTGATTGCACACGGGACAGGGCCGGTGGCGTGCCTTTGTGAGATTCCAGGATGGAAGCCTACCAGCGCCTACGGAGGGTTCCATTGCGGGAAGCCTGGTCGCCTCTTTGTTGCTCACGTCAGGTACTGTGGTCCGAAGTGAGATGTCCTGGATCATATTTCTAGAACCGACTTTCAGGTGAATCAGCGTGGAGCTAAAGGAAGCAATTACCGCAACTTTGCCAAAGCGCTTGTGAAAGCCCAAAGATCATATTGTTAGGCGTTCCTGACTGGCGCGACATGCCTCAACCGCTGTGCAAGTTTTTGGTGCTGCGAGAAAGTAAAAGGCAAAAGCTGCAGTCCACACGCCATGGAGTAAATACGCCAAAAGGCTCCATAGCGCGCCAGGGCTGAGCATAACAGCAAACAGGAAAGGGCCCATCCCAGATTCATCGACGCGCCGAGCCACATGCGGCCTCCAGCAACAAGAATTTGCCCGACTGGTGTCTGGAGTGCGAACAGCCCGGCCGTGATAAGCACGATGCAGAGAACCGGCCACGCTTGCTGAAAGCCAGGTCCGTAGCTGGCCATAATCAACGGACTTACTATACAGCCCAGGAGAATAAATGGTGACACAACAAGGAGATTGAGCTTGAGATAAAACCCCAAAACCTTCTTCGCTTGTCTCAGATCGTTCTGACCCAGTCTTTCGGACAATACCGGCAAAGCCGCTTGTCCAAGAATTCCGGGCAAAAAGAGTAACGCCCCAAACCACTGGTTGGCTGCGTTGAAAAGTCCCATTTCAGCGTAGCCTCCAGAGGATTTCACCAGCATCGTGTTGCAGATCCAGTACACGGGTCCCACTAACGTGTTAACTGCCAATGCCGGGAGACTAAATCTCCATAAGACAGCTAGATCCCTTTTTGAAACCTGTAAAACCAAGCGCACCCCGGCAGACCCCGCCTGCTTCCGAACGGCCCAAAAACCAAGCCAACACGTGATTGCCTGGCCGGCAACCAGGCCCCAAACTACTCCCTTGAGACCAAGCCACAAGGCTCCGGCTAATGTCAATCCGAGGGTGAAAACTCCCGAGAGCAGATTGACCTGCGCTATTTTCCTGAAGGCTTCGAATCCAGCCAAGGCTCCGGTTTGCGCCCCACTGACGGCTCCAAGCAAAACAAGAAGCGAACTCACTCGCAGTGGTTCATCCAATTGAGGTGCGGCCAAACTGTGCCTCGCCAGCCATGGCGCGATGACAAAAAGAATGGCTGTCATGATGCCGCCCGCTAACCATGAAACGATGCTGGAGACTCCTATAACGCGACCGGCGCGCGCCGGATCTTTCAATCGAAACTCGGCCACATATTTTGTTGAGGTCAGCCCCAGTCCAAACCCGGCGAATGTCGCAAACAAACCAACCGAGCTTTGAAGTATACCGAGCTCGCCGAAGCCCGTTTTGCCCAGCATTCGAGCGACCAAAATCGACGAGAGCAGACCGCAACCACGGGAAACAACAGCACCCACGAATGACCAAACGGCGCCTCGAGCCAGTCGATAGCCCAAAGGCGACCCGCACAGCTTTTCCCAAAACGCCTTTAAGAATGGCGGCATGAAAGCTAGGACGTCTGACACTGTGAGATTTGAAATCATCTGTTCAACAGAAAGTCCCGACAGGTTTGGCTTATTCGTAAAGCTGCCTTTCCGTCGCCATACGGATTGCCTCCCTCTGCCATCTGCTTGCGCAAATCCTTTCTTCAGGCTGCCGCCATTCGGCTCTGGGACCATCTGCGATGGTTAGAGGCCCGTAGCCTTAAAGTTGGTCGGTGGCGGCGGCTTGTTGTAAACAAAACCGGTCGCCGGGAAAAAGTCGTAATTCTTGATTTGTGCAAGGATGTTCGAACCTTGCGATGCCATAACCAGTTGACCATTGCGATATAAGGACAGAATCTGCGGGCCCGGTTTGAATGGCGTGCGTAGCGTAGTGACTCCGGTTCCCAGGGAGTTTGTGGTCACGGTTCCCCCGGAGGACACCAAAAGTTGAGCCGATGCAGTCAAAGTTGCGGTTGTGTAGATCGTATCCTGGACATCTCCCGCCAACGAAGTGACCGGGACATCGTTCGTGTCGGAAGCCACGGCAATTTTTGGATGCGTGCGATAAAAATAAAAAACGACGTCACGATCGATGGCAGGCTCTTTACCGCTCTTGAACCAGGCGATGAAGTGTTTTGAGAACTCCAGGTAACCCTTATGTGAGTAGCGGTGAGGAGTGGTTAAGGCACCAAAGTACTGGCCGGCATCTTCGACCGGCGATATATAAGTACTTTCATTGAAATCGTTCCAAGTGACGATGTTCACCCACTGGGGCTGATTGGTAATAATGGATTTCCATTGAAGGTCCAAACCTTCTCCGCCGTATGACTCAAAGTACCGCCGCCCTGAAGTCGGCTGAGCATTGCCCCAATAATGCGGTGAGATGCCTGCCATAAAAGTTTTACCAGCCTGGTGCACTGCTTTGTTGTAATTGGAATTGCACTGGGCCAATTGGGCCGGCAAACCGGCGCCCCCAAACAAAAAGAGTCCATTCAGAATAGCGGCGTTGGTCGCCAGCAGGCTCTGTGCGTCATCGTAAGTTGGCAATTCGTGCGCGTAAGCGGGCCAGAAATGAGGGATAAAAAAAATGGGATACCCTTCGCTTTTTAGTCCGCTCAGAATGTTTGTCCAGTTTAGTCCCACCCAACCCATGGAGGGCACGTCATTCATTCCCCACGATGACAATACCATTCCGCCGTTGTACCAGAATGTATTGGGCCGCCTGGCATATTTGTGGACGAGGTCGGCGATATTGGTTGTGCCCGAGAATTCAAGAAAGAAAGAGAGCTTAAAACCGGTGCCAAGGGCCTCCGCGGCGTCGAAGATTAGCGCAACGCGTTGGTTGTAGTACATCCAGGCCGGGTTGTTCCACGCGCCGACATCGAGCACAAACCCGTCAATCCCTGCGTCCTGAGCTTCTTTAATCTCCCGTTGATAACCGGCCACGTTTTGGCCGTAGGTTGCATAGCAGACCATGTAATGGGCGAAGACCTGATGGCCCGCTGCCGTATTTGTCTGGGCCTGGACACAAACCGCAAGCGAACCAAAAAACACGCCAGCCAACCTCACCAACGCCATCTTTGGTCGCAGGAAAGCCATGCTTTGCAATAGCAGCATTTGTTCCGCGACACTGTTAAAGGGGGAAAAGTGCAATCGACCGCGCGAGCGAATCCGGTCAGGCAGCAAACTGGCGGCTTTGCACGTTGATCCTCGACTTGCCGTTGCGCTCGTAATAGTGGCCGGCCACATCGTCTTTACGCGCGCGGTTGAGGACGATCGCAACCTGTTTTGCCCGGCGTTGGTACAGCATGTCCAAAGTTTGGCGCACCAGTCGGGATTTTGTGTAAAAGGGCCTGGCCACCAAGACGACCAGGTCCGCATGAGGGACAAGCAATGCGGCATCGTCGGCAGCCAAAATCGGCGCACCATCAAGAATGACGAAGTCATGGTCCTTTCGAAATTCACGAATCAGTTCGTCAAGCTGTGACCGCAGGAACAGACCGTCCAGATGATCGTGATGTGATCCTGCGGGAGCCAGTTTCAGGCCTGGAATCTCCGTTTGCTGCAGGATCTCGATTGCGCTGGCTTCACCACGCAAATACTCCAAAACGCCGGGCTGAGCTTTGCCGCCCAGCAACTGATGGACGCCACCCGCATGACAATCCATGTCTGCCAGGATTACCTTGAGTCCGCTTTGCGCCAGGACCCGAGCCAGGTTGACGGCAATCGAGGTCTTACCCTCCGCAGGCGTGGCGCCCGTGAACAGAATGGTTTGGGGGCGACTCTCTCCCAACGACGCGAGCAGGAGCGCGGAACGCAAATGTCGATAGCATTCCACGTAAGCCCTGCGTGAATCGATTGCGTCCAGAAGCACTCTTCGAGGGTTTGAACGAGGCACGCGGATTTGCGGCACCAGGCCCAAAACCATTTCGCCAAATTGATCCTTGATGTCTCGCACGGAAACAAAACGATCGTCAAGCAGGTACCAAATGAAAACCAATCCCAGACTGACAAATAACCCGGCCATGGCTGCTAAGGCCACTCGCACCGGCAAATACCGTTCTGTTAGCCGGGCCGGCGTGGCCGGTTGGAGAACAGAAATTCTTTCTTGCTGCACGTTTTTGCCCAGATCCACACCCTGCAACGTAACCAACAGGTGGTCATAAAAACCTTGTTCGCGCTGTATGTTGTTTCTGAACCTTTGGCCTTCTGATAGTTTTTCATTGATGCCCAGAACCTTGGACTCAACATTTGGAAGGGAATCTTTGATAGCAGC
>Ga0306923_10008735_pt1 | contig 10171 bp, 11 predicted proteins | sample sta12Can44000108_FD_203841 | JGI IMG/M metagenome (GOLD analysis project Ga0306923, IMG submission 203841) | Lab enrichment of tropical soil microbial communities from Luquillo Experimental Forest, Puerto Rico - statanox.12C.anox.44.000.108 (v2)... | ecosystem: Environmental > Terrestrial >...
ATCGAGAATAATTGTATGAAGGCACATGCCGCCAGCCCCGGGTTGCCAGTTCGGACCAGTTCCATGACCACGCAGGCCCGAGAGTTCGTGCCAGGATTTGCCGCCGTCCGTCGAGCGGAACAATGCGGCGTCCTCGACGCCGGCGTAGACGGTATCAGGGTCGCTAAGCGAAGGCTCGAGATGCCAGACGCGCTTGAATTCCCACGGATGCTGCGTGCCATCGTACCACTGATGCGTCGTGAGCGGCGCGCGGGCGGCGTCGTACACAAACTTGTTGCTTTCGCCTTTTGGCGCGCCGCCCGGCCCGGTGGTTTCGCCCGGGGGCGTACCTGGCTGGAACCAGGTTTTGCCGCCGTCGTCGGAACGCTGAATGATTTGGCCGAACCAGCCGCTGGTCTGCGAGGCGTAGATGCGATTGGGGTCGGCGGACGAGCCCTTCAGGTGGTACATCTCCCATCCGGCAAAATGGGGACCGTTAACTTTCCAGTCCTTGCGCTTGCCGTCCGAAGTGAGAATGAATGCGCCCTTGCGAGTGCCAACCAGTACGCGAACCGTGCTCATGAATTTCCCCCATGCAAGTGAATCCATCATTCGATGCGAAAATCTGCAGAATTCCGTGGACTCGGCCCAGGATCAATCGTCAATAGACTGGTACAACGAAGCCCAAAAGTCGAGAACAACGTCAGGCCCACTGAGCGAGGTCCACATGCGTTGCGTCAGCAAGATGCCGGTAAGATTTTCTGACGGGTCTGCGCGCCAAGACGTACCAAGACCGCCATCCCAGCCATACATTCCGATAGACCCGGCCAGCTTGGTACGGCGCGTGACAACGGACACGCCAAATCCCCAGCCGTGCGACTCAAAGAAATCCTCGGTTAAGCCAGATGTGGCTTTCTGCTCCGGCGTTAGCTGGTCTGTGGTCATTAGTTCGACCGAGGGTCTTGAGAGAATGCGCACGTTCCCGAGTTTGCCCCGATGAAGCATCATTTGACTGAAAGCCAGAAAATCGTCAGCCGTCGAAACAAGTCCGCCTGCGCCTGAGGGAAAAGCAGGTGGCCGGCTCCACTGCCCGTCCGCTGCGGGATCGTGGACTTCAAGGGTGCCGGTTTGAAGATTGGTTGAATAGGAAGTCGCCAGGCGGCTGATTTTTTCAGAAGGGACGCTGAAAGCGGTGTCCTTCATGCCGAGAGGATCGAAGATGCGTTCGCGCAAGAAAACTTCGAAGGGCTGACCCGAAGCGCGTGCGATCAAGACTCCCAGCACGTCAGAGCCGGTGTTGTACATCCACTTTTTGCCTGGCTGATGCATGAGGGGCAGCGTTCCCAGGCGCTTAATCCACTCGTCGGGGGCGGGCATCTTGGCGGGAGTGGGCGGACCCATGCCAATGTAGAGGTCATTGGCGGCTTTCAGAATTGGATAGGCATCCAGCGGGGCAACCACGATGCCAAAGCCCATACGGAAGGTGAGCAGGTCGCGCACAGTAATTGGCCGTTTGGCCGGGACCGTATCGTCGAGAGGGCCGTCAAAGCGCTTCAGGACTCTGCGATTGGCGAGTTCGGGCAAGAGGCGATCGACAGACTCGTCCAGGCGGAGTTTGCATTCTTCGACAAGGATCATCGCGGCAGTGGCGGTGATTGGTTTGGTCATCGAAGCGATGCGGAAGATGGTGTCGCGCTGGACTGGGAATTGGCCTCCAGCGCTTAGAGATCCGAGGGCATCGAGGTGAAGTTCACCCGCGCGGTTCACAAGCGCCACGAGTCCCGGAACCTGGCCGCCATCGACGTAGCCCGCCAAGACGTCGTGCATGCGGTCAAGCCGAGTCTTTGAGAATCCCGCCCTCATGGATATGTTTCTCCCCGCCGTTTTATTCAGGTTGGCCGATGGCGCAGCCATGCCCGTCGGCGAAGCAAGCGCGGCGGAAACCGTTGCGCTCTTGAGGAATGTCTGGCGATCGAGTCCCGACATGTCATCTCCGTTCACGTCACCTTTGCTTTATGACGCCGCTTTGGGCCGACTTTCTCAAGCCCCTAGCAAGACACCGCGGCTCGGATCCCTTGCCCGCAAAAAAGTGCGAGCTTCAGTCTGAGTCGGGCCGAGGTGCGGGCGAACTAAGCGGCTTGCTGCCCGGCTTTTTCAACATTAATCATCCAGGGAACGCCAAAGCGGTCCGAAAGCATGCCGAAACGGAAGGCCCAGAAAGTCTCCTGAAAAGGCATGGACACCGTACCACCCTGCTCCAGGGCGCGGAAGATGCGTTCGGCTTCGACCGGATCGCTGCTGGCGATGTTAATCGAAAACCCCTGCGGTTTGTGGTAGTGGCCTGGAGGTGCGTCCGAGGCCATGAGCACCGTCTGGCCGATGGTCATGCGGGCGTGGAGAATCTTCTGGCCCCACTCGGGTGGAACGTGGCTTGCGGCCGGCGAACCTTCGTGGCGAAACAGCGCTTCGATTTTTCCGCCAAGAAGCTGCTCGTAGAATTTGAAGGCCTCCTCGCAGTCTCCATTGAAATAAAGATACGGATTGAATTGCATTCTTCCCTCCTTGAGAAATTAGAAATCTCGAAACCAACGTTTGCACCTGCAAATTACGCGATCAAAGCTCCGCTTGCGCCCCCCAGACAAGTCCCGAAGAACGGAACAAAGCATTTTGCAAGCCGGGAGGGGTGTGCGGCTTGCAAAGCATTTCGCCCGCTGCCGTCATGGCTTAGGAGCTAGCGCTCAGCGCGCTGGACGAGGCCGCGCGTTTCAAGGTTTCGATATCAATTTTGTCCATTTTCAACATGGCCTTCATGACTCGTTGAGCCGTCTCCGGGTCTTTCGAGTGCAGGAGTTCGCCAAGAACCGCTGGGATGATTTGCCAGGAGACACCGAATTTGTCTTGCAGCCAGCCGCAGTGATCTTTCCTTCCGCCGGCCGAGAGCTTCTCCCACAAATTGTCGACTTCCTCCTGAGACTGGCAATCGACGAAGAAGGAGATCGCGGGCGTGAACTTGAACTGTGGGCCACCGTTCAAGGCGATGAAATCTTGCCCTTCGATTTGGAAGGTGACCGACATGACCGAACCCTTTGGTCCGGGTCCGGTCTCACCGTAACGAGCAATGTTTCCGAGTTTTGAGTGCTTGAAAATAGAAGTGTAGAAATTTGCGGCTTCTTCCGCGTTGTCGTTAAACCATAAAAATGGGGTGATCTTTTGCATAAGTTCTCCTTTGTGTGTGTCGTTGTTGCCTCAAGATTTGATCGGTATCCATAGTTCGACTTCCCCGGACGCTGTTCGCGGATCGAAGCGTTCCGTGTAGCGCTCGAAGAAGGAGGGCGATTCGGCGGAAGCAAAACCGACTTCGTGGCCGGATTCCGGAAGCCGCTTCTGCCAGATGGCGTCGAGCGAATCGCGAAGTTGCAAAACGTGGCCGCCGTGGACAAACACGGCGTACCGTTGAGCGGAGATGGTCACGACGCTGAAGTCTTCCGGAAGACCAGTTGAGCGGGAGACTTCAACGCCGGAGAGATAGTCGATGCCGACAGTTCCACTTGCGGGATTTAGACATACGCCGTACGTGGCACGTCCGACCTGGCCGGGGATTCGTCCGAGGTAGCTGACGAACTGCTGCCACTGAGTGGGTATTCTGCTGATGCGGTCGTCGGTATAGTGGCGACGCAAACCAGCGATTAGAAACGAACCAGCTTGTTCGACGCGTGGTCCCTGGAGGGAAGCCTCGGACAACCGTTGAAGTTTGGGATAGCTCATGATATCGCTCCGTGTCGAGATTTTGCGTTTAGGAGGTTTTCGCGCGTTTTGCAAGTTCATCGCCAAGCGCCGAGGCACGGTCGACCGCGGGGCTGGGCGCAAAATCGCTGAGCTCGAAAACCTGGCGGAGCTCAATGTGGCCGTCCCGGGGGGTTTCGGAAGGACACGGGACCCGCAGGGCCCAATCGATGGCTTCTTGCTTGGACTTGACCTGGATAAGCCAGTAGCCGGCGATGAGTTCCTTGGTTTCGGGGAAGGGCCCGTCGATAACAGTACGTTTGCCATCGGAAAACTGGATACGAGCCCCCTTCGAGCTGGGATGGAGCCCTGCGAGGTCGAGGAGAACGCCGGCTTTTAGTAGCTCCTCGTTATATTTGCCCATAGCGCTAAGGAGTTCCTCGCTTGGCATCTTGCCTGCCTCCGAGTCCTTGCTGGCTTTGACGATCATCATGAATCGCATGGTTGTGTCTCCTGGCGGGGTTTGGGTTCAAGTCGGCTTTCTACCAGTTAGTCGAACTGGGGCGGGGGGGAATCGACAGCCTACCGCAAATTTTTTTGGAAGGAAAATCGCTCGGGATGCTCAAAACCGAGCCTCGGGCAGGCCTGCCTCCTCGAAGGTCCACGAAGGCCGGAAGTGCCGTAGGGCCGTGGAGTCAACCGGAGTCATGGTCCTGCATCCTTAATCGATGGATTGAATGAGCGTACATATCCAGAAGAGGGAGGGATCATTTGGCCGGCAGACCCTCGACCTCGATGATGGGGCGAATTTCCACAGTGCCCCAACGGCCGGCAGGAACGCGTCCAGCGATGTCGATGGCTTCGTCAAGGTCCTTGGCGTCGATCAAAAAGAAGCCGCCCAGTTGTTCGCGCGTCTCGGCGAACGGGCCGTCGGTGACCACGCGTTTGCCGTCCTTAACCCGAACGCTGGTGGCAGTGGAGGTAGGGTAAAGGGGCGCGGTACCAAGAAAATGACCGGTTTCGTGAAGCTTGCAGGCGTAGGCGGCAGAGTCTTTGTAGCACTGATCCCTCTCGACTTGGGTAATGGCGTTTTCGTCGAGATAGATGAGCAACATATATTTCATGAGAACCCTCTCAATCGTCAGTCGAACGGCAAATGCCCGAATCAACAGTGTGCCGTAGAATAGTCATCCATGGCTAGCGACGCCGCCAAAGCCGTTGAAACAGTTTACCGGGCCGAGTGGGGGCGGATCGTGGCTACGCTCATCCGCTTGATTGGCGACTTTGACCTTGCTGAAGAGTGCGCGCAAGAGGCGTTCGCGGCCGCCGTTGACCAGTGGGAAGCCTCGGGCGTGCCGGAGGCCCCGCGGGCGTGGGTCATCCAGACGGCACGGCACAAAGCCATCGACCGCATTCGCCGCCGAGTGCGATACGCGGAAAAGCTTGTATTGTATACCAGCTCCGGGATGGCACCGGAAGCGGTGGAACCCGATTATGACACCGGTGAGATTCCCGACGACCGGTTGCGATTGATCTTCACGTGCTGCCATCCAGCGCTAGCGCTCGAAGTGCAGGTGCCGCTGACGCTGCGGACGCTGTGCGGACTGGAAACCGATGAAATCGCGCGTGCGTTTTTGGTGTCGCCTTCAACGATGGCGCAAAGGCTGGTGCGCGCCAAGCACAAGATTCGAGACGCCAAGATTCCCTACGTAGTTCCCGAAACGCGGGACATGGCCGGGCGTGTGGAGGCTGTGCTTACGGTGATCTACCTGGTGTTCAACGAAGGGTATGCGGCGACGCGAGGCAAAACGCTAGTTCGAACGGACCTGTGCGCAGAAGCGATACGGCTAGGCCGGCTCGTCGTCTCATTGATGGGGGCGCAAGCTCCGGCGGAGGCAAAGGGGCTGTTGGCACTGATGCTGTTACACGATGCGCGACGTGAAGCGCGTATGGACGAGTCGGGAGACATTGTGGTTTTGGAGGAGCAGGATCGGGTCCAGTGGGACCGCGAGCAGATTGCCGAAGCGCTGCCGCTCGTAGAGGAGGCCTTGAGGGGCGTGCCCGGGCCACTCTCACTGCAGGCGGCGATCGCCGCGGTGCACTGCCATGCAGCAAGCGCAGAAGACACGGATTGGGAGGAAATTGTGGGGCTGTATGACGAGCTGTCGCGGCTCCAACCTTCGCCCGTCGTGTCGCTGAATCGTGCGGTGGCGATCGCGATGCGGGATGGTCCGCGCAGAGGGCTTGTGCTAATTGATGAACTCGCTGCGGCGAACGACCTCGACGGCTATCATTTGCTGCATGCGGCGCGGGCCGATTTGCTGCGACGTCTTGGGCTGGGAGAGGAAGCCGCGAAGGACTATCGGCGGGCCCTCGAGTTAGCCACGAACGAGAGCGAGAAACGGTATTTGGAGAGAAGGCTGAGAGAAGTACAGGCGGCGGGGGCATGAGGGTGAGCCCGTGAAGCGCGGGACAAGATCGTGCCAGGATCCCTCCTCTTCGAGTCGGGACGACAGCATCGGCAACAGAAGGGTCGCTTCAGGTTAGCCGAGAGAACGCGCCAGGAGGCCCGCAGCAGTGCCGAGAGCGGCGACAGTAGCGTAGGCAGCTATAGCAACCTTCCAAGAAATGGACTTACCGACAATCGAAAGCGAATAGACACTGACGATTCCGAGCGTGCAGAGAAGTGTCACAACGTAGGGTAGAGGGACGCCACGCGTCAATGCGATGTAGGCAATGGCCACATCGAAGGCCATGGGGACGGGCAGGAAAGCAGCGATGAACGCGACGAGAAGAATGCCGGCTACCGTGACCGGGGCGAAGAGCGCTTGGGCGGGGAGGAGTTCAACGAGCAAAGCGCCGAGAAAGGCTGCGAGCAGCATCAGCGGAAACGCGATGCGGAACACCTGCCAGAAACCCCTCGCATAGGACCGAGCAATTCCCGAGAAGGCCTCGGGCCACGTTTCGGCCACCGGGATTTTGAGAGGGCACGGGAGAGAAGCAGCGTCGGGCAGCGCGCGAGACGCCACAGCCGGAGCAAAAACGCAGATGAGGAAAAACACCGTGGCGAGCTTGAGTAGAGCAACGGGAACGGGAAAGAGAGCGAACGTCATCGCGAGGACAACCACATTGAGTGCGGGCGAGGCAAACATAGTGGCGAGGACGGACTCGTTGCTGATTCCCGAGGCCAGCAACCCTTGAGCGATCGGTGCGACACAGTTGGTGCAAACCGCCAACGCGAGTCGACCCAGAAAATGGCGGCGATAGCAACCATCAGAATGACAGCGAGTGTACGGCTGCGCGAAGTTGCACTGGCAGCCGTAAGAGGTGAGTTCAAGTTAAGGACGGAAGCTTGAACGGACACGGCGGACCCTCCTTTGCAGGCACGCGCGAGAAACGGGCGAGAGCCAAGTGCGAAGGTCTGTACAAGCAGAGCAGAGAAACCGGAATAGTAGAAAAGGATTAGCTGCGGCGGCGTTTCCGTCGCCGGAAGAGCGCATCAACTTCGTCATGATCGCTCCACTTCGGATCGCAAGCGGGATTACAAGGGTCGGCCGGAGAGGCGAGAAGCCAAAGAAAAAATCAGTCGAACGACGTGGGAAGTGCAGGATCGCGGAAGTGCGCGAACATGTGAGCGATCTGCGCGGAAGTGACGCGGGAAAGGGAAAGTGGTGGAAGCCCGTCTTCGGAAAAAAACTGGGCGCCGGCGGTTTCATGGCTGTCCTGAGCAGAGCCACCTTGAAGTTCGCAGAGGAAAAAGAGCTTGTAAGCGTGGAAAGCGTGGGGCGGGTGCCCGTGAAGGTCACGGTCGTAGAGCGCTGCGAGCTTGGCGATGCGAACGTTGTAGCCGGATTCTTCCCTGGTCTCGCGCGCGGCGGCGATGCTGGGAGGCTCACCCACATCGGCCCAGCCGCCCGGGAGCGTCCAGCCCCCGTCTTCAATCTCGCGGACGAGGAGAATGCGGCCATCGTGAAAAACTGCGGCGCGAACGTCGACTTTGGGAGTCGCATAGCCTGCTTGACCCGCGAAGAGCGCGGCCGCAGGCTGATCGGAAGGAAGCACGGCGCCAGACGCCATGATTTCGGCAGCGATGGCGCTGATTTCGTGATAGCGCTGCACGTCAAATTTATCCTGGCAATAGGTAAGACCTGACTGCGCGATGGCCTGGAGACGGCGCGCCCAGGTGAGCCATTGGGGATTCCGCATATAAATATTGTGGCAGCGGAAGATGACGCGGACAAGGATACGCGGACACTCTCGACTGGAAGTCCAGGGAGACGGAAGGCCGCCAGACAAATTCTTTGGCGGGAGAATCCGAAACACGATAGATCGCGAACTTTGAAGTGGAAAAGGCAGCCAATACGGATTACGGGACCCGCCGCTGGAGCGGAGTCGAGTGGTAGTGAGGCCGGAAAGCGCAACGAACGGGTCAGCCGGAAGATGAAGAGGCTCTCGCGAGTCTGTACGACCGACTCGACCAATCTGCCCGTACGCCCGGCGGGCAAGGCTTGTCAAATGTGGCTTGTGCGGGTGAACAGAGCGCCGGTCAGTGCGGGCGTCTTCCGAGCGAGTGAAACCATACAAGGGTCGCTAGGTGACGGCAGCACTGCCAGTAGAAACTGAGGCTAAGGCGTTTGCCGTAACAATTGAACCAACGGCGAGTGCCGAGACCTGCCGGGCTAAAAGTGCTGCTCGGACCGAGTTAAGAGGGGACCGAGGCGCGACTGTGCACAAGCTCACATGTGCGTGGTCGTTTGGTTGCCATCACGACCTCTCCACACCAAAACGACGCGAGTTACATGGGGATGGGGTCGTTGGCGTGGCGCGTGACATACCAGCAGGGATGATTTCCGGCGTGCGGAAACAAGGAGTGAGCGCACGGAACATCTTCCTCGGGGCGATTGGAATCGATCTCGTACTCAACCTTGTTGTTTTTTTCGGCAATGGCCAAGACGCGCGTACGGTGAACGGTGCCGTTCGCCACACCCAGTTGAGGGGAGACAACGCGCAGCTGGTACCAAGCAAAATCGATGAGATAAAGAAACAGGACGAGGCCGAACAGTATCAACGTGACGCGGCGGATGAGAGTTTGAGAATCGCGCTGAGAGCTATGTTGAGTATCAGTCATAAAGATTGAAGAACCGAGGAACCAAGTTCATCATAGTTGCAGCGCCTACGCCAGCAAGGGTGGGTGAGGCTTTAGCAACGAAAGAGAGTAGTGCCAGCGCGACGGGGTGGGTGGAAAGCCGCACAGAAAAAGTAGAATGGCGCAGTGACGTCCGACACACGGGTACGGTGATCGCCTGAGATTCGATGCGTACACGAGAATTAGAAACGCCTTTTGCATGGGTGTGGTGGCCCGTTTATTGCAGATTAGACTCAGGACCGGTAGCGTGGGGTTTTCCATCACCCGACATAGGTCCTTCTCCACTTCCCGCGGAACCCCACGCCTACTCCTAGAGAAGCGCCGATCGGATAATCAAGGTCAATTAGAACCAGGTAGCCGACGCGCAATCGGATTGCATAAGATCGCGCTGCAACGAGATTGATGGGGAGGGCGCCATGAAGATCCTGTTGGCTTGGGACGGATCGAGTTCGTCAGACGCGGTGATACGAGAAGCTGCAAGACGACCATGGCCGGAGAGAACGGAATTCCTGGCGGTAACGGGGCTGGATCCGTTCTTCTTCACGCACGCGCCCCTGTTGCTGGAAGAAGCGAAAAAAAGCACCCTCGAAGCTCTGGAAGAACAAGCCAAACAACTTGAGAACGCCGGCTTGAACGTAGGGAGACAAGTGGTGCTGGAGAATCCCCGGCATGGACTGCCGCGGGTGGCGGGCGAGTGGCGCGCTGATCTGATATTGGTCGGTTCGCACGGACGAGGCGCAATCGGGAGATTGCTGGTTGGAAGCACAGCGCAAGCCGTTCTGCGGCATGCGCAGTGTTCGGTTGAGGTTGTAAGAAATTCTCCCAAAAAAGAACCTGGTGACGACGGAGGAATGCGAGTGCTCATCCCGACGGATGGGTCGGACCTTGCCATGACGGCATTGCGTTTCGTGGCGGAAATGCCTTGGCCAAAAGGAAGCAAATTTAGAGTGTTGTCGAGCCCGGAATTCCCGGTGTTGGCGGGCGAATATCCTTATCACGCTCCGGAGCAAGTGGCGCAGCTGGCCAAGGCGGGGGAGATCCACGCGCAGGAGGCAGTCGCTGAAGGACTGGAGTTGCTGACAAAGATGGGATTGCAGGCGGGAGTCGAAGTGACCGAACCAAAAGAGACGCCGGCCTACGCAATTCTGTCTTCAGCGGAAGAGTGGAAGGCGGACCTGGTTGTGATGGGGTCGCACGGACGGCGCGGGTTTGACAGGATCGTGCTGGGAAGCGTGTCTGAGACGGTGGCGTTACACGCAAAGTGTTCCGTGGAACTGGTTAGGAAACAGGGGAAATAGAGACGAATGTAACAGCGAGCGAACT
>Ga0306923_10008736_pt1 | contig 10170 bp, 7 predicted proteins | sample sta12Can44000108_FD_203841 | JGI IMG/M metagenome (GOLD analysis project Ga0306923, IMG submission 203841) | Lab enrichment of tropical soil microbial communities from Luquillo Experimental Forest, Puerto Rico - statanox.12C.anox.44.000.108 (v2)... | ecosystem: Environmental > Terrestrial > Soil...
GCGTCGTTGATGCCGTCGCCGACAAAGCAGACCTTGCGACCTTCCCGTTGCAATTTCTCGACGTAATCGGCCTTGTCGGTAGGCAGCACCTGGGCAAAGTAGCGGTCCATCCCGAGCTCCTCGGCGAGCCTGCGGGTCGGCGCTTCGTGGTCGCCCGAGATGATAGCGATGTGCCTGATGCCGCGTTCGCGCAGACCCTGCACGATGCCGCAAACTTCGGGCCTTATCGACGCCCGCAGCTCGAGCGCGCCGCCGAGCTCGTCGTCAACGGCGACCATCACCATCGTCTGGCCTTCGCGATGTACCTCATCGAGGGCGTCTTCGACCTCTCGGGTCAGCGGGACGCCCTCCAATTCCATGAAGCGCCGGCTGCCGACGCGTACTCGATGCCCGTCGATGCCGACCGTGATACCATAGCCGACCTTGTATTGAGTCGCATCCGACAACGGCAGGCGCAGGCCCTCCTCCTCCGCCTTCTGCAGGATGGCGAGTGCTATCGGGTGATGAAACCGCCGCTCTGCCGCCGCAGCGAAGCGCAGGATGTGCAGCGGATTGAGGCCGTTGGCGGCAATCACCCGCCCAACCTCCGGCCGCTCCCGCGTCAATGTGCCGGTCTTGTCGAACAGCATCGTGTCAACCTCGCACAAGAGGTCGAGCGCGCGCCCGTCCTTGACCAGGACACCCTTCTGCGCGCAGAGCGCCAATGTCGACAGCATCGCCAATGGCGCTGCCATGCGGATGCCGGTTCCGAGGTCGCTGTTGACGACCGCCACGGCACCCGTCGGGCCCAGCGTCGCCAACGCGAGACCGCCCAGACCAAGGGTCGGGATCACCACCTTGTCGGCGATCTGCTCGCCTTTGTGCTGCTTGGCGAGCTTGTAGCCTGCGCTGTCGTTCAGGATCTGGGCGATCCTCGCGGTCGCGGTCTCGCTGCCCGATTTCTCGACCGCGACATGCACCTTGCCGGCGACCATCACAGTCGATGCGAAGACGCGATCGCCTACGCCTTTCTCGGCCGGCACCGACTCGCCGGTCAGTGCGTGCTGATCGATCATCGCCAGACCCTGGACGATGATGCCGTCGACCGGCACCATTTCGCCGGTGTGGACGGCGACGACGTCGCTCTTGTCGAGCCGATCGAGCGGCATCTCGATCTCGAGACCGTCCTTGACCAGCCAGACATAGCGCGGCTGCTTGCCGAAAGCACCCAGAAGCAGCTTTTTCGAGCTGTCTTCGGTCCTGCGAACCAGATAGCGGCCAACCGACAGGCACCAGGCGAGGATTGCGCCCGGGAATACATGCAAGGTCGCGAGGCAGCCCATGACGACGATCGAGTCGAGAAGGTCGACCCCGAGCCGCCGCTCCTTGAACAGCACCTCGTAAGCGCCGCGAAAGCTCGGGATCGCGGTATAGGCGAACAATGCCGCCGAGACCGGCAGCAACGCGGGCATCGCAAACTGGGCGACCGCGGCCAACGGCAGCGAGGCCGTGCAGATCGCGAGATCCAAATCCAGTGGATCGAGCCGGTCAGGATGCTCGGCATTGGCCAGTGCGCCGTCGAGTATCTCGATGATCTGCACTGGGCCGAGCTGGCGGGGATCGTACTCGATCTTGGCCCAGCAGGTGCGTGAACTGGTCTCGTATCGATTGACGCCGAGCACGCTCATCAGCTCGCGCTCGACTGCCTCGCACAGCGCAGTCTTGCGGTACAGCACTGGGTTCTCGAGCTTGATGATGCCGACCCGCTCGCTGACCACCTTCCAGCCGGTAACCTTTTGCCCACAACGGTGGTACCGGATCGCGCCGTGCCGGTCGCGGGCCGTGCAAGCTGGCGGCAGCTCCACCCCGTCATCAGACTTCGGCACGGCATCCAGCAACGCCGCGACACGCTCCAGCACATCGCGTCGGCTATATTGGGTCGCATCAAACCGCAGCTCGATCGCCGGCGTGACGCCCTCGGCTGTCGCGGCGTCGATCTCCGCGCTGTCGATCTCCGGCGCGAGAAAGGCACGCCCGAGAAAGCGCCGGCACAGCAACCCGTCCGGGTCGGCGCACAGTCGCGCACTCTCGATCCGGATGGTGCCGTCGTCGGGGAGGATGATTTCGACGTCGACACACAGGCTGACCTCTGTGCCGACGGATGAGTCATCCATGGTCTGATCCCCGTTCTCGGCGACGGTCATATTTCCGGCATTGGCGGAAGCGCCAAGCCCGCAATCAGCTCGTGCTCAGCTCATCCATGGCCGCTTTCCCGCCGTCGTGGAACCCATGCATGACCGGGTTTTCTTGAGGCATCATCTGGACAACGAACACGGTGGCGTAGACGACACCGTACGACAGCGCGTAGGACCCGCTGTAGATCATCCGCGACATCGACTGCAGCACGTCGGACTCGGCCTCGGCCGTCGTCTCCTCCATCGGGGTCTCGTACCTCGCCCTCGACGCGCTATCGCGGACTGGGGTTGCGCTGCTTCTGGTGGTCGTGGCTGCCATCTCCAACATCCTCCAAAATCGAGTTCTGAACTAAATCAATCAAGGAGATCAGTATCGGTCGTGTCAAGCCGAAGACGGGCATTCTTGCTACAGCAGACCTTAAATCGCGCCGAATATGCCGCAGGCGCAGGTCAGCGTCGCGGCGATGACAACAAGACTCAGGTACCCGCCGCGCAGCCGGTGCGGGTGCGGCAGGCTCGAAAAGGCGAGGACCACCAGGAAAATCACGACCATCGGCAACAGGAACGCATTGACGATCTGTGCCCAGACGGTCAGCCAGACCAGGTTCGGTACCTCCCAGACGAACGCTGCGCCTCCGAGCACGCAGGCTGCATAGACGCCGTAAAACATCGGAGCGTGAAATAACTGGGTTTCGGGCGATCGGCGGTGGCCCGCCGCCTCGCCGAGCGCCCAGGCCAACGCCAGCGAACATACGATCGCCGCGACGATCGACGCGCCGGGCACGCCGAGGCTGAACACCAGGCGTCCCACCGCGACGCCGAGATGAGGTGTCAACGCCTCGCTGATCTGCCCCACGCTGTGCAGTGAGGCCCCCGCATCGCCGCTGCCGATCGTCGCGGCTGCAACGAACAGCACCGAGGCGCTGACCACCTGTGTCAGCACCGCTCCCAGGGCCGTATCGCCGCGCGCCGCGCCATAGTGCCGGTGGTCCAGCCGCTTTTCGGCCATGGCGGATTGCTGGTAGAAGACCATCCAAGGATTGAACACCGCGCCGATCAAGGCCGCGGCCAAAAGCCAGAAGCCGCTGTCGCCGAGCGGCAGATCGCTCACCTGATGCGCAATCGTCGCAAGATCCGGGCGGGTCATGACCGCGACCATCAGGAATGCGAGCTCGAGCGCGCCGATCATTATCGCGGTGCGCTCGACGCGGCGATAGGACCCGCTGAGGACAATGACCAGCAGGGTCGTGGCCGCCATCGGCAAGGTCAGATTGCGCGAGACGCCATAGAGCTCACCGATGCCGGCGACAGCGGCGAACTCGGTGGTCATCGAGCCGGCTACCGCGACGATGAGACCCGCCGCCAAGACCCACGCCCAGCCGCTGCCATAGTGATGCCGCACCAGCTCGCTGTATCCGCGGCCGGTAAAGATGCCGAGCCGCACCGCCAGCTCCTGAACCATATAGAGGACCGGGATCAGGCCGAACAGCAGCGGCAATAAACGGTAGCCCCACTGTGCGCCGCTTTGCGCCGCAGTGATGACGTTGCCGGCATCGGTATCGGCCAGCATGACCAGAATGCCCGGCCCGATACCGGCAATCGACGCTAAAAACGGCCGCGGCCGGACCGCCCCCTCAACCCGGTCAAACAAGGACTTTTTCCCTAGAGGGACCGTGACTGGCTGACGGCTTTGTACGGCAAAACGCGCTCGGTCGGCCGCTCAGGCCGCATCGAGCTCGTCCCCCGCCGCTTTCCCGCCGTCGCGGAACCCGCGTATGATCGGGTTCTCCTGGGGCAGCGACTGAGCAACGAATACCGTTGCATAGACGACCCCGTATGCCAGGACGTATGAGCCCGTGTAGAACATCTGTGAGATCGTCTCGAGCGCCTTGGGGCCTGCCTCGCTCGCCGCCTGCTTGACCTGGGCGGTATGCTCGGATGCGGTCGCCGCGGCGTCCCTCATCGCGTCGGCGATCGACCGCATCGCGGCCTCGTCGGCCTCGCTGGTTTTCGCTATCTCGTTCGTCACTAGAACTCCCCCGAAACGTCAACCACTCCCATAATAGCGGGCTGCGCGCTAACGGATATGTTGTGTTAGATCGCCGCACGGAGACTACAGCGGGAAACTATCGGGCGACTATCCAGATTTGGCAAATCTCGGGCTAATCGGGTGATCCCCGGTATTTTTTTCGCTTTAGCGTCGCGTCGCCTTCACGCACGCGTCAGAAGAAAGCCGTGGTTCGGACCGTGAACACCGCGGCAGGGCCGGCGCCCGGTTTCAGGGCAGGGTCGAGATAGAGCTGAATGTCAGGGGTGAGCCGCAGGCCCTTGAAGACCGTGTAACTGTAATAGAGTTCCGCTCCCCACTCCGCATTGCGCGCGGGTTGGGCCACTGCTTTCAGATTGGTCTTGTCCCAAAATACGCCGAACCCCACTTGGTCGAGCTTATTGCGCAGGAATGGGTTGTTGCGGATCCCACCCCACGCTACCGAGGTCTCGATCGGGATCGCGGTTCCGCTCGCCCCGTTCGCCCGCAGGAAGAGGCCCCATTTCGCGTCGATATTCTGAACCGCGTTGAATGACACGCCCGGGCTGTTGCCTGGCTGCTGCGGCACCGAGGGCTGGCCGTAACCAATGATGCTGTAGGCCCCGCCGGCGAGAAAATTCGGCGCCCATTCGCCAGCCATGAAATAGGCGTACTTCCCAGTCGCGAACCCGCGCGTCGATAGTGCGTTGCCGGCGACATTGGTGGCGCCCTGGAAACCTCCTGCGAGAGTGAATTGCTGGTCCGAAGTCGCCGCCTGAGCATAGGCACCGAGGGCCCGTAGGGATAGGTTTGGGTGCCGTTCTGCGCCAGCGGATAGCTGATAAAGTTGGTTTGAACATTACCGGCATATTGATTGCTGTCAAAGGCAGCAAAAGTGTACTGGCCGGCCGTTACGGACAACCAACTCCAGGTATCGGGCAAAGTATGCGTGTACATCAGCTGATTATACTGACGCACATTCGTCGTCTGATCATTGGGCGGGGTGATCAGGCCGAGCCGAGCTTGTTGAGATTTGGTAGTAGTCTTTGTCCAGAACTGGGTCTGCTGCATCGCGAAGGCGAACGAACCCGATCCGACCGCGGTATCTGTGAATGGGCTCCAGGTGACGTACGGGGTGTAGACCATCTGCACCACGCCCGGTCCACCGTCGGGTATCCCCCATTGTGGGATTATCGATACGGTCATGGAATAGTGAAGATCGTAATCGCGTCTTAATTCTTTTTTGAACCCGCGATATTCGTCATGGAAGTCATTGAGGGCCTTGGTGATATCTTGCGTGAAGTCGAGGGAAGGAGCTTCGATATCTAGGTCAATGGGTTTGTATTTAGGCCGCGCTACGGGTGGTCCGGTGGCAGTATCACCGGACTGCGATGCCGATTGTGCCATCGCCGAACTGGTTGCGAGAGCAGCCACGATAAGCGCTGCGGAGACCGGAATGACCGCTCGTCGGGCAGAATGCGCCTTGCGATGTGAATCGAGCCCCGTTTGCGACACCCCAGGTGCTCGATTCTTGGTTGGAAGCTTGTCAGGTCGGGCTGGGAAGAAAATAGAACAGCACCCCGATCAAGCCGTACAGAACCAGCATCTGCACGCCGCTGAGCCAGGTCGCTTCGCCGTCCTGCGAGATCTGGCTGATGATCAGCACACTACCGAAGATCGCCGCCACCTCGGCAGTGGAGAAGAGAATGTTGACCGGGTTGCCGAGAAGCGGCGACGCGATGACCAAAACGGGAACGACAAGGAGGGCGATTTGAGCGGCGGAGCTTATGCCGATCTCGAAGGCGAGGTCCATCTGGTTCGTCTGCGCCACTTTGACCGCGCTGAACAGCGCAGACACATTGCCGATCAAGGCGACGACGATGACGCCGATAAACAGATCGGTCCAGCCGAGGGTCTGTTTCACGACATCGACAGAGTCGGCGACGAAGTCCGAGAGAAGAGCCACCAGCAGGCTGGAAATGGCGAGAAGCGCGATCGCCAGGCCCGTGCTCATCGCAGCACCGCTCGGCTCGGGCAGGTCGGGCGCTGCGGCCGTGGTCTCGGCGGTCCGCGCCCTTGCCCGCTGTGCGATGCGCACCATTGCGGCGGCGTAAAGGATCAAGAGGAGGACGCACAGACCGATGGAGATTTGCTCCACATAGTCAGTGGACATCTGCGGCGTCGGCAGCTGCATGCGAGAGGCGGCGTAGATCGACGGCAAGAATACGGCGACGGACGCGATCATCAGGCTGGCGCCGGCATCCTGTGCGCGCTCCATGGAGAACCTGACGAGCCCGAACCGCCGTCCGGCGACCACCATCGCCGCCCCGTTGACGACGAGAATGTTGCTGACGATGGCTCCGGTCCAAGCCGCCTTGGCCAGCGGGCCCAAGCCGTTGCGGATGGCGATTAGCCCGAAGATCAGCTCGGGAAGATTGCCGAACCCGGCATTCATCATGCCACCCCAGGTCGGACCGATCCGGCCGGCGAGCTCTTCGGTCGCGCTACCGATCCACGCCGAGGCCACGATCAAGCCGACCACAGAAAACCAAAAAACGAGCAGTTCGTTCTGCCACGCCGGAACGTAGTTGATCGCAAATGCCAGAGGAATGAAGACCGCCAGCCAGTTGATCTTCTGTCGGGCGAGCTCTCTCATTTCAAACGATCGACAAACGGAGGTCAGGTAACATTCGAGATCACATTGACCACGAAACCGATGATCGCGCTAACAAAGAGAAACGAAAAGATCGCGTGCACGAGGGTGACGCGACGGATCCTCGTCGAGGTGACGGTGACATCAGACGTCTGATAACACAAGGCAATCGTAAACGAGTAATACATGAAATCCCAGAAGTCGGCCGTCGGGCGTTCGGGAAACTCGAGCCCCAGCTGATAAGTCAGTTTGCCGTCGACGACCGTGTCGTCGTAGTAGAGCTGCATGTAGTGAAGACCAAAATAGATATCTGCCAAAGACCAGGAGAGGATCACCGCGAGCAGAGGGGTCGCACCACGCGCTCGCCATGCAGAAGGCGAGGGAAACCACCGTGCTGGGAGACCTCGCCAACACGAGGTTCGAGCATCTCGGCACGGTCACCACCTTCTCGCGCTCGGGCGACAAGTTCATGGTCAATACCGAGGGTCCCGACGGCGCGCTCCACGACTATGACATCGCCTACACCTTCGGGGTCAATCCGCTGCAGCAATACCTGATCGCCTTCCCCGGGGGGCACTATCAGGCGCTCGGCATCGCCTGGGACAGCCGTCCGAAAGGGCAGGGCGGTCAGCGCTGGTTTCAGCTCTACCCGGGCCAGCAGCTCAAGCCCGGCGACCCACTGCATTGGACCGGCCGCGATCAGACGTGGAATTACCAATGCGCCGACTGCCACTCGACCGATTTGAAGAAGAATTACGATCTCGCCGCCGACAGCTATGCGACCAGCTGGTCCGATCTCGACGTGTCTTGTGAGGCCTGCCACGGCCCCGGCTCGCTGCACGTCGCGTGGGCCAATGCGCATGCCGAAGGGGGCGCCTATCCGCCGGGCACGGACGCCGCACGGATGGGCCTGACGAATTGGCTGAAGCCGACCGACACCGGCCAATGGGAGATGAACCCGGAGACGGGCATCGCCCGGCGCACTGAAAACCTGGTGTCGACCGAGCTCGAAACCTGTGCGGCCTGTCACTCGCGCCGCAAGGTGATCGCCAAGAACCCGGTGCCAGGCGGGCCTTACCTCGATTCCTATCTGCCGGCATTGCTCGCACCCGGTCTCTATTACGCCGACGGCCAGATCGACGGCGAGGTTTACGAATACGGCTCGTTCTTGCAGAGCCGCATGCACGCCGCCGGGGTCACCTGCTCGAACTGTCACGACCCGCACAGTGCCAAGCTGCGCACCGCGGGCAACGCACTCTGCGCGCAATGCCATCTGCCAGCAAAATTCGATGTGGCGTCGCATCATCGGCACCAGCCCGGCAGTGCCGGTGCACAATGCGCCAATTGCCACATGCCCCAGAAGAATTATATGGTCGTCGATGAGCGGCGCGATCACAGCTTCCGGGTTCCACGCCCCGATTTATCGGTGGCTCTCGGCACCCGCAACGCCTGCACCCAATGCCACGCCGACCGGTCTGCCGCATGGGCCGCCGAGACCGTCGCCGGTTGGTATCCCAAGGGGCGGCACACCACCCCGCATTACGGCACGGCACTCCATGCCGGGCGGATCGGTGCCGTCGACGCCGAGCAGCAGCTCGATCGGCTGATCCTTGATCGAAGTCAGCCGGCACTCGCCCGGGCGAGTGCGTTGCCGTTGCTGATGCCCTATGCCTCGCCCGCCTCGGAGCCGGCCATCAAGGCCGCGATCAGGGATCCCGATCCGCTCGTCAGGGCGGCGGCGCCGCGCGCCTTGCCTGGCACCGTGCCACCTCGCTTCGTTGATGCGGCGGTACCGCTCCTCAGCGACTCGGTTCGTGCTGTCCGCATCGAAGCAGCGAGAGCATTGGCCGGAACCGATCTCTTGGCACTGACGCCGGAGCAGCAGACCGCGTTGGTGAAGGCCACGGCCGAGCTGGGCGCCGCAGAGATGGTCGATGCCGACCGGCCGGAGGCTCACCTCAATCTGGGGCTGCTCGATCTGCGGCGCCGGCAATTGCCGGAGGCGGAGAAGGAATATCGCACGGCATTGCGTCTCGATCCGAACTTCATGCCGGCGCTCGTCAACCTTGCCGACCTCGAGCGGGCGCGCGGCAGGGACGAAGAGGGGGCGGAACTCTTGAAGAAGGCGATGACGATCGAGCCCGACAATGCCGATGTACGTTATGCCCTCGGGCTCGCCCTGGTGCGCAAGCGCGATTACGCCGGGGCGCTCGACCTATTGCGCCGCGCCCACGAGCTCGAGCCCGACAACGCGCGCTATGCCTACGTCTTTGCCGTGGCGTTGAATTCGAGCGGTAAGGCGCGAGAGGCGTCGGCCATCCTGGAGCAAGCACACCAGCAACACCCGGCGGATCGCGACGTCCTGATGGCGCTCGTCTCGATCGCGCGCGACCAGGGGAACTTTGCCGCAGCGCTCGGGCACGCCCGCGAGATGCTCGTCCTCGATCCCGGGAATGCGCAGCTCCGAGATCTGATCTCGGAGCTCGAACAGCGCCAAGCCCACTAGCAGGCACACTATTTGCCGTTCCTCCGCGTGCGAACTGAACCGTGAGCATGAGGTCCGGAATTGTGCAGGTTTCTCGATTGTGCAGGTTTCTCGATTGTGCAGGTTTCTCGATTGTGCAGGTTTCTCGGACGCCTGCATGACGTCGCCATCCACGTGCGCCGACGGCAGGCGTCCGAGAAGCGCCAAGGCACGAAATCGCGTTTAATTGTGCAGGTTTCTCGGACGCCTGCATGACGTCGCCATCCACGTGCATTGTGCAGGTTATTGTGCAGGTATTGTGCAGGTTTCTCGGACGCCTGCATGACGTCGCCATCCACGTGCATTGTGCAGGTTTCTCGGACGCCTGCATGACGTCGCCATCCACGTGCGCCGACGGCAGGCGTCCGAGAAGCGCCAAGGCACGAAATCGCGTTTAGAGTGGGCAGCGGCGGTTGCAGCAGGCTCTATGGGGATTTGGCCGCAGCAGGCGTCGCTGGGATGGTGCACTGGGGGAACAGGTTGGGTGGCAGCGACGGGCAGCAGGGCGTTGGAGGACAGCTGGACGAGCGGAAAGGGCGTCGAGGCGTTGGCCGGCGGTTGTTGTGAGCCAAGGGAGAGAAGCAATGGGACGCACCGAGTTGTCGCCGACCGATGAGCGGCGTCCGAGACGGATGGCTTTGCGGCGAGCAGTCCGAGCGGCAGTCATGAGGTGTCGATCCTCATCGACGTCGGTGCCGGCGTTGGCCGATATCGCGGCTCGCAGCCGCGCGCGAAGACCTCGATGATGATCATGCGAGCGCCGCAGCGCGGGCAGGTGCAAGGCTGCACGCGT
>Ga0306923_10008737_pt1 | contig 10170 bp, 8 predicted proteins | sample sta12Can44000108_FD_203841 | JGI IMG/M metagenome (GOLD analysis project Ga0306923, IMG submission 203841) | Lab enrichment of tropical soil microbial communities from Luquillo Experimental Forest, Puerto Rico - statanox.12C.anox.44.000.108 (v2)... | ecosystem: Environmental > Terrestrial > Soil...
ACTGGGCATGCGATCAAGCCCCGCACAATTGCTATAGTCGCGCCTACGGCTCCGCCGTCTCATCCCGCATCACGCGAAGCATGTAATCCAGCGGTTTCTCACCCGAGGCAGCAATCTCTGCCTGGATTGAGGCCGCGGTCGTCGCCTTGTTTGGCGTGCCCTTTTACGTCCGCCACGACGCTCGCCTGGTCTTGAGCCTTTTCCCGCCATTGCTATTCCATCGCTACTTTAGTGATGCGAGCGCCACCCTGACGCCGAGACGCGCGTGATGCTTACAACGCGATACACGTTCCAACAAAGGTTAAATTCACATCGTCGCCCTTCGCGCCCGCATGACCCCCGACGGGAAGGTCACATGGCAATCGATATCCGCCGGGCGGCGTGGCAGCACCGCTCGCCGCACGCGCGCACCAGCCCGCGATGCCGGTGATTGGCTTTCTCCATACCACCTCACCTGACACGAACGCGGACCGTCTACGGGCATTCCGCCGCGGCCTCAACCATGCTGGCTTCGCCCAAAGCGAGAACGAGGCCATCGAATACCGCTGGGCAAATCCGATCGGCTGCCTGCACTGGCCGCTGACCTAGGGCGTCGCCAGATGACGGTGCCCTTCAGCATGTGATCTGGGTTCAGCAAGTCGGGAACGCGTGAGGGATGGATGCTCATTATCAGGATTGTCGCAACTCGGAAAAACTCGTTTGACCGTAACCCTAGACGCCAGACAACCCGTACGCAACCGCCATCACCTTACCGCCACTTGCGCAGCACCGGGCGATGGGCGTTGCAAAAATCTTCGCTGTGACATTTGCGCAATAAGCGCCGCGGCCACTGTGAAACGCGTGGATTGCGCGTATGCCAACGCAATGGTGGGCGGTATCTATTGTGAAAGTGTGCAGCGTCCGGTTACTCATTGCGCACGAGCGGGCGCAGAGGCGCCGATTAGGGAATGCCTGCGGGAGGGATGAATTTGAGCCAAGCCGAGTCGCGAGCCGTGCCACCAGTCGAGCCAGCGGCCACGCCGCAGGTCGTGCCCGGCCAGGCGATGCACTGCGCGCGCGCCCCGGTGCTTGTGCCGCACGAGGCGCACGCGCCCACCGCGAACCTGTCGCCGACCAAGCGGGCGGCGCTGCTGGCCTGCGTGAAGGGCGACGGCACGCTGCACAAGTGCATGGGGGTGTGGAAATCGCCAGCGGCGCAAGCCGGGGAGCGTCCCATCTTCGGCGTCACGGTCGCCGACCTTGCCCGTGACGGCATGATGACGGTGACGGTCACCGGCAAGCACGCAATCGCAGCGCTCACTCCGCGCGGCAGCTGGTTCGCGCGTACCGCCGCCACCGAGCTCGCCGAGCAGGCGTAGGGGGCGGGTTTTAAATCCGCGTTTTCACAACAATCGCGTAATCCGATGGCGGGGACTCTATCTCGGTCGAGTGTCGTCACAATTAGCGTGCAAGCGTCCAATCGCCTCCACCTGCTTGACGAAGTCACCCTCGCTTAGAAACTGTCGCGCATTAGCCAGTGAAATCCAGAACTCCCGGATATTGGCTAAATTTTCCCGGGTGCACGGGATCAATAGTAAGCCTCAGTGCCCTTTCACAGTCCGCCGCTTTCTCCCATGGATCCACTTGAAACATGGCATCCTCCACGGCAAGCGCCGACCGCTCGCCTAGCAGCGCCCCGCCTGAAATAGCCGAAGAGGCAAAGTGGCTCTGTCCGTGCAAGCCTTGTTGTTAATGGTACGTCTATCATCCCCGACATCCACAGCATTAGGGCCGTTTCGTTTATCTCGTGTTTCTGCCCTTCTTTGGAAGCACGCTGCTGGCCGGTCACGTCACTGCATAGCTGCGAATCCCGAGCAACCCCTATGGGTGTCGCTTGCCCTGCCCAGTGTCGAACTGCCGCTGCTCTTCTGCGAACCGATGTGTGACGCGTGGACATGCCGGCTTCGTTCATCAAGAACCAAGCCGGTGAATCTCTACAGCCGGTCAGGCACTGATCTCACCGACCGCTTTGGCTCACCCTCTGTGGATAGCGTCGATAAATGTTCGTTGCGGCTTGACCGCGCCCAATCGAGGCATACGATCCGCATTGTCCATCGGCACTGTCGTGTGTTCCAGCGCGGTCGTCGTGGGGCAACGCTCCGATAGGGGCGTTCCATGATGGGCCAAGCACGGGAGTGTACCTGCGCTGAGGGTCAACGTACCGGACATGATCCGCCGGTCTGAGCCATATCATGGATGGCTCCTCGCGATGAACTAGGTGACAGGCGAGAACCTGTTGGGCTCGGGAACAGCGTCGGCAGTAATGTCGACGCTGCTCTCACTTTCGCGGTGCACGGTCGAGTGGTAAACGGGCCACCCGACCGTGCGGCTCGGGAACGGGAGCTCGATGCGATCCACCAAACTCCGCCGCGTAAATCTCTCGCCAGAAAACCGATTCGAGGCAAGCGCTTTACGCGGGAATTCCACCGCCGCTGGCGCCAAGTGGAAACGGGTCGGTCGCCTCAGCAACAGGGTTCGCTTATTTAGTGGGCGGCGATCATTGCAAGGGCATGACCCTGTTGGAGGGTCGCGTGGCAATTCACGTCCAACGGCGAGCATTCGTTGGCGCGCAGTGCGGCTCCTTGGCCGCTCGCGGCGCAGCCACAACAGTCTTCCAAAGCGCCGCGGCTTGGTACACGGTGATGCCGTCAAGGACGGGCTAAAGAATCCGCTTATGGCACCGAGCATGTTGTGCCGGCATGTTAAGCGGACCGGCCGGTGGATCGGACCAAGTACCGCTATACGTTTGGCACGATGAACGCGCAAATTGAGCGGTGATCGCCGCCGTGCCCAAGGCACACATGGCAGTGAAGGTCCTGACTCGGCTGCACTTGCTCACGCTTAAACAGTGCCGGTGGGCACATAGAGCCAGCCGGACGGGGTTTCCACTAATTGCTCGCAAGCAACTGGGAAGCAGTCCATGTTGCCGCAGCACGCGAGCGGATACCAAGAATGCGGTAGCGCCGGGATGGTGGCTACCAGCATTGCAACAGCAACTAGCGTTAGTCGCATCGGAGGAACCCTTTGGATGTAACCCATGTCTCCGAGAGAAATATTTTGCATGGGCCAAAATGTTATTGAGGCACGCCAAATTTGATAGGCCGATATGAAATGTCCGCGTTCACGGCCCGGATATTTAGGGCGGAACCGTTCAAAGCGCGAAGTAGAGCCAGACCACGCAATCAAAGCATGGTAGCATCGCCCGCGGCATAGGCATGATCCCCGAGGGGGAGGGTCGCATGGCAATCCGTATCCGGCGGCGAGAATTCATCGTCACGGTTGGCGGTGCTGCAGCGTGGCCGCTGGTGGCGCGTGCGCAACCGAACGAGCGCATTCCACGCGTGGGGGTGCTCATTCCGTATCTGGATAACGATACCGAAGCGCAAGCTCAGATGGCTGCGTTCCGCGACGGGCTTGAGAAGCTCGGTCTCGTTCCTGGCCGCAGCGTGCAGATTGATGAGCGGTGGGCGGCCGGTGATTTTGGCATGCTGCGAAGAGCAGCCAAGGAGCTCGTAATCCTGCGGCCTGATGTTATTATCAGTCGCAGCACGGCGGCGACTGCCGCTCTTCTTTACGAGACACGCACAAGGCCGGTCGTATTCCTGGTCATTTCCGATCCGGTTGGCGATGGCTTTGTCGTTAGCTTGGTCCGTCCAGGTGGCCACGCCACCGGTTTTACTGACATTCCAGCTTCCATCGCGCGACAATGGGTGGAATTGCTCAAGGAGATGTCGCCGGGTATCAGCCGGATCGCCGTAATGTATGGGACAGGTACCGCTCCTGGAAATGGATTGTATTACCTCCGGTCGCTCCAAGCGGAGGCTCATTCAAGACATTTGAAGATGATAGGAATTCGGGTGAAGAACCCCAGTGAGATTGAGCGAGACATCAAGGGAATCGCGAGGGAAGCAGACGGAGGACTTATTGTAACACCTGACCTAACCACTACGCTTTACCGTGGTGCCATTATCGACACGACACTTCGATATCGAGTGCCGACCATGTATCCGTTCCGGTACGTTGCAGCCGAGGGTGGGCTGATATCCTATGGCGTCGATGTTACCGATCAATATCGACGTGCTGCGGATTATGTTGATCGCATTGTCAAGGGCGCAAAGCCGCGTGAGCTTCCGGTGCAGGCGCCAACTAAGTACGAGCTGGTTGTCAACCTCAAGACTGCCAGGACGCTCGGTCTTACAGTGCCTCCGACACTGCTTGCGCGTGCCGACGAGCTGATCGAGTGAAGGCGGGTGGCCGCCGAAAGCTGCAATTTCATGAGCAAAATTTCGAAAATTACCCGGCGCGGTACGCTTGTGCTCAGCGCTACGACAGCCGCCTCCTTTCTCCTTCCCGCAGCCGAGGCGGCAGAAGGCCCCGAGCTACACGGTATCTCAGCCTTTGGGGATCTCAAATACCCGGCGGATTTCAAGCAATTCGATTACGTCAATCCTAACGCGCCGAAAGGCGGCGTGTTCTCGCACGTCGCCGCGACCCGAATTTTCAATCAGAATCTGATTACGTTCAACTCATTCAACAGTTTCATCCTCAAGGGCGATGCTGCCCAGGGCATGGAGCTGACTTTCGCGAGCTTAATGACGCGCGCCTACGACGAGCCCGATGCCTTATATGGTCTTGCTGCGCGCGCCGTGCGGATATTACCCGACCGGCTCACCTATCGTTTCCTGATGCGACGCGGCATCAGATTCCATGATGGCAGTGAGCTTACTGCCCATGATGTAGTCTTCTCGTTGAAGCTGCTGAAAGAGAAGGGCCATCCGATCATCCAGCAACTGCTGCGCAACTTTATGGAGGCGCAGGCGCAGGACGATGCGACCGCAATTGTGCATTTTGCACCAGGCTATGCGCGCGACCTGCCTTTGTTCGTTTGCTGGCTGCCGATTTTTTCGCGTGCCTACTACAATCGGCGATCCTTCGAGGAGAGTACGCTCGAGCCGCCTCTGGGCTCCGGGCCGTACAAGGTCGGTGGATTCGAGCCAGGTCGTTACATTGAATACGAGCGGGTAAAGGACTGGTGGGGCGCCGATTTGCCAGTGGCACGCGGTCAAAACAATTTCGACATTATCCGTTGCGAATACTATCGCGATCGCGATGCCGCCTTCGAGGGTTTTACGAGCAAGAGCTATCTGTTTCGCGAGGAGCTGGTCTCGCTGGTATGGGCGACCCGCTACGACCTTTCCGCGGTCCGCGACGGCCTCATTAAGCGCGACGTCGTCGCCGACCATACGCCGTCGGCAGCACAGGGCTGGTTTTTCAACACGCGGCTGGAGAAATTCAAGGACAGGCGCGTGCGCGAAGCCTTTATCGATGCGTTCGATTTCGAATGGACCAACGCAACGATTATGTACGGGGCGTATCAAAGGACCCATTCTGTGTTCCAGAATTCCGACATGATGGCGAGCGGGAGGCCAGGGCCGGATGAAATTGCACTCCTCCAGCCTTTTCGCGGAAAAGTCGTTGACGAAGTGTTCGGAGAGCCGTTTGTGCCGCCGGTTTCGGATGGCTCTGGGCAGGACCGCGCGCTATTGCGCAAGGCGGACGCGCTGCTACGGGAAGCTGGGTGTCTCATCAAGGACGGCAAGCGGATGACACCAAGCGGTGCCCCGTTCATCGTTGAGTTCCTGCTGGACGATCCTGTGTCCACACGGCATCACATTTCCTTCATCAAGAATCTCGGGATACTAGGAATCGAAGCGAATTTGCGAGTTGTGGACGCTGCACAGTATCGCAAGCGCGTAAATGACTTCGATTTCGACATCATCGTGCAGCGGTATGGGTTCTCCAACACGCCGGGAGATTCTCTGCGGACCTTCTTCAGGTCGCGCGCAGCGACCATGAGGGGTTCGCAGAACGTCGCTGGCATCGCGGATCCAGTCATTGATGCTCTGGTTGAGCGCGTAATCGCGGCTGACAGGCGGACCGCTCTGGTTTCAGCATGCAAAGCTCTCGATCGGGTCATCCGCAGCGGGCGATATTGGGTACCGCATTGGTACAAGCCCTCGCATTGGCTCGCTTACTGGGATGCGTTCGGGAGGCCCGCTGCCCCACCCCGCTACGCGCTCGCAATCCCGGCAACTTGGTGGTCAAACGACTCAGGCTAGGGGGCACAACTCAGCTTTCCCGCTGATCGGTTTAAAGAGGCAGCTTCAGGGAGGGTCAAGATGAATAGGGTTTTTGCAGCTGCTGCCGCCTTGCTGAGTACTCAATTCATAGCTTCCGCCCTTCTGGTCGCACAGCCATCAGCTGACGATCGAGAGAAATTGCTCGGTAACTGGAAACTGGTCTCGTTCGTTACGGAAACAGCAAGCAACGGAACAATGTCTACGGCGAGCGACCGAATGGCTGCATCGGGTTCACACTAGCCGGCCGGTTCTTCGCATTCGCAACTGCGGATGGCCGGAAACCACCACAAAATTCAGAAGAGCACGCTGCTGCTTTCCGCTCTATGATTGCCTACACAGGAAAATTCCAACTGTATGTCTAGGCGGAGGGTGGGCGCCAACATGGAACTTGGAAGATGGCTGCGGAGCCTTGGCCTCGAACAGTATGAGGCAATATTCCGCGAGAACGCCGTCGATGAGACGGTCCTCTCTGATCTAACGGATCAGGATTTGGAGAAGCTGGGCGTCTTGCTCGGCCATCGTCGCAAGCTCTTGCGTGCGATTACCAGCCTTGAAAAGACGGCGGAAAATCTACCCGCGGTCCCTGCTGCGGCTGCGTCACCTGTCCAAGACTCTGCTGAGCGCCGCCAGGTCACAGTGATGTTCTCTGACCTAGTTGGTTCAACGGCACTCTCCGCGCGCATGGACCCTGAGGACCTGCGCGAGATCATTTCCGCCTATCAGAAGTGCGTCGCTGAGATCGTGTGCCGGTTCGATGGTTTCGTGGCAAGGTACATGGGTGATGGCGTCCTCGCGTATTTTGGTTATCCTCAGGCGCATGAGGACGATGCCGAGCGAGCCGTGCGGGCGGGGCTCGAACTGATCCCAGCGGTCGTCGGGATCAGATTGCATCCCTCCCTGCGGATCCGGGTCGGAATTGCGACTGGGCTGGTCGTTGTCGGCGACCTCATTGGATCAGGTGACACGCAAGAGCGCAGCATGGTCGGCAACACGCCGAACCTTGCAGCGCGCCTGCAAGGGATTGCCGATCCGGACATGGTTGTTATCTGCGACAGCACGCGCAGAATTCTTGGCAGTCTCTTTGAGTTGGGGGACCTCGGACCGAGGGACGTCAAAGGCATCGCCGGAATGGTGCGGGCCTGGGTGGTCCGGCAGCCGAGCTCCGCGGCAAGCCGGTTCGAGGCACTGCACGCGACCGGGTTGACCGCCCTCGTCGGACGCGAAAAAGAGTTTGAAGTGCTCCGGCAGCATTGGCACAAAGCCACTGACGCCGAAGGCCAGGTAGTTCTGCTTTCTGGCGAGGCGGGGATCGGGAAATCACGGCTTACGACGGCGTTTGCCGGACTTCTTGCGAGCGAACCACACACGCGCTTGCGTTATTTCTGCTCCCCGCAACACACTGACAGTGCGCTTTACCCAATCATCGGCCAGATGGAACGTGCTGCTGAGCTGGCATGCGACGATGTCCCACAGGTGAAGCTCGAAAAACTCGATCGGCTTCTCAAACAGACCTCGACATCTGTGCAGGATGCCGCGCTCATTGCCGACATGCTATCGCTGTCGAACGATGGACGTTATCCCGCGATCGAACTCACCCCGCAGCAGCGCCGGCAAAGAACGCTCGAAGCACTCCTCTTGCAAATGGAAGCCTTGGCCCGCACCTGTCCGGTGCTGATGGTGTTCGAGGATGCGCATTGGTGTGACCCGACCACCCTGGAGCTGTTGGGTCGGACCATCGATCGGGTTGAGGCAGTAAGCGTGTTGCTGATCGTAACCTTCCGACCGGAGTTCGAGCCGGGCTGGACAGAGCATCCGCACGTGACCTCTCTCAGCCTTAATCGGCTGCCGCCCGGCGAAGTCGGTGCCATGATCAATGACATCGTCGGCAACAAGCCGCTGCCATCGAACCTGCGGCAGGATATCATCGAGCGCACCGACGGTATCCCTTTGTTCGTGGAAGAAATGACGAAGGCGGTGCTGGAGGCAGAAAGCGAGAGCGAGGCACGGCGGGCTGCCGCCATGGTTCCTCCGCCGGCATTGGCGGTCCCCGCAAGCCTGTATGCATCGTTGATGGCGAGGCTCGACCGCCTCGGTGGCGCCAAGGAGTTGGCGCAGATTGGAGCAGCAATCGGGCGCGAATTCTCCCATGCTTTGTTAGCTGCGGTCGTGTGCAAGCCGGAGGCTGAGCTGCAAACCGCGCTTGATCGTCTGATGGGGGCCGGTCTGCTGATCCGGCAAAATGCTGGGCCGCACGCGGCCTACTCTTTCAAGCATGCACTGGTACGGGATACAGCTTACAGCACGCTGTTGCGCGAGCCGAGACGTGCGTTGCATGCCCGAATCGCCGAAATCCTGGAAAGTCAGTTCGGGGACATCGCCGAGAACCAGCCCGAGTTGTTGGCACGTCACTGCTCTGAAGCAGGGCAGATCGAGAAAGCTGCGGCTCTGTGGGGCAAAGCAGGGTTGCGCTCGGCGCAGCGCTCAGCGCTGGTCGAGGCCGCGGAGCAGCTCAGGCGCGCGCTCGATCTGATCGGGACCTTGACCGCCACGCCTGCACTGCGCCACGAAGAAATCAAACTTCAGGTTGCACTCATAACCCCACTCCTTCACACAAGTGGTTACGCAGCGCCGGAAACCAGGGCCGCCGTGGAGCGGGCACGCCTTCTGATTGAACAGGCTGAGGCTCGCGGAGATCCGCCCGAAGATCCACTATTGCTCTTCTCGGTCCTCTACGGCTTTTGGGTCGCAAACCTTGTGGCTTTCAACGGCGACGTGGTGCGTGAACTTGCAGGGCAATTCCTGGGCCTCGCGGATAAGCAAGCCGCGAAGGGACCACTCATGATGGCGCATCGTCTCATGGGCCTGTCTCTGCTCCACACAGGGGATATGCCAGCCGGGCAAACCCACCTCGATCGCGCCATCGCGCTCTACGACCCCGCCGAGCATCGTCCTCTGGCTACGCGCTTTGGCCAAGACGTAGGAGCGGCGACCCTATCCTGGAAGTCGTTGGCTCATTGGCTTCTCGGCTATCCCGAGGCCGCGGTCGCACACTGCGAGCAGGCGCTCGAGGTTGCGCGCGAGCTCAGCCATTCGGCGACCTTGATGTACGTGCTGAATTTCAGCGCATGGACCTATATCCTTTGCGGTAATAGTGCGGGGGCGAGTGTGCTTATTGACGAATTTAGTGTTTTGAAGATTCAGACAGGCTCGTTGTTCTGGGGGGCATGGGGGATGATGCTGCGGGGTTTCTTATTAGCCCTAACCGGCAAGTCCTCGGAAGCCGCCCAATCCATCACGTCAGGCGTCAGCGCAATGCGATCGACGGGAACAACGATGTGGATGCCGTTCTGGTGGTCACAACTGGCGCAGGTCGACGCGGAAATCGGCCAATTCGACGATGCCAGGCGCTCCATTAGGGAAGCGGTGGCTGTAATGGAAAACGCTAAGGAACGATGGTGCGAGGCCGAGGTTAATCGCATATCCGGGGAAGTCGCGCTGCTGTCGTCGGACCTGGAAAAAGCAGAAACCTATTTTGAACGCGCGCTGGCGGTCGCGCGCCGCCAGCAGGCAAAATCCTGGGAACTCCGAGCGGCGATGGGCATGGCACGGCTCTGGCGCGATCAGGGGAAGCGGAAGGAGGCGCGCGATCTTCTTGCACCAATCCACGGCTGGTTCATCGAAGGCTTCGAAACGCGCGATCTGAAGGAGGCCAAGGTCTTGCTCAACACGTTGGCCGCATGAGGTCGCGTACATCGTCTCGAGAAAACCGGCATGGAGCGTCTGCTGCTGATGTGGTGGACAGCGCCCGCTCCCGGCGACAAATCGCCGTAAGGTGATCGTTGCTATGACTCACATAGGGAGCCGTCCACATGCAGATTACCACAATCGGTTTGGATATCGCCAAGAAAGTGTTTCAGGTCCACGGCATCGATGTGGCCGAGAAGGTCGTTGTGAGGAAGCAGCTCGCGGCATCGTCCCCCTGCCTGGTTGA
>Ga0306923_10008738_pt1 | contig 10169 bp, 10 predicted proteins | sample sta12Can44000108_FD_203841 | JGI IMG/M metagenome (GOLD analysis project Ga0306923, IMG submission 203841) | Lab enrichment of tropical soil microbial communities from Luquillo Experimental Forest, Puerto Rico - statanox.12C.anox.44.000.108 (v2)... | ecosystem: Environmental > Terrestrial >...
GCCGAGCAGTTGCGCGCCCCAGTAGGCGAGCGAATCGAGTGTCGAGAGCCGCCTGGTCACCCAGAGGCCAATAGTAATTGCGGGATTGAAATGTCCTCCGGAAATGTGGCCAAGCGCGGAGACCAGGATGGCAATCGCGAGTCCGTGCGCCAGTGCGATTGCTAGAAGTCCTATGCCACCGGTGCTTCGCAGGTGGAAATCCACACAAATGGCGCCCGCCCCAAAGAAGATCAGCGCGAAGGTGCCAAGAAACTCTGCGACGAGCTTCTGAATGAGGTTGTACATCGAATGGCCTCCCCGGGTGATGCCGTGTGTACAACGCGACGCAGGGAGATTTTAGCCGGAAAGCTACGAGGCGCGCTAGGAAACGGTGACTAGTGATGGGAAAAGAGGAATCCCCCCACTCCGTTCGGGATGACAGATCTGGGTTAACGGAAGGTGCGGACGTGAGGCACAGCGGCGCTGCACCCCTCGAGGAAAGGCGCAGGCCCGCGACGTGCAGGCCTGCGCTAGAACTAGCGCGAGGCTGCCACCGGGGCGTTCACCGCGGTCAGCCAGTTGTGCGTGTCGGGCTTGCGTCCGTTGGTGACAGCGAAGAATTCTTCCTGAATTCGACGCGTCACAGGACCGGCCACGCCCTTGCCAATCGTGATCTTGTCGATCGAACGAACCGGCGTGACCTCGACAGCCGTCCCGACAAAGAAGACCTCGTCGGCGAGGTAGAGCATTTCGCGCGGAATGATGGATTCCTGCACCGGAATCTTGAGATCCTCGGCAAGCTTGACGATCGAGTTCCGCGTGATGCCCGGCAGGATGCTGGCGGCCAGCGATGGCGTGATCAACGCCCCGTCATGGACAAGGAAAATGTTCATTCCGGAGCCTTCGCTCACGTGGCCGTTGCTGTCAAGCGCAATGCCATCGGCGAACCCATTGAGCGACGCTTCCATGCGGATCAACTGCGAGTTCATGTAGTTTGCTGCGGCCTTGGACATGGCGGGCAGGGTGTTCGGTGCGATGCGTGTCCAGGTGCTGACGCAGACGTCAACGCCCTTCGACAAAGCATCCGGGCCTAGATACGCGCCCCATTCCCAGCAGGCCATATAGATTTCGATGGCCGAATTCAGCGGATTGACGCCGACTTCGCCGTAGCCACGCAGGGCGATCGGTTTCACGTAGCAAGCGGACATCTTGTTGACTCGAACAAGTTCGCAGGCAACGTTGCAGAAGTCGTCCAGGCTGTACGGGAATTCCATCCGGTAGATTTTTCCGGAGTTGATGAGACGCTGCATGTGCTCGCGCAGGCGGAAGATGGCCGGTCCTTGCGGAGTCTGGTAGCAGCGGATACCTTCAAACACAGCAGAGCCATAGCTAACGGCGTGGGTGAGGACGTGAAGCTTCGCATCGTCCCAAAGAATCCACTTTCCGTTGTGCCAAATCTTGTCGGTTTTCTGCACTGGCATGGGCTTGCCTCCCTGTGTGAGTTGGTGGGGACCCGTTCGCAATTCGAGAATAAGGCAGGCGTGAAAGAGCGTCAATGAAATCAACAGATTGCAACAATGCGGATTTCAGCCATATTGGCGGTCTGTTCGCGGGCGAGGAGGCCAAATTGGAGTGCCTCGATCAGATCAACTCTTCGGCCCGCGATCGGGCGGAGCCTGGTAGGACTGTTCCAACGTCCTGTGCGCTTCTTGCCCCTCTTTCAGCATTTGACCGTTGCCATGTTCCCAAATGCCGAGCAAGACGAAGGGAATAACGGTCGCCGCAGCCCACAATTTGGCATTGCGAGGAATCGCGGTTTCCGGTTCCCAGCGGAACAATTGCGCGGCGACAAAGAACGACAGTGCGGACCAAAAAGCCAATGCCAGAAAATAGACCAGCAACTCGCTTACGGGCTTCGAGAACAGCGTCGCTTGCTGCAATCCGGTGACCAGATAGGTCGCCGGAAGAAACACGGAAATCCCTTGCACTACTTTGGGTAGATAGCCGAGAGGAAATGTCGCTCCGGATAGAAAGATCAGCGGCAGCCACAAGAGCTGGTTGAGGACCTGCGTTTCCTGCATGGTGTTGGTGATGCTGGCGACGACCAATCCCAGCGACCCGAAGGAGACGGTGCCTGCGCACACGAACAGAAACGTGGCCAACAGATTGCCCAGGTCGTGCACGTGAAAGATGAAACGCGCGAAGAGAAGCACGACCGTGACGGTAGGCAAGGTGAGAATGAAATTCGCGAGCACGCTTGAAGCCAACAGGTCAGTGGCAGTTACCGGCGCGACATGAAAGCGCCGCAGGATTCCCTGCTCGCGAAACATGACCAGCGTGGCGCTCAGTCCCCAGAAACTTCCCATGACGTTCAGGGCCAAGACGGGGCCCAGAAAGAAGCGCACCCGGTTCGGGTCGCCTTTGGCAAAGATGCCGGCGTACAGAAAAAAGAAGAGCAGCGGCATGACCACGCTGAAGAAGAAAAACATTTTGTTGCGCAACGCCAGAACCATGCGCGTGCGGGTAAGCGTAAGCAGGTTCGTCAATCCCGTAACCTCCGGCCTGTCAGTTCGATGAACACATCCTCGAGCGAAGGCGTGGCAATTTCGAGGCTGACCAGCTCGTTGCCGGTCGCCTCGAGAAGCTTCACAAGCGACACAATGGTAGGCGCCGCTCGTTGGCAATGCAGCACGTAGACTCCATCGAGTTCCCGGGCATCCATGACGCCGTCCAGGCTCTTTAACGCGCCGTTTTCGGTCTGTTTGGCCAGGCGAACCTCCACGCGCGCCGTGTTGGCGGAACGCTGCTTCAGCTGACGCGGGGTGCCTTCGGCGATGAGCTTGCCGTGATCGACAATCGCCACCCGATCGCAAAGGCGTTCCGCTTCTTCGATGTAATGCGTGGTCAGGACGATGGTCTTTTTGTCCTGTTTGAGTTCTTCGATGATCCCGTAAATTTCACGCCGCACCTGGGGATCGAGGCCGGCCGTCGGCTCGTCCAGGAAGAGGACTTTGGGGTCGTTTACCAGGGCGATGGCCAGCGCCAGGCGCTGCTTTTGGCCGCCTGAGAGCTGGCTGTAGAACGCGTTGCGTTTTTCTTCCAGGCCGAAGCGCCTCAGCAACTCCTCGGGCTTGCGCTTCCGCTGGTAAAAGCTTGCGAACAGACGCAGCGCCTCAGAGACGCGGATCTTATCGGGCAGGGAAGTGGACTGCAGCGCCGCGCCGATTTCGCGCTTCAACTCATTCGGATTCTTTTGCGGGTCCAGGCCGCACACGGAAATCCGGCCGCCGTCTGGAACGCGCAGGCCCTCCAGCACCTCGATGGTGCTGGTTTTTCCGGCGCCGTTGGGGCCGAGCAGCCCGAAAACTTCGCCCTCTTCGACCAAAAAGCTGACCCCGCGCACGGCCTCGACTTCGTCGTAGCGCTTCACAAGGTTTTCGACTTGTAGGACCGGTTTCGGCATGTTGTCGGAAGCCTCTATGGTAGCGCAGCTTGCCGCGACGCTCTAACCCTTATGCTGGCCTTTCTTGCTACGCACGGGGCGGGCCTTCTGTTTCGGTGTTACCGCCGGTTTCCAAAGGTGGGATTTCAGGTCGGCGCGGGATTCGACGACCTTCACGCCTTCGCTCTCAAGCAGCTTGCGCTGCAGGGAAGCGTAAGGCTCGCGGATGAGCAGTTTTCCACGCTCACCGACAACGCGGTGCCAAGGGATGCCTTTTCCAGATGGGGTCGCTGCCATAGCCCTGCCCGCGGTTCTCGCCCCGCCGCGCAATCGCAAAGCCTTGGCGAGCGCCCCATAAGTAGTAACCCGTCCGCGCGGAATTTGTTTCACGAGGTGATAGACAGGATCCCAAGTCATGGCCACTGAAGATGGTAGCGATGGCCTGCGACGGTGGCAAGCGACTGGTCTTGAGAATAAGTGTTAGATAGAGTAGCGGCCCGGATTGAGCAGAAGAAATGCTGATGAAACGGAAAGGAAAAAGTAATGGGCGCTCGGGAGAAAACCGCGCAACGATAAAGGCGCCGGCGTTGTTTGACGCAGGGCAACGATTACCAGTAGGTAGCATCTAATATTGACGGGTGTAGTGGAAGGCTCTTACACTACATGCCAGGCGCTGAGTTCGATTGGCGCCAGGCGAGTTTGACGAGGAAAGGAAATGGCTTTTATTCGCCGCAAAGGAAACGCGTACTACCTGGTGCACAACGTGCGCCGCGGCGGAAAAGTGCAGCAACTCCATTTGGCCCGGCTCGGAGAACGCGCCCGCATCACCGATCAAATCGTGCGTGAAGTTTCCAAGAAACACCCCTTCGTTGAGCTGAACTGGCGCGCCCTCCGTGTTCAGCTGGAAAATCAAATCGATCTGGCAGATCCCAAATCCCCTGCCGTGCAAAAACTGGTTCAGACCCTTCGCAACCTGAATCTGGATCTGGCTGACCTCTATCCGCCGGTCCTAAACCTTTCCGAATCGCCCGCGGTGGCGCAGGAGCTGCTCCTGCAACTGCGGTTGCTCCACTCCACGATCCAGGTCAAGCTCGATCAGTTCCGGCAGAGGGAGGAAGTGAAGAGACTTACCCGGATGAATGGGCGTTACGGAAGTGCGAATCCCGGGTTGCGGGACCGCTAGGGGGAAGTATGGGGACAGGAGATTTGTCATTAAATCCGAATATTCGGAGCGCAGAGACCATTGAGTTTCAGAAGGCTCTGCGCGAAAAGATTGTGGGCCAGGATGAAGGCATCCAAGCCCTCGTCGAGTTGTTCCAGGTTTTCACGGCCGGGTTGAATTCGCCGGGGCGGCCGGTGGGGAATCTTCTGTTTCTCGGGCCGACGGGCTCGGGCAAGACCCGAATCGTCGAGGCCGCGGCCGAAATTCTGTTCGGCAGCCCTCGCGCCGTCATTAAAATTGATTGCGCCGAATTCCAGCATTCCCATGAGATTGCCAAGCTGATCGGCTCGCCCCCAGGCTACCTGGGTCACCGCGAAACGCACCCGCTGATTACCCAGGAAGCGCTGGCGGCATCCCACACCGACAAGCTCAAGCTGTCGTTCCTGCTCTTCGACGAGATCGAGAAGGCCAGCGACGCCCTGTGGCAATTGCTGCTGGGCATGCTCGATAAGGCCACTCTTACGCTCGGCGACAACCGCCGCGTGGACCTCTCCCAGACCGTCATCTTTATGACCTCCAATCTCGGTGGAGCGGATATCAGCGATCTGTTTGCGGGCGGTTACGGCTTTGTTAAGTCGGCGGACAAGCCGCAGAACGATATTGATGAAAAAGTGGAGCGTACGGCGGTCGAAGCGGCGCGGCGAAAGTTCTCTCCCGAGTTCATGAACCGGCTGGATAAACTGGTTGTTTTCCATCCGTTAAAGCGCGCGGAGCTGGAAGCCGTACTGGATATCGAGCTGGGCCTGGTGCAAAAGCGCGTCCTGGACACGGCGACGGGAAAGTTTCTTTTCCGGGTGACGGAGGCGGGGCGCGAGTTCCTGCTTCGTGAGGGAACCGATCAGCGGTACGGCGCCCGCCACCTGAAGCGGGCGATCGAGCGCCACCTCGTTTACCCGCTGGCGAATTTGCTGGCTACACAGCAGGTTCGCATGGGCGACGTCGTACGAGTCGATTGGGACGGCCAACACGACCACCTCACGTTTGTCCGCGAGCGCGAGGGCGCTCTTGTGGCCCCCGATGGGACGGAGACCGAATCCACCGCGGTCACCGAAACCGCGGATGGTCTCGGCAAGGGCACTCCGCAGGAGGCCGTTCCCGAAGAAGCGGCCAACCTGCCGGCCCTGCCGCCGTCGCCTGGTCCCGCAGTCGCGCGGCAGCCATTGCAGGGGCGGAAGAAGGACGGCCGATAGCTGTCGAGGGTGCAACACCGGTGGCGCGTCCTCGCCATTTCATCGGGAATTTCGAGCACTCATAAGTGCTGCCATCGATTGCCGGCGGCCCAACGCGAATCGAAAGAGGGTTGTAGGCGTGCGTTTTTCCCATTTCGGGAAGTCGAGTGCTGGCATACCGCTCCTAGCGGTTTTCTTTTCGAGACAGATCCGCGAGCAGTGGCTGACTATCATTTTTACACAGCAAATTCGGCGGAAGCGCGGGCGACTTGCCGTTGTGCTGGAAACTGGCGGGCAACGCCCGAGATTCGGGACTGTTCTGGCAGAAAAGAAACGAAGACAGGGTCCAGCGCACTATCTGGTGATGAGCCGCAAGCGTGAGCGCCAGTTTTTGTCAGTTCCGAAGTGACACATTGTGTTTTCTCGCTCTCAATTTCGCACGCTCTCGGAGCGCTGTCTCACGCGTTGAGACAGCGTTTACGACTCGTACGGTTGTATGTTGTTGAACGAACGAGAGTTTCCAAATCAACACAACAGCCTCCGAATTGGCATTCCTCATGCTCCTAGAGGCAGTACGCGTCGTTGAGACGCCAAGGTCGCGAGCTTCCCGAGGGAGCCACTAAAGTAGATAGAGCTTGCGGCCGAGGATAATGTCCATGAGAGCAGCCGTTCGCCAGCAACTTGATCCAAGCATTCGCAGCAATGATACGCGCGAGTTTCAGCAGGCTTTGCGCGCCAAGATTGTCGGTCAGGAGGAGGGCGTTCAGGCTTTGGTCGACCTCTACCAAGTCTTCTGTGCCGGCCTGAACTCGCCAGGTCGTCCCGTTGGCAATCTGCTGTTCCTCGGGCCGACCGGATCCGGTAAAACCCGGATTGTCGAAGCCGCAGCCGAAATTCTGTTCAGTGACCCGCGCCTTGTGATCAAGGTGGATTGTGCCGAATTCCAACACTCACACGAGATTGCCAAGCTGATCGGCTCGCCCCCAGGCTACCTGGGTCACCGCGAAACGCACCCGCTGATTACCCAGGAAGCGCTGACGGCTTCCCACACCGACAAGCTCAAGCTGTCGTTCCTGCTCTTCGACGAGATCGAGAAGGCCAGCGACGCCCTGTGGCAATTGCTGCTGGGCATGCTCGATAAGGCCACTCTTACGCTCGGCGACAACCGCCGCGTGGACCTCTCCCAGACCGTCATCTTCATGACCTCGAACCTCGGTGGCGGCGAAATTACGGACCTCATGGGCGGCGGCTACGGGTTCGTCAAATCCGACGACAAGCCGAAAGCGAACCTGGATCAGAAGGTGGAGCGCACGGCAGTCGAAGCAGCTCGCCGGAAGTTCTCGCCTGAGTTCATGAACCGCCTCGATAAGGTTGTGGTCTTCCATCCGCTGCACCGGGCACAACTCGAGCAGGTCCTCGACATCGAGCTGGCCATGGTTCAGCAGCGTGTTCTCGAAACAGCGAAGGGCCAGTTCCTTTTCCGTGTCACGGAGCCTGGCCGCGAGTTCCTGCTTCAGGAAGGCACCGACCAGCGCTATGGAGCGCGCCACCTGAAGCGCGCGATTGAGCGCTACGTGGTTTTCCCGATGGCCAATTTGCTCGCCACCGAGCAGGTTCACTGTGGCGATCTGATCTGCATCGACTGGAGCCGCTCGGAAAACCGCCTGAATTTCGTTCGCGAAGGCGAAAACCTCACGATGCCGGTGCGCCGCACCGAAGTTGCGGCACCACAGCGCACTTCTCAGGCCCGTGGCGGCCGTCCGGTCGAAGCGCCCGTACAGACGCCGCCCGAACCCGCACCTCGCCTCGCGCGCTAGCTTTCCATTGCTCCTCCTCAGGAAGGTCCGGGCGGGAAATCGCCCGGGCTTTTCCTTTTGCTGCGCCAAAGTATAATTTGAGAGCAAGCTCGACCCCCGCCGCGGAGCGTACCGGGGAGAACCTATGGACCTAGTGCCGAACCTACGACGCGCTGTCATCGGGTCGACAGTTCTCCTTCTCCTTTCTGCTCCCGCCCTGCTTGCGGACAGGACCAAGCTCAAGCCTGGAATCAATTCCTTTACTCCGCAACAAGACATTCAGCTCGGCCGGCAATCCGCAAATGAGGTCGAGCGAACAAAGCCCATGTGCAATGACCCCAAGGTGGACGCCTATCTCACGAAAATCGGCAAGCGTCTGATCGAGCACCTGAACACCGCCGGCATCGAGTATCCCTGGGAATTTCATTGCGTGAACGACAAGGCCATCAACGCGTTCGCCCTTCCGGGTGGATTTGTTTTCGTAAACCGAGGCGCGATCGAAGCCGCCGACAACGAAGCGCAGCTCGCCGCGGTGATGGCCCATGAGCTCTCGCATGTGGCGTTACGCCATGGCACGAATCAGGTGACCAAAGCCCGGTATGCCCAGCTGGGTACGGGAGTACTCTCCGTCGCGGGCGGCATCCTCGGAGGAGCTGCTGGCGCCGCAGCCTCCGGCGTCGGACAGTTCGCCGCCGGCAGCCTCTTGCTGCGCTACTCACGCGGTGCGGAAACGCAAGCCGACGTCATGGGCACACAGGTTCTATATGATTCCGGCTACGATCCGCGAGCGATGGCCGCCTTCTTTGAAAATCTGAACGCTTCCGAAGCTGCGGGCAAAGCGCCCCCTGAATTCTTCTCGGACCATCCGAATCCGGACCATCGCATTGAACGGGTTGACGCGGAAATAAAAAAGCTGGGTGGCGCTCCGAAAGGCGCGCAAAAAGATTCGGTGGAATTTGAGGAAATTAAAAGGGAAGTGATGGCTCTTCCGCTGCCGCCCAAAGGCAAACCAGGAGTGTCGCCTAACGCAAAGGGCAAACCGCCAGCCGCAGCCCGGCCTCCCGCCGACGTGAAAATCGAGCCCCCGTCTTCCAACTTGACGGCGCTGAAGTTCGCTAAAGCTTCCTTGGCCTATCCGGACAACTGGAGGAACTTCTCGAAGAAAAATGATCTGGCTCTGGTGCCCGCGGGAGGCGTCGTGGATACGGGCAATGGGCAGGCGGCCATTGCTTGCGGGCTGCTCGCGAGTGTGGCCCACCCGCAGGGAAAAGCCGCCGCTGGCGGCGATCCCCTTGGCGCGTACACGCAAAAGGTTATCGAGGCTTTAGAGCAGTCAAACGAAGGAATGGAGATCAAGGAGCAGTCAAAAGAGATCACGGTGGGGGGCCAGCGAGCCCTCTCGACTTATCTGAAGAACGAATCACCCATCGGCGGGCTCGAAACGGATTGGGTGGTCACGGTGATTCGGCCCGACGGGTTGTACTATTTCATTTTTGTTGTGCCGGACGGTCACTACGACACGTTCCGGGAATCCTTCCAATCCATCCTCGACACCGTTCAGTTCAAGCAGTAATCTTCGGGCGGTCCCAAATCAAAATGGGCGCCGGACGGAATATCCGAGCGCCCATTCTTCAGTTCCTATTGGTCGTCTTCGTCGTTCGGGCTGCTGAACGGCAAACCCGGCAGTTCCGGCGTGCCTTCGATGCGCACACAGTCCAGGTCGTTGGGGTTGAGGCCGAGAGCCTTGAGGATCGTCGGAGCCACCAGGCGGTCTCGACCGCGCTGGTCATGTTTATGACTTTGGTCTATTGCTGGTTGTCACCTTGCTCGTTGTCACCTTGCTCGTTGTCACCTTCGAAGTCGATTCCGGGAAGCACGGGTGTGCCTTCCTTGCGAACGGCATCCAGGCGATTGGGGTCAAGGCCCAGGATCTTGAGGATCGTCGGAGCCACCTGAGCCGTTTCCACAAAGCTGTAAATGGTCCGGCTCTCGATGCCCGGGTTCGATACCAGCAGCATGACGTTGGTATCATCCCATGCGTAGCCGCCGTGTTCGGACTGCTTTTTGTGGCCTCCGGTATACACCACGCCGACGTTTGGAATCACGACGATGTCGGGAGTACGCGGATCGCCCCCTTTCCGCAGTTTGCAGCAAGGGCCGGGATCGTTGGGAAGCCCGGGTGGGTTAAAGAGCGTATCCAGTGAGGCGCCAAAATAGATCTGGCCCAGTCCGACAGCCGTCCCTGCATTTTCGATATCTGCCACTGCGTTGCTGGTCTGGGTCTTATCCGCCAGCCAGATCTGGGAAATGTCGTCTTCGGCTAGGCCGAGCGTGTTGTTCATGTTGCTGTAAATCCCCGGAAGGAAGTTTGCGATGACCCCGCCTGGCGAGGTGCCGTTAAACGTTGTCCCAGGAATTGGGAAGAAGCGATTCGGGTCGATCGGCGACTGCCCGTGTTTTGCGCTGATGATGATGGTGGTCGAATCAAGAAGGCGGTTTTTTTTGAGCGCAGCGACCATCTGCCCGATCGCTGCATCCACGAATACGATTTCCTTTACCAT
>Ga0306923_10008740_pt1 | contig 10168 bp, 7 predicted proteins | sample sta12Can44000108_FD_203841 | JGI IMG/M metagenome (GOLD analysis project Ga0306923, IMG submission 203841) | Lab enrichment of tropical soil microbial communities from Luquillo Experimental Forest, Puerto Rico - statanox.12C.anox.44.000.108 (v2)... | ecosystem: Environmental > Terrestrial > Soil...
CAGTTCGGAATTGCCGATCCAGTCGGACCATTCCTTCAGCGCCCACACGCCGCCGGCCATGAACACCGGCACGGTGTCGGCGACGCCGCATTCACGCATGGTCTTGCGCAGCTCGACGACGCGGCCATAGGGCGCCTCGGGCTTGTCGGGGCTTTCCGAATTGGACAGGCCGTTATGGCCGCCGGCCAGCCACGGGTCCTCGTACACCACGCCGCCCAGCAGGTTGCCGTACTTGTGGAACGAGCGCTTCCACAGGGCGCGGAAGGCGCGGGCCGACGAGACGATGGGGTAGTAGTAGACGTTATGCTTGGCGGCGATCTCGGCCACCTTGTAGGGCATGCCGGCGCCGCAGGTGACGCCATGGATCAGGCCCTTGGCGCCGGTCAGCGCGCCTTCCAGGATCTCCTCGGCGCCGCCCATCTCCCACAGCACGTTCATGTGCAGGCGGCCCTGGCCGCCGGACAGGTCGTGGGCGATCCGGGCCTGGGCGATGGCGCCCTTGATGCCGAAGGCGATCAGCTCGTGGTGACGCTCGGTGCGGGTCTTCCCCTGGTAGACCATGGGGATCAGCTTGCCGTTCTCGTCGTAATTGTCGGCGTTGACGCCCGAGAAAGTGCCGACGCCATCGGCCGCCGCCCAGGCGCCCGAGCTTTCGCCGTTGGAAACGTTGATGCCCTTGCCGCCCTCGACGACGGGCAGGACCTCGCGACCGGAAATGACGATGGGCTCGAGCTTCATGTACGTACCAACCACTCCTGACGGCGAGGCGTCACAACGAGAATAATCGACAGCGGGCACATATATAGAGCCTTGGCCCGCTTGACCACACCTGAGGTGAAAAAATAGTGACATTTCATAATAGGCGGTCGGGGGCGTCGCAGAAAAGGCTGTTTACTCCCCGCCGCCACAAAGCCTTGGCGCGACCCGGACGATTGACGGTATAGGCCATCACCGCCAGCCCCGCCGTTGACAATTGCGTGACTAGGACGGATGGCAGGGCCCGATGATAAGCGCCCAGGGCCGCGCAGCCCAGCCGCCGCACCCGCTCGGGCCAGTCGGCCGGCACCCGCTCGACCAGCAGCGAACGCGGCCACTGGGGCATGAGGTCGCGCGCCGCCGCCAGCGCAGCCTCGTCGAAGCTGGACAGCAGGGGCACCGGCCCGTCCCATGGACACGCCAGGGCGGCCCGCACGGTGGCGGCGCCCATGCCGGGGTCGGGCTTGATCTCCATGTTCACCGCCAGCCCCCGCGCCCGGCACAGCTCCAGCACCTCGGCCAGGGCCGGGATGCGCTCGCCCCGGCCGGCGTCCAGCCGCTTGAGTTCGGCGAGCGAGCGCTGGCCCACCCTGCCCCGCCCGTCGGTGCAACGGTCCAGGGTATCGTCATGGAAGACGATGGGCACGCCGTCGGCAGACAGACGCACGTCGAACTCGACCATGGCGCAGCCCAGGTCGGCCGCCTTGGCGAAGGACGCCAGGGTGTTTTCCGGCGCGTAGGCGCAGGCGCCGCGGTGGCCGATGACGGGGGGAAGGGCCAGCATGCGGGCAGTATAAACGAAAACGCGGGCCGCTTGCGCGACCCGCGTTCCGTATCATCAGGACCCGAAGCTCGCCTTATTCGGCGTCCTTCTTGTCCCGCTCCTTCTTACGCTCAGAGCGCTCGGCTTCGATCTGGGCGGTCAGATCCTCGCCAGTGGCCTGGTCGACGCACTTCATCGACAGCTTGACCTTGCCGCGATCGTCGAAGCCCAGGACCTTGACCTTGACCGACTGGCCCATCTGCAGCACGTCGGCGGTCTTGGCGACGCGCTCGCGGCTGATTTCCGAGATATGGACAAGGCCGTCGCGCGAACCCAGGAAGTTCACGAAGGCGCCGAAATCGACCACCTTCACGACCTTGCCGGTGTAGATCACGCCCAGCTCGGGCTCGGCGACGATGCCGCGGATCCAGTCGATGGCGCGCTGGGCCGCGTCGGCATCGGTCGAGGCCACCTTGATGGTGCCGTCGTCCTCGATGTCGATCTTGGCGCCGGTCTGCTCGCAGATCTCGCGGATGACCTTGCCGCCGGTGCCGATGACTTCGCGGATCTTTTCCTTCGGAATGTTGAAGGTGGTGATGCGCGGAGCATTGCCCGAGACTTCGTCGCGGGCGGTCGACAGGCCCTTGTTCATCTCGCCCAGGATGTGGATGCGGCCATCCTTGGCCTGACCCAGAGCGATCTTCATGATCTCCTCGGTGATCGAGGTGATCTTGATGTCCATCTGCAGCGCGGTGATGCCCTGGTCGGTGCCGGCCACCTTGAAGTCCATGTCGCCCAGATGATCCTCGTCACCCAGGATGTCGGACAGCACGGCGAAATCGGTGCCTTCCTTGATCAGGCCCATGGCGATGCCGGCCACCGGACGGCCCAGCGGAACGCCGGCGTCCATCATGGCGAGGCTGGAGCCGCAGACCGAGGCCATGGAGGACGAACCGTTGGACTCGGTGATCTCCGACACCACGCGGATGGTGTAGGGGAAGGCGTCCTTGGCGGGCAGCATGGGGTGCACGGCGCGCCAGGCCAGCTTGCCGTGGCCGATCTCGCGACGGCCCGGGCTGCCCATGCGGCCAGCTTCACCGACCGAGTAGGGCGGGAAGTTGTAGTGCAGCATGAAGTGCTCGCGGTACTCGCCCGCCAGCTGGTCGATGATCTGCTCGTCCTGGCCGGTGCCCAGGGTGGCGACCACCAGGGCCTGGGTCTCGCCGCGGGTGAACAGGGCGGAGCCGTGGGCGCGGGGCAGCACGCCCACGTCGACCTCGATGGCGCGCACCGTCTTGGTGTCGCGGCCGTCGATGCGCTTGCCGGTCTTCAGGATGTTGCCGCGCACCACCTCGGACTCCAGGTCCTTGAGGATGGAGGGCGCAACAGCCAGTTCGGCGGTGGCTTCGCCCAGCGAGGCGATCGCCTTCTTCTTGACCTCGCCGACGGCGGCGTAGCGGTCCTGCTTCTTGACGATCTTATAGGCCTCGCCCAGCTCGGCGGCGAAACCGGCGGCGATGAACTTCTCGCGCACCACGGCCACTTCCGGAGCAGCCGGGGCGATGTCCCACGGCTCCTTGGCGCAGGACTCGGCCATCTCGATGATGGCGTTGATGACGGCCTGGAACTCAGTGTGGCCGAAGGTCACGGCGCCCAGCATGACTTCCTCGGACAGCTCCTTGGCTTCCGATTCCACCATCAGCACGCCTTCCTGGGTGCCGGCGACCACCAGATCCAGCTGGGTGTCGGCGATCTGGGCCAGGGTCGGGTTCAGCACGTACTTGCCGTCGATGTAGCCGACGCGGGCGGCGCCGATGGGGCCCATGAACGGCACGCCGGAAATGGTCAGCGCGGCCGAGGCACCGATCATGGCGACGATGTCGGGATCGTTCTCCATGTCATGGGCCAGCACGGTGCAGACCACCTGGGTTTCGTTGCGGAAACCATCGGCGAACAGCGGGCGGATCGGACGATCGATCAGGCGGGAAACCAGGGTTTCCTTTTCGGACGGGCGGCCTTCGCGCTTAAAAAAGCCGCCGGGGATCTTGCCGGCGGCGAAAGCCTTTTCCTGGTAATTGACGGTCAGCGGGAAGAAATCCACGCCCGGCTTCACCGACTTGGCACCGACCACGGTGCACAGCACGGTGGTGTCGCCATAGGTGGCCAGCACGGCGCCATCGGCCTGACGGGCGATCTTGCCGGTTTCCAGGACCAGCTTGCGCCCACCCCAGGTGATTTCCTTGCGGGTGACAGTAAACATCGACATACGGTCATTCCTTATCCGTTCGCATCACCGCCGAATTGCTGCGATGCGGGCGTCTTGGCGATGGGGCCCAGAACTCTGCCACGGGCGGTCGTCACCATCGCCAAATGCGGACGCCCGCGCAGGGACCCTTCCCCGCGCGGGCCACGGCACCGGGAGCGACCCCGGTGCGCACCGCGAAATATACCGGCGAAACGGGCATTCGCCCCAACGCCGGGCAAGACGTTACTTGCGCAGGCCCAGGCGGGCGATCAGCGCGTCGTAGCGAGTCTTGCTGTTGTCCTTGAGGTAATCCAGCATGCGACGGCGCTGACCAACCATGATCAGCAGGCCACGGCGCGAGTGGAAATCCTTCTTGTGCTCCTTCAGGTGCTCGGTCAGGTTGCGGATACGCTCCGACAGGATGGCCACCTGGACTTCCGGCGAACCGGTGTCGCCCTCGTGGGTGGCGAATTCCTTGACAACCTCAGCCTTGCGCTCGGGAGTGATCGACATCGTCTTCTCCTAATGATTCGTGGTGGAGATTCATCACGCGCACCGAGCGGACAACGCCGCTATCGATGCGCGCCAGCGCCACCAGCCGTTCGCCGTCCATCGCCCGGACCACCTGGTCGGGAATGAGGGCTTGCCGGCACACGGGCAGTTCGAGCCGCGAAAGCGACAGGGCCTGCCCGCTGTGGAGGCGCCGGGCCTCCGCCTCCGTCAGGGCCAGCGCCGGGATGTCGTCCAGCGCGGTCTCGACCGGAAGCAGATGGGACCGAAGGGCGGGACCTTGCCCGACCTCGCGAAAGATGTCCAGGGGAATCGCATTGGTTTCATTGAACGGGCCGCATGCCACCCGCCGCAATACCGAAATATGGCCGACAGTCCCCAATGCGTGGGCCAAGTCACGGCCCAGCGAGCGCACATAGGTGCCCTTGCCGCACTCAACCTCGAAATCCGCATGATCGGTATCGGGCTGGCCCAGCAGCCGCAACGCCTTGATGCGCACGATACGCGCCTTCAGCTCCACCGCCTCGCCCGCACGGGCCAGGTCGTAGGCGCGCTCGCCGTCCACCTTGATGGCGGAATAGGCCGGCGGCACCTGTTCGATATCGCCGACGAAATCGGGCAGCGCCGCCAGGATTTGCTCGGTCGACGGGCGCACCGGGTGGGTCTCGGTGACCACGCCTTCCTTGTCGTCGGTGGAAGTGGCTTCGCCCCAGCGCACCTGGAAACGGTAGGTCTTGGCCCCGTCCATGACATAGGCCACCGTCTTGGTCGCCTCGCCCAGCGCGATGGGCAGGATGCCCGACGCCAACGGGTCCAGCGTGCCGCCGTGGCCCACCTTGGCCGCGCCGGTGATGCGGCGCACCGCCGATACAACCTGGGTCGAGCCGATGCCCAACGGCTTGTCGATGGCCAGCCAGCCGTCGATGGGGATGCCTTTGCGTTTACGGGCCATGGCACGCATTCCAAATAGTAATTAACCACAGAGGCACAGAGGGCACAGAGAGGGAAAGCAAACCCCTTTCCTCTGTGCCCTCTGTGTCTCTGTGGTGATTAAAAGCTATTCCCCGTCGTCTTCGCCATCGAGCGAGTCGGGATCAAAGCGACGCTCGAACTCGGCGTCACCGCTCAGATCACGGCGGACTTCCGGGCTGCGCAGCAAGGCGTCGATCTTGCTGGCCTCGTCGAAGCTGACGTCCGGTTCGAACGACAGATTGGGCACCGCGCGCAGATCGACCGAACGGGCGATCTCGTGGCGCAGGAACGGCTTGGCCCGCTTGAGGCCGGTCAGGATCGGAGTGCAATCGCCGCCGCCCAAGGGCACCACGAACACGGTGGCGTTCTTGAGGTCGGGGCTGATACGCACCTCGGTCACGGTGATGGCGCGGCCCTGGAGGTCGGGGTCACGAATGTCACCGCGTTCGATGATGTTGGCGATAACGTGGCGCAGTTCTTCGCCCACGCGCAACTGCCGCTGCGAGGGTGCCCTAGGCCCCTTGGACATGGCTTTCACTCCTGCGAGAGAAGAGTGGCGACCGCCCCCTTACAGGGTAGCGGCCACCTCTTCGATCTCGAAGCACTCGATCACGTCGCCGACGCGGATGTCATCGTAATTGGCGAACGACATGCCGCACTCGTAGCCCTCGCGCACTTCCTTGACGTCGTCCTTGAAGCGCTTGAGCTGGCTGAGCTCGCCGGTGTGGATGACCACGTTGTCGCGCAGCAGGCGGACGCCCGAGCCGCGCTTGACCACGCCCTCGGTGATCATGCAGCCCGCCACCTTGCCGACCTTGGTGATGTTGAACACCTCACGGATGCTGGCGTAGCCCAGGAAGTGCTCCTTGAGCGTGGGCGCCAACATGCCCGACAGCATCGTCCGAATATCGTCGGTGACATCGTAGATGACCGAGTAATAGCGGATGTCGACGCCATCGCGGCGCGCCATGTCGCGGGCCTGCGGGTTGGCGCGGACGTTGAAGCCGACGATCAGGCCGCCGGACGCCTTGGCCAGGGTGATGTCGGATTCGCTGACCGCACCCACGGCCGAGTGCAGCACGCGCACCTTGACGTTCTCGTTGCCGATCTTTTCGACCGACCCGATGATCGCCTCGATGGAGCCCTGCACGTCGCCCTTGATGACCACGGGCAGTTCCTTGGCCTCGCCGGCCTTGATGGCGGAGAACATCTCCTCGAGCGTGCCGCGCTGGGCCGCCTTGGCGCGGACCTCGCGACCCTTGCGCTGACGGTAGCCGGCGATTTCACGGGCGCGGGCTTCATCCTCGACCGCCACGAAGTCGTCACCGGCGGCGGGCGCGCCGTCCAGGCCCAGCACCTCGACCGGGGTCGACGGGCCGGCTTCCTCGACGCGGTTGCCCTTGTCGTCGATCAGCGCACGCACCTTGCCCCACTCGGCGCCGGCGACGAACACGTCGCCCACCTTGAGGGTACCCTTCTGGACCAGCACGGTAGCCACCGGGCCACGGCCCTTTTCCATCTTGGCTTCGACCACGGCGCCCTGGGCGGCGCGACCGGGATTGGCCTTGAGGTCAAGGATTTCGGCCTGGAGGAGGATGGCCTCCTCCAGCTTGTCCAGGTTCATGCGCTTCTTGGCCGACACCTCGACGGCCAGCACGTCGCCGCCCAGCTCCTCGGTCACCAGTTCGTGCTGCAGCAGCTCCTGGCGGACGCGCTCCGGGTTGGCGTCGGGCTTGTCGATCTTGTTGATGGCGACGATCAGCGGCACGCCGGCCGCCTTGGCGTGGCGGATGGCTTCCACGGTCTGCGGCATGATGCCGTCGTCGGCCGCCACCACCAGCACCACGAGGTCGGTCACCTTGGCGCCGCGGGCGCGCATGGCGGTGAAGGCTTCGTGGCCGGGGGTGTCGATGAAGGTGATCTTGGAGCCCGAGGCCAGAGTGACCTGATAGGCGCCGATGTGCTGGGTGATGCCGCCGGCTTCGCCCGACACCACGTCGGTTTCGCGCAACGCGTCCAACAGCGAGGTCTTGCCGTGGTCGACGTGGCCCATGATGGTGACCACCGGCGGACGCGAGGTCAGCTCGGTGTCGGTATCGGTATCGCCTTCCAGGCCCACCAGCACGTCGGCATCGGACACGCGCTTGAAGTTGTGGCCGAACTCGGCCACCACCAGCTCGGCGGTGTCGGCGTCGATGGTCTGGTTGATGGTGGCCATCACGCCCATGCGCATCAGCGTCTTGATGACGTCGCCGCCGCGCTCGGCCATGCGGTTGGCCAGTTCCTGGACGGTCAGGCTTTCGGGGATGACGACGTCGCGGATGACCTTCTCGGCCCCCTTCTGTAGGTTCTTCAGGCGCTCGCGCTCACGGGCGCGCTTGACGGCGGCCAGCGAACGACCGCGCTCGCCGCGATCATCATCGGTCAAAGCGTCGGTGATGGTCAGCTTGCCGGTGCGGCGACGCGGTTCGGTGCGCTTGACCGGCGCCGGCTTGTGGGCGGCGGCCTTCTTGCGAGCGATCTCCTCCTCGTCCTCGTCGCCAGCGGCACGGGGGGCGGGGGCCGGAGTGCCGGACGGCACGGTGGTCCGCACGGGCGGCACCGGGCCGGGCGGCGCGGTCATGCGCGGACCCTGGCGCGGCGGCATGTTTTCGGGCGGCGGCGCGGTCATGCGCGGGCCGGGGCGGGGCTCGGCCGGCTGGACCGGAGCGGCGGCGACGGGCGCGGCCGGCTGGACCGGAGCGACGGGAGCAGCCGGGGCAGGAGCGGACTCGGCCGGGGCGGCGGCCTCCTCGACGACCTCAGCCTCCTCGGCGGCGCGGCGCTCGGCCTCTTCGGCGGCGCGGGCCTGTTCCTCGCGGTGGCGCACCTCGTCCTCGGCGCGCAGGCGGGCTTCCTCTTCGGCGCGGATGCGCGCTTCCTCGGCGGCCTTCTTGGCGGCTTCCAGGGCGGCGGAGCGGGCATTGCGCTCGTGCGGGGTCAAGTCGTGGGCGTTGACCGCCTGCTGCAGCAGCTCGACGTTGGCGACCGCCTTGGCCAGCTCGGCCTCGGCCTGGCCGGCGCCTTCGCGCACCTCGTGCATGGCGCCACCGGCGGCGGAGAAGGTGCGCTTCTTGCGCACTTCGACGGTCACCACCTTCGAGCGGCCGTGCGAAAAGCTCTGGCGAACTTGGCCAGCCTCGACCGTCTTCTTCAGCTCGAGCTTGCCCGGCTGGGACAGCTTCAACGGCGCCTTGCGCTCCTGATCCTTCGAATCGCTCATGTACTTAACTTCGTCTCTTTCGCGGGATGGCCGGGCAAAAAGCCAGGCCTGTTCACTCTCAACCTCGTTCCGGCGCCGTCCCGTTTCCGGATGCCGACACCAAGCCCTGGCGGAAGCCGGCCAGCAGCGTGGCTTCCTCCACCAGCCGGCGGGCCAGCCCACCCGGGGCCAAGGCCACATGTACCGCCTGGTCGCGACCGAAGGGAGCGCCCAACTCGACCGCGTCGAACAATTCAACCACGGGAATGCTGCTCGCCAAAGCGCGCATCTTGCCTTTCCCGTCCTCGGCGGCGTCGCGGGCTTCCACCAGCACCGCCGCACGCTTGGCCTTCAGCTCGGCCTTAACCTTCTCGAACCCGCACACCGCCTGACCGGCCCGGCGTGCCAGCGAGATGGCGTCGAGACAGCGCCGCCGCAACAACCCCTCCAGCCGCTCGGCCAGATCATCCGGCGTCACCACCTGGCGGCGTGCCGCCTTGGCGAACAGACGCTTGGCCACGGCCGTATTTACCACATCGCGCCGTGGGCTCAACCAGATTCCCCGGCCGGGCAGCCGGCGTTCCAGGTCGGGCACCACCTCGCCCGAGGGCGAAACCACGAACCTCAGCAGCTCGCCCTTGGGACGGACCTGGCCGGTGGCGATGCACCGCCGTTCAGGTCCGCCGGGCTGTTCCGCCTCGGCCCAATCCTCGTCCATGACCCCAGGGCTCCTTTCGCCCTTAGGCCTGGGCCTCGCCGTCGAACCAGTGCGCACGCGCCGCCATGATCACGGCGTTGGCCTGGTCCTCGGTCATCTCATCCTTGCCGACGATGTCGATCAGCTCGTCGGAAGCGAGATCGCCCAGATCGTCCAGGGTCTTGATGCCGCGGTGGCCCAGCTTGACCAGCATGTTGGGCGACAGGCCCTCGATGGCGACCAGCGCGTCCTCGACGCCCAGGTCCTTACGCATGGCGTCGTAGCGCTCGTCCTGTTCGGCCAGGAAGGCGCGGGCACGCTGCTGCAGTTCGTTGGCGACGTCCTCGTCGAACCCCTCGATGCCGGAAAGGTCCTCGAGCGGCACGAAGCCCACTTCTTCGACGGTGGAGAAACCCTCGGTCACCAGCAGATGGGCAATGACGTCGTCCACGTCCAGGGCGTCGATGAACATTTTCGAGCGCGAGCGGAATTCCTCGTTGCGGCGCTCGGATTCCTCGGCCTCGGTCATGATATCGATGGACCAGCCGGTCAGCTGCGAGGCCAGGCGCACGTTCTGGCCGCGGCGGCCGATGGCGAGGCTCAGCTGATCGTCGGGCACCACCACTTCCATGGCGTGGTTCTCGTCGTCCAGCACCACCTTGGTCACCTCGGCCGGGGCCAGGGCATTGACCACGAAGGTGGCGTATTCGCCCGACCACGGGATGATGTCGATCTTCTCGCCCTGCAGTTCGGCGACCACCGCCTGGACGCGGGAACCGCGCATACCGACGCAGGCACCCACCGGGTCGATTGAGGAATCGTGGCTGATCACCGCGATCTTGGCGCGCGAACCGGGGTCGCGGGCCACCGCCTTGAGCTCGATGATGCCGTCGTAGATCTCGGGCACTTCCTGGGCGAACAGCTTCGCCATGAAGGTGGGATGGGTGCGCGACAGGAAGATCTGCGGGCCGCGCGGCTCCTGGC
>Ga0306923_10008741_pt1 | contig 10168 bp, 10 predicted proteins | sample sta12Can44000108_FD_203841 | JGI IMG/M metagenome (GOLD analysis project Ga0306923, IMG submission 203841) | Lab enrichment of tropical soil microbial communities from Luquillo Experimental Forest, Puerto Rico - statanox.12C.anox.44.000.108 (v2)... | ecosystem: Environmental > Terrestrial >...
ACCGGCGGCAGCATCCTCGTGCTCAGGATGAAGAAGAGCCAGTCCTGCTCGCCGGGCAGGCGGAAGCGGGAGAAGCCGTAGGCGGTCAGCGTGCCCATGGCCACGGCCAGAAAGGTGCTCACCACCGCGACGATCATGCTGTTGAGGAAGCGGCTCGGATAGGCCGACAGCTCGATGTGACCGTCCGAGTCCTTGATGAAGCGCTCGCCCAGGTCGTAGATGCGCTGTTCCCACCACGGCGCCTTGGCGTAGACGTCGGGGTCGACCTTGCTGATCATCTGCACGCGCTTGGTGAATAGCTTGATGAACGCCGTGACCTCGGGGGTGAACAGCACCGTCGGAGGAACCGTGGTGGCCAGACTGCGCGGCTTGAAGGCCGTGGTGGTGATCCAGTAGATCGGGACCAGGTAGATGAGGGTCACCAGCACCACCAGCCCCACCGCGGCGCGGTTGATCGTTTTCTGGGTGTTCGACTGGACGGCGGACACCGGTGCTTAGCGCTCCTTGACTCGGTTCAGGTACTTCACGTAGATGTTGGTGACCGCCAGGACGATGATCAGGACCATGTAGGCCAGCGCGCACGAGGGGCCGGTCTGCCACTCTTGGAACGCGAGGCGGTAGAGCCTGATCGCGATCAACTCCGTCGTCTCCTGTGTGCTCATGATGAAGGCCAGGTCGAACGTCTTGATCGCTTCCATGGTGCGGAAGATGATGGCGATCAGCAGCAGCGGGGTCACCAGCGGCAGCGTGATGCGCCTGAACGTATACCACCGGCTCGCGCGATCGATGGCCGCCGCCTCGTACAGGCGCTGGGGAATGGCCGACAGGCCGGCGAGGCACAGCAGCATCACGAACGGCGACCACATCCAGACGTCGGTGATGGCGATGGCGTAGAGGGCGACGCTGGGATTGGACAGCCAGTCGAAGCCCTCGAGCCTGAGTGCGTAGTCGACGATCCCCCACGACGGGCTGTACAGGAGCTCCCAGAAGAGTCCGACCACCACCATCGACATCATCATCGGCAGCAGCAGGAGCGTGGTGATGAGGCCCTTGAAGGGGATCTCGCGGTTGAGCAACATGGCCACGCCGAAGCCCACCAGCACCTGCCCTCCCACCGACACCAAGACGTACTTGGCGGTGACGGTGAAGTTGTTCCAGACGTGGTCGTCGTTGAGCAGATCGCGATAGTTCTGCAGTCCGACGAAGTTCGTCGGGGCATTGGTCGACGCGCGGAAATCGGTGAACGAGTAGCCGAGCGAGTAGATGAGCGGGAAGATGTTGAAGACGATCAGGAAGGCGATCGTCGGGATGATGAACAGATTGCGGATGGTGATGTCGCTCAGGCCGCGCCGGGCGGCGGGCGAGCCGGGATCGAGCGTGCTGAGCACCTACCTGTCCCGAGATCGCTGGACGACTAGTAGCGCTTGTATTTCTTGAACGTGGCTTCCCAGTCGTCGGCCAGCCCGTTGAGCGCTTCCTCGGCCGTGCCCTTGTTGCCGGTGATGAACGGATGCATGCGCTTGTTCATCTGCTCCAAGAGCTCAGCGTACTCGGGCGTGGCCCAGAAGTCCTTCACCATCAGCATGCTCTGATAGAAGGCTTCGTTGTATGGCGTGGCTTTCCGGAATTTCTCCGACGACAGCACCTTCTGGTTGCACGTATACCCACCCAGATCGGCCCAGCGCTGCTGGACGTCGTCACGGATGAACCACTCGAGGAATTTCAGCGACTGCTCGCGCTTCTTCGAGTAGGTCACGACCGAGATGCCCTGACCACCCAGCGCGGCGAAGCGAGGCTTGCCGCCGGGGCCGGCCGGATTGGCGAAGAAGCCCGTGCCCTTGGCGTTCTTGTTGGTGGCGGGATTGGCGAGAGCCGGGAAGAACGCGAAGAAGTTCATGCTCATCGCAGCGAGACCTTCGGTGATGGCCTGGTTGTCTTCCAGGAAAAAGACCTTTCCCCAGCCGGGCGGCGTGAACTTGTACAGCTCCTTGTAGAACTTCAGCGCCTCGACGTTCTGCTTGGAATTGATGATGCCGCGCACCTTGTACGTGGAGTAGTCACCCAGCTCGCCCCCGAAGCTGAAGATGGTCTGCTCGACGCCCATGGCGAGCGCGTCGTACGTGTTGTCCGTGTAGAGCGCCACGCCGTAACGCTTCTCGCTGGGCCGGTGGAAGAACTCCGCGATGTCGCGCAGCTGGGTGTAGTCCTTGGGGATGCCCAGCTCGTAGCCGTACTTCTTCTTGAACGCGGCCTTCTCCTTGGGGTCCTCGAACCAGTCCTTGCGGTACGCCCACCCGTTGGCGTCACCTTCCAGGGGAATCGCCCAGTACTTGCTGCTTTTGGGCGGGTACTCCGCGTAGCCGACCACCGTGGCCGGTGCCATCGACTTGGCGACGTTGTGCTTCTTGAAGAAGTCCGTCAGCTCGACGTAATGGCCGCCCGTCGAGCCCGCGCCCAGCCACTGCGAATCGCCCACGACCATGTCGTAGGCGTCGCCCCGAGCGTTGAACTCGGTGAACGTCTTGGTCTGGAAATCGGGCCACGGCACCGTCTCGACCTTGATCTTCACGCCCGTCTGCTTTTCGTAATCCTTGACCAGCTCTTGCAGATAGTTCGCCGGATCCCACTCGGCCCACAAGATCGTGAGGGTGTCGGCGGCGACGACGGGCTTGGGGGCGACAGCGAAGCTCGTAAATGCCACGAGGATTGCCGCTGCCAGGATGGGCCACCACGTGCTCTTCCTCATGTCCGTCCTCCTCACTTGTGGCTGCTGATTTTCTCCGCGGTGCGGCCTTCCGTCTCGCGTGGCCGTGTCCGGCCATGGCGGCGAGCCGGCGAAGGACCGAGTCGAGTGGCCTCGAGGTTCTGCAGGCTGGCGAAGAGGACAGTCATTGTCCCATCTCCCGGTTCCTGGTCAGACCGGTCAAGTGGTGGCCGAGTCGCGCGTAGGAAACCACGTTTCCGGACGGAGCGTCAAGCCACGAGCGCGCGCGGACAACTTTCCCTTGACTCCGGATGCGGCCGCGCTATACCAGACGTGTCCTTTAAGGTCGGCGGCCAGACTCGCTCGGCCGAAATGCCTCGACGATTGAGGAGCGATCCAATGAAGCCGCCCCGATTCGACTATCTCGCCCCCCGCACGCTCGACGAAGCCCTCGCGCACCTCCATCACCACGGGGATCAGGCGAAGATCCTGGCCGGCGGCCAGAGCCTGATCCCGATGCTGAACTTCAGGCTCGCCCATCCTGGCGTCGTCGTCGACGTCAACCGGCTCACCGACCTCGCCTACGTGCGTCAGCACGACGGCGGCGTGGCCGTCGGCGCTCTCACGCGGCAGCACGCCGTCGAGCGCTCCGAGCTGGTCCGCGCCCGCGTGCCCGTCGTGGCCGAGGCGTGCCGCTTCATCGGCCACGCGCCGATCCGCCACCGTGGGACCTTCGGCGGCAATCTCGCCCACGCCGATCCGGCCTCCGAGCTGCCCGCGGTGATGGTGGCCCTCGAGGCCGAGATGGCCGTGGCCAGCCGCGCGGGGAGCCGCGCCATTCCCGCCGGCCAGTTCTTCATCGGCCCGCTCACCACCGCGCTCCAGCCGGGCGAGATGCTCACGGAGATCCGCATCCCTGCCGCGCCGCCTCGCAGCGGCGGCGCGTTCGTCGAGATGGCGCGCCGCGCCGGCGACTTCGCCCTCGTGGGCGTGGCCGCGCTCGTCACCCTCGACGAGGCGGGCCAGTGCGCGCGCGCGCGAATCGCGCTCTGCGGAGTCGGGCCGACGCCCGTTCGCGCCCGCGCTGCCGAGGACGCGCTGGTCGGCCAGGCGCCGACCACCGCCGTGCTCGACGAGGCGGCCGACCGCGCGGCCGCCGCCACGAGCCCGCCGTCGGACGTCCACGGTTCGGCCGAGTTCAGGAGGAAGCTCGCGCGGCACTTCGCGCGCCAGGCGCTCGCCGCCGCCATCCAGCGCTCGGGAGGGCGCTGACCATGCCCACCACCATCCCCATCGGCTTGAACGTCAACGGCATCCGCCACGAGCTCAACGTGGAGCCGCGCTGGCTCCTCGTCGACGTGATCCGAGAGCAGATCGGGCTCACCGGCACTCACATCGGCTGCGAGCACGGCGTGTGCGGCACGTGCACGGTGCTCGTCAACGGCGAGACCGCGCGCTCCTGCCTCATGCTGGCCGCCACCGCCGACGGCGCCGAGATCACCACCGTCGAGGGCCTGTCAACGGGGGAGACGCTCCATCCACTCCAGGCCGCCTTCCGCGAGGCGCAAGGGCTCCAGTGCGGCTTCTGCACTCCCGGCATGCTGATGGTCGCCCACGAGCTCTTGCGGGAGAACCGGTCCCCGAGCGAGCAGGAGATCCGCGAGTCCATCTCCGCCAACCTCTGCCGCTGCACCGGCTACCAGGGCATCGTGGACGCCGTGGGCCTCGCCGCCTCGAGCCAGGCGAGCGCCCCGGCGGCGCGCTGAAGGAGATCACCATGGCCACGACGGAGCGCCGCTGGATCGGCAAGGACATCCCGCGCCTCGAGGACCCGAAGCTCCTCGCCGGCCGCGCCACCTACACCGACGATGTGAAGCTTCCCGGCATGCTCCACACCGCCGTCCTCCGGAGCCCGCATCCCCACGCGCGCATCGCGCGCATCGACACGAGCCGGGCCCGCGCGCTGCCCGGCGTGTTTGCCGTGGCCACCGGCGAGGACGCGAAAGAGATGACGAACCCGCTGCCCGCCTTCTGCGCCGAGCCGGTCGTACAGTACTGCCTGGCGGTGGACAAGGTCCGGTTCGTCGGGGAGGCGGTGGCGGCGGTGGCCGCCGTCGACCGCTACACCGCCGAGGACGCGGTGGCGCTGATCGACGTCGAGTACGAGCCCTTGCCGGTGATCACCGATCCGTTCGAGGCGATGAAGCCGGGCGCGATCAAGCTCCACGATCCGCTGCCGAGCAATCTCGCCTTCGAGAAGACGCTCTCGTTCGGCGACGTCGCCGCCGACTTCGCGGGAGCCGATCGGGTGATCCGGCGAAAGCTCCGCTGGCACCGCGCCAGCGCGCAGCCGCTCGAGACGGCCGGCGCGGTCTGCCGCTACGACCCGATCACCCAGAAGATGGACGTGTGGTCCAACACCAACATGATCAACTATGTCGGCTGGCTGATCGCCAACACCATCAAGGTGCCGGCCGCCAAGCTCAACATCTACCCGATGTACGTGGGCGGGAGCTTCGGCTCCAAGCACGTCCTCGGCAAGATCATCGGGATCGCCAGCATGCTCGCCAAGCGATCGGGCCGGCCCGTGAAGTTCATGGAGGACCGCGTCGACAACCTCATCGCCTCCGAAAACCTGGCGTGTGACCGCTTCTACGACGCCGAGCTGGCCGTCGCCAAGGACGGCGTCTTCAAGAGCATCCGCGTCAAGGTCGTGGACGACTACGGCGCGTACTTCCAGTTCGGCCACGGCACGCACGGCAACGCGCTCGCCCAGGTGACCGGGCCGTACCGAATGGGGAGCTTCGAGTACACGGTGCAGTGCGTCCTGACCAACAAATGCCAGCAGGGGGTGTTCCGCGGCGCCGGCTCCGGGCAACTTCTGCCTCGAGCGGCTGGTGGACGCGGCGGCCCAGGAGCTGGGCATCGATCGCGTGGAGATCCGGCGACGAAATTTCATCGCGCCGGACCGCTTCCCGTTCAAGACCCCGTGCGGGAACGTTTACGACAGCGGGAACTACCCGGCGGTGCTCGACCGCGCGCTCGAGATGTCGGGCTTCGCCGAGCTCAAGCGGATGCAGGCCGAGGCGCGCGCCCAGGGGCGCTACGTCGGGATCGGGCTCGCCACCGCGCACCAGCGCAGCGTCTACGGGCCCACGGAGTTCTGGTTCTGGTACGACAGCCCGGGGCTCACGACGGCGCCGGAGAGCGTGGGGCTCAGCCTAGGCCCCACCGGCGAGTTCGTCGTCACCATGTTCTCGCCGTTCTGGGGCAACAGCCCGGAGACGGTCGTCGCCCAGACGGTCGGCGAGGAGTTCGGGATCGACCCGTCGCAGGTGACCGTCACCTACGAGGACTCGCAGCACGCGCTACCCGGGGCCGGCCCCGGGGGGAGCCGCATGACCGTGATGCTCACCGGCGCCGTCGCCGGCGCGGCGCGCAAGCTCAAGGACAAGCTCTCGAGGATCGCCGCCCACCAGTTCGAGGCGGCCCCCGAGGACATCGTGTTCGCCGACGGAGGCGCCATGGTGAAGGGCTCGCCCGACAAGTCGATGAGCTACGGCGACCTCGGCCTCAAGGCCTACTGGTACAAGCTCGACCTGCCACCTGGGATGGAGAGCGGCCTCGAGGCGCGACACACCTACGACCACCCGTACCTCACCAAGCCCTCGGCCGACCGGAAAGACCTGGGCGCGTTCTACCCGATGATGGCCCACGGCGCCCACGTCCCCGTGGTCGAGGTCGAGCCCGCGACGGGGCGCGTGCGCTTTCTCCGCTACGTTGCCGTCCACGACGTCGGCACCATCGTCAATCCCAAGAGCCTGCGCGGCCAGATCACCGGCGGCATCACCCAGGGCATTGGCATGGCCCTCTACGAGCAAAGCGCGTACGACGCCGACGGGCAGCCACTCACCGCCAGCTTCATGGATTACCTCTTGCCCACCGCCCAGGAGGTGCCGCGGTTCGAGATCGGACACGTCGAGACGCCGTCGCCGTTCACCGAGTACGGCGTCAAGGGCGGCGGCGAGGGTGGGCGGATGATCGCGCCTGCCGCGATCGCCTCGGCCGTCGAGGATGCGCTGGCGCCCTTCGGCGTCCGCGTCGACGAGGTGCCGCTCACGCCGGAGCGCATCGTCAAGCTGGTGGAGGCGGCGCGCCGCTAGGAACCCGCGAGCGATCGGTTGGTTCGGCCTGGCACCACGGGACGCGCGAGTTGGTCTTCGGCAGCCTTCGACGTTGACTCGCTGCTCGTAGACATCACGGCGAGCCGGATCAGCGATTACAGCGCATAGGAAGCTTTAGCGCCAGTCGGCGCACCCGAGAGACGCTCGGGCTCTCGGCATGCCCCACCTCGATTCACTCTGTGACATCGGTCACCGTATAAACGTCGCGGCGAGCATGCCGTTCCCTCGGTCAACCCACGCCATCGAGGGAACGGTTCCCTACCCGATCCGTTAGGGGAGATGAATGGATCTGCCCAGGCCCACACGATGCCGGAGGAGACGACTTCATGCACAAGCACACGATCGTCGAGGGCGTGATGGGAGGCACCATCGGCGCGGTGGCGGTAGCCGTTTGGTTCCTCTGCATCGACGTGTGGATGGGGCAGCCCTTTCGGACGCCCGCCCTGCTGGGCGCGACGTTGTTCGAGGGACTCAGAGACCCAGCGGCGCTGCACACCACGGCCCGGTTGGTCGTCGAGTACACGGTGCTCCACGGGGTGGCCTTCCTGGCGTTTGGGCTCCTCGCCGCCGCTCTCTTGGCGGCAGCGGATCAAGACCCCAGCCTGTTCTTCGTCGTGATCATGTTGTTTTGCTGCTTCGAAGTATTTGCGCTGATGCTAATTGCCATTCTCGCCGAATGGCTCTTCGAAGTCCTCGCCTGGTGGACCTTGGTCCTGGCCAATCTCTTGGCCGGTCTCATCATGCTGGGGTTCTTCTACCGGCGGCATCGAAGCACGTGGCATGCGTTTCTCGTGGCCGCATGAGCACGGCCTTTCCCGGTTCGAACGATCCGTCTGCACATTGCTGAGTAAGAAGATGAGAAGCCAGCAGGCATGGGCGAGGTGCCGAGAGTGAAGACCTCCCAGCGAAGGGACTGGATCCGGCTCACCGCGCCCCTGACAGCCTTTGGGCTTACGACGATGACGATGGGCATGATCGCCAGCAGGCACACCGGCGGCTATCCGGCGCCGCCATTTATCCGCTTATTCTTCAGTGACACGATTCATCTGAAGGGTTGGCTAACGACAGGAGCGGGAGTCTTGGCGCTGTTTCAGATCGTCAGTGCCGCACGAGTGTTTGCGTTGTTCCACTGGGCCCCCTCTGGGCGTTTCTGGAGAAGAGCGCATCGCATCTCTGGATATCTCGCGGTGCTGCTCACATTGCCCGTTGCCTATCACTGTATCTTTCTCTTGGGATTTTCGACCGAGAGCATGCGGGTCGCGATCCATTCGCTCTTCGGATCGGCACTCTACGGCGCATTCGTCGGCAAAATGATCGTCGTGCGGTCAAGACGATTTCCAGGGTGGGCGTTGCCCGTGGCCGGAGCCCTTCTGTTTGCGTGTCTGATCGGACTCTGGTTGACTTCGGCATTCTATTTGTTTAGGGCCACTGGAGTCACTCTCTAGGTAATCCGTGAAATGTCTCCACGACCGTCAATCCTCAATTCGCCGTGTTCTACCCACTAGCCGAGCGACTCAGGAGGCCATTGGCTTGACGATGCCGCCGTCGCTGTTCCCGCGGGCCGATGAAGTGATCAAGCGACCTCTTTGCCGACCCAACTCCGCGGCCCCGAAGAAGCTCCACACGCGTACCTGAGACATGCGCGTGTCTCCTCAAGCCGGGGTGGCTCCTTTTCGGACCACGCGAGTGCACGCTGAATGAGCGGGATCCACCGATTGAGGAGCGCTTCCTGTGCCCAGCTTGCCGCCTCGGGCTTGGTCGCGATCGCCCCATGACGGGTCGTGTAGAGTATCCGGGACATCGTGAGCGCTGCATAGTAACGATCGAAGCCGTTCCGCAGGGGAGGGCCGTCGACCAGCATCGGCTCGTGTGGTGGGAGCGGAGTTCTTCGGGGACTACTACTATACTGATGGCCACGAGCTGACGCGCGGCGACGCCTAGGACGCGATCGAGGCCAGGGGACGCAAGCGAGGCGTGACGCCGTTCCTGCCGCCCCGGTGCCCTTCGGCTCCCACGAGTGGGTGGATCGATTTGAACACGGTGGATTACGCCGGCGCGCTGCATGATCCGGTGGCCGCCCGCGTGATCACCGTCGACATGGGGCCGGTGGTGGAGGCCCACAATCGTTTCGCCCGCCAGTTCGCCGCATGACCGCCTGGACTGACAACAATCTCTTCCAGATGACAGGATCGAGGGTGGGCGATCCCTCTCTTGTTTTCAGGTTCGGCTAATTTTTTGCCAGCTCTGGGAGCCGTCTGGCTCGCAGCCTGGTCGCTTCCCGGGCGACGGCCCCCCGTTGGGCAGTTCACGGACACTGGCCAGAAAGCAGCGGTGTGACGGAGAGTTCGGGCTGACGGTCGAGTTCCTACCCAACCAGCATCGGGCTTCCAGAGGAGTGGTGTGCGAGTTTGGATTACGTCAGGGGACCGGAGGGTCACCTGGGAGGCGACCTCTGGCGGTGCAGCATACTGGACACCAAAACCTGTGCGGGGGCGCGGTGAATTGACACCGCGCGCAGGAATGCGCTAGAAGTCAATCATGAAGCGCACCGCCTGGATGGGCTTCCTCCTTATCGGCCTGATGATTTCGATCGTGCCGCTCGCGTGGGCCTCCCCTATCGATCCGACCTGGGTCAAAGGGATGTACGACGACGCGGACTTTGACGACGTCATTACCTACCTGACCAGCGGCACGTTCGCCATTCCGGCACTACCGCTCGATGCTGTGCTCCCGATTGTCCAATCCGCCCTGTCCGATCCTGTCCCTGACGAGACTGTAGCGCCCGCTCCGGCCCTCGCGGCCTTTTCACCCCGCGCCCCGCCTCTCGCCTAGCTCCATCCTCCATTCGGCGGCGGCGCCGACTCGGTGGCCGTCCGTTGACCAACCATCGCAGTAGTCTGCACGACGGCCGAGGCCCGTGTTTTGGGGCGCACCGGCTTTGGCTTCCTGCCGGCGGGCGGTGTCGCCCGGGAGAATGAATTTGATAATGAAGTCTTCGGCATTCTGGACGTTTCACATAGGGGATGTCCACCCACGCGATCTCGAGCAGCTGGAGGGCACCGGCGGGCCATGAGGTGTCTGCTAGTAGAAGACGACGCCGATACCGCCCACTATATCAGCAAGGGTCTCAAGGAGACTGGTGTTGAGGTGATGTGGTGTCGCACGGGTGCGGACGGCTTGCACCTTGCGACAAGTGAGCGCTGGGATGTCGTGATCCTGGACCGGATGCTCCCCGGCGACGTCGACGGCTTGTCGATCGTGCAGGCCCTTCGGGCCCTTG
>Ga0306923_10008747_pt1 | contig 10164 bp, 9 predicted proteins | sample sta12Can44000108_FD_203841 | JGI IMG/M metagenome (GOLD analysis project Ga0306923, IMG submission 203841) | Lab enrichment of tropical soil microbial communities from Luquillo Experimental Forest, Puerto Rico - statanox.12C.anox.44.000.108 (v2)... | ecosystem: Environmental > Terrestrial > Soil...
GGCTTCCGGCCAGGACGCTGGGGCCGGTCAGCACCGCGGTGGGCCGTTCTGCGACTGCCGCGAAGGCGAGGGCGATCGGCAACGAGTGCCGGAACGGCGGATCGGTGAACTCGAAGCGTGACTCCACGGTCCGCAGGACCTGTGCCCAGGCATCGTAGGTCCCCGTCTCCGCGGTGCGCGGCCCGTGGATTACCTCCATGCGGGCCAGTTCGTCGAGTCTGATCGTCCCGCGGCGCGCTGCAACGTGCGACGAAGGAATCCACACGTCGGGTTCGAATTCCCCGAGGCTCATGACATCCAGCGGGGCAGGCAGCGCCTCAGGGCTGACCGTGAGCCAGCCCAGGCCTGCGTCGGCTCGGCGCTGCCGGATCAGCGAGAACTCGGCGTCGAGGAGGGTCTCCATCCAGACGATCTCCACGTCCGCGGCGGCAGCCGCCGAGCACAGCGCAAAGGAGGCCTCGACCGCGAGGGCATCTGGCAGCCGAGGCGGCACAATCACGCGCAGGCGCTGCCGTCCCAGACCTGCCACCTGCCGGGTCCGGCTCACCTCCTGATCCACGAGCGACAGCACGTTGCGGGACGCCTCCAGGAGCACGGCTCCGGCCCTGGTGAGCCGCACGCCGTCACGGCGGCGTTGCACCAACTGCGCGCCGACGATCTGTTCCAGCCGCCGGATCTGCTGGCTCAAGGTTGGCTGGGCGATGAACATCCGCTGCGCGGCGTGGGTGAAATTGCCCGCATCGGCGAGCGCCACGAAGTAACGCAGATGCCGCAGTTCGATTGCCAGCGGAGTCCTAGCCGCCTCCTTGGGCAGCTCGACCGAGCCGATGGGCGGCCATGGTCCCTTGCCCAGCACGGTGTAATCCTGTCGGCCCTGGGCAATCGGCACGTCCGCGCCGAACCTGGGCGCGGTCGGCAGCCAAGCGGCGAGCTCAGGATCGAGAGCTCCCCGGCCCACCGACTCCAAAATCGTGTCTTGGTCGTAGACAGGCATTGCGCCTCCCACTCGTTCCACCGATGACGTCCTGGTCTCTGACAGTGGCAGCCCGTGCGGGTATACCGCTTCCCGTGACCACGTGGTTCGATTAACGGCGGCGCTACGAAGGCGCGTAGTGTGCCGGCACGTGCCGGCCTAGTCGGAGACGCCGACCGGTTCCCGCAGCCGCTGGTCGTTGCGGGAAGACAGCAATTCAGCCCAGCCAAGGCCCTGCAGCGCCGCGTCTCGCTGTGCTGCTGCGGTTGGCAGCGCCGCCGGGCCTGGCGGCGCTTTCGCGCGCGGGGAACCGGCGAGCCGGGCCAGTTCTACCCGTGACCTGATACCGAGCCTGCGGTAGATCTGGCGGAGATGGAAGTCGACGGTGTGCGGGGACAAGAAGAGCCGCGCTCCGACACCCCGGTTGGTGAGCCCGTCTACGACGAGTTCGGCGACCATTCTTTGCGTGTCGGTAAGGTCCGCCCATCCCGGTACGGGGGGCATCGCGTCCTGCGGACCCGTCCGCAGCGCCAGGCTGCCCTGTGGGATCGCGAGCCGCCGCGCGGCCAGCTCGGCGGTGATCTCCGCAACGGCGTGCTTGACGAGCGGCAGCATGAGCGGGTTGAAGTCCCGGGCTGCGCACGTCAGGTCGAGCACGCCGATCACCTGCCCGCCGGCATCGGTGACCGGGCTGGCCGCGCACGCCATCGTGCCCAGGGCATCGGCGAAGTGCTCCGGTCCCGCCACCACGGACGGACGCGCCAGCGCGACCGCGGTCCCGATGGCGTTGGTCCCGATATGATCCTCGTCATACAGCGAGCCCGGCGCCAGTTCGATCTTGTCCAGCAAGCGGAGCACATGCCGCTCGCCGGACCTCCGGCTGATGATGTGGCCGCGGGAATCCGCCAGCAGGATCCCGATGCCCGTGCCTTCCAGCTCCTCGGCCAGGCGCGCCATGACCGGCGCCGCCGTCCACGCTACGGGGCCGTCTTCGTCGACGTCGGTCACGTACGGTACCTCGAACCGCTCCGGCGTCAGCCCAGCCAGCAACGACCGTTTCCACGACGACAGGACGTCCTGGCGCAGCCGCCCGGGCAGGTCCCAGGAACCATCCGCCATACGGCCGCTCTGTTCCGGCACCTGCGGAGGCTGCTGAGGCATGACGCTGACCTCCCCGGACAGTTCACCACGATAAACGAACACGGCGGCCGCCGCCAGCCCTCCGCGGGCTTGCGCCTGGCCCGCCGGGCGTTCCCCCGGGTGCTCGATGCTTACGATCGAGCTGGACGTGTCAGACATCCTTCCGCTCATCGGCACGACCCAGCGTCGGTCAGGTGCGTAAGCGCACGCAGATCATCCCGAAATGCGTCATCGGCGCAAGCCCCGACGAGATCGGTGAAGCCGTGCAGAACGGCGGGTCGGCGCGCGGTTATCCAGCGGGCCTCGCGTCGTTGGCGGCCCGGTCATCGCCCAATGCACCACCGGCTCGACGGCATGTCTATGCAGCGCCGACCTCGGGACGAACTCCGGTCATGCCGCCCATAGCGTGCGCTGCCACTCGGATCTGCAGCGACCCGCTCCCCCGCCACTCCCGGCTCATCAACTCCCGTCCATGCCAGTTAAACGACCGGGACTCGAATTCGAGGCCCAGCCCTTACATACACGGCCTGTGATCCGGCAGGGGTATCACGATCGCCTCGGAACACAGCGCCACGAGATCCTTGGGCGGCTGCAAGCCCCGCGCCGATCCGACGTCGTGCGCTCAGCGCTTGGTCTCGTACCTGGTCAGGACCACGCCGTCGGGAAACGCCCGGGTCTCCACCAGGTTCAGGTTCACCCAGTTGTCCAGGTTCGTAAAGAACGGCGTGCCGCTGCCCAGCAAGACGGGCGCGGTGGCCAGCACGTACTCGTCGATCAGCCCGGCCCGCATGGCCGCTGCGGCGAGTGTGGCGCCGCCGATGTCCATGGGGCCGCCGTCCTCGGCCTTGAGCCGGGTGATCTCGGTGACCGCGTCGCCGGTGAACAGGCGGGTGTTCCAGTCGACCGTGCTGGTCGTCGAGGAGAACACCACCTTTGGCATGTCCCGCCAGCGGCGGGCGAACTCGATCTCCGCCGGTGTGGCGCCAGGCTGCTGGTCGGCGGTCGGCCAGTGGGAGCTCATCGTCTCCCACAGTTTGCGCCCGTACAGCGCCAGGCCCGTCGCCCCCACCCGGTCGGACCACCACTGGAACAGCTCGTCGCTCGGCACGCTCCAGCCGAGGTCGTCGCCGGGCGCGGCGATGTAGCCGTCCAGGCTCAGGTTCATGCCAAAGGTCAGTTTCCGCATGGCGTCAGCCTCCGGAGTCGGTATTCGACGTACAGACCAGCACGGCGCAGAAAAATCATCGGCCGGGCCACACCGAGGGCCGGTGACCACCACGCCAAGCGGCTACTGCGCACGATGGGAACCCTAACCGTGGGGTTGACCGAGCAGGCTACTCCCGGTTCATCAACTCCCGTTCCTACCAGTTGAGCAGGACGGCTCACCGAGATCATGCCGCTGTCCCGTCTCACCGGAGCTGGCGAATCTCCCTCAAGACAAGACGCCGAGTCTATGGCCGCTGCGGCCGCTGCCATTCGGATCGACGCGATGGCTGAGACGGCGCGGGACTTCAGCGTCTCGCGGAGTTCTAGCTTCGCAGGACGCGACCGACGAGATAAGTGAGACGGGACAGCCCCACATGGTTGTCCTTTATAGACACAGGGCCGGTTGATCGGCCGACTGCTTGCCTCGAAGATCCTCGATGGAACAGGCTCCTCGGTAAAGAGGGATCTAGGCATTATCATGTCCGGGATACTAAAGCGCCGGGGTCTAAGGGAAATACTTTTTCGCTATTTAAGCCATCGCGCGGCTGATACCTTGCTGAACTGTACAGAAATCCGATTTACCGAAAGGGCCTGCCGACCCAGCGGCAGGGCGTGGCCACCTCGTCTCGCTTGCCGCTGTACCCGCCGACGCTGTCATGGCCCGGCGTTCAGACACCTACGGCAATCTTTCCCGCTGCCCCCTTGCAAACCATTGCAGAACTTCTACGATAATGCTCATCTCTCGGTATTTTCATAGCCGGGGAGATTCGCCATTAGGGACAGCGAGTTACGACTCCAGTGGCAGGTGACGCTGTTGAGCGCATCGAAGACGACGCTGACTCAGCGCTGCTGCCCGCTCGCGTGTACCTATTCGCAATGACGCGATTGGATGGATTATGCCATGACCGCACCTTCCGAACGGACACTGGGCGAAGGCACAGTAGCCGAGCCTCCCTCGATCGTCTGGGCTCCCGGGCCTGGTCACGCATACCCTGCCACCGCTGGCGGGGTCCCGCTATCGGCGTTCGCGTTCGCGTTCGCGGTCGGCGTCCTCGGCCTAGTTGAGACCGGGATCCTGGCCAGCGCCGCGAGCGGCATCTTCCTCGCCACCTGTTTCGGTATCGGCGCCGGCGGCCTGCTCATCGGCGGGTTGTGGGAATACCGGGGCGGCGAGTTGTTTGGCGGTACGTTCAGCGTGAGCTACGCCGGATTCCTGTTCTCCACTGCCCTGATTTACAAGGTATTCGCGGGTCCCATGATCGCTACTGCGGGACTCGCCAATTTCAATCACGCGTTCGGGGCCTGGCTGATCTTGTGGGCTCTCTTCACGGCAACGTTCGCGTTCGCCGCTACGTCCATCAGCTGGACCGCGGTAGCCCCGTTCACCCTGGCCTTCATCGTTCTCGTGATCCTTGCCATCGCCAACCTCGGCGGCACGGCGAGCTGGACCTCCGACGTCGCCAAGGTCGGCGGGTGGTTCGCGCTCCTCGACAGTTTCGCCGCGGGTTATCTCGGGGCAGCCCTCGTGATCAACATCAGCACGGGCAAGAGCCTGCTACCGCTATTCCCAACGAAACTCTGGAAGTCCTGACTGGGACAGCCTTTCCTGCGGTCATGGAACGACATGATTGCCGAGACAGAGTCTGGGCTCAGCGTCTCGGACGAACGTCGTTGTGTGCTTAGCGGCGGCGGCTCGGGGAAACCAGGGTGTCGAAGGCGGTGCCGTCGCCCCAGTGCCAGGCGTCCAGGGCCGTGCCGAGGGCGGCGCGGTCACGGTGCCGCTCGGCGCGGTTGCGGGCGCGGGCCCGCGGCCCGCCATGGCAGTTAGGGCACGGGCACTCGTTCACGCCGGTGTAGTAGAAGACCCAGAGACAGCCCGTAGTGCGCCATGGGTAGCGGACGGTCGCCTCAAGGGCGGGCAGGTCGCAGGCGTCATGGATACGGGCGTGCTGCGGCTGGGCGGACACGTCGCCACGCGCGAGACGGACGTAGAACGGTGCGTGGGCATCGGTACGGGACAAGGCAGGTGCCTCCGGCAAGGAAAGCCCCGGCCCGTGTCCTCTCGGCGAGAGGCGTTCCGGGGCTAGCTATGCCACTGCACCCGCTCCGGATACGACAAGATGACTGGCACAAGAGTTGTAGCTGTTGTCCCGTGTGCACACCGCGCTACTAGCGGATTGCTGGACGTGGCCCCGGCAGGTACAACCGCTTCTGGCGACGCCTTCGGAGTAGGGTCCCCGTAGGGTCCCACCAGGCCGGATCTGGGTAAACAGGTAATGACGAACCGGCAACGAGATCCTTGCCGGACCATGAACACAGCGCCCGTCGCGGACAGCTACGGGAAGCGAGACGGCTGAAGGCGGCTATGAGGGTCTTCGGATGGATACGTCCGCACGTCCCGGAGGCCAGCGACGGCATCCTGACGTCCGCCGGGATCTGCGAAGGGTTCGCAGGCGCCGGCGTAAGCTCGAGCGTGCTGGTATTTGCCGGCTTCGCCGGGCTCGTGGCCGGAACGCTGGCCATGGGGGCCGTTGAATACTCCAAGCTGCGCGCCGAGTACGACCAGCAGGCGGCACAGCTTGTCGCCGAGCGAGCTCGGCTCGAGACCTCGCCCCACGCGGAGCTCGATGAGCTCACCAGCCTCTACGTGTCGCGTGGCCTTTCCCCCGACCTAGCCAGGCGCGTCGCGGTCGAGTTGACGGCCCACGATGCGCTGGCAGCCCACGCCGAGGCGGAGTACGGCATCACGGCGGCCTCTCGCATCGCTCCGTTCCATGAAACGTTCGCGGTGAGCGCTGCCTTCGCGGCAGGGGCCCTACTGCCCTGGCTGGCGATCATGTTGATCCCCGGGCCGTCCAGGGCGCTCGTGACCTTTGCGGTGGTGCTGGCGGGGCTGGCGCTGACGGGATGGGTTTCCGCACGGATTTCGCAGGTCCAGCCCATAGTTCCGATGATCCGCACGGCGAGCATCGGCGGCCTGTCGATGCTGATTACCTATTTCGCCGGCCACCTTTTCCATCCGTGACAACGGACAGAGCGATCACGATGAGTCCAGCGGCTACTCCCCCGCCACACAAGACCGGTCTCATCGTGACTGGGAACGTGTCATCCCCACTTAATGTCAGGGACGCTTGCCGCCTGGCTGGCGCCGGTTGTCCCGCACGTAGATCACTTTTGCCTTCCCGGTGCCGCGCTTGTCCACATCGAACAGCGTTGTGGCGGCGATCAGGTCGCTGAGCTTGGCGTAGCCCCAGGTGCGGGAGTCGAAGTCTGGGCTTTGCTTCGTCACGATGGCTCCTACCGCCCCCAGGTGCGCCCAGCCCTCGTCATCCGATGCCGCCTCGACCGCGTTGCGCAACTGGTTCACCAGCGCTGCATCGCCTTTGAGCTGGGCAGCGGACATGCGTCCGACGGTGCCGGCCGGGCTCCCGGCCGGAGCGCTCTCAGCGTCTGCGTGCGGCGGTATCAGGTTCTCGATGTAGATGAACTTGTCGCACGCCGCCACGAACGGCTTAGGGGTCTTCCGCTCACCGAACCCGTACACCGTCAGCCCGGATTCGCGCAACCTGGCAGCCAGCCGGGTGAAGTCACTGTCGCTGGAGACGATGCAAAACCCGTCGAATCGTCCTGTGTACAGCAGGTCCATGGCGTCAATGACCATCGCCGCGTCGGTGGCGTTCTTGCCCTTGGTGTAGGCGAACTGCTGAATAGGCTGGATGGACGCCTCCAGCAGCTTGTCCTTCCAGCCTTTGAGATTCGTCTCCGTCCAGTCGCCGTAGGCACGCTTGACATGCGCGGTTCCGTACTTGGCGACCTCCGCCAGCAGCGACTCGGTTATCGCGGGCTGCGCATTGTCCGCGTCGATGAGGACGGCAAGCCTGGCAGCGCTGTCATCGACCACGACCGTATGTTACGCGGGCCGAGGCCACAAGCACAGGAACCGCGCAGGCAGAGCAGTTTCAATACCTGCCGCGGAACTGGCTGATCCATTCCGCAGTGGCCGCAATCCCGCTGAATGTGTTGAAATGCAGCTTCACCTCGCCATGAACCCGCGCGTCGTAGCCGGACGCCAGCATCCGGATGAACCGGTCAGGCCCCGCCATGCTCATGAGATCAGTCAGCGAGAACCCGTACTTCCGGGCAGCAGGCGGGCTCACGGCGACACCGCACAGGGACGCGTACCACAGCAGTCGCCGCACGCTCGCCGGCCCGGGCACGCCAACCCGCACCGGCAGGCTGATGCCCCGAGCCCGCACATCAGCGAGCCACGCGAGGACCAGGTCCGCGTCGAACCCGAACTGTGTCACCACGCTGCCTCCCAGCCCTCGTTCCTCCAGTGCCGCGGTCTTCCTGGCCAGCGCAGGCCATAGCACACTGTCCAGGACGGCCGGATGCCCCCCGGGATGGCCAGCCACGCTGGCCTCCCGTACCCCGTACTCTTCCAGGACTCCTGAGCCGATCACGCTGATCGCGTCGGGGTAAGGCCCGCGCGGCTGCGCGGGGTCGCCGGCCACAACCAGCACGCTCCCGCTCGCGCCCGACGCCAGCAGCCAGGCAAGGTACTCCCGGAGCATCGCCTCCGACCGCAGCCGGCGGGCCGCGATGACCGGCACCGGCACGAACCCGGACTGCCTGACGGCCCGCGCCGTGCTCACCCGCATCGCCATGTCTTCGCTGTCCACGAACCCCACGTGGACCCGGGTACCCGGCGGGATCAGCGACCGGGTCCCCGCAAGCTCGCCAGTTTCCTTCGATGCCACGCCCAGGGAGAAATCAGCAAGCAGCGCGCCAAGGATGGCTGCCGCCGCGTCGTGACCGCGGCCGTCCGGCTCCGGGGCAGGGTTACGCATGGCGGGCCTGCCGGGTGACGGCTGCAAGGAGGATCAGCGCGTCGCGCACGGCTGCGACGTCGTGGGTGCGGATGTAGCCGGCGCCCTGCCAGGCGGCGAAGATCTCCGCGGCAAGCGTCGCAGCCCCCGCGTGGAAGACGTCCCTGCCAGTGAGCGCGCGCAGGAAAGACTTGCGGGATGGTGACACCAGGACGGGCAGGCCGAAGATGCCTTTCAGCTCGCGGATCCTCGCCAGGGCCGCCAGTGAAGGCCCGGGGGTGCTGCCCAGGAAGTAGCCGAGCCCTGGGTCGATGACGAGCCGGTCCCTGCCGATCCCGGCCGCTTGCAGCGCGGCCAGCCGCTGGGCGAAGAACCGGCAGGTGTCGGCCCAGACCGCTACCGGGTCGGTAGCCGCCATGGTGGCAGGCCCGGTCTCCTGCACGGCGTGCATGACGATCAGCCGGCACTGCGATGCCGCCAGGATGGGGTACATGCGCGGATCGTCGAACCCGTGGATGTCGTTGAGGTACGCCGCGCCGCCCGAGACGGCGAACCGCTGGGTCTGCGGGCGGAACGAGTCCACCGATACCGGGATCCCGTCGGCGGCGAGCTGCTCAAGGACGGGGCCCAGCCGGCGCCGCTCCTCCGCAGCGGTGACCGGCGCGGAACCCGGGTGACTGGCAGCGGGACCCAATTCGATAACGTCGGCACCGTCTGCTCGCAGCCTGCGAGCGTGCGCGACCGCAGCCGCGGGGCGGAGGTAGCGGCCGCCGTCGGAGAACGAGTCCTCGGTGATGTTGACGATCCCGACGATCAGGGGTTCTCCCGCCGGAAGCAGCGGGCCGGCCTGGGCGGCAGCCGTAACCGGACTGCTCATGCGCGCTCCTTCAGACGGCATCACATGCTCGCCCAGGCGCACGGCTATCCCGGGCGGCAGCCCGGCAGGCCGCTCCCCGGTGGTGCTCCACCTGAACGCCAGTTACGGCCTGATAGCACCATAACGCGCACCGGGTCCCGGGCAATACCGGATTTCGGACCGCGATCAGAACCCGTGGAAGTCGGGGCGGCTGTCGTGCCACCAGACCAGCACAACCTTGCCGACGATGCTTGAGCCCTTGATCGGTCCCCAGTACCGGCTGTCGCACGAGATCGCCCGGTTGTCGCCCAGCATGTAGAACTCGCCCGGTGGCACGCGGTAGGGGTGCTGGCTGCTCGCGTCCGGTATCGGCGTACCGAGCGGATCGTCGTGCGGCAGGTATGGCTCGGCTAGCAGCTTCCCGTTTACGTAGATGCTGTTACCCGACGAGTAGATCGTCTGCCCTGGCAGCGCGATGACGCGCTTGACCAGGTCGCCTTCCTGCGGCCCGCCGCAGTGGTCGAGCGGCGGGTGGCTGAACACCACGATGTCGCCCTCGCGAACGTCCTGCCAGCCGAAGAACGCCTTCTGCACCAGGATCCGGTCGTACACGCCGAGTGTCGGCACCATGGACGACGAGGGGATCCAGAAGGTCTGGAACACGAATGCCCGCACCAGGCTGACCAGCAGCACCGCCGCGAGGACGGTGATCGCCGCCTCGGCCAGGGCCCGCCTCCACCGCCGGCGCCGCTGCGGGCCGGGCGCGGCGGGACCGGGCTCAGCAGGACCGGTCATTACCGGCTTCCCGGATGATCACCCGCGGGTGGCCCGGGACAGGGATCACGCCCGGAAGGGGCCCAGGCAGGGCAGGCGGGCAGCGCACGTGTCCGTGTGCCTGGCTCGTGCTGGCCGCCCTGGCCGGCCCCGCCGAGGCCAGCAGCCCCGCCGAAACGCCCAGCGAACAGGCTGCCGCCAGCAGCGCACAGGCCACCATGCGCAGGCGCCGGCCGGGGCGCGGCGTGAGCCACTCCCGCGCCGCGCCGGCCAGGTAGCTCCAGGCGATCGAACTCGCCGGCGTGCCGTCCCTGATGAGGAGCACGGCCAGCTCGGCGGCCTCCTCGCCGTGCCGCCGCCGCCAGCGGGCCGGGTAGCACCGCAGC
>Ga0306923_10008748_pt1 | contig 10164 bp, 10 predicted proteins | sample sta12Can44000108_FD_203841 | JGI IMG/M metagenome (GOLD analysis project Ga0306923, IMG submission 203841) | Lab enrichment of tropical soil microbial communities from Luquillo Experimental Forest, Puerto Rico - statanox.12C.anox.44.000.108 (v2)... | ecosystem: Environmental > Terrestrial >...
TCCCAAGCGCAACGGGAACAGGTCCGACCGAACAGCGGGCCGATACTCGTGCGTTCGGGCAATCGGGTGCCCGTCCGAGCCAGCTTTGCTTGGGCGGGTTGTTCGTCACTGACAAACCATCACCCTCGGTTCGACAATCGGTTGGAGCCAAACAGCACTCCTTTCGATCCGTTTTGGCGATGGGTAGGGTTTTCGGCTCGATCATCGTATCATCCGGAGGAATGTTCGCGCTTCGAGGTCGGAGGAGGCTTCTTGTGATGCGCCTGTATTCTTACATTCTCGCAGTCCTCATCTGTTTCTCAACCCTGGCGTCCGCCGACCTGAAGATCAGGACCCGCACCACCATGCAGGGACACACCACCGAGGGCACGGTCTATATCAAGGGCGCCCGCGAGCGCAACGAAATGAGCTTCGGCGGCCGCGGCGGCTCGGTCTCCATCACCCAGTGCGATCAAAAGCGCATGATCACCGTCACCGGCAACACTTGCATGGTCATGTCGATGGGCGGCAGCGAGACCTCTTGTCCTTCCATCCCGAACATGCGCGCCGTGGGACGCGAGATGGGCGAAGGCGAGGCCGCACCTCCGCGCAAGGGCGGCCTCGTAACCATCACCCGCAACTCCACCGATACGGGGGAGCGCCAGGACATGTTTGGTTACCAGGCCAGTCACATTAAGACCTCCGTGATCATGGAGTCCTCTCCCGACGCCTGCAACCAGTCCCACGTGAAGATGGAGATGGATGGCTGGTATGCCGATCTGTCAGCGGGATTTTCCTGCGGTGAAGAAAACTACCGTGCCATGGCCTGCGGCGGTCCCAGCAGTAAACCCGGCTGCAGCGACCGCATCGAGATGAAAGGTGGCGGCGGCGGTGCGCTCGGCTATCCCATGAAGCAGACCACGACCGTAACTTCCGCGCAGGGCACGTTCACCATGTCGACAGAAGTGGTCGAGCTTTCCAACACAACCCTGGAAGCGCCGATGTTCGAAATGCCGCCAGGCTGCAAGATCATGGACAGGTCCGCCATGATGGGTGGCGCTTCACACCCGACACAGCCGGAAGCCGCACCTGAGGCGGGCGCAGCGGTCAAGGCGCCAACTCCACCGCCCGCTGCCGCTCCCGCCCCCGCGGCGCCTCCCAAGGCCGTTGGAGCGGTGCGCATCGGCGTGGTCAAGATCAAGGACATGAGCGACCAGTCGCTGCCTGTCGACAACCTGCGTCTCAACCTGATAAGCGAACTCGAGCGCAACAAAATAGAAGCCGTGCCGCTCAACACCGACGGGCCTCATACGGACGTGGAAACCGAAGCCCGCTCGAAGCAATGCGATTACATTGTTTATACGGTTCCTACGGCATTGAAGGATCCCAACAGTGGTGGCCTGCCGCCAGGCGCAGTTCCCAAAGGAGTCACGCTCGATCCCGCCAAGTATCAGGCTGCGACCGCAGTGACTCTTTACAAAGTGGGCAACCCAACTCCCGATTTCAAGGATCTTCCGCTGGCAGCCGATTCCAACCAGTTCGCTGTTGATGCGGTAATGGCTACGTTCATTCTTGAGTCCGACAAGGTCGCCCAGCAGGTCGCCGACGACGCTCATCCCAAGCCCGCCAAAACTCCGGCCAAGGCTCCGGCCAAACCCGCAGCCGGCACGAAGCCGAAGTCGTGAAGGAGTTGCCTCAGGCTTCATTCGGCATCACGATCCATAGGATGAGGTAGAGCAATCCGCCGGTTCCAGCAAACAGGAAAAGCACGATCCACAGCAGCCGAATCGTAGAAGCGTTCCATCCGTAATACTGGGCGACGCCCGCGCAAACTCCAGCGATCCAACGTCCGGTTCGCGGGCGCACCAAACGACGTTCGGCAGTCACGACCGTGGCAGGGGCGCCGGTAAGGGGCACGCCGCAATAGACGCACACGCGCGCATCATCGGGATTCGCTTTGCCGCAATGATTGCAGTACATTCTGCCCTCCTCCCCTCTACGGCCCCATGCCCTCATCCATCCACTGCTTAAACTTGCCGATTTGGTCTTTGGGCCAGGATTCGTCGCACGGCATGCTCCCGTCGTCAAGCCGCTCGTAAATAGCTGCGGCCTGGGCCTTCACGTCGGCGAAGGACGAGAGGTCGAGGCCGAACGGCTTCATGGCCTCTACGTCGGGATCGTCACGAAACAGTGGGCGAATATCTTTGGCAAAGCTGAGCGCCATGATCACCTCCGAGGGTAGGTGCTCCATCCTATCGTAGAGCTGTCCTGACTGTCGTCGACCGACCGTTTTTTTCGAAGTTGAAAACTCGAAAGTCAAAGTCGCCGCGTGCCCCAACTTTGTCGCGCAGCGATTCTGTAGCTGCGCAATGGTAGTCCGAATCCTGCACTGCGCCACCGCATCTTGATCCCTAGCGACGTCGCAGAACGTTCGCAATCCAACTCAAACTCTAGCATTGCCCGGCCCGCGCCGGGCGTTTTTTGGCACTCGCCAGCGCGCTGGAGGCGAGTCCGCATCCAACGGTTCGCACCCGAGTCATGCCGACCGACGGGTCCGAGAACTTGTTGTTACTTGAAACTGGCGACTTTAACTCCCGTCACGCTCTTGTGACATTCATTTTGCTTCTTCATGACAACCTCCTTACCGGCTGCGTCCTATCCTCTGCGTGTAGCAACGTCGGAAATGGCGATTCCGCATCCCCATTCGCGCCGACGCCGGAGACGCTCATGAAATCATTGTTGTTCGCAATCTTCGTTCTGCTCATCAATCTGGGCTGTGGCGGTTACGGATCGGGCATGGGGATGACCCCCGCGGCAGCGCCCTTGATCGTGCCCGCCGCCGGCACCTACTCCACGCCGCTCACCGTCACCATTACGGACAGTGTGCAAAATGCTGTCATCTACGTCACTGTCGACGGTTCTATGCCATCGCTGTCCTCGCCGGTTTATCACGGGCCGTTCATGATTACCCAATCGGCCAAGGTGCAGGCGATCGCAGCGGCCGGCGGCTACAACACCAGCCCGGTAGCGATCGCCAACTTCACCCTGCAATAGGTTCCTCCACCTGTTGCAGTAACTTCGCGCGGGGGGACCACGAGCAAAGCGTTGGTTGGCGTCAGGGCCACTCGTTAGGTGGGTGCGAGTGGCCCACCTCGCAGCGACCGGCTGCACATTTGTCAATTTCTCCTCAACGCCGCTATCCTCTCACGTCGGAGCGGATGATGAAGTCAGTCCTGTGGTTTCCTTCTCGTAGAGCGGTTTGCCAGGTTCCCCCACTCATTCCCGTCTCTCGAATGAGTGGTGAATTACTCATCTGGGATTCAATCGTTGCCTCGTTCGATCCGCACAATCCGCGGTTGTTTCTTGACCGCGGGCTTATCCGGATCATTCGTGCTGATCCGTGGCTCAAAGATTCTAACCTCTGCTACTCTCTACATCGATGCTCAAGGGATACACCGACCTGCCGTCCGGAAAGATCGCCGCCGTGGTGACCTACCTCGAGATGCGCACCCCGCCGTACATTCCGCCCGCTCCGCCCACAACGTTAGAGTTCGCCGTGCGCCGCGTCTCCCAGCCCGATCTCTCCTGGTACCGCGGACTCTATCGCGTCATCGGCGAACCGTGGCTGTGGTTCAGCCGCCTCCGTCTGTCCAATGCCGAACTTCACGCCATTCTTTACGATTCCGGGGTCGATGTTTTCGCGCTATCCCACGCCGGCGCAGACCACGGACTGCTGGAGTGCGACCGCCGCCGCTTCCCCGACATTGAGCTGCCCTACTTTGGCGTGGCGCCCGCGCTCATCGGCAAGGGTGCTGGACGCGCTCTCCTGCAGCACTGCCTCCCACTGGCATGGGAGCACCAGCCGCAACGTGTCTGGCTGCACACCTGCACCTTGGATCATCCCGGAGCGCTGACGTTTTACCTGAAGGCCGGATTTGTGCCCTACAAGCGCGCCGTCGAAATCGCCGACGATCCCCGCCTCACCGGAGAACTTCCCCGCACCGCTGCCCCTCACATCCCGATACTCTGAACGCGTCGATCGAGGTCGCCGTGGTAAACGAACGGAGGAACCTGTTTTTGCTGGAAACTTTTCCGCGCCCACCAAATCGCTGCAAGGGGCGCCCTCACGGCTGGCTTCGCACCGGCTGGTTCCTGCACCCAAGTTTTTCCACTGCACCGGCGACGTTCTTATACTCGGGCGACGCCTTCACGTTTTCATGTACCGTCAGGTAGATCCGCATCAGCAGCGGACACGCTTCCGTAATCCCCATCCGGGTGACAGTCTCGATCGCAAACGGGCTGGGAAACGAACCTGCCAGCCCATACACCCGCTCCAGCATGATGCCCAGCGCCGGTTTGTTCTTCCGCAGGATCTCATCCAGCGCCGTCTGCAGCTCGTGTTCTTTCTCCGACAACTCTTGCGACGGATCGGCCTCCGTTTCTTCTGCCGGACGGTCGCCCCGCCACATGCGCTCCTGAAAGTAGAGAATGTTACGCACACACTCGGGCGTGCAGCCCGTCTGATAGATAGCATTGGCCAGCGCCTGCCGCACTGCGAAACTCTCCGGCGGGAGCAGCAGTTCCGACAATCGCGATACCCGTAACCCGTCCTTGCGATCGACTAGCGACTGCAGCGCCGCCAATCGGTTCGGCTCCGATGCTGCGTCGGAAGCCACCACCAGCAACAGTTCGCTTGAGCGCTGCCCCGAGTAGCCCGCCAGCTGCTTCACCACGCTGACGTCCGCCTTCTTGTCGAGTGCCGACCGCGCCAGCGCATCGATGCGCGCATTGCGCCACACATTGAACACCGTCACCAACATCGCCAGGACAATAACAAGGATGCCGGCCCGCTTGGGCTTGAAACCGAAATCGTCCAGAAATGACATAGCGTGTTTCTACGGTATCAAAAGCCCCCATCGTGCACCCGAATGGGGATTCTTTACACCCTGATCACCCTCTTGCCGTCGGTCAGGCCGGCGGAATTATTCCCTCGACCGCCGCGCTCCCGTCGCCTAGCCGCCGGAGATAGCTAATGGTTTTGAACTATTCTCACAATCTCCTGCGACGACTCCGTCGATGTCATGCGCCCGGCGCGCTCGTTACGTAACTCATTCACCCGCATCGAACGAGGTGAAGGACGCAAAGGTACTCATCATGAATCTTCCCAGGCTGAAAGCACTCCATGGATTTCTCCTAGCATTCGTGTGAACCGTGCCCGCATTGGGCATCGACTCGGCTATTCCAGGAACCCTCAACTACATTGAAGGACAGGCAACCGTTGCCGACCAGACGGTGAATGCAAAATCGATCGGGTCGGTCGAGCTGCAACCAGGCCAGTCCTTCACGACTGAAAGCGGCAAGGCGGAAATCCTGCAGACGCCCGGCGTGTTTCTGCGCGTCGGCGACCACAGCACGGTGAAGTTGGTTTCGTCGAACCTGACCAACACGGAAGCTGACTTGACGAAGGGCCAGGCGACCGTAGAGGTGGCCGAGATTCACCCGTACAACGAGCTCCGCATCTCCGAGGCCGGCGCCACCACGTACCTGCTGAAGGACGGCTTGTACGCATTGGACGCCGACCACAACCAGGTGCGCGTCCTCAAAGGCGAAGCCGTGGTGCAGGAGAACGACCAGAACGTGAAGGTAAAGGACGGCCACGAACTTGAACTGAGCTCGGCCGGACAGTTGAAAGCCAGGAAGTTCGACAAGAATTCCTTCGAGAGCAGCGATCTCTACCGCTCCAGTGATCTGCGTTCCCAGTATCTGGTAGAAGCCAACGTCGACATCGCGCGTAAGTACTACGCCGGCGGTCCTGGCTGGTACGGCGCGGGCTGGTATTGGGACCCATTTTTCACGGCCTACACCTGGATCCCCGGCGATGGCTTCTTCTTCAGCCCATTCGGCTACGGGTACTACTCGCCTTTTTTGTCGGCTACGCCCCTACTATTACCGATACCGCGGCGGCTACGGATTTCGTCCGGGTTACTATCCGGGGCGCGTGATCCGCGGTGCTACGCGCCGTGTCAACGAAGGACGGGCATTTGCGTCGACGCCCGCGGTCGGGCATAGCTTTGGCGTGATGGGCAGCGGCTTTCATGGCGGAGGCGGCGGCTTCCCCCGCTAAGCCGCAGCCACAGCGATTGGTGTTTCTTTACCGCAGCGGCTGAAGCCAGGCTCGAAATGAGTCATTAATGAGTCATTAACGCACCGCTAAAGCAGTGTGCCACCCAATACACCAGGACTGCAATCACTCGTGAGTCGCCTATTGTATCTTCCGCTGTTACTACGCTAAGAAAGGCTGCCCGAGGTTTCGGGAAATTTTGATTACCGGTTGTAAGGTAGGTCGACCCACACAACGGCACAAAAGTGCGGAAGATTTGGCCGCAGGTGTTTGGGGAAGTCAACGGAGAAGTAGGGAGGGGCGCAAAGCGGGTTCCGGCGGGATATCTCCCTCAGAACAAATGCTGTGACAAACCGGTTCCGACTCCAGCGATAACACCGATGAGCATCACCAACGCAAACATTGCGGTCGCGGCGCGCCACGAGATACTTCGACCGACGATCAGAGACGGATAGATGCTGAATGCACCGAGAGTGCAAAGCAAAGCGACGACGTAAGGCAGGGGCACGCCGCGAGTCATCAGCACAAAGGCCAGGGCTGCATCGAAAGCCATGGGAACCAGAAGGTCCCGATGAGTGCGACCAACAGGATTCCAACCAGGCTGGCGGTGGCGGCCATCCAGCGGGCCGCTTAGAGCATTTTCTGCCCGGGTCCGACCGGCACATCGCGACTCCAAGCGTACCCGACCTCAGGCCGAACAGCGGTTGCATCGCGCCATTCTTGTTGTCGCCGCGTATGGTTTTCTGGTGGCCAAACGAACTGTTATCCCCTGACTGCGCCGGTCATCCTGGATTATCAACCACCGAACTCCCGCCGGACTTCCGGCCCCGCGGGTCGCATCCCCCTGAGCGACATGACCCTTGTTCCATTGCCACCCTGCGCATCATTCTGGCTCGCTACTGCTGAAAACCTCCGCGGCCGTCCGCCCTTTGGAGCACGTCGTTTCTGACACCGGGTACTAGAATCAGGTCGTAGTCGGCCGATGCGCACCGAGCAGGCCCTGAAGCTGATCAAGATCTCCCACAGGCGATTTGGGCCGTGATGGCCGGAGCGATCGTCGCCCTCCCAATCGCGGCGGTTGGCGGTTGCTTTCGCGTAGCGGGCTGGACTACGGCACTGATTTTGGCTGCGTGTGTCGTGCTTGCTCTGAATGGGGGCGTGGTGTCCACTGACCAATCCTGCGGCACAATTCGCCACGGATCGCGCTGCCAACTTTGACATTTACCTGCCGGCTGGCTGGCGCAGCACAATAAAGCAATTTTGGGTGATTTGTTCGTGTTTGGAGGGTTGATTTGGGCGTGGCGTTGGCTCGCACTTTGAGAAGCTTCTGAGAAAGCCAGCGGGGCTGACCCAGAGTTTTCCCAAGAAGACATCCGGCTTGATACCTAGCGCAAGAAAAAAGGCGCCACCGCTGGTGACGCCTTTGGTGACACTCTAATTTCGTCGCTTACTTGCCGCCGAAGGTGAAGTTCACGCCGGCAACATACTTGAAGTTGTTCTGGCTGCCGGTGTAGTTGGTCCCGTTGACGCCGAAGCGGGTATAGAGGTAGTCCACCTCCACGGGCCGCAACTGGACATGCTGGGTGAGGGCGTAGTCGAGACCGCCGCCGTACTGCATCGCAAAAGCGTTGTTGTTGCTGCTGCCGGAGGTGATCCCGTTGATGCTGTTGAAGATGCTCGCGTAAGCGTTGCTATGCGCGGCACCGAACAAGGCCTGGCCGAACGGCTGGAACTTGCCCGAGTGCTTCTTGATCTGGGGGCCGAACATGTACGTGAACACGTTACCCGAAACATTGCCGACAAGTGTGTGGCCAGCGTTGGTCAGCGTGTTCCTTACGCCACTGCCCTGGGTATAACCCTGGAAATCGGCCTTGATGCCGATCCACGGGGTTACGTTATAGACAAAGCCGCCGCCGCCACCGAAGACGTTAAAGCTGGTAATCGGAGAGAGGCCAGGGTGAACGTTGATAAACGAAAAGCCCACCGGAACTTCAAACTTCGGCACATCCTGCGCGAAGGCAGCCATGGTGAACAAGAGCGAAAATGCGATGACAACAAACCACTTCTTCATTGCTGTGTTTCTCCTGTGAGTCGAACTTGAAGATGCTCCGTACCAGTCGTTGCCATTTTCACCTTCGGTGGCGCGTCGGTCATAACGACTGGTTTTGGAGGTGGCTTGCGTATCGGCCTTGAAATAAACCGATTTAGCAACCCGCACTATTAGATGCAAAATAATGGCAAATGTTGTCCGCAACTTTATGGTTCGATTGGGGTTGCTAACAGCCAACTGCAGTTGGGCGGGAGCGAACGGCAGATTTGAAGGGTTAATTGCCGGCAAATTTTTTTCTTCCCCGCTCCTCCTTGACCGTGAAAATCTAGCTCAAGCGGCGTGGTACGACCTCGGGTATAATGCCCAGTCAAGCTGAGTCCACAATGTCGAACGTCCTTCATCGTTTCGCCGCGTCGCTGATGGTTGGCGTTCCCGGCATCCCACCGGTGGTCTGGCAGCCTCTGACGAACACACCCGTTCGATACCAATTCAAGGAGCGCGTCGATGGCCATCAAAGCAAGTGAACTGATCTGGCGCAACGGCAACCTAATCCCTTGGGATGACGCTAAGCTGCATGTGATGGCCCACGTCATCAATTACGGGTCATCGGTATTTGAAGGCATCCGCTGCTACCACACGCCGAAAGGCCCGGCGGTCTTCCGTCTGCGCGATCACACGCAGCGGCTACTGGACTCGGCCAAGGTGTATCGCATGGAGGTGGACTACAGCCTCGACGAGTTGGTGCGAGCGACGGTGGAAGTGGTTGCAGCCAACAAGATATCGCCGTGCTACATCCGTCCGATCGTGCTGCGCGGATATGGAACCGTGGGCGTGGACCCGACAGGCTCGCCGATCGATGTGTACATTGTGAATTACGAATGGGGCAAGTATCTGGGCGGCGAGGGCGACGAAGGTGTGGACGTATGCGTTTCGTCGTGGAGCCGGTTGGCTCCCAACACCATGCCGACTATGGCCAAGGCCGGTGCCAACTACATGAACTCGCAGCTCATTAAGATGGAGGCGATGGCCAACGGCTATAGCGAAGGCATCGCCCTGGACGTCAATGGGTACGTCAGTGAGGGCTCGGGTGAGAACGTGTTCGTGGTCCACAAGGAACGCATTTATACACCACCGCTGGGCAACAGCGTGCTGCCGGGAATCACGCGGAACTCCGTACTTCACATCGCGCAGGACCTGGGCATTTCGACCATCGAGCAGGTGATTCCGCGCGAGATGCTGTACCTGGCCGACGAGGTCTTCTTCAGCGGGACGGCGGCCGAGATCACACCGATTCGCTCGGTGGACAGAATCAAAGTGGGGAACGGCTCGCTGGGCCCAGTTGTTCGTGCGATACGCTCGGAGTTTTACTCCATCGTGAATGGCAAGGTGGAAGACCGTCACGGCTGGCTGACGCCGGTTCCGGTAAAGCAACCGGTCGCGGTTTAAAGCTGAAACACCGTTCTCGGAGCAGGAAGGGCGCACAAGACGCGCCCTTTTTTTGGTGCTGCCCGATTGGATTCCCGGCAAACCATTCCGGAGATAAAGTCCCGTGGCCACACGAATCGCTCAGACAGGACGAATATCCACTGCGGACGGTGCTACTTGATCTGCAGCGACTCCACATAGTTGGTCAGATTGCGAATGCGGAGCTGGACTTCCGCTTGGCTGTGACCGCCAATTGCCATGAAGATTGGGCCCCACACGGGCATCTCTTTGCTTCCGTGGGCGGGAACCATGGAATCACCTTGAATCATCGCTGAGATGTGCGCTGCCGGGAAGGCGCCACCATTCTTTGCAGCCAGCGTCGTCAGGTTGGTGACAGGCATCTTCAAGGCTGGAGCCGCCGGACCGTCGCCTTTACCGTCTTGGCCATGGCAAGAAGCACAATAAGCGTCGAACATTTCCTTGCCGGAAGACGGATTGGTGTAACTCGCAGGAACATGCTTGATGTTCGGCTTGGCGGCTTGAGGGGGTGTCGCTGCCGCTAGCGCGGCGGGAGCGGTCTGCGCGCTCA
>Ga0306923_10008751_pt1 | contig 10161 bp, 11 predicted proteins | sample sta12Can44000108_FD_203841 | JGI IMG/M metagenome (GOLD analysis project Ga0306923, IMG submission 203841) | Lab enrichment of tropical soil microbial communities from Luquillo Experimental Forest, Puerto Rico - statanox.12C.anox.44.000.108 (v2)... | ecosystem: Environmental > Terrestrial >...
ACAATAAAAGAGGACCGTCCAGCAAGAGCCTTGCTCAGAGAAATTGCGCGTTCCGAGAGGCTCCTGCCCGATCCACGTCGCGCATCTGCATACCTACTTGGAGAAATTTCACTAAGAAGGGCCTTCTGTGCGGCCTCGGATCGTTGGCAATCAAAATCTCTCCGCGATCTATCACGTTATAGCCAAACGCTCCGAGAGACGTCGATACCACCGGGCATTTTCGGCTCAATGCCTGTGCTATCTTCACTCTTGTGCCACCACCTACTCTTATCGGAACTATCATCGCCGACCAGGTCTGCGATTTCACGACCCGGATCATCAAGATATCCGAGACCGTCAATGTCCGGTCCGGCCCCCGGACACCTACCAGTTGCAGCCTCGCTTGAGGAATTCTCTTCTTCTTAACGAGCGGCCATACGCTTTGAATGAACCATTTCCATTAAGCGCGCCCCTGCCTGGACCGCCGCCTGACCGCATCGCGCGCGCGTGGGGTTGAAAGATCAATTTTTTAGTAAAAACAAAGATTATCGGCGATGAGCGTGAGCTGTGAATATACCGTTTGATATACTGACATCCGAATTATTTGCGGGCACCATAGTCCTGACGCGGAAAGGATATGTTATGAGATACCCTTGTCAGGGCGGGCTGCAGTGGAACCGGGGGCTGGATATCGCAATCCGCGCCTTTGCGACCCTGAAGCGCAAGCTGCCTGACGCCCGATTTCACATCTATGGCGACGGAAGCAGCAAACGCCAGCTGATGGCGCTCGCCGATGAGCTCAGCCTGAACGAGAGTGTGAAGTTCTTCGATCCCTTGAGCCTGGGGCAATTGCCCGCGTCGTGGCCGATACGGATCTGGGTGTGCCGAACCGAATGACGCAATCGGACGCCCGCTTCAGTTGGAATCTTTGTTGTCGTCGTTGGAATCTTCAATGCAGACGTCTCTCGTAAACAGTTACGCAACCTGTCATCCTCTAATCGATGGCGCTGATTGTTCGCATTGACGTGGACCGACCGTTCGGAAGAGGGCCATTCTTGCGGCATGCGCTCAGCAGGTTGGCTTCCGACATCTACTTTCCTAGGGTCGAAAGCTTTGGATACCTGCGGGAGCTCAAGATTATCCTACAATTGCTAAACGGGGTGCGGGCTCGAGCGTACATCTTCTTTCGCCGCTGCACCTTGCCATCTGAATCGATCCTACACCTGATTGAGGCAGGGGGGCACGAGATCGGGCTTCATCTTGAAAACTCCCGTTCCTTCGACTCCTTCGCGAACGAGAAGTCGATGTTGGAGCGGCATATTGGCAGGCCGGTAGTGGCCGTTTCAAAACATGGCTCCGGCAAAGCAAGGTACGGGTTTCATCACTATGCGCCATATGAGCCCGGCAACTACATTCATTGGGCGCAACAAAGCGGGATGAAGCTATTCCTGGGGAACCTGGAAGACCCGTCAATCCGGCCTTCAGAGGACGAGACGGGTTTTCTTGCGTATCCCTCAGCATTCTGGCTGGAACCGGCATGGAGAGACACCCGGAGGTTTACGATCGATTGGCTGTGCACCCAAGCAAATGTCTTGGATATCGTGTTGCTCATCCATCCGGAGAACGTATTGGCCGAACCGTCGTTGTCCGAAGATTTGAAACGCTTGCTGCGTTCGCTCGACACCAGGATGCTAGAATGAGTCGTGCGGCAAATCGCATCTGTGTACTGATGATTGCTTACACGAATTATCAGACCGATCCCCGAGTAATTCGTGAAGCAGAAGCTGCTCTAAGCGCAGGTTTCGATGTTGACTTCATCGCCCTTAGCCGCCCTGGCGACCCACCTCAGGAGCTTATTAGAGGTGTTCGGCTGATTCATCTGGCTCAGACGCGATATCGAGGTGGCGGAGTGTTTTCGTATATGCTTTCATACCTTGAGTTCTTCTTCCGATGTCTCCTTAAAATTACGTGGTTGCAGCTTGAGAAGCGCTACCGGGTCGTGCACGTGAACAACATGCCCGATTTCTTCGTCTTCTGCGCATTGCTGCCAAAGATGATGGGCGCCAAGGTCATTCTGGATATTCACGATCCAATGCCAAATACCTTTGCTTCCAAGTTCCAGAAAGAAGAAAATGGTTTGCCCTACAAGCTTCTTCTATGGGAGCAGCAAATTAGTGCGTCATTTGCCGACCAAGTCATCACTGTTCACGATCCGATCAAGGACCATGTTCTTGTCAAGCAGCACCAAATGTCTTCGGCGTCCATTAAGGTCATCGCAAACTTTGCGGACGACGAATTGTTCACGCCGCGAAGTCCCTCGCAAATTGATGGAAGGCTTCGCCTTGCTTTCCATGGTACCATTTTGGAGCGATACGGGCTGCGCGACGCAATGCATGCGCTGGCAGGAATGCAGCACCAGGACCAGATCACAGTGAAGATCATCGGCGAGGGCGACTTCAGCGTGCAACTCAATCAATTGATCGAATCACTACGCCTGAGCCAAGTTGTGCGGTTCGACAATCGAATGTACCCGGTGGAAGAAATTCCTCGTATGTTGGCGGACTGCAATCTTGGCTTGGTACCGATGGAGATTTCCTCAATAACCAAGTATGCCCTGCCGCTGAAGTTGCTGGAGTATCTATCCATGGGCATTCCATCGATAACGGTCCGCAACACAGCCGTCGACTATTACTTCGGGGAGGACGATTGCCTGTTTTACGAACCTGGGAACGTTGAATCGCTCCGGACGCTCCTCGATCGTCTGGCCGTGAGCCCAGAACTTCTTCGTCGATATCAACAACGCGCTGTGGTGCTGCGTGAGAAATTCGTATGGAGTCGCGAAAAGCAGAAGTACATAGCCTTATTGAATGAGCTTGCAGGTCGTCAGTGACCTGAGGCGAGAGCGGCTTGCACCACCTATGGTTTGGAAGGACAGGCAAAGCACTGGTGTCCTGATCGAGAAAGGATCATGTGTGCCTGATTCAGAGGGTATGATCCATGGGGAAACCGGCAGTGGCGATCAATTTGATGAGTGGGAAAAACTTCTGAATCAGGACACTGGGATGCTTTGGTCAGCTGCACCAGGTCGGGAAACTTTTGGAAGAAGTGGAAGCATCTAACGTCAGGACACATTGTCGAATGGAATTCATCGATCTGAAAGAACAGTATCGTCGCTACAAAGCGGAAATTGACGAGCGCATGCAACGCGTTCTGGATCGTTGCAGCTTTATCATGGGCCCAGAAATTGCTGAATTGGAGCAGGCTTTGGGTGCCTATGTCGGTGTCGATCATTGCATCACTGTAGCGAGTGGGACCGATAGTCTGGAGATCGCCCTGCGCGCATTGAACATTGGAGCCGGTGCTGAAGTCATTACCGTTCCATTCACATGGATCAGCTCGGCGGAGGTGATTGGCCTTGTTGGTGCTAAGCCTGTTTTTGTGGATATCGAGCCGGCCACATACAACCTGAATGTGGACTTGATCGAGGCGGCCATTACCTCTCGGACCAAGGCGCTTTTATCCGTGAGCTTGTTTGGGCAGATGCCGGATTACGATCGTATCAATGCCATTGCCGCTCGGCATGGTTTGCCGGTCATTGAAGATGGAGCCCAGAGCTTCGGCGCGACTCAGCGAGGGCGGCGCAGCTGTTCCGTTACGACCATCGGAAGTACCAGTTTTTTCCCAGCCAAACCGCTTGGTTGTTTCGGCGATGGTGGGGCGTTGTTCACCAATGACGATTCGCTGGCCGAGAGAATGAGGGCAATTCGCGCTCACGGTGGTCTGAAGCGCCATCAGCATCCGTTTCTGGGAATGAACGGCCGCTTCGACACGCTGCAGGCTGCTGTTTTGCTGGCCAAGTTCCGCCACTTTGACTGGGAAGTGCAGGAGCGTGGCCGCATAGGCGCGCGCTATTCCTCCTCTATTAGATCGCCCTGTATTGTTCCTTGGGTGGCTCCAGGCAATACCCATGTCTATGCCCAGTACACGATCCGAGTTCCGGACCGTGACAAGGTCGCAGGACGGCTCCAAGCGGTGGGCATTCCCTCCGCGATCTATTATCCGAAGTGCCTACACGAGCAACCTGTTTTTTCCAGCCTCGGCTACTCGTTGGGTGATTTTCCAGAATCGGAAAAAGCATCACGCGAGGTGTTAAGTCTGCCAATGCACCCATTCCTGTCCGAATCAGATCATGACACGGTGGTCGGCGCGCTCGCTAAAGTTTGAGCCGTGGGGAATGTGCCTGCAAGATCGACAGGGGAAGATCATGAAACCAAGAATCGCGGTCCTCGGTTGCGGGCACTGGGGCAGGAACTTGGTTCGTAATTTCAATCTATTAGGCCACTTGGAGATGGTCTGCGATCCAGCGGAGGCCGCCCGTGCCATGGCAACGCAAATCGCATCCGGGATCGCGATATCGGAGCGATTTGAGGACGCCATTGCTAGCTTGGATGTCGATGCGATCGCCATTGCGGCGCCGGCGTCCACGCATTACGCGCTAACCAAGGCCGCTCTTGGGGCCGGCAAAGACGTATTCGTAGAAAAGCCACTTTGCCTGAATGAGTGCGAGGGCGAAGAATTGGTCCGCCTGGCGGCAAAGCTCGGCAAGGTTCTTATGGTGGGACATTTGCTCCAATACCATCCGTGCGTGTGTGCACTGCATTCACTTCTGGCTAGCGGAGACCTTGGAAAGCTCCACTACATTACATCCAACAGACTGAACCTAGGACAGATTCGGCGCGAGGAAAACGCCTTGTGGAGCTTCGCGCCTCATGACATATCAGTAATTCTTTCCCTCGCAGGCGGCCAATTGCCCGATCAGGTACGTTGCACCGGGGGTGCCTATTTGAATCAGCATGTGGCTGATACGACTTTGACTGCCGTCCGGTTTGCGAACGGTGTTCGAGCGCACGTGTTCGTAACTTGGCTGAACCCATTCAAAGAGCAGAAAATGACCGTGGTGGGTTCCTCCGGCCTGGCTGTATTCGATGACACCAAGCCCTGGGCAGAGAAGTTGATGGTCTATCGCCAGCCCATCACCTGGATGAACGGCCAAGTGCCCACGGCAAACAAAGTTAAGGGCGAGGCCGTGTTGCCACCTGAATCCGAACCACTTGCCAATGAATGTTTGCACTTCGTCGAATGCTGTCGCGAGCGCCGGATCCCGCGTACTGACGGGCATGAAGGGCTTCGTGTGCTCAGCATACTTCAGGCCGCTCAGCGCAGCCTCGACGCAGAGGGCGATGCCGTCAATCCACTTGCGTCGCCGGATTCTCAGTCAACGAAAGCGCCGTCCGCAACGGGATTGTCGCTTACTGGAGCTCAAGCTTCTCTGCTTGGCCTCGGTCAACCGGCTGCGGCGTATTTTGTGCATCCCACTGCCGTGGTGGATGACGGGGCCATAATCGGCAAGGGCAGTAAGATCTGGCACTTCTGCCACATAATGAAAGGCGCCAAGATTGGAGAGCGGTGCATACTTGGGCAGAACGTGAATGTTGATAGAGGCGCCACCATCGGTAACCAGGTCAAAGTCCAGAACAACGTATCGATCTACACACAGGTGGAGATTGAGGACGACGTTTTTCTGGGTCCCTCCTGCGTGCTAACGAATATAACCAATCCACGCGCCCAAGTGAACCGTCACAGTCTGTACGAAAAGACGCTCATCAGACGCGGAGCGACCATAGGCGCCAATGCCACCATTGTGTGCGGCATAACCATCGGTCGGTATGCCTTTGTGGGGGCTGGAGCTGTCGTAACGAAGGATGTTCCAGATTACGGGCTAGTCGTTGGCAACCCGGCGCGAAGAACGGGCTGGATGAGCCGCCACGGCCACGTACTGAAACCCGGGACAGATGGCGTTCTGACGTGCCCCGAGTCCGGATTCCGATATCAAGAAATGGATGGTGCCTGGCTACGCTGTTTGGACTGGTCTGAAGACCGACCATTGCCGCCTGATTTGAGCAAAGGGGTCAAGGGCTATGAAGAATTCAAGCAAACGTCCTGTTGATTCGTAATTCATGGCTCGCGCAAACGTCACAATCCAATTCAGGAAGAAACTCGAAGACAGTATCACCAAACTCGGTGCCTGGGTAGAGGCGCACGATTACAAAGGATACGACCCCGGCGATGGCTTGAATTCATTCTTGCGCCCGTTGGCTCTTGGAAACCGGTTTGCCGAACGTGTGCTTCTGCAGCTGATTTGGAAGTCTCCCGTCAACCTGCGGCCGCTCGCAGGCATCAAGCCCATGGATTCCACCAAAGGTCGCGGTTATATGGCTTGGGGCTATTGGTTAAGGTACAAGACCACGCAGGATGCAGCCTGCAAGGCCAAGGCCGTGGCGTGCCTGAATTGGCTCATAGCCAACAAAGCTCGGGGCCATGCTGGATATTCCTGGGGCAATCATTTCGACTTCATTACGCGCAGCGGAATCAATCCCGCAGGTTCCCCGATCATAGTCTGGACGAGTCTGATTGGTCAGGCGTTCGTGGAAGCATACGAACAGACCGGAGATGGTCGCTTTTTAGAGGTGGCGCGTGGCGTCTCCTCTTGGATCTTGAAGCTGCCTAGAGAACAGACTTCCAGCGGCGCGTGCTTGAGCTATGTTCCGTTTGCCCAGACCTCGATCCACAACTCGAACATGCTGGGCGCTGCGATGCTCGCGAGTACGTGGAAACATACCGCGGACGAGGCACTGTTGGACGTAGCGCGCAGCGCGATGCATTACTCCTGCAGCAGGCAGCATGATGACGGTTCATGGTGGTATGGCGAAGATCCCAAGTATCGTTGGATTGACAGCTTCCATACGGGCTACAACTTGGACAGTCTTAAGCGCTACATCGATAGCACCGGCGAGGGTACCTATCTGGATCATTTTCGGACGGGGCTGCGCTATTTTAAGAAGGTGTTCTTCGAGCCGGATGGTGTACCGCGCTACTACCACGATGGGACGTACCCGATTGACATCCAATGCGCCGCGCAGGCAATCGAGACCTTGGCCTTTTGCTCTGACGACGATGTGTCCTGTCTGGAGCTTTCGCTAAAGGTCGCCGAGTGGACGATTGACAACATGCAGGATCGGCAGGGTTATTTTTACTTTCGGCAATACCCGATAATCAAGGCAAAGACGCCCTACATTCATTGGGGCCAGGCGACCATGTACAAGGCCTTGGCTACCCTTTTGGCCAAAATAGAGAATTGAGCGATAGCAGAGAATGAGAATGACTGGTTCCCAGTTGACTTATGTCCTTGTTACGGCTGCGCGCAATGAACGGGGTCTCATTGAGGGGGCCATTCGGTCGGTGGTCTCACAGACCCATCTACCGTCGAAGTGGATCATTGTGAGCGACGGATCGGCCGATGGTACAGATGAAATCGTCGGCCAGTTCGCCAAAGAGCACACCTGGATCGAGTTGCTGCGAATGCCTGAGCATCGCGACCGCAGTTTCGCCGCTAAGGCAGTCTGCTTTAACACCGGTTATGATCACTTGAAGTCGAGGAATTTTGACCTCATTGGTAATCTCGATGCCGACATCACCTTCGGCCCGGACTATTATGAGTTCCTGGTCGGCAGGTTTGCAGAGATGCCCCGACTCGGGGTTGCAGGCACGCCGTTCATCGAGGATTCGAGCCAGCCGCAAAATCACACCTATGCCCACCAGTTTGCCGATCTCCAGCACGTTTCAGGCGCCTGCCAGATGTTCCGGCGCCAGTGCTTTGAAGAAGTAGGCGGTTATACTCCAATCAAAGGCGGGGGTATTGATTGGATTGCGGTCACAACCGCTCGAATGAAGGGCTGGCAGACGCGGACGTTTCTGGAGAAGACTTGCTTTCACCATCGGAAAATGGGTACCGCCAACTGGAATCCGTTGATGGCACGGTTTCGGCACGGCCAGGAGGACTACTATGTCGGCGGGCACCCGCTGTGGCAGGTCTTGCGCGGAATCTTTCAAATGAAGTCTAAACCCTTGGTACTTGGGGGGGTGTTCCTGATCCTCGGCTACTTTTGGGCAATGGCAAGGGGAGTGCGCAGGCCAGTTTCGTCGGAACTGGTTTCGTTTCACCGAGCAGAGCAGATGGCGCGCCTGAAGCGCTTGCTTCGATTGGCTTGACGACCTAAGAGCATGTCTGGCAAACGCAATCGAAGCGAATTCGAAAGGGTGCGGCCACGGAGACGGCGTGAGCGCACCTACCCTGAACAGCCGATGGACCCCGCCATCCCAGTATTATACACGTACAGAGCGGGTTGTCTTCGTGAAGTACTTTAGTAAGGTGTTAGGCGAGAGCATATCAGTCGGCGGCTTGCCCGTCTTGGCTTGTCTCTTGCTAAGCAACGCGAGATGGTAGCGAACACCAGCGAGAGGTCGAGTCTTCAGCACACAGCTAGGACAAGTAGAAAATGTCAGAAAGAGTTAGGGTATGCGGCAAGGAAATTCGCATCGCGGGTCGACTGCTGCGGGTCGGTCGTTTGGAGTTGTAGGATATCACGTATGTTTGGACGGCCGAGGGCTGGCTCTATGTGGCCGCTGTCGTCGATCGGCGCGTCGTGGCCCGGCTAAAGCGCTTGCTTCCAACTGCTTGACGATCTAGAGCATCTCTGGCAACCGCAATGGAAACCAATTCGAACGGCCTAAGAGTGGCCATGGCGGGTACCACGTCTGATCAAGACGAAGTGCGGCCTGTAATTCCTGGTACGACCACGCCGAGCCATCTGCAATTGGCGTCGTGCTTTAAGAGAAGACGATATGCAACAGGCACTTATTGACGGCCTTGCGGTTTCCATCGATGGACGGTTCAGGCGAATTGCTCAATTGAGTAACGAAGGTTATGATTTTGTCGACGATCCGGATCGGCTCGGCAAAGCTATCTCGGCAGTCGGGCTTCGGGTCGATCTTCTCACATTTGTACAACGGATTGCCGAACCGGAGCCAAAGTACACATACCACCTGGAGTGGGATACCCTAGCTGTTCTTCCGATCGAGAACTATGAGCATTGGTGGAAGCGTCAAATCAATGACAAGACGCGAAACATGATCCGTAAGGCGCAAAAGAAGGGCGTGGCTTTGCGGACTATGATTCTTGATGATGAGCTAGTCCGGGAAATCAAGTCGATTTATGACGAAAACCCCATTCGGCAAGGAAAACGATTCAAGCATTTTGGAAAGGATCTTGAAACTCTCAGACGCGCTCACGCCACCTATCTTGACCGCAGCGAGTTCATCGGGGCATTCCTTGAGGACCAACTCGTTGGCTTCGTGAAACTCGTTCATCAGCCTGGGTGGTCCAGCCTCATGCAGATCATTTCTCGTATTTCAGAGCGAGATAAAGCCCCGACTAATGCCCTTATCGCCAAGGCAGTGGAGATTTGCGCTGAGAAGCGCATTCCACGTCTGCAGTACGGAATCTGGAGCCGCCGGGGTATCGGTGCCTTCAAAGAGCACCATGGATTCCAGGCGTACCGAGTGCCTCGGTACTTTATGCCCCTCTCCTTAAGGGGAAAACTCGCCATTTCGGCGGGGCTGCATCGACCTTTGATAACTCGAGTACCGGAAGATTGGTTTGATCGTATAGCAGGTTTGCGTGCCAATTTGAACTCATTTCGATTTCGAAAATCACACCATTGAGACGACGACCCAATGCCAGCGGCTCCGGATTTATCAGTTGAAGACGGCGGAAGGGCAGACCAACGTAGCCCAGTCCAGCGACTGCCCTGTCTGTTACAAGAAAGGCACTCGGATTGTTACAGCTATTTTGCTTGCTTCTCTGTAGGAGGGCGCATTGCAGCGCCGACCTTTTCGGAGTGCGGAGTCGTACCATGCTTCAAAATCTATCGGGTCAGCATGTGCCCTACCTCTCCATCCCGTACGGGAGCAAGCTAGATGCGACTCAGCGTATGCTCGAGGTGGCTCGCAGTAGCGGTCACAAAGCACAACCTTCCTGGTGCACGCCAAAAGCAATCGATTTCGGATGGGGCCGGATATCTTCTATCGGACGCATGTCGGTTTAAGTATCTAGTGTACTCACGTTTCGCCTATGTGGGCAAAGCGTGCAGACGGCATCGCGAAATTCAAGGAGATTAATGGGTTTTTTTGCGCTTTCGATCGACATTCATGGACTCCCATGCGGGATCTGCATCTCATCGGAGGTTGCGTTATCGAGGACCACGTTTCACAACCTGCTGTCGC